>Ga0268299_1003039_pt1 | contig 16946 bp, 19 predicted proteins | sample NOBtaG_FD_193484 | JGI IMG/M metagenome (GOLD analysis project Ga0268299, IMG submission 193484) | Activated sludge microbial communities from bioreactor in Nijmegen, Gelderland, Netherland - NOB reactor | ecosystem: Engineered > Bioreactor > Aerobic > Activated sludge | place: Netherlands...
TGCGGCAAGCGCCAATTGCAGCAGGAGCAATTCCTCGAACGCGAGCCGGCGGTGCGCGGGCGTCAGTCCGCGCTCCAGCGCGGGCGCCGGCGTGCCCGGCCGCGGAAAATGGACCTCTTCGATCGCGTGGGCGATCGGCGGCAATCGATAGCGGGCACGCAGCGAGGTCGGAAGCACTTCCTGCATCCCGGCCGCATACGTGTCGAGCAATCCTTTCGTCAGCAACCGCATCTGCCTCGACGTCCAGCCCTTCGTCTCATGGTAGATCGGCACGATACGCCCGACATGCACCGGGGCCTCCGCGTCGGATCCGACGACTTCATATTGGGACGCGTCCATTCTGGTATCCACCCACCCTCGCGCCCCGGCCACGATGCGACCGGTCAATAACACCGTGACGCCCACGGCAAGAATCGGCTCCAGGAATGACTGGTTGAAGAACACCGCCTGCATGCGGCCGGTGCGGTCTTCCACGAAAATGTCCAGGATGCTGAGCCGGCGATGCCGGGCGCGTCTGGCTTCACTGCGCACGATGATGCCGCAGATCGAGGCGTCCATCCCTGGCGTGAGTTGCCCGATCGGCGTGATGACGGACCGGTCCTCATATCGCCAAGGAAGGGTCCACAAAGCTTGCTCGACCGTTTCGATTCCGAACCGTTGAAGCAGTGCGGTGCGCTTGGGCCCAACTCCCTTCACGAACCGGATGGGAATAGACCACAAGGCGCCGTGCCCTCCTTCGCCGCCTGACGGCGCCGTCGGCACGACAGACGCCTCCGGCACCGGAGCCTTGCGATTCATGGCGCGCAAGGTCTGCACGATCGAGGCGGCCTCACACAGCCGTCGCTGCTGGTCGGAAAGCGACAACTTCCCGTGTTCCGCGCCGAACAATTCCCGCAACTTCAGGAGAGAGGCTTCGACTCCTCGGGGATAGGACTGCGTAGACAAGGTCCTCATGACCTGGTCGGTTACGAAGCGGTCGAGATTCTTGATTATCGGGAGACGCGCGTTGGCATCCCGGGTAGCGAACTCGATCGGACGCGCCAGACGGTCCAGCCATCGCTGGAAGGACTCGGAAGGTTCGGCCTCGGCAGAGCGCCACATGTCGGCGGGGATCGTATCACAGGCTCGGAGTGGGCTCAACGACAGCGGCTTGAGCATTTCCCGACAATTCTTTGCCGCACGATTGTTGGGTGTTAGACTCGGGACACATCGGGAAAACCGTCACGTTATGTATCGCCGAAACATCTCGCATCTCCTCTATAAAGTCGCGCTTGTCGTGGTCGTGATCATCCTCTATGGAGCATGGTTCAAGCCCACCTACCTGCAGCGGCCGCCCGGCCCGACTTCGGACGCTCAGAACGCGGAGACGAAGGCCACGCCGGAGGACACGCGCCCCGCCGAGGCAGTCGAACCGCCTCCCAAACAGACGAGACTCATCGACCACAGCGTGGTTCCCCGCACCAAGCATCAGGACCTCTTGGCCGGCATTCGCGATGACTTGGAGAAGCACGATCTAGCCGGCGCCACGTCGAAACTGGAAAATCTTTCCTCTTCAACCTTGAATGACCCCGCCGTCCGACCGTACGTCGCCGTCCTCTGGAACAACGTCGGCATCGAACAGGAAAAAACGGGCGGGACCAAGGAATCCGTTCAGACGTTCAAGAGAGCCGCGTCATTGGATCCGAAGAATCCCGTGATCCAACTGAACCTGGCCCACGCCTATTGGGAACTCCGGGATCCGGCCATGACGACGGAGTTCCTCGACAAGCTGATCGCCCTGGCGCCGGATGAACCCTTTCCTCATCTGGCCATGGCGGAACTCCTTCAGGAGCGCGACCGCCTGAAAGAAGCGGCCCGGCATCTCGACCAGGCGACGGAACGCGCCGCGAAAGATCCGGCGGTGCAATCCTATCTGAGGACCGTGGCCGCCAAGATGCGCAAGACCGATCAAGCCGAGGAGCACTTGGCCCGCCGCGAAAGCGCCCACTTCATCGTCAAGTTCGACGGGCAGGCGGACCACACCACCTGGACGACGGTGCAGGACATTCTCGAAGAGGCGTACCGAGAGATCGGCCAAAGGCTCGGTCATTTTCCGTCCAAACCGATCGTCGTCGTTCTCCAGACAGAGGCGGCCTTCCAAAGCGCGACCGGCAGTCCGGTATGGGCGGACGGACTGTTCGATCCGGTCCTGGGCAGGATTCAGATTCCCTCGCAAGGAGCCCTGACGGATCGAGCCTGGCTGACCAGGGTTCTCCGACACGAGTTCGCGCATGCGGTGCTTCACGACCTGCAGGGACACAGCGGCAGCGCCATACCCACATGGCTCAATGAAGGCCTCGCCATGCAGCTTGCCGGCGAGCACTGGTCGGAGATTCAACCGGTGAAACACCAGGAGATCGCCCTGATCCCATTGACCGCGCTGGAAGGAGGTTGGGGAAACCTGCCGACTGAATCGGCTTCAGTCGCATACTTGGAAGCGAACTCTGCGGTCCACTACATGATCGATCGCTACGGCTTGCATGGGGTCAATCAGCTCCTGGCCCATCTCAAGGCCAGGCAGACTCTCAGCGCAGCCATGCAATCGCAATTGTCCCTGTCCTACGAACAGTTTCAATCCCGCTGGGCCGACCAGTTCAAAGGGGAACTCGCCAAAGGGTAGAGTCAGACCTCTTCTCGACTTCCAAAATCCGTCGGGCCAACGAACCACTGAGGGATGACTCCGGCCTCGTCTTCGGCCAGCTCCGACGACGGGCTTCCTTCCGCCGCTTCGGCGATTCGATCTTCCCAGAGCAATCGCCGCCCGGCTTCGTCGAACATCCGTATACGAAAATCAACATCATGGATGTCGATCTGTCGCTGGATCGAGTTGAACAGATTGATGCGTTCTGCACGGACAAGGGTGGTTTCGGTCGAGAATTGATCCGACCACATCAGCTGGCCGGTATCCCGATCGAGTACCCGGAGCAGAAAAAACGGTTGCCCCGCTGGATCGCTCCGTTGAGCGATCTGAGTCACCGTCGCATGGGGTCGAACCGCAACCGCAACCGGAACCGCTTCCCCCGCCGGACTCGTCACATTCAAATTCAGGCGGCCTTCCCAGAGAAACTTCCCGTCTGCCGCGTCATAGACACGGAGCATGAACTCTGAAAGCCCGTCGGCCCCGACTCCGACACCGCCGGCGACGATGCGTTCGCGCGGCTGTGAAGTAGCAGTCGCCCGATCCTCCTTGATGTCCAGTTCATAGGATTCATCGGAGAGAATTTCACCGGACTCCGCATCGTAGGTCTTGACCGTAATAATCGAGGATTGGGCGGTCTGCACCCCGAAACCGGCCGCGACCGTTCTTCTAAGCTTAGAGGGTCCAGACAGGGTACGATCCGCACCTTGTGCCCAGACCGGCTGCCCGACCATGAGCAGCGACAGCGCGACCAACGTCATCGAACCCGCACCTCGAATTCGCATGACTCTGATTCCCGACTCCCGGCAAGAATGTGATGGAGGGACAAGAACCCTTAGCGCTGATTCCGAGAGCGGCCACATTGCACGCGACAACCACCATGTAAAGAGCATGAGCATCGTTCCTCCTTGCCTGGCAGTGTCCCAGCAAGAGGCCCAAGGGTAAATTCCCCGGTATGGGCAAACAACCCCCGAAAAGAGGGGGGTAGGAATTTGAACAGATTTGTACGAGTCGAGGAGAAGAACCGACGAAACCACTACGAGCGGTGAGAGGACTCCCAAGATGGCGCGTGGACCTCGCCGAAGAGTTTGTACCGGTACTTGGCGACGAGTGAGTACAACAGGCGGGCGAACGGCTTGATGAGCGGCAGACGGAAGAATCCGGCCAGGAATGGTCCGCCCTTTATCGCGGGAAGCAGCGGTAAGAAAGCATCCAGCCCTCGGGTGATCTTCCCGGTCGAATCAATAAGAAAAGCAAAGTCCGGGCGTCCCGGCCGATACTCCTCCCGCAGCAACCGCCTCGCTTCCGGGCTGTCATATGGAATCAACCGAAGAGGCGCGGCCGACCTTCCGGGCTCCAACCGTTCTAGGTGAGCCTTTGCGGCCACACAGAGGCGGCAATGACCGTCATATACCAGGGTACACTCGGCCGATTCGTAGCGGGTCGGCTGCTCCATGCCTGCTCCCCTCACCCCACTATCGGACTACCCTAGCAGCCCGGCGCGCGGAAGGGCAAGTGCGTGTTGCCCCGACGACCAGGCGTACGTATGATCAGGCCATGCGCGCCGTACTGACAGTCATTTTGACGGGTCTGCTCCTGATTGGAATTGAAAGCCGTCGTGTGATGACGGGCTCGATCCTGTTCGACGGCGGCTTCTCGCCCTGGGATCTGTTCCTGGTCGTCGTTCCACCGGCCCTGGTCGGCTTAGTCTGGACCAAATGGAATTGGCCTGGTATGGCTTGCGTGATCTATGGAACGATCGGACTCGCCCTCGACCTTGCCACGCTGACAGGGTCGGCAGGAGATTCCCCATCCCGGTTCACCTCATTGAACTGGTCGAGCGGTGGCTTCAATCTCCTGCTGATCGTCGCCGGCTGGCACGCGTTCGTGCGATCGCTCTGGGAGCACGCGCCTCCAACACCCCTCCCTCCCAATCCTCCTGTGCCCTCTTCATCTTCAAGGACTTGACGGTTTCGAAACCGGCTTCTTTCAACCAAGCCGTGACCGCGGCCACCGGATAGGTATCGCCGGTTTCCGTAAACAAGAGCATGGACGCGGCGAACAGGCTGGCCTCCTCCGGGTGAAGCCCTTCCCGATCATGAAGAAAGGCGTCCTGGATGATGAGGCGACCGCCGGGATTCAACGCTTCCCTGATCTTCCTCAGGATGTCGAGGTTCTGCTCCGAAGAATAAATGTGCAGGACATTCGAATACCACACGACGTCGTAGGTCCCTGGAATCGGATCAGTGAGCAGATCCAACGGCAGGTATGACAGTCTTGCGCCGGCTCTGTGGGTTCGGGCGACGGTCTTTGCCACTTCGAGAGCCGCAGGGCGGTCGCCCACCGTCGCCTGCAGTCCGGGGTTCTTGGACAGGAACGCGAGCGCATAGGTCCCCGGACCTCCGCCGAGATCCAGCAGCGATCTTGCTCCTTTGAGCGAAATACCCGCGGCGAGGCGCGGCGCAATATCCATGGTGCGTTGATGCATGGCCCATGTGAATTTCGAGCGATGGTCCAGAGGATCAGGCTTGTCGTGGTCGACCGGCTTCCCGGTTCGTACCGACTCCGTCAGGCCGGCCCAATCGCTCCACTGGCCGGTGAGCAAATCGATATAGCGGCCACGATAAGCCGGATGATCGCCGTTCAACAGCGTTGAACCCAACCGGCCGTTCCGATATCGCTCCCCCGATTTGATGAGCAGCCCGGCCATGGCGAGATTCCGGCACAGTATCGTCGCTCCCCGTTCGCTGACCTTGAGCGAGCGGGCCAGTCTGGGCAGCGTCCATGTGGAGGTCCCCATGACCGTGAAGAGTTTCAGCTCAAGAGCGGTAAGGATAATCCGAGGGAGGCGGTAGCCGGAGAGAAGGTCCCGAAATTCGGAAAAGGTCACCGGTGTCCGGGTCATGTCGATCCGCCGATTTGCCGGCGACACCAGCGTATCAGATCCTCCACTTTAGAGAGGTTATGAAAGTCCACCGGGCGTTCGAATGTCACGGCCACGTACTCATCGTTCATCTCAGACTGTTCGGAAAATCCGGATTGCAACAGCAAGCCCCTGAACTTCGACACGGCCGGCTGAATAAAGTACTTCGCCTGTTTGGCAATCTCGTCGGTGCCCAAATCCTCCGGCGTTCCGTCGGACATGAGGCTCATCACGTCATCCATGGCCACTCCGTACTGGCAGAGCACCTTGCCCTCCGGCCTGAGCTCCAACAACCAGCCGTCGTCTCCCAAATCCAGCGTCAACGAACCTCCAGGCTCCAGCTCGTAGAACTCGGGAAACGCGGCGTGCAATTTGGTCCGGGCTTCAGCCCAGCCCGGCGATATCGGTTCGCTCATGTGGGTTTCCGGTTGTCTCCAGGGCGGCCCTTCTCTCACGAATGTTCCGCAGCCGCTCCGTGTTCTCGTTCAATTTCGGCAGCTGATACTTCCGGTCCATGTCTACCACCTGCTCCAGCAAGGCAGCCGCCTCGTCGAGGCGGCCGAGTTCCTCATAACATTGAGCCAGCACATAGCGAGCGCCGCCCGCGCGGAGTTCATCTCGAGCCCGCTCGGCAATCGATTGGCTGGTTTGACAGCAGGCGATGGCGTCGCCGTGTCGACGTTGCATCAGAAAGGTCCGCCCCATCATGCGCCAGGCATCGGCCGTACCACCCTGATTCCCCAACCGGCGCATCAGCACAAGCGAACGTTCATACCATCGGATCGCCTCGTCGAACTGGCCGGTCTCTCTCGCGACCAAGCCAAGATCGGAATACAACACCGCCTTCGACGCCTCGTCCTGTGTCTTGGCCATCAAGTCCAAGGCTTCCAGATAGTACGCTCGCGCGCGTTCCCATTCTCCCGCGTCGGCGCGCAGATTGCCCAAATTGGCCAGCGTCGTGCCGATACCCTTCTCGTCGCCGAACACTTTTTGCAGTTCCAACACCTCTTGGTAGTAGCCCTGCGCCGCTTCTCGCCGGCCGCTCACTGCACAGATGTTGCCCAGGTTACCCAGCGTGGAAGCCAACGCGCGCTGGTCGCCGGTCATCCGGTCATATTCCAGCGCCTTGATGTAGCAGACATGGGCCTCGGTATAGCGCCCCAGCGAAAAATGCTCATTCCCCTGCCGATTGAGTTCTTCCGAGAAGCCGTTCTTGAGCATCACGGCGGCGAATCCCTCAACGCCGCTTCGACCGCCTGTTTGGCGCCGGTGAGAATCGAAACTCCGTCGCCGACCATCAGGGCATCGAAGGCATACTTCAACAAGCGGCGCAGCCCTTCCCGCGCCTTGCGAACATCGGCATATTTCTCCGGAGCCAACAGACTCACGGCTCCCGCTGGCTTTCCGATCAACGCGTCGCCGACGATGAGGGTGCCTTTGCCTTGCGGGATGAACAGTGCCGACTCTCCAGGAGACTTCTGATCGGTCAACTGAACCACCCACATTCCGCCCGGCAGCAATTCTCCATCCTTAAACGTTCTCGTGGGCTGGAGATCCATCTGAGCGGCGTCCGCCTCAGGCACCCACACCTGGCATCGGAATTCGTTCCTGCACGCTTCGGCCTCCCGCTGGTGATCGCGATTTGTCACGACGACGTAATCGACCCCGCCCTGACGTCGGATCAGCGTGGTCGCCTCCGCTGTCATGGGAGGCGGATCTATCAGAATCTTGTGCTCGCCGATAGCCAAAAACAGTCCATTGAAATCCAGCTGTTTCTCTTGGGAGAACCACGACCATTGCCAGATACCGTGAAGCAGTTGTTTCATGGAATGCTCGGAACTACGCGCAGAGAACGATCTCTCCCACCAATACGGCAGTGAACGGCCCGCGCGCCTGAGATGGAAAAGAGGGGCTCATCGGCTCACAGCGCCGCAACCGCGTCCTTCACGATCTTCGTGACTTTGGTCTCAATACTCGCATCGCCCGGCAGATCGATGAGGTCGTCCTCCGCAAGCGTGATGAACTTCCGATTCGGCCCCTTTGTGAGGGAAATCAGGAACATGCTGTTGGATGGCGAGACAGGTATGACCACTTGCACAGCGGCATCTGTGCTCTTGACTACCTCGAGAAATTTCTGCTTGCCAGCTTCGATCTCATCCATAGAGAAGCCCTGCCTTCCGTCGGCCGTATCGTTACATCTTCTGTCCCGACGCGGCCAACAGTTTATCGACTTCGGCCACGATCACATCGGCTCCCGCCAAGTCCATGTTCCCGACGCGTTGCCATCGAATCACCCCGTCTTGGTCGATGACGTAGACGTTGGGAATGAACTTGCCCCCTCCGTAGAGCTTGTCCGTCACTCTCCCGGGATCCAGCAGGTACGGATAGGTGACCTTCACGGGGAACGCCGACAGAAATTCCCCAATGTCCTTTTTCGAATTGCCGGCCGAATTCACGCCGATCACCGCCACGTTCTTTCCTTGCGTCGATTCGTACACCTTCTGAAGATTGGTGCCCTGCATCATACAGGGATCGCAAATATGGAACAGCCCCAGCACCACGACTTTTCCCTTTTGCGACGCCAGCCCCACGGTCTCACCCGTCAGGGCATTCAGCGTAAAGTCCGGAGCTTTCTCTCCAACCTTGAAGAATCCTGCTGCCAAGACTCCGTACGAAATCAGCATCGGAACCGCTAGGGCGGCCGCAACGATAAGGATGGAACGTTTCATGGCGCCTCCTTCTTCTTGTCGACTGGAGCGAACCCCTGGCTGCCTCGCCGGCAGTGTGCCCGCGCGCTGCCGTTGCACCTGCGGAGACCGCAAATGCTGTATCGGCTGGATACAACTGCGCTATCCTACCACGCGGTTTTTTTGAGGAGCAACGGCGAGGGACACGAAGACGATCAGCATCGCAGATCGGCGGGCCGAGAGCGGCTCGCAAGGCGGGCGATCCCACGACGCGTCCGTTTGGCCAGGGGAAATCTGACGACCCAGGACCGGACCGGTTGTATCACGCACGCCAGCCGTCTCAGAAACCGGCGGTGGCGGAACCATTCGGGCGCATCATGGACCACCCCATGATCGTCGCGGCAAAGGTCGAGCGCATAGCGCCACTGCTCCAGTTTCGTATCCTTCAGCGCATAGTACAATGCCGGTCCATCATGCTCATCGATGCCATCTTGCGGTTGGAAGAGCAGGCTCTTCGGCATCCGCGCCGCCAAGTCCATCACATCGGCGTCGGCCCGGATTGCCGCCCACAGGGCAGGAGGCAGTTCAGCATTCATCGTTTGCTGCGCCTGTCTCAAGCCGAGCAGCAACATGCGGCGGCACTTCCATTTGCTCGCCGTGGATACCACCCGATCCCAGTCCAACCTTTGCGCCCGGATCAACGCGTCCACGTCCACGATCCACTTCAGCCGTTCCCACGCATGTTTGGATCCGTGTACGCACAAAATGATCAAAAGTTCCTCGGGGGCGATCGTGCTGATCCGTCCTCCGTCGACCGACAAGGAGGCCCGCCGGTTCCAAATGTCGGATCGGTCCAGACGAAAAGAGAACTGTTCATGGGCCATGACCCACTGCAAATCCACTAGCAGGCGGCTCGTCTCGTGCATGTACAGATGGTACGGTTCGTCGTAATGCGCATCCCGAAATGACTCGCGGGACTGATTGACAGGCCGATAACCATGAGTCGACAGGATATCCTGCGCCTCGGCGAGGCGAGCTTGCGGCACGATAAAATCCAGATCGTCGAAATCCCGGAGATTCACGTCCTTATACGCCAATGCGGCAAGAGCGGCTCCCTTGAACGGAATCGCCGGCAGACCTCTCTCTTCGAATGCCAGGCTGATCCGGACCGTCTCGCGCGCCAACGCTCCGCTCAGCAACCTGCCGGCCTGTGTCGCCTGGCGAAGGGTCGTCAGCGTCGCCTCAGGCACAAGGTCCGCACAGAGGGCGGTTATCGACTGCCACAGCAGCGGACCAACCCCATGGAACCGCGCGAGATCCAAGACCAACGACCAATCCAACGAACCGCGAGCCGTCTCTCTCACGCGTTGCCGGACGGCCTCGCTCACCGACGTGCGGGCACACAGCAGGATGAATCTCGCCTCGGGGAACCGGGACGAGACCAGGGCACTGCTTGATCGGGAGATCGGAGCAAGCGGTGTCAATAACCGGTCAGATGAAACCTGCATCATCATCCCCTCCTGTTTTCCAAGGCTGTCAGGCTCTGAAACGCCCGCACGAACGGCAGCAAGTACAGTTTGGACACGGACGTGAGTTCATGGCGGTCGGAATCGGGAAGGCCGACCTTCAGAGTTTCCCGCTTCCCAGGCATCGCCAACGTTCCAAACAGCGCATCCCAGACGGCCAGCTTGACCGCGAAGTTCTTGTTCCAATGACGAGCGTCCACGCTGTGATGAATCTGATGATGCGCGGGGCTCATGAATACTCGATTCAAGACCGGTCCGTAGGAAAACCAGACGTGGGAATGCCGCAAGTGGGAGCCCAGGATGCCGGAAAGAAACGTGAATATGCTCACCCCGAACACCATGGTGATCCGCTGATCCTCTCCCAGAATGTTCTGGTAAAACACCGCGGCCATACCCACGATAGGCGCTTGAATCGCCGCAAAGGCGAGGAGCTCGACTGGATGCACTCGAAACGCTGTGAGCGGAGTCAGCACCTCTGCAGAATGATGGACCCGATGAAATTGCCAGAGGATCGGGACCCGATGAAACAGCACGTGCGTCCAGTAATTGACGAGGTCGTGCAGCACAAAGAATCCGACCGCAGCGGCCACGATTCCTTCCGAAGAAAGCGAGCCAGGCGGCTCCCATCGGGAGATCTCGACTACGAGGGCCGTCATCGCTTTCGCTCCCAGTAGCCCCATGCCGGTCATGATCGGGATAAACAGCAGAAATTGGAGCGCCAGATCGCAAAGGCCGAATTTCCAATCAAGCCTCGTCGAGGGATGCCGGTACAGCCGGGAAGGAAACGCAAACTCTCGGAACGACAGGCTCTTCTCCGCTCCGTTGCGCTTCACCGCCAAGAACATGGTCAAGGCAATCGCCAGACTGGACAAGAGATACGGCCAGGCCAGCGGGTGTGAGAGATCCAGGAAGACCAGTGGAATCTGCGAGACGGCCGCGACGGCCTTCGACCAGGACGACACCGCTCCCAAGCCGTACTCCATCGCCCGCTCGACAAACCATGTGATCGTTTCAATCGCCATCAGCACTCACGCGCCCTTGCGCAGCTCCAAGAGAGGCTTGATCAGCTGGGGCAAGTCAAGAATGTCCCTTCCAAAATGCAGCCGGTAGCAATCTGTTTGCTCCACCAGTTTCGACAACGACTGAAATTCCTGCCGCGCCACCGCCTGATCGTAGACCAACAAACCCTGCGGCATGAGCGCTTCCAGGGCGCGACTTTTCGACAGGGGTTCGAGGCAGCTGTGGGGAATGTCCACCACGTGGGGAAACATGATGATAGCCGGTACGCAGGACGTTCCAACGGAACCCGCGTAGAGATCCTCGGCGAAGAAAAACTTCTTGCACATCCCCTGCTTCAGCAGTCCCGTGGGCGCGGTTCTCAGCTCCGGAAAGAATTCCACGCTATGGTCCGTGACGTCGATTTTCATGGGAAACGCCAGGAGTTCCAGATGACTGCCGAGGTCACGGAGCAGCGGATAATCGTCGGACAGATACCGGAATCCCGAACGAAGCAGGGACAAAAACGCCGTGGTCTTTCCTTGACCGCTGTAACCCGGTATGAGCACTCCTCGCCCCCGATACTCCAGGGCGGTCGCATGGACCGTGAATAATCCCCGCCGCTTGAGCAACTCCGAGAGCGCAAAATGAAAGAAGCTCGTGCGAACGTCCGTGTGCATCGCTTCCGGATTGATGAAGTAGCCGTCGGCGGTCCCCTGTCTCCCGTCGATCACCAGCAGCCCTTGATCGTGAAAGTCGGCCACCAAGCGGTCTTCATCCTGCGCCACATCACAACGCCAAATGGACCGCAGTGAATCGCCCATTGCCGGCCTGGTTCCCGAAAACAACGTCTTAACCTCTTTCGAGGGTTGATAGGGAATATCCGCCCTTCCCCCGACTTCTTCAAAGCGGACCGTCAGGACTGTTTCCCCCGCATCAGATCCGGCCCGATAATGCCGGAGGAATTCCAGCACCGGCCCTGCCAGGGTCACGGATGAGGCGTGATAGTGCAGTTCGATCCCGTGGAAGGTGAACAGATATTCCTGAGTCGTGTTCGCTGCGATCATCTCCTACCTCTTCTTGTTGCGCGTCTGATGTTACCAGTGGCTGGCCGGCCTTCAGAGGCCGTCCAGCCATGGAATGACGGCAAGGTCTAAAGACGATTAGTTGTCATTGACCTTGTCCCGGTACTTCTCCCGATACTTGCTGCCGGTGATGTCGCGCAGCAACTCGTGCGCCATCAACACAGGCTCCGTATAGGACTCCTTCTGTTGAGCATCCATTCGTCTTCACCTCCTTTCCAGTGTTAAAAGTCCCTCGTGGCCCAACTGGGTCACGAGAGCCACAAGATCGTCGGCGATGCGTTCAGGCGAAGCATCGTATCTGGCGCACAACGCTGTATGAATATCCTGCAGTGATTCGCTTCCGGTACAACGCTCCCACACGGCGGACCCCACACGGTTGAGCGTGTAGTATCGCCCGCTGCTGAAATCCAGCAGCACCGTTTCTCCATCCAGGGTCGTCCCCTGCACAGTGCCGCTGGGCTGCGGAACCGCCGCCATCAATTCCTGGTGTTTCTTCTGGTTTCCGCGTTCCACCTGCTGCCGCTCCTCATGACTCAGGAGGGCTCGGGCGGCCTCCGCCAACTGATCCGTTCCGGCGGAGCCGTCAACAGACACGTGCTCCTCATCGTCTCCCGTCACATCAGGTCTCAAATCGGCTGTAATGAACGGCTGTCTGCTCATGATCGACGCTCCTCCTTTTCCGCCTCTCGCACATCCCATGATCAATGCACTGGTTCTCTCTCGGACATTTCCCGCATGTCTCCGTGCATCTTCACATCGCGTCTCAGGCGGTTCCCGCACAGAGCAGATCGGCCAAGGCGTCACCGATCCGCTGTCCCGTATGATTTTCGAACAGCGTGAAAGCCGGACTCGTATTCACTTCGAAGCAGTAATAGGCGCCGTCCGGCGTACGGCGAAGATCAATCCCGCTCAGACTCAATCCGATCCCCTTGACGAGTTCCAGACACCGTGATTGAACTTCCGGAGGCAACTCCACTGCCCTCATGCTGCGGCAGCCGCTTCCATCTTCCGCATACCGGTAATCAACGCCGTTGGAGACCACCTCGGTCGCGAACAGCCGTTCCCCGACGGTATGCACGCGCAGATCCGTACCGGGGATCATCTCTTGAAACTGCGTGGGGCAATCTCGGATGAGGTCCAGGCGCGCAAAGTCGTCAGGTGTCAGCCGCTTGACGATCGAACGCTCCGCGCTGATCGACTTATAGATGACGCGGCCGCGGCACTCGTCGTAAAATGCAAGGGCTTCCTCCGGCACCATCGTCACCAACGTGTTGGGGACGCGGAATCCGTACCGCTCGATCAGTTGCAGCTGATAAGGCTTCGACATATTGGTGTGCGATGCCCGCCTTCGGTTCACGACGAGCACGGAGAGGCTCTCCGCAAATTCCCACAGGGAGGTGACGGCGACGTGTGCCGCCCGTGTGGACACGTCACGACTGGTCATCGCACGGAGATAGACCGAATCGATCTCGGACGCGTGCAGGATCCTCTTTCCCAGGCTGATCCGATCCGAGACGCGACCCCCTTCAACCGACCACGACACACTCCACGTGCCGCTGTCAGAGTCCGGGTGGACGAGCATCAATTCAGCGTTCCGGACCGCCAGTCTGGCACAGACGTTGGCCAAGACCGGATCCGCCATCGGCCCCACCAGCAGAATCATGGGAATTTGTGCTCCTCTGTTCCGACAAACAATCGGCGAGACGCCGCACGATCCGGCGCTGCACCGTCCGGGTGCAGCGCCAATAGTTGGGCGCATCGTTCACATCCAGACAGGTAGTCCGCCCGTCGGGCGTGATGACGACCTGGCACTCGGCGAAAGTCAAACCCAACGCGTGCACCAGGTCTGCGCACCTCCCGGTCGGAAGCGCCGACAGGTCCGCGCCATTCAAGTAGGATTCTTCGTCCGCATGCAGGATGGTCGCCGCTGCCTCCCCTCCGACAACGTAGACGGTCATTCGTTGACCTTGTGGAATTTTCTGGAGAGAGACGGCGTGTCGCTCCATGACTTGATGGATCTGTTCAATTCCATTTTTCCGGCTCAGAACGAATCCCGGTTCCGCCGCTCCCAACGGCTTGAGATACGCCCGTTCGCTCCAGGCCGAGAATTGCAGAACGGCATCGTCCTGGCTCGAGGTATACCGGGCAACCGGGAGGTCGAATCCGCAGTCCCGAGCCACCCGAGCAAGCGCCGGGCTTCCGCCGAGCAGAGCGGGACGTCCTCCCGGGGTTGGCCGATTGACGACGGTGCAGGGAAGACTGTTCAAGAACGCGATCCACATCGCCGTGGCTTCACGCACGACATAGTCGCGATCCTGGCCTGAGAGTCCGTCAAGGTGCAGCGGTAAGGGTAATATCCACTGGACGAATACTCCACGAAGATTGGCGCAGGAAACTCGGCGACCGTCGATGATCAGTGCACCCGTCACGAGTTCAGAACCGGCCATGACGCGCCAATTCGACTGGATCCTGTTTAGAAGTTCGGCTCGTGGAATCATCAGCACGTCCAGTCCACGTCTGCACAACTCTGCGTGTACGAGTGACGCCCAAGGATCGGTCGTGTCGGCCAGCACCAGCATCACGTTCGAGTGTTCCTCCAAAGGATTGATCAGCTCCGGTTCGACCTCGGAAGCCTTGCAAGGCCCGGCCGACTCTTGAGCAGAGAGTAGGTCGAGATCCGGATTTTTCCTAGCTCCCTGGAAGCTGGGATATGGCCCTACTTTGGCAGGTCCGTAGTACTGCGTGCTGCGAGGGGACGAGCGGATGACCCTTTTCGGAACATCGAAGAGGGATGGGCAAGGTGGACTTGTCGAAAAGACGAAGAGGAGGCTGCTTGCGGGCCGAACCTCAACAACGCAGGGTCACGGCCGTCATGCGACGCGCGCAGGATCTTCGGGCAATGGACGATGCCCGGCGCCTATGCGATCGTCTGGCGGATCCGGATAGGAGAAGGTCACGGTGTACTGGCGCCATTGTTCGCTCAGCTCATGAAACGGCTTCTGATCCAGCGTGAGCCACGCGTGGCCGTCCAGCTTCACATCTTCCCTTTTGATCCCACAGCAAAAGCGCACCGGGCAGCCGACGCGCCTGGCCAACCAATATAACGCCAAGGCGCGCGGAAAACAGTTGCCCTTGGTGTTGTAGGGAAACAACTCGAGCCAGCGGTCCACATAATAGATGCGGGGTTCCAAGGTGGCGATGTCTCGCCGGACAGTCCCCGCCGCCCGATTCAGCACGTCCAAGACTTGGGGCAGGCTTCTCCACCTCAGCAGAAGCCGCACCGTGCACAGGAGCAGTCCCGCACCGGCAACCATCCAGTATTTCGTCAGAAACCGAAGCATGATCGCCTCAGTGTAGCAGGGCAGATGCAGAAATCCAGCGTTCCGGCAGTCCGCTCTTGGAGGACACCCTCCAAAACGCGCCGTTCACGAGTCTTTCTCGCGCTATGAAGAAGGGACGATTCCGGGATTCGGAACCGTCCGCACAAATCAAACGATGTACATCGTCAAGCAGACGGGTCGAACAACCCCAATTGCAGCTCTTCGGCCCTGGTGAAGGAGATCGGATACTTTTCCGTGAAGCAGGCATTGCAATATTGGGTAGGTGAACCAGGAGCGGACTTCAACATCCCCTCCAAGCTCAGATAGGCAAGGCTATCGGCCGTAATGTATTTTCTGATTTCCTCGATCGAATGGCTCGACGCGATCAGTTCCTTCTTCGTCGGGGTATCAATGCCGTAAAAGCACGGAGAAATAATCGGCGGAGAGCTGATCCGCACATGGACTTCCCTGGCGCCGGCCTGACGAATCATCTTCACGATTTTGCGGCTGGTCGTGCCCCGCACGAGAGAATCGTCAACAACCACCACGCGCTTGCCTGCCAGGACTTCCGGTACGGCATTCAACTTGACCTTCACGCCGAAATGGCGAATGGACTGCTCCGGTTCGATGAACGTTCGACCGACGTAGTGGTTTCGGATCAGCCCCGTCTCGAATCGGATACCTCCGCCTTCAGCGTATCCCAAGGCGGCCGGCACACCGGAATCCGGCACCGGGATCACGATGTCGGCCGGCACCCAGGATTCCTGGGCCAGTTGCCGGCCCAGCGCCTTTCTGATGCCGTAGACCGCATTGGCACCGTAAATCTTGCTGTCCGGCCTGGCGAAATACACATACTCGAACACGCACATGGCCGGATCGACCGGAGCGAAGGGATGATGGCTCTCAAGGCCCTGATCATTGATCACCACCAGTTCGCCCGGCTCGACTTCTCTCACATACTCCGCATCAAGCAAGTCGAACGCGCAGGTCTCGGACGCCACGATCCAACTGCTTCTAAGCCTCCCGATGCAAAGCGGCCGCAACCCGTGCGGATCCCGAGCGGCGATCAGACCGCTGTCCGTCATCAGCACGACGGAAAAAGCGCCGCGGACCTGGCTCAAGGCATCGATCACGCGCGCGAGGAACGTGCTGGCCCGCGAATGGGCGATCAGATGGATGATGACTTCGCTGTCGGAGGTGGATTGGAAGATCGCGCCGTAGGCTTCCAGCTCGTGCCGCAAGACTTGGGCGTTGATCAAATTCCCATTGTGGGCCAACGCCAAATTCCCGAATGCAAAATTCACGATCAGCGGCTGCACGTTCTTCAGGTCTTGTCCTCCGGCGGTCGAATACCGGTTGTGTCCGATGGCCATGTGTCCCGGCAACGTTTCCAGAACCGACTTATGGTAGATATCCGCGACGAGTCCCATCCCCTTTTGCGCGAAAAACTGATCGCCGTCCCCCGACACAATGCCGGAGGCTTCCTGGCCACGGTGCTGGAGCGCATACAGACCGAGGTAGGTGAGATTGGCGGCCTCTTCATGGCCGCACACGCCGAATACGGCGCATTCATCATGGAACTTGTCGGGAAGGACCATTGGAAGTTCTTTAGTCATAATACATGTCGTCGATTCGAATCCGACTATTCCTGCGCCAACGTGCGCTCCAACGAGTTCGCCCACGAGTCGTACAGCGCGGAAATAGGCGCATCGATGGTTTTGGTCGTCGAAGG
>Ga0268299_1003040_pt1 | contig 16938 bp, 13 predicted proteins | sample NOBtaG_FD_193484 | JGI IMG/M metagenome (GOLD analysis project Ga0268299, IMG submission 193484) | Activated sludge microbial communities from bioreactor in Nijmegen, Gelderland, Netherland - NOB reactor | ecosystem: Engineered > Bioreactor > Aerobic > Activated sludge | place: Netherlands...
GCTCGAGGGCCTGCAAACACTCAGCGATACTGTGCCCACTCGGCTGTCCGCTGTGGCTCGCTGAGTAGCGCGCACCTCAGCTCTTCTGGACTGTGGACTTACACCACGCGCTGGGACACGACCGCCCGGCGCCGTGACGGCGCCAGCCCGGCTCGAGCGGCCTGTCGTGTTTTGCGCGTGCACTGCGCTCTCACCGGCATGGGGTGCCGCAGGTCGCGGAGCCCCGGGGTGAACCGAGGAGAACCTGGCATGGCAATCCCTGCATCGACGCACCCGCCGCACGGGCATGACCGCAAGACACGCCCCTCCCACGAGCCGACGGGAGGAGGCGTGAAGACCGGTGACCGCTCACGGCCCCACCCGTCACGGCACCCGTTTGTGGCCACCGCAGCCACCTGTGCGGCGGTCGGCCTGATCGCGACCGCCGGTTGCGGCGGCAGGTCGCTCGTCGCCGCCGACGCCGGCACGCGCGCTCCGGTGGTGCACAGCGCCACGGCGCGGCCGAACGCGGTCACCACCTGGAGCGAGGTCGCCGCGGCCACCGTCAACGGCACCGGCACCGCCACCGTCACGCCCGAGGAGCAGCGGCCCAACTACCTGCTCGACCTGCCGACCGTGCACCTGGCGATCTACGACGCGGTGATGGCCATCACCGGCACGCACCGGCCCTATGCCTCGGCGCTGCAGGCGCCGCAGAGCGGTGCGTCGCAGGAGGCGGCGGTGGCGGCGGCCGCCTACCGCGTGCTGCAGGTGCTGTTTCCGAGCCGCGGCGCGCTTTACCAGGGCGCCTACGACCGAGCGCTGGCCGCCATCGCCGACGGCGAGGCCAAGGCGCATGGCCTGGCGATCGGCATCGCGGCGGCCGACGCGGTGCTGAACCTGCGCCGCAACGACGGCCGCGCGGTGGCGCTCGCCGCCTTTGTGCCGGGCACGGCGCCGGGGCAGTTCCGCACCGCCAACGCTGCCGGCGTCGCCAACCCGTACCTGTCGACCGTGAGGCCCTTCGCGCTGCACCACGTGGCCCAGTTCCGGCCCGCTGGCCCGCCGGCGCTGACCAGCGCCGCCTACGAGAGCGCCTTCAACGAGACGAAGTCGCTGGGCGGCACGGCGAGCACCACGCGCACCGCCGAACAGACCGACACCGCGCGCTTCCACACCGAGCCGCCGCCGCGCTTCGCGCCGCGCAACCTGCTGCCGTTTGCCAGCAACCAGGCGACGCTCGGCGACGCGGCGCGCGTGATGGCCCTGCTGTGGGTGGCGCAGGCCGATGCGCTGATCGCCTGCTTCGAGGCCAAGTACCACTACCGCGCCTGGCGCCCGATGTCGGCGATCGCGTTGGCCGACACCGACGGCAACCCCAACACCGCCCCCGATGCCGCCTGGACGCCGGTGGTGCCGACCCCGAACCACCCCGAGTACCCGGCCGCGCACGCCTGCTTTGCCGGCGCCGTGGCGGAGGCGGTGAATGCGTTCCACGGCACGCCGCAGGTGAGCTTCATCTTCGACAGCCAGGCGGCCGGCGTCGCCAACCCCCGCCACACCTACGCCAGCACCGGCGCGATGGTGGAGGAACTGCAGATGGCGCGCATCTGGGGCGGCATGCACTTCCGCCACGCCAACGAAGACGGCGCCGCGCTCGGCAGGACGGTCGCGCGGTGGGTGGTCTCGCAGCGCTTCCAGCCGCGTTGACCGGGCCGGCGGCGCGGCATCATCCGGGCGCGCTGGGATCCTCCGGCGCGCCCGCCATCTGGTCTCGCCATGTTCGCTCTCCCACTCGGAACCCGCTCGCTGGTGCTGCGCCGGTTTGTTGCCGAGGATGCCGCGCTGCTGCTCGCACTCAACGCCGAGCCGTCGACGAGCCGCTGGCTGCCTTCGCACGTCTACGCCGACCGCGAAGCGGCCGACGCGGCGCTGGCGCATCTGATCGCCGCCTACGCCGCGCCGGGCGACCCCCGGCTCGGCCCTTACGTGCTGGGCATCGACGATGCGCGCACCGGGCGGCTGATCGGTCACGTCGGCTTCAGCCCGCTCGACGGCGAGGTCGAGGTGTCGTACGCGGTGGCCGAGGCGCTGCGAGGGCGGGGCTACGGCAGCGAAGCGCTGGACGCGGCCTGCGCATGGGTGTGCCGCACCTTCGGGCTGCCCGGCGTCGTGGCCGTCACGGCCAGCGACAACATCGCCTCGCGGCGCCTCCTCGAGCGGGTGCGCTTCATCCACGAAAAGGACGAGTCGAGGCGCTTCCAGGGCGTGCAGCAGGCGGTCGCCTGGTATCGCCGGGCCGCGCCCGACCGGCCTGCCCCGGTGACGATCGTTCCCTTCGAGCCCACGCACACCGAAGACCTGGTGCGCATGTGGCACGCCAGCTTCGAACATGGGGTGGGCATCGTCGACCCCCACCCGATCGAGAGCCGGCGGGCCTACTTCCTGCGCGAAGTCGTGCCCGGGACCACCGTGCGGGTGGCGCAGTCGGGCGGTGCGGTGGTCGGATTCATGGCATCGACGCCGGAGTCGATCGCCCACCTCTACGTGAAGGTCGAACACATCGGCCAGGGCATCGGCACGCAGCTGCTCGCTCTGGCCAAGCAGTCGTCCGCCGGCAGCCTGGGGCTGTTTGCCTTCAGCCGCAACCACCAGGCCTGCCGCTTCTACCAGCGCCACGGCTTTGTCGAGGTCGGGCGCGAGTCGGAGAACATGTACCGCATCGAGGCCATCCAGTACCTCTGGCGGCGGGCCGGCCGGCCGCCCTGATCAACGCGCGCCGGCCAGCGCGAGCGCGCGAGCGCTTCGCGACGCGCTGTGCTGCGGGCCGAGCGCGTCGCTCAACTCGGCGTCGGCGCGTTCGGCCGCGGCGCGCGCTTCGGCAGTGCGACCTAACGCCGCCAACGCGCGCGCCAGTTCGAGGAAGGCGTGCCCGTGAACGGAGGAACGTCCCTGCGGCGGCGCACGGCGGGTGGCCTCGGCAATCGCCGCACGCGCGGCGAGCTCTGCCTCGACGAAGCGCGCGGCGACATTCAGCGCCCTCGCGCGCAGCCACAGGCTCTCCCACCGGTACGGAGCGGAGCCCGGCTCCTCGCCGATGGCCTCGAGCACGGCCAGGGCGCGTGCGGCATCGTCCTTCGAGAGCCAGACCTGGGCCAGCGCGATGCGGTTCGCGGTGTCCCACACCACGTCACCCTTGCCATCGTGCGAGGCGAGGTCGCGTTCGAGAACCTCGACCGCCTTGGCGTGCTCACCCCGCAGGACATGCGCCATCGAGATGGCACCCCAGGCGCGTGGGTGCCGCGGCGTGAACTTGCCGTTGCGCAGCAGGGCGCCTTCGATGAGGCGCAGCGCCTCCGCCGGCTGATCGAGCCTCAGGCGGTCATGCGAGATGCTGACTTCGATGATCGGCAGCAAGCCGGCCTCGGCGCCCGACCCCCGCGCGATATCCGCCGCCTGCTCGGCGAGCGCGATCGCCTCGCGCGGCCGCCCCATGATGCTGGTGAAAAAGGCGCGGGTGTTGAGGTTCGAAGCCATCGCAATCGAGCGGCCCCGCCCGGCCTGATCGAGCAGCCGGCCCGCTTCGGCGTAGGCGCGCTCGGCCTCGAAAGTCCGCCCTTGGCCATCCAGGACGATGGCGCGGGCATTGGCGTACTGGCTTTCCATCAGGCGGCGCAGCAGCGGGGGCGCGGCCGCGTGCGCCGCGTCGTAGGCCTGGCCCGCTTCGGGGTAGCGCCCGGCCGCCGACAGGTGCTCGGCCTTCGCGAGCAGGCAGTTCCAGCGCACGCTGCGACTGCGTTCGTTCTCGGGCAGGCCCGCGAGCAGCTGGTCGATGTCGGCGATCGTCTTGCGCTTGTCGAGGTCTTCGGCCGTCGCCGAGCAGAGTGCATCGGTGCGGGCCAGCCTGTCGTCGATGCGTGAAGCCGCGTCGGCGATGACCTCGGCGTTGCGCTGACGCTCGGGCCGACGCGCCAGCGTCCAGTTCAGGACCCAGAAGCTGCGATTCAGCCGTGCCATGACCTCGGGTGCGTCGAAGAACAGCTGCTCGGCCCGGCGCTGCGCGTAGTCCACCAGCTCCGCGGGTGTGCGGGCGGTGCCGGTGGGTCCCACCTGGCCCACGAGCTCTTGCATGAAGAACGCCACCGCCTCGGCGGCAGCCTGCTGCCGGGAGGCCGCGTCGCGCTCTCGCTCGGCTGCACGCCGTTGTTGGTCGGCGATGACGGCCAAGCCGATGATCGCCGCCAGCGCTGCACCGGCCGATGTGACACCGAGCCGGTGGCGGCCGACGAATCGGCTCATGCGGTAGGCGAGCGAGTCGGGCCGTGCACTCACGGTCTGCCCGTCCAGGTGGCGGTGCAGGTCATCGGCAAACGCCGCCACCGTGCCATAGCGCTCGCCGGGGTCGGCGCGCAGCGCCTTGGCGAGGATGTTGTCGAGGTCGCCGGCCAGCGCGTGGGCCAGCCGCGTCGGGGTCGTGCCGCGCGCCGCGGCCGCCGCATCGAGCTCTTGCGGGCCGCGGCGGCTGCTGTCCAGCACCACCCGGCTTGGGCGCGGCAGTTCACCCGGCACCATCGTGTGCCGGCCCTGCGCGTCGACGCGCGGGTGCTGGCCGGCGAGCAGCACATAAAGCAGCAGCCCGAGCGCAAAGACGTCGGTGGCGATCGTGATCGTGTCGCCTTGGGTCTGCTCCGGCGCCGCGTACTGCGGTGTCAGCACGCGCCCGCCCTCGCGCGTGAGCTCGGTGGCTTCGAGCGGCGCGTCGTCGGTGTCGAGCAGCTTGGCGATGCCGAAGTCGAGCAGCTTGACGCGCCCGTCGCCATCGACGAGCACGTTGCCCGGCTTCAGGTCGCGGTGCACGACGAGCTGCGCGTGCGCGTGCTGCACCGCCTGCAGCACCTGATCGAAGAGCACGATGCGGGCACGCAGGTCGAGCCGGTGTTCGTCGCACCAGCGGTCGATGCGCTGGCCCGCGACATGCTCGAGCACCAGATAGGGCTGGCCGGCGTCGGTGAGGCCGGCGTCGATCAGGCGTGCGATGTGCGGATGCGACAGCCGGGCCAGGATCGCGCCCTCGCGCCGGAAGCGCGCCGCCAGCGTGCGCTGCACGAGCCCGCCGTGCAGCAGCTTGACGGCGGCGCGCGCCTCGTAGCGGCCGTCGCTGCGCTCGGCCAGCCACACCGCGCCCATGCCACCTTCGCCGAGCGGCTCGATGAGCGTGTAGGCGCCGATGCGCTGGCCGGCCAGCGGCGGCGTCTGCGTGTCCGCGGCAAGGCTGGCGAGGTGGGGGGCGGAGCCTTCGATCAGGTCGGACTGCCGGCTCGCGGCGGGGCCGCGCAGCAGGTCGCGCAGCTCGGCAGCCAGGCCGGGGTCGCGCCCGGCCAGGTCGTCCAGCCACGCGGCGCGGTCAGGCTCGGGCAGGGCCAGCAAACGGTCCAGCCAGGGGCTCAGGCGTTGCCAGCGGGCGGGATCGATGGTCATCGCGGCGGTGGGCTTGCGGCCGGGGTCACAGGGGCCGGCCGCTCAGCTGTGTAAGCGCAATCGCGAGGCCGGACACGACAAGCTCCCGGGGCGGGTCAGCCGCCATCGGCCAGCGCATGGCGCAGCCACAGCCGGGCCTTCTCCCAGTCGCGCTGCGCGGTGCGCTCCGAGACGCCGCGCAGCGCCGCGACCTCGCGCAGCGTGAGCCCGCAGAAGAACTTCAGGTCGACCAGCTCGGCCAGCGCCGGCTCCACCGCCGCCAGCGCATCGAGCGCGTCGCTGATCGACACCAGCGGGGCGGCATCGGCCACCTGCTCGGCGAGGGTGGTGTCGAGGTCGGTGAGCTCGATGCCGCCGCCGCGCTTCTCGGCCTGCCGGCGGCGCACATGGTCGATGACCAGGCTGCGCATCGCGCGCGCCGCGTAGCCCATGAAACGCGCCCTGTCGGGGAAGGCCAGGCCGTCGGCGCCGGCGAGGCTGAGGTAAGCCTCGTGAAGCAGCGTCGTCGCGCCCAGCGTCAGCCCGCCGCCGTTGCGGTGCAGCTCGCGGCGCGCGAGGCGGTGCAACTCACCGTACAGCGCGGCGAACAGCGCCTGCCGTGCCGTGGCGTCGCCGCGCTCGGTGGCGGCGGCCAGCTCCTGAATCGTTGCCATGCGTGGCGAACCCCTCCGCCGGCAAGGATCGCGCAGCCGCTGCGGCCGTGCAAGCCGCGGGGCCTTGCGCGGAAGTGACCCGTCTCTCAAGTTGATCCGGCTCCGCCGGGCAACTTGAACCCCCGCGGGGGGCGGGCCGGGCGGGCCCGGCCCTGGGGGTGCTCAGGTCCCGCCGCGACTGGCCAGCGCCGCTTGGTACGCCCGCACCGGGTCCATGATGCCGCTGCCGGCGCGCACGCTCAGCGTGGCGTTGGCCTCGGCATTGCGCGTCAACAGGTCGATCACCTGCGCCGGCGTCAGGCCGGGGTTGATCAGCACCATCTTGGCCGCGACGTTGGCCACCATCGGCAGCGCAAACGACGAACCGGAGTCGCTGAGCGCGGTCGGTGCGAAGGGCGGCGGCACGTAGTCCGGCAGCCCGCGCGCGGCTTCCAGGTTGCGGATCTTGCGCTGGATGAACTGCGCCGCCATGCCGGTGGCCCCGGCGAGCTCCTGGCGCGCCGTTTCGAGCGCCTGCCGGTTCTTCTCGGCGGCGGACTGCTGGTCGAGCTGCCGTTCCTCGCGCTTGCGCGCCTGGTCGAAGTTGAACTTCTGGCGCTGCAACTCGGTCGCCGCCAGGCCCGGGATGTTCACCGACGGTGCGTAGATGTCGACCCCGGAGCCGAACCCGCGGTTGGGAATGCGGCCGCCGTCGGCGCCGCAGCCGCTGACGAGGATTGTGTTGCCGCTGCTGAAGGAGCTGCCGCCGGCGCTGCGGTAGGCGGCGCCGTACTCGGTGTCGGTGTTGCCGGCGGTGGCGACGAACAGCACGCCGGTGTTGCGGGAGACGACGGCCTGCACGGCGTCCTCGTGCCAGGGCACGTTGACGCTGCAATTGATGACCGCCGGGCGTTGCGACGCCGCCCAGTTGAGCGCGCTGGCCCAGACGGTGGCGTTGTTTTGCCCGGTCTCCTGGCTGCTGCAGATCTGGGCGTCGATGAGCTTGATGCGCGTGGTGCCGAAGCCGGCAATCGACGCCACGTGCGAGCCATGGGTGCCGGTGGTCGCCGGCTGGCCCCGCGTCAGCCGTGGCAGCGTGTAGCCCTGCGTGAAGTCGGCGCTCTCGCCGAGGCGGGCCTGGAAGTACTGATGGGTGGTGAAGAAGCCGCTGTCGGCGACCGCGACCATCACCGATTCCGGCGGCTTGCCCGCCTTGCGCGCCGCCGGTGCGGCGGCCTTCCACTGCCGGAGTGCCGCCTCGTAGCAGGTCTCGAAAGCGTCGTCGGTGGCCGTGAAGTCGTTGTCCAGAACCTTGTAGACACCTTCTCTTCCGGGCATGACGGGCTCCTCGCGGCGGCGGCAGTGGCGTGCCACTGTACGCGAGCGGCCCCGACGTTGCGCCGGCAGGGGCCGGCGGAGCGCGGTCTCCGCCGATGCCCGTGCCGCGCGCTGCCGTCAGGCGAGGTCGAAGCGGTCCAGGTTCATCACCTTGGCCCACGCGGCGACGAAGTCGGCCACGAACTTCGCCTGCGCGTCGCTGCTGGCGTACACCTCGGCCAGCGCGCGCAGCTGCGAGTTCGACCCGAAGACGAGGTCGACCGTGGTGGCGGTCCACTTCGGCGCGCCGGTCTGGCGGTCGCGGCCTTCCAGCACACCCGGGTTGGCGGTTCTCTGCCACGCGGTGCGCATGTCGAGCAGGTTGACGAAGAAGTCGTTCGTCAGCACACCGGGCCGCCGCGTGAAGACGCCATGTTTCGCGCCCCCGGCATTGGCGCCGAGCACGCGCAGGCCGCCCACCAGCACCGTCATCTCGGGCGCGGTCAGCGTCAGCAGCTGGGCCTTGTCGACCAGCAGTTCGGCCGCCGCGTCCTCCAGGCCTGGCTGCACATGGTTGCGGAAGCCGTCGACCCTGGGCTCGAGCACCGCGAACGACTCGACGTCGGTCTGCTCCGGCGAGGCGTCGGTGCGGCCGGGCGAGAACGGCACCGTGATGTCGTGGCCGGCCTGCTTCGCGGCGGCTTCGATGGCGGCGCCGCCGGCGAGCACGATCAGGTCCGCGAGCGACACCCTCCTTCCCCCTGCGGCGGTGGCGTTGAACTCCTTCTGGATGCCTTCCAGCGTCTTCAGCACCTCGGCCAGCTCGGCCGGCTGGTTGACGGCCCATTCCTTCTGCGGCGCGAGGCGGATGCGCGCGCCGTTGGCGCCGCCGCGCTTGTCGCTGCCGCGGAAGGTGGCGGCCGAGGCCCAGGCGGTGGCGACGAGTTGCGCGGTCGAAAGCCCGGAGGCCAACACCTGGCCCTTCAGCGCCGCGATGTCCTGCGACGCCACCAGCGGGTGGTCCACGGCCGGCACCGGGTCCTGCCAGATCATCGCTTCCTTCGGCACCCACTTGCCCAGGTAGCGGGCACGCGGCCCCATGTCGCGGTGGGTGAGCTTGAACCAAGCGCGCGCGAAGGCGTCGGCGAAGGCCTGCGGGTCCGCCAGGAAGCGGCGCGAGATCTTCTCGTAAGCAGGATCGAAGCGCAGCGACAGGTCGGCCGTCGTCATCATCGGCGGGTGCTTCTTCGACGGGTCGTGCGCGTCGGGGATCAGGTGCTCGGGCCGGCAGTTCTTGGCCACCCACTGGTGTGCGCCGGCCGGGCTCTTCACCAGCTCCCACTCGTAGCCGAACAGCATCTCGAAGTAGCCGTTGTCCCACTTCGTCGGGTTGGGCTTCCACGCGCCCTCGATGCCGCTGGTGGTGGTGTGAACGCCCTTGCCGCTGCCGAAGGCATTCTTCCAGCCCAGGCCCTGCTGCTCGACCGGCGCGCCCTCGGGCTCGGGGCCCACCAGCTTCGGGTCGCCGGCACCATGCGCCTTGCCGAAGGTGTGGCCACCGGCCACCAGCGCCACCGTCTCCTCGTCGTTCATCGCCATGCGGGCGAAGGTCTCGCGAACGTCGCGGCCCGAGGCCACCGGGTCGGGGTTGCCGTTCGGGCCTTCGGGGTTGACGTAGATGAGGCCCATCTGCACCGCAGCCAGCGGCTTGGCCAGCTCACGGTCGCCCCGGTAGCGCTCGTCGCCGAGCCAGGTGGCCTCGGCGCCCCAGTGGATGTCCTGCTCGGGCTCCCAGATGTCGGCGCGGCCGCCGCCGAAGCCGAGCGTCCTGAAACCCATCGACTCGAGCGCGACGTTGCCGGTGAGCACGAATAGGTCGGCCCACGAGAGCTTGCGGCCGTACTTCTGCTTGATCGGCCACAGCAGGCGGCGCGCCTTGTCGAGGTTGGCGTTGTCGGGCCAGCTGTTCAGCGGTGCGAAACGCTGCGCGCCGGTGCCGGCGCCGCCGCGGCCGTCGTGGATGCGGTAGGTGCCGGCGGCGTGCCAGGCCATGCGGATGAAAAGACCGCCGTAGTGGCCCCAGTCGGCGGGCCACCAGTCCTGCGAATCGGTCATCAGCGCGCGCAGGTCGGCGACGACGGCGTCGAGGTCGAGGCTCGCGAAGGCCTTCGCGTAGTCGAAGTCCTGACCCATCGGGCTCGACTTCGTCGAGTGCTGATGCAGGATCGCCAGGTTCAGCTGGTCCGGCCACCAGTCGCGGTTGCCGCGGCCACCGGCCGCCATCGTGGACTTCGCGCCGCCCGAGAACGGGCACTTCGCTTCGGTCGTCATCACCATCTCCTTCGCTGCTTGGGGTGCGGGGCAGTCTAGGAGGGGGCTCGCGGCCGATCAACGCAAGCGTGCCAATGGCGGCGATAGCGGCGCGGCCCGGTCGGGCCGGGCTGCCGGATGCGATCGGTCAGGCCAGCTGCTGCCTCATGCGCGCCGCACGGTCACGCGGTGCCGGGTGCGTGGAGAGCCAGCTCGAACTGCCGCCGCCGGACATCGCGTCGAGCTTGTCGAGCGCGGTGACAGCGGCCTTGCGGTCGAAGCGGCGGCGCGACAGGAACTCCATCGCGTAGTCGTCGGCCTCGTTCTCGTTGGCCTGCGAATGCTGCGCGCGAACGACCTTGACGACGAGGTCGCCCAGCTCCGAATGCGACAGCGCCGCGGCGCGCCCGCCGGCGGCGCCGGCGGCGTCGCGCGCGGCCTGGGTCGAGAGCGCCATCTGCAGGCGCTTGCGGCTGTGGCCGGCGTGCACATGGCCGATCTCGTGGCCGATGACGTAGCGCACCTCGTCGTCGGTCATCATTTCGAGCAGCCCGGCGTAGAAGCGGATCGAGCCATCGGCGAGTGCAAACGCGTTCACCTCTCGCACCAGGTAGACCTGATAGTTCAGCGCCAGGCCCTTGTCCTCGCGGCAGTTCGCGGTCAGCGCGGCGAGGCGCTTCGCGTAGGGGCTGCTGGCGCCGGCCAGCGGTGCCTGGCTGTCGATGTGCGCGGCCATGCGTGCAGCGTGGGTCTGCACGTCGGCGTCGCTGAGGTTCATCGCGCCGGCGGCGCCTTTCGCCGCGCCGAGCGCCTTTGCGAGGTCGAAGGCATGGGCGGCAGGCAGCGTGGCGGCCAGTGCGGGCAGCAGCAGGGCTTGTCGGCGGTTCATCGCGGCTCCGTGGGGCTGAGGTCGGTGCGACCGGTGCCACACACTGTGCCGATCGGCTGCTGCAGCGGCGTTTCCCGGGCTGGGCGCCTTTGCTGCGAATTGATTCAACGGTTGGGCCGGCGTCGCAGCCCGAGCACCATCACCGCACCGACGACCACCAGCGCGCCGACCACCTGCACCGGCGCGATGCGCTGGCCGAGCAGCGCCCAGGCCATCACCATCGCCGCAACCGGTTCGACGTTAAGGATTGGCGAGCTGCCGACGACACCGAGCCGCGGCAGGATGACGAAGATGCTGGTGAACGCGGTGCCGTAGAGCAGCGTCAGCATCGCCAGCCCCCACCAGCCGCTGGCGCTGCGTGGTGCCGCCAGGCCGCCCTGTGCCAGCGCGACCGCGAGCGCGAGCAGGCCCACCACCGCCATCGTCACCGCGCTGCGCACGCGGCCGTCGATCTGCGCGATCTCGTGCTGGGTGACGACGAGCACGATGCCGAAGCTGGCCGCCGCCAGCAGCGCGAAACCGACGCCGGCGCCGATGCGCCCCCATTGCGCCGCCGCCGAGAGCCCCGATGCGGCGCCGAAGACATCGAGCGCGAGCGTCAGGCCGGCCAGGATCACCGGCATCGCCACCAGCGTGCGGCGCTCGGGGGTCTGGCGGTAGATCACGCGGGCCCACAGCGCCGTCCACACCGGCCAGGTGTTGAAGGCCAGCAGCGCCAGCGCCACCGGCAGCCGCGCCACCGCGGCGTAGAGCGCCAGGCTCTGCACCGCCACCAGCACCGACACCAGCGCCAGCATGCGGCGCTGGTGCGCGGTGGTGCTCCACACGACGCGCGCCTGCCACACCAGCAGGCCGACGACGACCGCCGTCGTCAGGCTGCGCATCGTCACCGCGGTGGCGACGTCGACACCGTCGTCGAAGGCAAACCGCGCCGCGACATGGTTGCCGCCGAACATCGCCGCCAGCAGCAGCAGCGTGAAGAAGGCGCGCGGCGTGAGATGCGTCGTCGTCGGCGTCATCGGTCGTGTTTGATGCTAACCGGCGGAGCACCGAAGGCCGGGTGCGGGCGGGACGACCCAACCGAGCCCGTTCCGCCAATCGGCCCCTTCGGCGCGGCCGACCGAGCCCACCAGGGTCGGTCGAGGTTTGCCGGAGAGCACGAAAACCGTTGGCGCCGGCTCACCCACCGCCGGCAGCCAGCGCCGGCAGCGCGGACTCGCCGGCGACGGCGGCGGGAGCGGGCACGACCGCCGCCTCGGGCGGCAGCAGATGGACGATCGAGTTCGCGTAGTAGCGCAGCAGCGGCAGTTCGTTCGGCGCCGGCCGGTGCACGCCGTTGTCGTGATGCACCAGGTGACGCAGCGTCAGCATGCGCAGCCCGGCATCGATCGCGTAGTCCCAGTCGCCGCGCGGCAGGTACAAGCGGGCACCGCGCTGCTGCAGCTGATCGACCAGCTCGCCGACCGCGGCCTTCAGCTCGAACAGGCTCCAGCCGCGTGACGGGTCGCGCAGCAGCACGGTGGCCACGAGCGGCACCGGCAGCACCGGGACCAGCCGGCCCACTTCGCCCATCAGGTGGCGGCCGAGCGCGGCCACCTCGGCCTGGCGTGCCGGGCCGCTCAGGTGGTCGAAGTCGACTTCACGCGCGTCGCTCCATGCGCGCACCGACACCGGGGTGCCGAAGTTGACGCAGGCGTAACCGAGCCGGTACCAGCGGCTGCGAAGCATCAGTCCGATCTGCTGCAGCAGGAAGCCGACCGTTCGCGCCAGCGCGAACAGCCGCCCGGGTTTGGGGGCCGCGGCGTCGGCCGAGAGCAGCTGCGTGCGGTCTTCGAGCACGCGGTCGTAGTTCAGGCCGAGCGGCACGAAGACGAGATCACGCTCGCCGTGGGTGTGGAAGCCGCGAAGCATGTAGTCGAGCACGCCAAAGCGCGGCTCGCGCAGCGCGCCGTCCTTCGTCAGCCCGCCTTCGGGGTAGACCGCCTGTGCGACGCCGGCCTCGGTGGCCATCGCGATGTAGCGCTCGAGCACGCGGCGGTAGAGCTCGTCCTTCGAGTTGCGGCGCACGAAGTACGCACCCATCGAGCGGACCAGCTGCTGCAGGCCCCACACCCGAGCCCACTCGCCGACTGCATAGGACAGCGCCGCCCGCTCGGCGGCGAGGTAGCTGGCGACGATGTAGTCCATGTTGCTGCGGTGGTTCATCACGAACACCACCGTCGCATCCTCGGGGATCGCGTCGAGCCCCGCGTCATCGGTGAAGCCGATGCGAACGCGGTACAGCAGCTGCGAGATGCGCTTGCCGATCCAGTAGCCGACGCGGAAGTAAACGAAGGCGTTGAAGGCGGGGACGATCTCGCGTGCATAACGTTGCACCTGCGCCAGCGCCACCTCCTGCGGCATGCCGCGCTGCTGCGCGAAGGCCTGCACCGCCTGCTGCACCTTGTCGTCGAAGATCAGGCGGTCGATCAGCGCCTGGCGCCGCACCTGCTGGAACGGCCGGATGCGGATCTTCAGCCGCCGGCCGACCTCGTCGAGCACCTTGTTCGCACGGCTCTTCAGCAGCCAGCGCGCCGAAGGCATCAGCAGCCGGTCGAGCAGCGCCCACAAGGCGAGCAGCCCCACCAGCAGGGCCAGCCACAGCGGGACCGTGACATGGGTGGACATGCGCGCGAAATGTACGCCCGCGGCCGGCCCGGGCGGCAGCGGGCAAGCCCGGCCCCGTCGGGCCCTATACCGGCCTCGTCAGGCCTGGTCCAGCACCGTCAGCAGCTGGTCTTCCCAGTGCGCGAGGTCGTCCTCGGCCACCGTCAGCCACTGGAGCGCGGCCGCGCCGTGCTGCAGCCAGTCGGCCTCGGGCGCCAGGCCCTCGTGGCGGTGCATCAGGAAGCCGGCCACCAGCCCGGCAGCCAGCAGCGTGTGCACCTCGGCGTGGCGGGCGTCGCGGCCGAGCGACTCCAGGCTGTGGTGCAGCCGGATCGCCGCCACCACCTGCGGTGGCAGGTGCCACACGCGGGCGGTCAGCGCACCCACCACCGCATGGTCCGTGCGATGGTTGGCGTTCTCGGTCTCGATGAAGCTGCGGTCGCGGCGCGCCTGCGCTTCGACGATGGTGCCGGTGTAGCCGCGAACGCTCTGCATCAGCACCGGCAACCCGACATGGCAGAAGAGCCCGAAGCTGTAGGCGACATCGGGCGAGAGGCCGGGCAGCTGGCGCGCGATGAACGCCAGCGCGAGCGCCTGCTTGGTCGACCGCTCCCAGAAGCGCTGCAGGTGAGGGCTGTGCACCGGGATCGTGTGGCGCGCGAGGAAGCCGGTCATGATCGCCGCCGTTTGCCGCAGCCCGAGGCGGTTCATCGCCTGGCCGACCGAGTTCACCGGCGGCCCGGCGGCGTAGAGCGCGCCGTTGGCGTTGCGGATCAGCGTCGCCGCCATCGCGACGTCGGCGGCGGCGATGCGGCCGACCTCGGCGAGGTCGGGTTCCGGCTGCGACATCGTTCGCTGCAGCCGCGCCAGCAGCGCGGGGCAGGGCGGCACCTTGATCTCCCGCAACGGGCCGCTGCGGCGGGCCTGGTCGATCTCGGCGGCGATGTCTTCGAGGGCGGCGGCGGGCATGGTGTGTCGTTTATCGGCCGCGCCAGGTTGCTCTGAAGGTGTCGAGAGTTCCTGTCGGACGGACGCCGACAGCACGCTCAGCGTGTTGCCGAGGCGAGTCATCGGCATGCCCCTGCGGCGCGTTGAAGCGGGGCTGCCTATCGTTGCGGCCATCGGTTCTTCGATCCTGGGAGCACCCCATGCACAGACACCTGACCCCGGAAGCCCCGACGGCCTTTCAGCTGCGTTTCGAGTCGCTGTTCAAGCAGGGCCGGGCGCTTGCCTTTCCATGCGACGACCATGGCCGCGTCGAGCTCGACACGCTGTCGGAGAAGGCACGCAGCAACTACTTCTACGCCCGCGCGGTGGTCGGCCGCGAGTACGGTGCACCGACCGTCGTACGGCACTACCAGTGAGCCCCCACGCGCCACTGCCTTGGGTCCCCACGCTCCCTACCGGTCGCTGCCCCCCGGGGGGGCCTTTGCCAGCGGACCGGCGGAGCCGGATCCGCGGCAATCCTCGGGCGCACTTGAGCTCGCGAGGGGCAGGCTCAACTACGGGCAGCGATCACCCACGGCGCGCCGCAGGTTGGCGCCCGGGATCGACGGCGCCTTCGTCGCCGAGATGACGCGCAGCTCCTCGCCTTGCAGCCGCAGCGACACGCTGCCGCTCGTGCCGCCCAGCAGCCGCAGCGCGCTGCCGTCGATGCGGCCTTGCCAGGTGGCGCTGCGGTCGCCGTCGCGCCACGTGGCGTCGACCGCCTGGTAGCGCTGCTTCAGCTCGAGCGAGCGGCCGTCGCGGCCGCACCACAAGCCCTGCAACCGCGCTGGCACCACCCACAGGTGCAGCCGCGAGCGTTTCTCGAGCCCGACGGTCTTCTCGGGCGCCGGCACCGAGACGCTGCGGTCGGGCGGCCAGTCGCCCATGTCCCAGTCGTGCGAGACGATGCGCGTGCCTGGCGCCAGCGCCAGCAACGAAGGGCGCAGCTGCAGGTTGACCTCCTGCAGCAGGTACATCGTGATCACCGTTGCCGGGGCGAGATCGGTCTTGAAGAGATCCTGCTCGCGGAACTCGGCGCGCCCGCCGACGCCGGCGCGCGCCGCGGCGGCACGGCTGCGCGCCACCAGATCGGCCACCAGCTCGACGCCGAGCCCGCGCGCGCCGAAGCGCCTGGCCGCAGTGATGACGATGCGGCCGTCGCCGGAGCCGAGGTCGATCACGTAGTCCCGCGGGCCGACGCCGGCCAGCCGCAGCATCTCGATGGTGACGTTGTCCGGCGTGACGACGAAGGGCACCTCGTCGCCGGCCTGCGCGTGTGCAGGTGCCGGCATGACCGACAGGAACGTAAGGGCATAGAGCAGCGCACGCAGCATGGCTGCGATGCTAGCCGCTGCGCCACCACCCACTTCCTGCCCATGGCCAGCAGCCTGCTTGCACTGCTCGACGACATCGCCACGCTGCTCGACGACGTTGCGGTGATGACGAAGGTGGCGGCGGGCAAGGCCACCGCGGCGGCCGACGACGTCGCGGTGCTCAGCCAGGTGGCGGCGAAGAAGACCGCCGGCGTGCTCGGCGACGACCTCGCGCTCAACGCGCAGCAGGTCACGGGCGTCGCATCGCACCGCGAGCTGCCGGTGGTGTGGGCGGTGGCCAAGGGTTCGCTCGTCAACAAGGCCATCCTGGTGCCGGCGGCGCTGGCGATCAGCGCCTTCGTGCCTTGGCTGGTGGTGCCGCTGCTGATGATCGGCGGCGCCTTCCTGTGCTTCGAAGGTTTCGAGAAGCTGGCGCACAAGTTCTTGCACAGCCGCGCCGAGGACGATGCCCACCGCGCCGAGCTGACGCGCGCGCTCGCCGACCCGCAGGTCGACCTCGTGGCCTTCGAGCGCGACAAGATCAAGGGCGCGGTGCGGACCGACTTCATCCTCTCGGCCGAGATCATCGTCATCTCGCTCGGTACCGTCTCGGCGGCGGCTTTCGGCACCCAGCTCTCGGTGCTGGTGACGATCGCGCTCGCGATGACGGTCGGCGTCTACGGGCTGGTGGCCGGCATCGTCAAGCTCGACGATGCCGGGCTCTGGCTCGCGCAGCGCGGCAGCGCTGCGGCGCGGGCCTTCGGCGCCGGCATCCTGAAGGCGGCGCCGTGGTTGATGAAGGCGCTGTCGGTGGCCGGCACCGCGGCGATGTTCCTCGTCGGCGGCGGCATCCTCGTGCACGGCATCGGTCCGCTGCACCACCTGATCGACGGCGCGCTGCAGGGCCAGCCGGGGCTTGTGCACCTGCTGCTGGCGGCGCTGGCCGACGCCGTGGTCGGCATCGCGGCCGGGGCGCTGGTGCTGGGCGGACTGACGGCCGGCCGCCGGCTCTTCGGCAGCGCCAAACCGCGGCCCGCCTGAGCGACGGCGCCGCGGCGTCAGCGGCGGCGCGCTGCCAACGCCAGCAAGCCGAAGGCGAGCAGCGGCAGGCTGGCAGGCGTCGGCACCTCGATCGGTGGCCGCGGCTGCGTCGTGTAGTCGACCACCAGCGAGGCCTCGCTGCCGCTCAACGAGAACAGCAGTGCCAGCCCGAGATCTCCGGGGCCGGTTTCGAAAGTGCTGCCGTCGCTCGACAACGAACTGAACCTAAATTCGGCAGTTCCCCGCCGCTGATCCGACGCTGAGCGAGCACTGGCGCGGCGGCAGGCTGTCTTGGCACACTCACCCGATGGGTGAGGCAAGACGCAAGGCGCTGGCGGCGCGCCTG
>Ga0268299_1003041_pt1 | contig 16935 bp, 24 predicted proteins | sample NOBtaG_FD_193484 | JGI IMG/M metagenome (GOLD analysis project Ga0268299, IMG submission 193484) | Activated sludge microbial communities from bioreactor in Nijmegen, Gelderland, Netherland - NOB reactor | ecosystem: Engineered > Bioreactor > Aerobic > Activated sludge | place: Netherlands...
GTCTTGCCCGAACCTGTCGTCCCTAAAATCGCCACCGTCTGCCCCGGCTCGGCGACAAAACTCACGTCCTTCAGCACCGCATGTTCATCGCTATGAGATTCTGGCGAACCTTGTCCATTTGCGGACTTTTTGTTCTCCTCGCCCCCTGTGGGAGAGGGGTTAGGGGTGAGGGGTTGCATCCCCCCATACCCAAACGTCACATGCTCAAACGCCACCCGCCCCTGCGCCTGAAATTCGGTCAGCGCATTCGGCTTGTCCATCACCTCCGGTACGCTGTCCATCACCTGAGCGACGCGATCCGCCGACGCCTGCGCCCGCGAAATCCGCATCAGCAGCATCGTGAACGACACCAGCGTCCCCAACATCTGCGTCAGATAGGTGATGACGGCGATAATTTCGCCAACCGTCATTGTGCCATCGTTGACGTTGATCCCGCCGAACCACACAATCGCCGCCACACCCACATTCATCAGCAGCAGCGTAAACGGGGTCGTGATCGCCGTCAACTGCATCGCGGCAATCGAATTCGTGGTCAGGCTGAGATTGGCATCCTCAAAGCGCGCGTTTTCATGCTCCTCGCGCACAAACGCCTTAATCACCCGCACACCCGCCAGATTTTCCTGAATCACCGTGTTCACGCGGTCAAGGCTGCTCTGCAAATGGGTATAGAGCGGGTGCGCCCGTTGAATCACGAACCACAGCAGCACAGCCAGCGGCGGGATGAGCGCCAGCAGCACCAGCGCCAGTCGCGGGCTGGTCAAAAAAGCCATCAGCAGGCTGCCCAGGCCGATCAACGGTACACGCACCAGAATCCGCAGCGCGATCAAAATCAATTCCTGCACCTGCGTGATGTCGTTCGTCAGCCGCGTCACCAACTGCCCTGTGCCGAGCGTGTCCAGGTTGCCAAAAGAAAGCGTCTGAATTTTGCGATAGACCGCGCCGCGCAAGTCTGTCCCGGTGTAGATCGCCGCCCGCACGGCAAAAATGGTGCAGCCGATCCCGCCAACCGCGCCGAGCAGCGCAAAAACAATCATGATTATCCCGGTTTCGAGAACCAGATTTTGATTCCCCTGCCGGATGCCTTCGTCTACAATGCGCTGCATCATCCTCGGCTGAAGCAAATCCATCGTCACTTCGAGGATCATCAACAGCGGGGCGATGAGCGCGAATTTCCAATAGGGTTTGAGATAGATGAGTAGCTGCCGCATAGTATCCTGTGAGGGTGGTCAATTTCGGTGGTGGTATCCATTATACTCGCCTCTCGCGCAAAATTGGCCTGTCATGGTGCATCACGACTGGGATCATTGCGCCAATGATGCAGTACGAAGCCGGAAATTCTGACCCTGGCACGCCTGTACGCTACACCAGTAAGAAGCGGTCATCATCCACCAGCGTATCTTCGCAGTCGTCCATACGCAGCATTTCATCGTGTACGGCTGCTTTCGCCACCATGTAATTTTCTAATCTAATCCGCAATCCAAATATATTAAATTTTTCGATACTTAAAATAAGGCATCCAACGCGGAATGAGGCGTAGGATGAACGTTTATAGTAAATTACGGTAAAAGGAGCAAAGCAGTGTTTAAAAGAGTTTCGTTAGCAGCCCTGATTCTATTGTTAGCCTTCACCGCCTTCCCCGCCCTTGCCGCCCGTGACCGCACCGCCCCTACCCGACCCACAAATTTGCGCGTCACCGCCGTAACATCTTACAGCGTGACGCTGGCCTGGAATGCGTCTACGGATAATTCTGGACAGCTTTCCTACATCATCTGCTGTGCCTACAATAACAGCGCCACCGTCCCGCAAACTTCGACCAGCTTCACCTTCACCGCTGGCGTGGAAGCTGGGCGAACCTTCACGTTCCAGGTGTGGGCGCGCGATGCCGCTGGAAATACTTCGCAGGCCAGCAATTCCGTGACCGTGACGACTCCGAGCGACACCCAACCGCCCGCGCAGCCTGTCGTCAACGTAACCGAAATTGGGCCGACGCACATTAAGCTCGCCCTCTCAACCGTTGAAGCTGGGCCAGTGTGGTACTCGGTTTTCCTGAATGGCAATCTGGTCATCAACACGACTTCGAGCGCGACGCCGACATTAACGCTCTTGCAGCCATCAACCAGCTACACGATTACCGCGCGCGCCAGGGATTTCGCGGGCAATCTATCGCCTCTCAGCACCCCCGTCACGGTAACAACCGCCGCTGCGCCCAACGACACCGTGCCGCCAACCAAACCCGGCAACCTGAGTGGCGATAACTTTGATGAAGAAGTCAATTTGTCCTGGGTGCAGTCTACCGACAACCTGACGCAGCAATCGCTCATCAAGTACGAGATTTACGTGAATGGCGTTCTCGATCACGTCGTTGTCGGGCGCGGACGGACGGTTCTCTACGGTACGGCTGGCATGGTGAACACGTTTGAAGTCATCGCCGTCGATACGGCTGGCAACAAATCCGCCGCTGCCACCTTCGTCGTGAGTCTGTAGCGAATTTTCTGAATCATCAAATTTCAGAAAATCGCAATATTACACCGAGGGGCGCATAGCTGTGCGCCCCTGCGATGTGATTGTCGCGATTAATTCCTTAATTTTCATAACTCGCCCCGCGCACCCTCCCCTACCCCGTTACCATCCCAATTTGACTCGCACCGCCTCCACACGGCTAATACTGGCAAGCGTCCAAGGCGGAACACCCGGCCACGCTTCGACTTCGACAGCCGTCAGCCAGTGCGTCGATGCCACCTCGCCGGGATCGCTGATCGTCGGTTCGCCGCCAACGTACTGGCATAAAAACACAATGTCAATCACCGGATCACCCTGGCTGGTCAAAAATGCGTTGCTGGAAACGTAGGCCAATTCGCCAATTTCCAGGCCGACTTCTTCGCGGATTTCGCGCCGCAGCGTGACCTCGATCACGTCGCGAAGTTCGCCGACGCCTTTGTCCACCCCGCCACCGACGAGGCTCAACGTTCCGGCGGCATGTTCTTCCTCATCACCCCGCACGATCAGTAAATATCGCCCCTGCCGTGTCACCGCCCCCTCAACATTGAAAACATATAGATTGTCGAGCATCTCACCCCTCACGATAATTTTTTGCCCCTATCGTACCAAAAGATGATTTTTTCTGTTTTTTTCTGTATCGATAATCTTCTTATGGTGCATTATGCAAGCATTATTCAAGCATAATCGAGTTTTTCGCCACGAATCGAGCCGCAAAATGGCGCATCCCGCCGACTCGCTCGTGTCACTGTCCGACAATGCTGGAAAATCGGTGCATGGAGGGGTGAATCACCATCGACGAATTTCCTCACGAATTGGATAACCTCGCCCCCAAAAGCCTTGCCCAAAGCGCCCATATTGGTTAAAAACATCCCCTACCCTACCAGATGTTCAGGACGCAAAAAAATCATGACAGAACTGGATCGCGAACAGCTTCGAAAAGACATTAATGCGCTCTACAGGCGCGAACATGCCGAACTCGGCGACAGCGGGACGCTGGAACATCTTCAGCGCGCCGAAAAATTTGACCTCGGCGACACGCTGAAAAATGGCGGCGTCCTGGTTTTTCCCCATGCAGGCGTTAAAGACTGCGGCTATCAGATCGCGGCTTGCGTCCAGGCCTGCCTCGACAGCGGCGCGGATCAGGTGTTGGTCGTTAGTGTCCTCCATGCCTTCACCGAGGACATGGAACAGGCGCGGCGCAGAGTCGCGGCGGGCGGCGATTTCAAAATTGAGCCGTCGTGGGGCATCCAGGGGCCAGGACTCCCCGGACGCGATGATTATGCGCGCGACCATGTGCTGATTAGCTGGCATCATTTCTGGGAGGCCGAAACCAAACGACGCGGCGGTAAAATTCCGAAAGTCATTGAGCGCTTCCCCTACCTCGCGGGCGGACACCCGGAGCAGCTTCCCGGCATCGAAGAAGTTGCCGCCATCGCCAAAGATTCAGTCATCGTCTCGACAGCCGATGCGTTCCATCACGGCCTGGGTTATGGCGACACGCTCGAAAATTCCTTCGACCATGACGAAGCGGGCTTAAAACGCGCCCAAAGTATCATCGAGGACGGCATTCGCATTCTCGAAAAAGGCGATTACTGGGGCTACAACCAGCATTGTGTCCAGGCGAAAAGCGATGCGCGCGACGCTGGGCAGGTATTCCGCTACATTCGTGGCCCAATGACAGGCCGCGTCATCGATATGAGCTATACCGACGCCTCCGAGCTTTATAAGCAGCCCCCGCCCACCTGGGTCGCGGGCGCGCTGGTGGAATGGAAATTGGTGTAACCTGCGCGGTGAGTCGCCATCGGTTTATTGCTGTGTCCCGCCAATAAATCGGTAATCGCGACGAACTGTTTTTGTAGGGGCGCACGGCGGCGCGCCCACATAACCCCATTTCAAGCGTATTTATAGGACACCGCATGTATGCAGATTAAGAAAAATCGGGGCAAACACGTTTTCTGGGCGCGCCGCCGTGCGCCCCTACGAATGTCTACGCCGTACTTCCGATTTAAAAATTAAGCTGCATAAATCCCCGACTGCCGAAATTCAAACCCATCATCAGGGTTAAAACGATTCCCAAGAGTCCCTTCAGTGGACTTGAATTTCCATCTAGCCTGGGGTTTTGAACCCCAGACGCTAACCAACCAAACCGCCCTGCCAATATCGCGCACAATCCGCACATCCGTGCTAAAATACCAGCAACGTTTTGGACTCTTGAAGGAGAGCATGATGTCCAATGATTCAGTGACTCGTGAAAAACTCATGCGCGAAGTGGACGCAAGCTGGAGCGAACTTCAAAATTTTATTGCATCGCTCAGCGAGGATCAGTTGACGCGCCCCACCGATGCCGCCGGGTGGACGGCGAAAGATCACATCATCCATCTGGCGATGTGGGAAAAAGCCGCGCTGGCGCTGCTGGAAGGTAAATCGAAGCGCGAAACGTTGAATATTCCGCTGGAAGTCTGGGAGCAGGACGACGATCCGATCAACGCCGTACTTCAGGAGCGCTATCATAACATGCCGCTGGCAGAGGTTATGCAAATGCTGCGGCAAAACCACGAACTCATGTTGAAAAAACTCCAGTCAATGACCGAAGCCGATTTGCAGCGCCCCTATCGCGATTTTCAGCCGCAGTCCACCGACGAAACGCCGATTATCCGCTACGCCATGTGGGACACCGAACACCATTACCGCGAACACATCCCCTGGATGGCGGCAATTGTCGAAAAAGCCCAGGGTGATCGCCAATAGACAAACAAAAAGACCCTGGATTTTATCTCCGGGGTCTTTCGCATGATTAAAATTTTTGGCTTGGTCACGCCGCAGAGCGCAGCATTCTCAAGACCGCTAACAGGATCACCGCGCCGATAAAGGCTGTCAGAATGCTAACCAGATTGAGGCCGCTGACGCCACCGCCCACATTGAGCGCATTCAGCACGAAACCGCCAATCAGACCACCGACGATACCGATCACAATGTCCATCAGCAGACCTTGTTCGCGGTTGGTTTTCATCACGATGCTGGCAAGCCAACCCGCGATTGCGCCGACGATAATCCACACCAGAATATTGACCAGATCCATTGTATTACTCCTCCATAGTAGCGAAAAAATTGAACTCAGGTTTGGAGCGCACACAGCGCTGTTAATCGGGTGCAGCCTATTGAGATTGGCCTCTGGCTGCACAACTCGGATGTTTGATAAATAGTTGGGTCGTTTTAATCTTCGATACGAACCAGATGAATGCGGCTGTTTACGTCATAAGATTCCATGAAAACGCCATCGAACTCGGCACAATCGTTTTCATTCGCGTCCTGAAGAAACAACACGGGCGGTATCAAGGATTTCCCGAAACGGTTGCGTCGGCTTTCAACGCGCACTTTGGTATCCGCATCCGATTTCTTAAAATTGCACACAATGACTTCAGGAACACGCTCTTGTTGAATAAACATATAAAACCCCTTTTACAGGCGTCGAAGCTGGTCGTTGATGAGTCCCTTGCCGAGATTAATCACCCGCTGGCGCGTCTCTGGGGGTAAACGGGAAACCACCCAACCGGCCAAACTCAGAAGAATTAAGGGACGTAAGCGGCGTAGCATGTGTTTCGAACTCCTCATTTACAGTTTCAATGACTATATGCGCTTATACAGTGTGAAACATGAGCCATATAGGGATATTTCGGATAGGTCAAGTGGGTAAGCAAATTCACGAATCGTCATACCCCGCACTAGAGCCAGCCGCGACGCCGGAAAACGAACATCATCAGCCCTACTGAGAAGATCATCGCCGCCATCACCGCCGTAAACATAATGTCACCACTGATCGGCAGCACAATCTGGTTGGTCGTTGTGGCGAAATTAAGCTGAAACAGCCCGGTGAAAAAGGTCAGCGGCAGAAAAATCATCGACAAAATCGTCAACCGGCTGACGGACTCCGCCAGTTTGCGCGATTCCTGGTTTTCCATCATGTCCAGCACATTGCTCGAAAGGTCACGCTGCGAGTCGATCACGTCATACACACGCAGCAGGCGCTCATACAAATGGCGGAACAAGTCGCGAATGTCGCCGTCCTCCGCCACGCGCTTTTCGCCGATCACGCTCGAAAAAACTTCACGCTGCGGGGCGACCATCTGGCGCAAATTAATCAACTGCTGTTTGATGCGGTAGACCGATTTACGAACGTCGTTTTTCGCGCCGCCGTTGAGCAGCTTTTCTTCGATTCCGTTCAACTGTGAGCTGACGCGATCCAGCAGCGGGTAATAGGCGTCGATCACGTACTGCGAGGTCAGGTATAAAAAGTAGGCGATCCCCGCGTGCCAGCTATCGGGGTTCTGCGCGACACGGTTATAGGCCTCGTCCACCGCTGTCGAATCGCCCTGCCGCACCGTCACGAACCAGTTATCGGTCATCAGGCAGTGGATTTCCTTGCCTTCGACCTGGTTCAGCCTGATCTGCGGCTGAAAGAGCGAGAGAAACAGATAATTGGGATAGACCATCAACGCAGGTCGGCGGTCTTCGCGCTGCAAATCCTGGCGCACGTTCGGGTTCAACTGGAGACACTGGGACAGCCACTCGATTTCCTCCTCGGTTGGATTCACGATGTCCACCCAGGCCAGTGAGCTTTCATTCCGTTTTTCGGTCAGCCGCTCTTGATCCAGATTCCGTTGCAAAGTAACTTCCTGTGTCTTGTCATCAAGTTGAACCACTAGAGAGCGAATCATGTTTCCTCATTCTTTCAGACTCGTTGGATTTCGCACAAAATACCCCACGCAACAGCGCTCCGTTGCCGGGGGGTGGCAGGGTTGCGCTTGTGTGACCGCCCTGAGCATAGATCAATCTCATTCAGCGGTCATGAGAGATAAGGATGAATACGAGGTAGGAAATGTGGTGGATATTTCGTAAAATTCAGCGACAGCATGAGGATGTAGTTTAAAAAATTACGGCGGGGTCTATTTTGTAGGGGCGCAGCGCGCTGCATCCCTACGCCGCCTCGATTAAAGTCTGGATTTAATCCTTAAAAACAGTATCATACCTCTGCAAATGTCGTTATCGTTGTTTAAAATAAAGCGCGTGTATGAATAACCGCTCATTATCAAACTGGCGCAGCCTCACCCCCCACGACGCGCCCGCACTCATCGCCCTTCAGCAGGCCGTTTATGCCGCCGACGGCTGTTACGCCATTCCGCTCGAATGGGATTTCGAAAAAGCAATTTCAGAATCCGTCGCCAGCCGGGGAATCCCATACGATGACGGCTTTCTCGCGGCGGCGTGGCTGCGCGAAAGTGGCGGCATCCTCCACCTGCGAATATTAGCCCACCCCGACCAGCGCGAACTCAAAAAATCGCTGCTGGAATGGGCGGAGTCCGTCGCCCGCGAACGCCATGCCCCTCCCCTACGCCTGCACGATCAGGCTGTTATTGATGCTGCCGAAGCAGTCTACACCGCGCACGGCTTCACGCGCATTTTCGCGGAGGACGTGATGCACCATACGCCGCGCGGATTTTTCGCTTCTAAAGACATAACTGAAGAAAGTGTTATAACGAATGAGAAAGTCCTAGTGGACTCGTCTTACTCCCCCTCTCTGAATTCGGAGAGCGACCAAAGGAAGTCCCTGCGGGAGGGGCTGGGGGGTGAGGTTGCCCTGCTCCCCTGGTCTGCCGAAACCGCGCCGCTGTTTTACGCCGCTTACACGAGCGCCTTCAGCACGCGCCCCAATTTCAATCCCCCATCGCAGGCTGAATGGATCGCCGATCACGCAGAGGACGACGATTTTCGAGCCGACCTCAGCACCGTCGCGCTGGAAAATGATGTCGCGCTCGGCTTCGTCGTCAGCGTAATTTCGACGACGCGCAATATCTGGGGAAAACGCGGCGGCTGGATCGATCAGGTCGGCGTGATTCCGGCAGCGCGTGGCAAAAATCTCGCCTCGAATCTCATATTTCACGCCATGAACGGCATGTCCGATGTCGATCATATTCTGCTGCACGTCAACGTCAACAACCCCAACGCGCTGCGGCTGTATCAGCATCTTGGCTTCACGCTCGTGGGACGCCGCGCTCGTTATGAAAAAAATCTGACGTAAAATATCAATCCGCGCACACAATCGGATTGGATGGCAGAATTTTTGTTAAATAGGAGCAGCACGATGAACTCAGAAAAACCGAACCTCAAAAGGATGGATAACGTCGGCATCGTCGTCGAATCGCTCGATGAGGCCATCGCTTTTTTCGCCGAACTTGGGCTGAATCTCGAAGGGCGAGCCATGATCGAAGGAGAATGGGCCGGGAGCGTGACCGGGCTGGGGACACAGCGCGTCGAGGTTGCGATGATGGTCACGCCCGACGGTCACAGCCGACTCGAGATTTCGCGATTTCTCGACCCGCCTATCGTCGCCGATCATCGAAACGCCCCCGTGAATGCGCTCGGATACCTGCGCGTCATGTTCGCCGTAGAAGACCTTGATGACACGCTCACCCGGCTCTACAAGCACGGCGCGCAGCTCGTCGGCGAAGTGGTTCAGTACGAGGACTCGTATCGACTCTGCTACATTCGCGGCCCTGAAGGAATTCTCATCGGGCTGGCCCAGGAAACCTCAAATCAGTGAAGTGCTGAATCTATTTTGAGGGTGATCTCGTTGGCGTTCGGCTCGTATGTCATAATAACCATCACTGGAGAGGGGAAGGATCATCGAGATGACCGAAGTTGACGACAAAACCGCTTTGATGATTATCGACGTACAGGACGGCCTGGACGATCCACGCTTGGGCAAGCGCAACAACCCCGACGCCGAGCAGAATATGGCGCGGCTGCTGGCGGTATGGCGCGCAAAAGCCCGCCCGATCTATTACGTCCAGCATATGTCCGTCAGCCCCAACTCGCCGCTGCGCCCCGAACTGCCCGGAAACGCCATCAAACGCATCGTCGCGCCCCAGCGCAGCGAACCCGTCATCCAGAAAAGCGTCAACAGCGCCTTCATGGGGACTGACCTGGAAAAACAACTGCGCGACGCCGGAATCGAGTCGCTGGTGATAGTCGGGCTGACGACTGGACACTGTGTTTCGGCGACAGCACGCACGGCGAGCGACCTGGGATTTAAAACCTATGTCGTCGCTGACGCCACCGCCTGCCACGACCACAACGGCTTTGACGGCCTCTATTACCCGGCGGAAACCATTCACAAAATTTCGCTGGTCAGCCTTCAGGATGAATTCGCGACTATTTTGCACACCGCTGACCTGCTGGACGAGCCGTAAATCAACTATCAACACGCTGTACTAAACGAGGTCAACCATGCCTACCGAAATCGCCGAAGAACGCCCGGACAGCGCCGACGCAATGGCCTTGATCGCCGAACTGGACGCCCTACTGATGCCGCTCTACGCCGCCGAAAGCCGTCACGGGTTCAGCGTCGAAAAACTCCTACGCGATGGGGTCGCTTTTTTCGTGACGCGCCATGATGGGCTGCCCGCTGGCTGCGGGGGCGTCAAAATTTTCGGCAGCGAATACGCCGAAGTCAAACGTATGTACGTGCGTCCGAAATTTCGCGGCCTGGGCTTGGGAAAATTGATGCTCAACCATCTGGCGGATTACAGCCGGAAGCAGGGAATCGAAATTTTGCGGCTGGAAACGGGCATCCACCAGACCGAGGCCATCCAGTTATACGAACAGTATGGTTTTCAGCGCATCCCGCCGTTCGGCGATTATCGCGAAGACCCGGTGAGCGTGTGCTATGAGATGCGTTTGGTTTAACTGTCTTTCAATTCCACCGCGATCAGATCGACATCCGTCTCGCCGATATTTTCGAACGAATGTGGCGGCAGCGCAGCCCCCCACATCACCGGCCCCGGCGCTTTTAAAGCTTCAATCGTGCGCGAATCGACGAGAATTTCGCCTTTGTCATCGCGGCGAATGAAGGTACTCCAACTCAACACGTAGAGCGGGCCAGCCCACTGATGCGTATGCACGGGTGTGCGATCCCCCGGCTTGATGCGGGTACGCAGCACACGCACCTTGTCGTTTTCGAACAATAATTGATGATGCTCCGGGTCGGCGATGAGCGCGTCGAGTTCCGGGGGCCAGTCGTTGGATTGCGAGGTCATGGATTCCGTCTCCAGTGGGGTGCAAAATTTTCAGCCGCTATTATACCGTAGCGCCCACCCGCGTTTTACGGCACAATAGTGGACAGTTATGTTTACGAGTAAAACCATGACCAGCGTGAGCATTTCAGCACTTCAAATGTTAACCGATGAAATCAAAGAACAGTTTGAGACTCTTTTTGCTGCCGCAAAAGATGAGTTTTTCCACGATGGTGTTGAGAGCGAATTCTCAAAAACGCTCTTGCTGCGGGTGGATCAATATGGCGATGTAGCTGTTGAAATCCTCACCCCACTCATCATGGGTGGAAATGCGAATGCGGCTGTCGCGTCTGAAGCCCTGCGCTGGATGGGGCGTATTGATGACCAATCCACTCATCTTAGCCGCTATCGTCTACTTGAACAGGCTTTGAAATCGGGTTCGGCGTGGATTCGAGACGGAGCGATATTAGGTTTAGCGTCGATGGATGACCCCGCCGCGATTGCCGCCATCAAACAGGCAATAGACAGCGAACCTATTGAAGAACTTCGCCACGAAATGGAACAGGTGCTTGCGCAATTAGAGAGTACACGCCTGGAGGGATAGTGCCGTTTGCATTTCGAGGTATTCGCTTTAACCGCTGGTATAAAAACCCCACCCAAGATTTTCCCTGGCTTGCCTCTGGTGAGTTACCGGGCGACTCGTTGGGCGATATTGCGCCACAGCGCTGCGCCCTTTCCGTCTATCTGATCGAAGATGATAAAGCGGATTTAGGTCGGGTAATCGCAGCACTCGCAGCCAACCAAACTTCCCCTTCTCACTTTGGTTATGCGCTCATTGAACTTCAAGTTCTTAGCAATATGGGGTTTAAATTCCAGAATCACCCTGGCGATACATCCGATACTCTCGTCAATTCCTGGCATCGTGACATTGTGGAGCTTTCAGCCACGCGATTGCTCGATTTAGCGCAGGCCATTCAAACACAAGGGGTCAGGGATCAAATTTTAGAAAAGCAAGTTCATCATTTGATCTTGAACAGCTTATCAGCGAATTATTTAGATCATCAAAAAATCAAAATCACCTCAGAAAGATTGCGCCAAAAGCTGGGTTTACCGCCTAAGAAATAGCGCCCACCCGCGTTTTACGGCACAATAGAAGTCAAATTGAGCAAAGGAATTGCCTGATGGTCGAGGTTAACGACACGATTCATATCAATGTGGAGTATTACTCAGGCGAAGATGAAGACGACGAAGGTGCGCCTTATTACGTCGCATCTTGCGAAGAAATCGCTTTGGTTACGGACGGCGAAACCTTCGAGGAACTGCTAACTAATCTTCGTGAAGCCATCGATTTGCATTTACAGAATACCGAAAACCAATATCCAACAAATGAGCACAGTACGTATTAAACCAATTCCTATGGGGAATTGATTTTGACGAGCCAGAGGTTTGAACCGCTGGCAATTTAACAGACAAAGCCAGGACTAAAATCATGACCACCCAACCCGGATACCACACCCGCAGCGAAATTTTCAGCCAGCCCGAAGCCTGGGCAGCCGCGCTCGACGTGATGCGCGCCCAGGCCGATTCGCTCCGCAATTTCTGGCGCGAAGGCAATTTTGAGTCGGTTCTCTTTACCGGCTGCGGCAGCACCTATTATCTGTCTCACGCCGCCGGGGTACTCATGCAGACCCTCACGGGCATCGATGCGCGCGGCCTGCCTGCTTCGGAAATCTGGCTCTACCCGCGCTCGGCCTATCACCCGAAACGCCGCACCCTATTGATCGCCGTCAGCCGCTCCGGTGAAACGACGGAAACGATCCGCGCTGTCGAAAGCTTCCGCCAAAACGGTACGGGCGACGTGCTGACGCTCTCGTGCTACCCAGAAGCAAGCCTGCCGAAACTGGGGACGGTCAACCTGCTGCTGCCGAGCGGTCAGGAAGAAAGTATTGCCCAAACGCGCGCCTTTTCGGTGCTGTATCTCGCTACTGTCGCGCTCACAACGCTGTGGAATGGCGATTCGCTCGAAACCCTGAGCGCCCTCCCCGCCGCCGGACGCCGCCTGCTGGACACTTACACCGCGCTGGCGACAGAGCTGGGTCGGAATCGCGATTTTGAGCGCTATTATTTTCTCGGCTCTGGCCCGCGCTATGGTCTGGCGGGTGAACTCAGCCTGAAAATGAAGGAAATGTCGCTCAGTCACAGCGAACCCTTCCGCTTTATGGAATTCCGGCACGGCCCGCAGTCGATGGCAAATAATCAGACGTTGATCGTCGGTCTCGTCGGCGACCCGAACGAATCGTATGAGGTGGCGGTGCTGGCGGAGATGCGGGCGCGCGGCGCGAACGTCCTGGCGCTGGGCGAAACCGAAATTCACTTCCCGGCGGACGACAATTTCACATCCATCGTGAGCTTTGAGTCGGGCATCAGCGAGGCGCTGCGAAATGTGCTGTACCTCCCTGTCGGGCAGGTGATGGCGTTCGAACATTCGATTTCGCGCGATCTCAACCCGGACAAACCGCAAAATCTGGAGGCGGTTGTCCGTTTATAGACGTGTAGGGGCGCATGGCGATGCGCCCAAAAACCCAAAGGATGATTCTCAAATCGCTCAACCTCGCCCTGACCTTTTTCCTCGAACTCGCGATGCTGGCAGCCCTGGCCTACGCCGGATTCCAGATCGCGAGTCCGTTAAAATTTGTCGTCGGCATCGGCGCACCACTGCTGGCGATTCTCATCTGGGGACGCTTCCTCGCGCCAAAATCCCCGTCACGCCTCACGGGATCGGCCTACCTGATTGCGAAATTCACACTTTTTGGCATCGCGACAGTTGAAACTTCGCGACTCAACCCACCCGCCCTCGCTCCCGCTCAATCACCCGCCGCGCTTCGTCCAGCGAGTCCGCCGCGAACGTGATCGAGCCGAGGTCATTGTCCAGTTTTTTGAACACGCTCACCAGCGCTTTTAAGAGCGGGTTGATGACCACCACGATGATCCCTCGATTCGGCGGCGCGGAGCGGATCACCCGCGTGCTGATCGCAATCGCCGAACCCCCGCGCGGCATCGACCCTTCGCGCATATTGGCGATAATATCGACGCGGTGCGGCACACTGGCGACAAGTTCATTGTTCCGGTGTCCGGCCTCAATGTACTCGTCCCACGTCCACGCGCCGAAATAATCATTGCGCAAAATCGTCTGATCCACGTCGTCCCACTCAACTGTGATCGTCATCGCCGCCCCTTAACATTGCCATCCCCACTCATTATTCTAAAACAGGCGCGGCAAAATCGCGGATTAAGACTTCGCCGGACTCGCGAACGCCGCCGTGATCCCCAGGCCGATATACACCGTCCCGGCGACGTAACGCTGGAATCGCTGAAAATGGGGGTTGTGTTGCAGCCACGCCCCGGCTGTCCCCGCCACGAGCGCATAGCCGCTGTCCGTCACCGTCGCCAGCCCGACGAAAATCAGCCCCAGGATTAAAAATTGCAGGCTGACCGCCCCGCGCGCCGGATCGACAAACTGCGGCAGGAAGGCGAAAAAAAACAATGCCGTTTTTGGATTCAGGACATTGACCACCACCCCCTGCGTGAACAGTTGGCGATGACTTTTCTTTTCGATCACCATGTCCGTCGGCACATCCTTCGCGCGCAGTGTGCGGATGCCCATAAAGATGAGATACCCCGCGCCGAGATATTTGACGATGTCAAACGCCAGCGCCGACGACATCAGAATCGCCGAAAGCCCCGCCGTCGCCGCCATGACGTGAAAAAGCCCGCCCGCTTCGATGCCCAGCACCGAAACCAGGCCCGCGCGCCGCCCCTGCTCGACGCTCCGCGCGACGATGTAGAGGACGGCTGGCCCAGGCGTCAGCAGCAGCGCAATCGAGGCCGTGATAAAAAGTGACAACCGTGCAATGTCCATGATTTTTCCTATTGAGAGACGCCGATGAAAATGTTCGCCTGTTATAGCGCATTTTTTTCGCATTGTATAGGGACTGTTCTGACCCTTTATGCACCCATCCGGTGTTCGCAAATTGCTGATGCGAAAAATCGCAAAGTGTGGGCATAATTTCAGGCGTCGCTATTCATTGGAGGTCACGCCCATGTCAGTCCCATTTGATCGTGCTGTCGAATTTTACGACCAGACACGCGGCTTTCCGCCCGGTGAAGAAAAAGGCGCTGCCGCCGCGCTTGCCCGTGCAGGCCAATTCAACGGACAGGAGCGCGTGTTGGAAATCGGCGTCGGGACAGGCCGCATCGCGCTGCCGACTGCGCCGTATGTGCGCGCTTATTTTGGCGTCGATATTTCGCTGCCGATGATGCGCCGTTTAATCGCAAAGCGTTCCGACGAGCGCGTCCAGGTGGCACAGGGCGATGCAACCCGCCTCCCCTATCCGCCCGCGACATTCGATGCAGCGGTAGCCGTTCACGTTTTCCACCTCATCCCCAACTGGCAGGATGCGCTCAAGGAATTGGCGCGCGTTTTGCGTCCCGGCGGCGTCCTGCTCCATTGCACGACAGATCATGGCGAAATAATCAATATCAATGAGATTTTGCGGTCAGACGTTGAGCGGGCGGTTGGCACACGCAGCCCAACATTTTTAGAGGATTCTGGCTGGCACATGGTCAGAGAGGAAACGCATCCCTACACCGTTTCGCTAATCCCCATCGAACTCGTAAACCACGAACGCCAGCGCATGAGTTCACGCACCTGGACGTTGAGTGACGATGAGCTTGAAGCGCGGGTGCAGGTCATCGAGCAGGCATTCCGGGAGCGTTTCGCCGATCCGACTCAGGCCATCGCCGTGCAGCACGTTTTCCGCGCGCGGGTGTATCAGCCGGCAGATCATTAGGCTATAAAAGACAAATCAGCAAAGATGGGTCGGGAAATTCATCTATTCGATTCTCAGCCTTTGAAAATCAACGCGCGCACCAACCTTCAACAGAAAATCGACACCCAGGATTCCGTCCATTGGGATCGCATAATCGAGCGCGCCGAGATAAATCGTACAGGGCTTAACCACAAAATCACCAACTTAGAGCGCATCAACCTGCTTCTCAATGACACTTTCTATCCCACCTACCCCAGCCATAAAACGTATACGATTATCCGGCTGAGGTATGATGCCAAGCTGCTCCAAATTATCTGTTTTGAAAAGGGTTGCCGCTGATCCTGTATCCAGCAAAACGCGCTCAAATGTCACTTGTTGGTTCTTGGCAGTAAGTGTAACAGCGACAAATGGCAAATCATAAGCGATAGTGATACCAATCATTTCAGGTCACGACACGCCCAAATGCGTCCAACACACCAATATCAAGTGCTTCGCGATCCGTGTGCAGGACGTAAAATTCCCGATTTTTATCCAGGTGGTGCAGGCGTTTATATTCGTCCCAGGCGCTGCGCCAATCACTACCTGAATCTTGAATAACACTGAGGCGGGGGATAATACGCTGTGCGCCTTCAGTGTATGCCTCAATTGCCTCGACCAGCAGCCAGGAGTGCGGGAACTGTTGGCGAATCTCCTCCCAGGTCATGGTGAACGCTCCGTGCTACAACATTTTTGCTTATTATAGTGGCATACGCCTATGCGTAACACATCTGCCCAATAAGTTCCGTCAAATTTTAGCTGATCGCTGAAAGCCGCCCTATTTCGTGCTGTACGGATCGAGCGCGTCGCGCAGGCCGTCGCCGATGAAATTGATGCTCAACACCGTCAGCAAAATCAACATGCCGGGGAAAAACCACAGCCACCACGCGGTATCCATGCGTTCCATCGCGCGATCCAGCATATTGCCCCAACTGGCTGTCGGCGGCTGTACGCCCAACCCCAGGAAGCTGACATACGTTTCCGCCAGGATCACGTTGGAAATGCCCAGCGTCGCCGTCACGATGATCGGCGCGAGGGTGTTCGGCAGAATATAGCTAAAAATAATGCGTGGATTACGCGCACCCAGCGCCCGCGCCGCGATCACAAATTCCTGCTCTTTCAAGGACAGCACATTCGCCCGCACCAACCGCGCCAACCCCATCCACGTCGTAAAGCCCAGGACGACAATAATCACCGCCACGCTGCCGCTAATAACGCGCCCCAGGACGTTAATTTCCGGCATCTGACCGCCGATAAATTTGGACAGCACCAGCAGCAGAAATAAGAGCGGGATGGCAAGCAGCGCCTCGGCAAAACGCATGATGATATTATCGATCATGCCGCCGTAGAAGCCGGAAACCAACCCCAGCACCGTGCCTAAAATCGTCGTCACCGCCACTGACAGCACACTGATCGCCAGCGAAATCTGCCCGCCATAAATCGTCCGCGACATCACATCGCGCCCCACCGCGTCTGTCCCCATCGGGAACTCGGCAGAAGGC
>Ga0268299_1003042_pt1 | contig 16925 bp, 15 predicted proteins | sample NOBtaG_FD_193484 | JGI IMG/M metagenome (GOLD analysis project Ga0268299, IMG submission 193484) | Activated sludge microbial communities from bioreactor in Nijmegen, Gelderland, Netherland - NOB reactor | ecosystem: Engineered > Bioreactor > Aerobic > Activated sludge | place: Netherlands...
CTGTACTTGTCGGCGATCATCTTGCAGTAGTCCCAGATCTCCTGGCCGCCGGCGTAGTGGCGGGTGGGGACGTAGCCGGTCTCGTCGAGCAGGGGCAGGTAGTCGTAGGCCACCACGTCGCAGGCCACGCCGGGGTAGCGGTTCCAGTACCAGGTGCCGCCCACGTCGGCGCCGCGCTCCACGATGCGGATCGACTCGACGCCGGCCTGGCGCAGCCGGGCCGAGGTGAGCAGGGCCGAGAACCCGCCGCCGATGAACAGCACCTCCACGTAGTCGGTGATCGGGTCGCGGGTGATCTCCTCGGCGGCGTAGGGGTCGGTCGAGTAGACCTTGAGCTTGCCGTCGAGCTCGGTGGTGAACTGGCTCGTGCCCTCGGGCCGGTAGCTGAGCCGCAGGTCACGTTCCTCGGCGAAGCGGGCCTTGATGGCGTCGTAGTACTCCTGCGGCTTCGGCTCCCGCTTGATCTTCTGACCCGCCATGGGCTTCTCGGAGGACGTGGTGTCGGTCATGGTGCTCGTTCCCTGGGTTCCGTCGGCCTGCGGTGGAGCTTCCAGTTTCTTAGACCTTCGAACCAGGCGCCAATCCCTCACCGTTGCCCTGGGCACCGTGGGCCCGGGGCTACCGTGGGCCAGGTGACCAATCGACACCACCGGCGCGGCGGCCGCACCACCCCCAAGGGCGGTCGCTCCCACCGGGCCCGCCCGGCCGGTCCGCCGTTCCTGGCCGACGCCCGGGAGGCGCTGGCCGAGCACTCGCCGCTGGGTCTGATGACGCTGGCCTCGATCCTGGTGCAGGCCACGACGCCCCAGGCCTCCGACCGATTCGCCGGCTCGGCCGTCGACCGCCCCGACGCCACCGCCGTGTTCCTGTCGTTCACCGATCCCGACTGGCCGCCGCTCAACGCCCTGGCCCTGGCCGCGTCGCTCCTGACCCCCGACGACGAGCTGTCCCGTCGACTCCGCCTGCTGGTGAACCCGGACGACGTGGAGGGCGCCCCGGCCTGGCTGGCCGAGCTCGACCGGATCGAGATGACCGGGGTGTGGCGCCAGACCCACGTGCTGGGTGATGGCGACAACATCGTGCTCGGCTGGCGCTGGCCCAGCGGGCAGGAGGCGTCGGCCGTGGTCTACATCGACCACAACGTCGGCAGCCTGGTGAAGGACGCCTTCGTGGTGGACGAGCCCCTCGACGACCTCCTCGGCTCCTACCGGAGCGTGAGCGATCCCGACATGAGCCTGGACCAGCTCGACCCGGCCGAGGCCCGGGCCCGGATCACCGGGGCGATCGCCCGGGCCGACATCACGATCCCGCCGTTCGAGAGCGACACCTGGCCCCTGTGCCGGCCGCTCGTGCAGTGGGTGGTGGGGCGGCTCCCGGCGGGTGGCTCAGTGCCCCAGCCCGAGGAGTGGTCGGAGGAGGCTCGGCAGGGCCTGGTCGACCACTTCCTGGCCACGCCACACGGGGCGATCGAGGGGCTCACGCCGGACCGGGTGCGGAGGCTGGTCGACAACCTGGTGTGGTTCGCCTGTGACTACGGGCCCGGCGATCCGCTGCGGTGGAGCCCGGTGTCGGTGGAGATCGTCCTCGCCGACTGGTACCCCCGCAAGGTGTTCGCCCCAACCGACGACGAGCTGCGCCGCCTGCCGGACGTGCTGCGGGGCTTCGTGTCGTTCTGCCACGAGCAGACCGGTCTGCGACCGGAGCTGACCAAGGACACGCTGGCTGCCGTGGAGGAGTGGACGTCCGACTACCTGGCCGCCATCGCCGAGCCCGACCGGTCGCCCCAGTCGAACGCGGCGCGCCTGGCCCGGCTGGCCGCCGGCCTCGACCCCGATGCCCTCGAGGCCTTCGCCGCCCTCGACGATGAGGCGCTGGACGATGAGGCGGCCCTCGACGAGGACCTGGACGAGTACTACCGGGAGCTGGGCGACGATCAGGGGTGACCAGAGCCTCTTGTGAGCGCTGCGGACCCTGACCGTACAATCGGGGCCCATGAGCCAAGGCGCAGACAACGACGGGCCGTACTACGACGAGTTCAGCCAGGGCATGACGATCCCGTGGCTGCCGCCGGTCACCGTCACCGAGGCCGACAACGTCGCCTACCGGATGATCACCGGCGACCAGCACCTGCCGTCGGCCGACCGGGGCCTGGCGGCCCAGCTGACCGGTCGCCAGGGGGGCATGGTGTACCCGGCTCTGGCCATGCAGTACTCGATCGGGCAGACCACCAACGCCACCCGCCGGGCCATCGCCAACCTCTACTACCGCTCGGTGCGGATCCTGCGCACGGTGCAGGTGGGCGAGACCCTGCGCACCACGGCCACCGTGCTGGGCCTGGCCGACGGCAAGCCGCGCGACGGCCAGCACCGGGGCAAGGTGTGGCTCGGCATCGAGACCGTGGGCGACGACGGGCCGGTGGCCCGTTACGAGCGGTGCGCCCTGGTGGCGGCCCGCCACGGCTCGCCCGGCCACAGCGACGAGATCCCCGGCCCGTCCGACCCGGCCCCCCTGGCCGATCTGGTGGCGCTGGCTCCGTCGTGGGATCTGAGCGTGCTACCACGCACCGAGTGGGCCGTGGGTGAGACCCGGACCGACGCCATGCGGGACCACGTCGATCTGGCCCCGGCTCTGGCCCGCATGACGTTCAACCAGGCGTTCGTGCACCGCGACGGCACCCGCAGCATCTACAACAAGCGGCTGGTGTACGGCGGGCACGTGCAGGGCCTGGCCCAGTCGAGCCTGTCCCGGGTGCTGCCCGGCATCGCCACCGTGGTGGCGTGGGACGGGTGCGACCACGTGGGCCCGGCTTTCGAAAGCGACCTGCTGGCGTTCCGCCACACCCTCGTCGAGGAGCTGCCGGCCAACGGCGGCCGGCTCCTGCGCTTCGAGGTCCGGGGGGCGACGGTCGACGCCGAAGGCAACGTCGGCGACGACATCCTCGTGTGGACCCCGATCGTCCTCGCCCCTTAGGGGTCCCTCACCCCTCGCCGAACGACGTCGGGATGTCACGGTGGGCGTGGAGCACGCGCCACACGTCCACCGTGTCCCCGTCGTCGCGGTAGAAGACGAGATAGGGGAACTGTTTCAGCGGCCAGGACCGCAGGCCGGGTAGATCGAGCTCATGGGCGTATCTCGGCGAACCCATCGCCGGGTGACGCCCGATCTCGCCGAATCCGTTCTGGACCTCAGCGACGAATCGGCTGGCCACCTCGATACCGGCTTCCGCTCCGTACCATCGCACCGCTGCTCGCAGGTCGTCCTCCGCAACCTTTCGCAGCCGGACAGGCTTGCTCACCGAGCCCGCTCGTCGAGCTCCGAACGCAGTTCCTGGAAGAAGTCGGCATCGGCATCACGGGAGATCGGTGACCGTGCGCCGTCGAGCAGCAGTTCCCGCAACTTCTGGCGGTCCCTGTCCCGTCGGATCAGCTCACGCACGTATTCGCTGGTCGATCCGAAGTTGCCGGCACGCACCTGCTCCTCGACGAATGTCCGGAGCTCGTTGGGTAGCGAGACGTTCATCGTCGACATGCGTCCAGAGTACTCGTCGTATGGCAATCTTTGCCAAGGTCGGTTCAGGTCGTGGGGCCGTACGGGGCGGGGGTGGTGACGAGGGGGGCGTGGGTCGGGCCCAGGAGGGCCCGGGCCTGCTCGGTGGCGGCGGGGGCGAGGCGGTCGGCAACCGACACGAACACCTCCCGGGCCCGGGTCCGGGGCCACCGGGCGGGCAGCAGCTCGGCCGGCAGATCGGGGTCGATCGAGGCGATCACGAACCAGCGGTAGACGGCCCGGGTGCGGGTGACGAGCTCGAGCTCGCGCCGCCGGCGTGCCGCCGGGCCGAAGGCGGCGATGAACTCGTCGTACACGGGGCGCATGTCCTCCGGGTCCCACGCCGCCGCCGGCGACAGGGCGCCGGCCAGCGCCGGCTCGGCTCCCCGCACCACCGAGTAGCGCAGGCCTTCCACCGCGGTGAGCGCACGGCCCAGCTCGGGCGCCGGCGGGTCGGGCGAGACCCACGTGCCGGGCAGCAGGGGGGCGAAGCCGTGGGCCCGGAGCCGTAGGCGGAGCTGGTGGCCGGGGGCGGCGGCCGCTCCGGTGAGCGACCACGACAGCACCGTCCACTGCCCGTCCCAGCCGGTGCGGGGGGTGGCGAAGCTGGCGGTGATGGCCCGGCCCTGGCCGAGCAGGGCGTTGAGGGTGGCCGTGGGCCGGTAGGCGGTGGTGCGGCCGGAGCGCTCGAGGGCCAGCGCTCCCCGGCCGGCCAGGCGACCGAGCGCGGCCCGGGCCGCCGCCGGCCCCACCTCGAACGGGGCCAGGAGGTCCACCAGAGCGGCCGACGCCAGGGCATCGGTCCGGCCTCGCCAGTGCTCGCCCAGGAGGGTCATCACAAGGTGCTGGGTGGGGAACCCGACCTGGAGGCGGGGGAAGGAGATGGTGGCGAACTCGTCGTAGGTCTCGTCGACCCCGGGGAGTGTGGGGTCGACCTTGCGGGCGATGGCCGGGGTGTCGGGCCGGGTGGACGGTCGGCTGGGCGGCACCCAGCCCAATGTAGATCGCGCCCCGGGCGCGATACTGGCGGTCATGAGCGGTCGGATCTGTGTGGTCGGTGGCGGTTTCGCCGGGTTCTGGGGGGCGGTGGCGGCCCGGCGGGTGGACGAATCGGCCGATGTGACCGTGGTCAGCCCACTCGAGCACCTGGTGATGCGGCCCCGCCTGTACGAGGCGGCGCCGGAGACGCTGGCCGAGCCGCTGGCCCCGTTGCTGGCTCTGGTCGAGGTGGAGCTGGTGGTCGATTCGGTCACCGCCGTGCCCGCCGATCGGGCGGTGGTCACGCTGGCCTCGGGGGCCGAGCTGGCCTACGACGCCGTGGTGGTGGCCACCGGCAGCCAGCTTCGGGTGCCTCCGTTCCTCGGCGCCGGCGCCTGCCACTCGATCGACAGCTGGAGCGACGCCCGCCGCTTCGACCAGGCCCTCGCTTCTCTGGCCGCCGCCGATCGGGCGCCGGTGGTGGCCGTGATCGGCGCCGGCTTCACCGGGATCGAGCTGGTGTTGGAGTTGGCCGACCGGTTCGAGGCCCACGGCCGCCCGCCGCACGCTCCGGCGCCGAGGGTGGTGCTGATCGACCGGGAACCGGTGGTGGGGGCCGAGCTGGGGCCGGGGCCACGGCCCGCCATCGAGGCGGCGCTGGCGGCGGCCGGAGTCGACCTTCGCCTCGGGGCGGGCGTCGAGGCCGTGGAGTCCTCTTCCGTCGTCCGCCTGGCCGGCGGCGAGTCCGTGGCCGCCGACCTGGTGGTGCTGTGCACCGGCATGGCGGCCTCGCCGCTGGCCGCCGCCCTGGGGGCGCCGGTCGACGGGTTGGGGCGGGTGGTGGTCGACCGGTTCCTGCGGGTGCCGGGCCGAGACCGGGTGTTCGCCGCCGGCGACGTGGCGGCGGCCGACACCGGCGACGGGCACCTCGCCCTCCAGTCGTGCCAGCACGCCCTGCGGCTGGGGCCGGTGGCGGGGGAGAACGCGGCCCGGACCCTGCTCGGCCAGGAGCTCGTGCCCTACGAGCAGCCGCAGTACGTCACGTGTCTCGACCTCGGCCGGTCGGGCGGGGTGTTCACCACCGGGTGGGAGCGAGAGCCGAGCATGGTGGGCGCCGAGGCCGGCGCCCTCAAGCGCCGCATCAACACCCAGGTCATCTACCCCGACCTGTCGGGCGGCCGGGAAGGGTTGCTGGCCCAGTCGGTCACCAGTTCACAATCTCGCTGAGCTGCCGGGCGGTCTGTTCAAGAGTGGTCGATGCTTCGGTTACGGTTGTTGTTTCTCTGGTGGCGTGCGCAGCGGCGTCGGCGACACGAGTGACCGAGGCGCTGATCTCGCGAGTAACGACGGCTTGTTCTTCCACCGCAGCAGCTATCCCGTTCTGTTCCTCAGCTATCCGTTCCACCGAGGCGGTGATCGCGTTCAGTTGTGAGCTGACTATGGAACACAATTGCGCAACCCGTTCAGTCAGCTGGCCGATCTTGATCGTTCCGTCCCGTGTCGAGCTCGACAGCTCCTTCACTTCGGAGGCCACCACGGCGAAGCCCTTGCCAGCCTCGCCGGCTCGCGCCGACTCGATGGTCGCGTTCAGCGCCAGCAGGTTGGTTCTTTCGGCGATGGACTCGATGAGGCGGACCACCTCGCCGACTTCCTGGCCGGCCGTGATCAGATCCTGCACGTGCGCTGCTGCGGTTCGTGACGAGTTGGATGCATCGCTGGCTGCGGCAACAGCGGCTGAGGTGTTCCGAGCGACCTCTTGGAGCGTGGCGGACAGCTGCTCGGTGGCCACCGACACGGACGAGGCCTGATCCGATGTCTCGGCTGCCGACGACGACAGGGACAAGCAGGAGCTGACCAGTGTGGAGGAGCCTTGGGTCAGAGCTACTGCAGCCTGTTCGAGCGCGTCCTCAAGGCGTTTGCGGTCGCTGATGTCGTCCCAGGCGACGACGTAGCCCAACAGCTCGCCGCTCTGGTCGAGGACCTTGTTGATTCTCGTCGATAGCGTGACCACTACCCGAACGAGAAGCTGGCCTCGTGTGGCATGGGTGCGTTACGTAGGACTTCCTCAACTCGAAGCGGATCCCTGTGGAACCGGTGAATCGAGCCACCGAGGAGTTCATCGACGCCCACCCCGAAGGTCGCCCGTACGTCGGGCTCGACCCGCCGTACAGCACCTGCAGCGGCGGGATTGAGGTACACGAGGGTGAGCGCCGGGTCAGCGACGAACACGTTGGCCTGTAGCGAGTCGAGCGCCGCTAGCAGGCCCGTGGAGTTCCAACTTTCGAGGCCTCCGCTGTTGGGTGGTCGTCTGAACAGAGTCATGCCTTCCTGTTCGGATGGTTTTGAACCATTGTGAATCTAGTGGCGGCCTGGCCGGCGAAGCTGCTGGAGCAGTGCGTCGACCACAACGACGGCCGCCTCTTTGCGTAGTGCCAGCGACTTCGGCGCCAGAAGATCGAGCGAGCGTCGAAGCCGCTCAACGTTTTCCAGGTCGTCGAGGTCGGCCGCCGTCGAGAGTCGAACAGCGACCCGTCGGAACGGGGGTTCAAGGGCCCAGCCCTCCTCCGGCGCGGCGGAGCCTCGCCAGTGGGCAAGATGCGGAAGGGCTGCGCTGAGCCGATCCACGTGATCGGCAATCTCTGCAAGCGTTTCACCCGCCAACGGGACCAGCTCGTCGGCTAACAGCTGGACCAGTCGAGAGGTACTCGAGTTCAGAGTCCTGAACGCCTCATCGGCCCCGTCGAGCCCTCTGAACAGTTCCGAAAGCGCCTGAGCCTCACCTGGCGTGGTGTCTGGCGGGTGAGTGAAGCCGTCGTCGCTGCCTGCGTCACGTTCGCTATGAGGACTGTGCACCACACCTCGGCCCTGTCTGCGCTCAGTTCCATGCGTCGAAGTGCACCCGTACAGAGTCCACAGGAGACAGCGTGGCGCTGATAATTTCTGCGTCGACGGCCGATGCTGCCCGTCGAGTTTGTGTGAGTTGGTCCGCAGGCCTTCTTCGACCAGTGGGAGATCTCGCTCTCAAGGTCGGCACAATGTCAACTGTCTTGAGGAACGCCGGGGATGCGCTCCTCCAGGGACACCAGGGCCCCCGGCCGATCACCCGATCGAGTGATCTTTCAACGAGTTCAACGTCCTTGACCGGGTGGCCCCTGGCGCATCCTTTGATTGAGACGGAAGCGGCGGGACGAGACTGCATTTCCTGCCGGAGATTTCGGATGCCGGCCCGCCGCTTTTCCCGCCTTCGGGGAAGGGTCAACAGTGCGATTGGTCGCATCGGCAGCTTCGGTGTCGCGCACTCGTGCAACCGTTACCGCTGAAGTGCATTCGCCGCCATCGTCGAGGAGGCACGATGGTGATGAGGTAACCACTGACCTGTCTTGCTGCTCCCGTCCCACACCCGACGCGGTGAGCCGTACCTACCGACTCTCGATTCGAGCCCGAGCCGATGGACCGTTCCGGTCGTCGCCGTAAGCGCTACAGCCGTCGTGATCGTCGGCTTCGCAGCCCCTGGTGGCGCTCGGATCCGGGAGCAGAGGCGATCCAGCCGTTGAGAGGTCGACCGGGGTAGGGCGGATCACATCCGGGCCCCACTGGTGGCCGGGAGTTGTGGTGCCAGGGTGTTCCACCCCGGCAAGGCGCGAGCGAGGGACTGATCACCCTCGACGATGATCGACTCCTGCTTCCTGGCCTCGGCCCACGGCAGGACGCCCCGGTGCCAGTCGATGAACGCTCGGGATCGGGCCACGACCCGCAACGACGTCGTTCCGCCCGGGTCGGACTGGCACACCTCGGCCTCGCCCCCGTCGATGAGCAGCCAGTAGTGCTGGTTGCCGGGACGCTCCTCAGGGAAGGTGAAGGCCACCACCACGCGCCCGGCGGGGAGCGCCTGTCGGTTGAGTTGAACCTGGCACCAGGCCCAGAGGGCGAACCCGGGGTCGAGGTGTTCGGGCAGGATCTCCACCCACGCCTCGGCCCAACGGCCGAGGCTGTCGATAACGCCCGCCAGGTCCGCTCCGGCCGGGGTCAACCCGTAGGTGGAGCCTTGGCCGTTGGCTTTCGGCTGTGACGCGATGATCCCCGCCCGTTCGAGCTCCTTCAGTCGTTTGACCAGCATGGAGCGGGACATGGCCGGTACGCCGGCGGCGATGCTCGAGAAGGTGGAGGCCCCGAACAGCAGGTTGCGCACGATGAGCAGGCTCCAGCGCTCGGCCAGGAGCTCGGTGGCGCGAGCCACGGGACAGTACTGCCGATAGGTACGCATAGGACCATGCTGCTCGCCCCGGACCCGAGGATCGAGTGCTATCTACGCGCTGGATCGCCACCGGACGGTGGCTGACGATCACGGTGTGACTGACGACAACTCCGCCGCCACCGGACGGGTGGTGCCCTCCGCCGCCGAGGTCTACGAGACCTTCTTCGTCCCTGCACTGTTCGCCCAGTGGGCGGATCGGGTCCTCGACCTTGCCGACGTCACCCCTGGCCAGGACGTGCTCGACGTCGGATGTGGAACCGGTGCGCTTACCCGTGTCGCCGCCCGGCGCCTGACCGGCACCGGTTCCTGCACGGGACTGGACGTCAACCCCGGGATGCTGGCGGTCGCCCGGCGATCGGCCGAACCGATCACCTGGCATGAAGGGCGGGCCGAATCCCTGCCCTTCGACGACAGCAGCTTCGATCGGGTGCTGAGCCAGTTCGCCCTGATGTTCTTCGAGGACCGGGCGGGCTCCCTCGCCGAGATGGGCCGTGTCCTGCGACCGGCCGGGGTGGTCGCGGTCAGCACCTGGGCCCGCCTGGAGGAGTCTCCCGGGTACCACGCGATGGCCGACCTGCTGGAGCGCCTCTTCGGCCGGAACGCCGCCGACGCGCTCCATGCGCCGTTCGCCATCGGTCGCGCCGAGCAGTTGTCGGCGATCCTCGGCGAGGCCTTCGACCACGTGGCAGTGGTACGGGCCGAGGGAACAGCTCGCTTCGCATCCATCGAGGCCTGGGTCCACACCGAGATCCGAGGGTGGACGCTGGCCGAGACGATCGACGACGGGCAGTACGCCGAGCTGCTGGCGGCCGCCCAGCAGGAGATGGTCGCCTTCACCGACGGTGCCGGACGGGTCGAGTTCCCTGCCCCCGCCCTCATCGGTACCGCCCGGCGCCGCCCCTGAGGAGACAGCATCTGTCGACAGCTCGTCGCCGACTTCATCCGGGCCCATGACCCGGCCGGCCCGCAGGGATGGCGGACGCCCCCCGCTCATCTCACACTTCTGTCTGTCCACATAGAAATGTGTCGTCTATTCTCGGGCAGGTGAAGCTCGAGTTCTTCCAGACGTTCGCCTACCAGGGCCCCGACCACGGGCGCACCTGGCCCGCCCCGCCCCAGGCCTGCGACCCGGGGTGGACCGCCGCCACCTACGCCGGCGGGCTCGACGAGTGCGCCGCCGCCGTCGACGCCGGCTTCGACGCCCTCACCTTCGCCGAGCACCACTACTCGCCCAAGCAGATCACGCCCAACCCGGTCCTGCTGGCGGCGGTGGCCGGCCAGCGCTTCGGTTCGACCGACATCGGCGTGTTCGGCAGCGACCTGCCGATCAACAACCCGGTGCGCATCGCCGAGGAGTACGCCATGCTCGACAACCTCCTCGGCGGCCGCCTCCGGGTGGCCATGCTGCGGGGCACGCCGAACGAGTACTTCACCTACTTCGACAACCCGTGGGAGGCCCGGGAGCGGGTGGAGGAGGGCACGCTGCTGATCAAGGCGTGCTGGGCCGAGCCTGAGCCGTTCGGCTGGGAGGGCCGCTACTACCGGTTCCGCAACATCGCCGTGTGGCCCAAGGTGTGCCAGCAGCCCCACGGCCCCCGCATCCTGTTCTCGGCCAACTCGGCCGACGGCGCCGTCTTCGCCGGCACCCACGGTCTCGACATCGGTTTCAGCTACATGGAGCCCGAGCGCTGCGCCGCCCACGTGGCCCTGTACCGGGAGGCGGCGGCCGCCACCGGGTGGGAACCGACGGCCGACAACATCCAGTACCGCCACGCCCTGTGGGTCGACGAGAGCGAGGAGCGGGCCTGGGCCACCTTCGGTCGCTACGCCGAGGGCGGCCTGTTCGCCCTGTTCGCCGGCGCCTCCGACGACACCCGCATGGCGCTGGGCAAGGTCGGCATGGCCATGGCCGGCCTGGGCCGGGGCGTGCCCGACACCAGCGGCCTCGCCCTGCGGGAACCCGGCGCCCCGCCGCCGCCCCCGATGACCGTGGGTCCGCCCTTCGTCGGCACGCCCGATCGGGTCCTGGCCCAGATGCGCAGCGTGGCCGAGGTGGTGGGCGCCGGGCGGATCGAGGTCCACGCCGGCTTCCCCGTCACCGCCGCCATCCCCACCGCCGACACCCTGGCCATGCTCGCCCTGGTGGGCCGGGAGCTGGCCCCCGTCGTCCACGCCGAGAGCTGGTGATCCGATGACCGACAACGCAACCAGCAGCACCACCGCCACCATCGGGTCCGCCTTCGAGCGGCGCACCGTGGCCGCCGCCGGGTTCGACGTGACCGTGTTCGAGGCCGGCGACGGCGTGCCGCTCGTGTGCCTCCCGGGTGCCGGCGGCCCCCGCTTCAGCCCCGCCCTCGATCTGTTGGCCCAGCGGTTCCGGGTGCTGCTGATCGAGCTGCCGGGCTGGGGCGACCAGCCCAACGACACGGCGGCCGGCTTCGACGATCTCGCCGCCCAGGTCGCCGCCGTCATCGACGCCCTCGGACTCACCAGCTACCACCTGCTGGGCACCTCGCTGGGCGGCGCCTGCGCCCTCCACCTCGCTCTGGCCCACCCCGAGCGGGTGATCTCGCTGACCCTGGAGGCCCCGGCCAAGTTCCGGGCCGACTCGGTGGACCCGTCGACGCTCGCCCCCGAGGCCTTCGTGCGGGCCTTCCGCACCCACCCCGAACGGGGCATGCCCATCGAGCCGCCCGACCCCGAGTTCATCCAACGGGTGTGGCCGCTCGTTGGCCGCCTGATGGGCGACGGCGCCTACGACGAGGCGTTCGCCGCCCGCCTCGCCACCCTGCCCACCCGCACCCTGGTGCTGTTCGGGCGCAACGACGGCGTGATCAGCCCGGTCAACGGCCCCACCTACAAGCGGCTGCTACCCAACAGCACGCTGCTGTACGTGCACGACGCCGCCCACGACATCCAGAACGACCGCCCCGAGGCGTTCGCCGACGTGGTCGGCGACTTCGTCACCCGGGGCATGAACTTCCTCATCAACGAGACCGACGGCCTGATCAACCCCTAAGGCAACTCGGCGAGGGCGGTGAGCGCCCGGCGGGTGAGGGTGCGTAGGAGCGGCAGCTTGTAGCCGTTCTCCGAGAGCGGAGCGGCACCGTCGGTGGCGGCGGCGACCGCCCGGTCGACGGCGTCCGGCGCAAGGTCCGTTCCGGCCAGCGCCGCTTCGGCCGCCACCAGCCGCCACGGCGTGTTGGCCACGCCCGACGCCACGAGCCGCACCACCCCGCCGTCGGCCACCACCGCCGCCACGCCGACCAGAGCGAAGGCCCACACGGCGCGGTCCATGGCCTTGAGGTAGGTGGAGCGGGGGGTGGAGGGCACGGTGACGGCCGTGATCACCGCGTCGTCGGCCAGCACGTGCTCCACCCGCCGCTCATCGGTGGGCGGTGCCAGCAGATCGGCCACGGCCAGCTCCCGCTCGCCGCCACCGTGACCGCTGCCGTCGAGCACGGTCACCGTCGCCCCCAGCGCCACCAGGGCAGCGGCGGCGTCGGACGGGTGGGTGGCCACACACGGGCCGTCGGTGTCGAACACCGCATGGTGCTCGTTGCGCCCGGTGCGGGCCGGGCACGCATCACCGCCGGCCAGCCAGCACCGCACCTGCCCGTGGCGGAAGTACCAGCAGCGGGGGCGCTGCAGCAGGTTGCCGGCGATCGTCGCCCGGTTGCGGAGCTGGGGTGTCGCCGCCTGATCGACCGCCTCGACCAGGGCCGGCACGTCGGCCCGGAGGCCGGGATGGTGCTCGATCTGGCTCAGCGTCACCAGCGCCCCGAGCCGCCAGCCGCCGTCGACGGCCTCGATGCTCCGACCCAGGTCGCTGGCCTTGAGGTCCACGAGGGCGGCGGGCTGGTCGAGGCCGGCCTTGAGCCGGGTGAGCAGATCGGTGCCGCCGGCCAGCGGCCGCACCCCGGCGCTGAGCGCAGCGGGAACCGCCGCCACCTCGGCGATTCGGTGGTAGCCGAACGGGATCATGCCGTCCCGCCTTCCGACCGGCCCGACTCGGCGGCAGCCAGAGCGTCGAGCACACGGCGGCGGGTGAGCGGCAGCTCCAGGAATCGGATCCCGATGGCGTCGAACACGGCGTTGGCGATGGCGGGGGCCACCGGGATCAAGGGCGGCTCGCCGATGCCTTTCACCCCGAGCTGGTTGGCGCCGGTGTCGGGCCGGTCGAGGGGCACGGCCTCGATGGGGCAGATGTCGGCCACGGTGGGCACCAGATACTCCTCCAGAGAGTCGTTGACAGGGAGGCCCAGCTCGGCGTCGAGCAGCTGGTTCTCGGTGAGGGCGAAGCCGATGCCCTGGGTGACGCCGCCGATGATCTGCGACGCCACCAGCGTGGGGTTGAGCACCCTCCCGCAGTCGGGCACCGACACCACCCGGGTCACCCGCACCTCGCCCGTGCCGGTGTCGACCGACACCTCGGCCACGGCCGCTCCGAACGTGCGAACGCTCACGCTGTCGTCCGCCGCCACCAGCTCGCCCCAACCGTGGACGGCGGCCGGGCTCATGGCCTCGATGACCTCGGCCACGGACCGGCTACCTCCGTCGGCCGCCACCAGCTTGCCGTGGTCCAGCGTGACGTCGCCCGGCGCGCAGCCCAGCTGGCCGGCGGCAGCGTCCATCAGCTGGCGGCGGGCATCGGCCGCTGCTGCCCGCACCGCGGGGGCCATGGTGGGGGTGGTGGCGCTGCCCGAGCTGGTGGGGGAGGGCGGCCCGACCGACGTGTCGCCCACGGTCACCCGCACCTCGTCCACCGGCAGCTGCAGCTCCTCCGCCGCCACCTGAGCCAGCATCGTGCGCGTGCCGGTGCCGATGTCCTGCACGGTGGTGACCACCTCGGCCGACCCGTCGTTGCGCAGCTCCACCGAGGCGTAGCCCGGCGGGTGGGGCTTGCCCGCCAGCCAGTCGCTGGCGGCGAACCCCCAGCCGTGGCGCACGCCGCCGCCGTCGGCGACAGGGCCTACCGGGTGACCGGGCCGGTGGTCCCAACCGGCGAGCGCTGAGATCCGGTCGTAGATCAGGGGCAGGGCATCGGGCGACGACCACGGCTTGCCCTCCTGCTGGTCCATCCCCGTGTGGTTGCGGCGCCGTAGCTCGATGGGGTCCACATCCACGCGGCGGGCCAGCTCGTCCATCGCCGACTCCAGGGCGAACGCCGCCTCCACGTAACCCGGCGCCCGGAACGCCACCGCCGGCCCGGTGTTGGTGTAGACGTAGCTGACCGACGTCCGCACGTTCTCACAGCGGTAGAGCCCCTGGTAGGGGCCCCACAGGGCGGCCGCCTCGCCCGCTGTCTGGTAGGCGCCGCTGTCGCCCGTCAGCTCGGCGTCGATGGCGAGCAGGCGCCCGTCGGTGTCGGCCCCCAGGCGTACCCGCTGGCGGGTGGCGCCCCGCTTGCCGGCGGCCACGTTCTCGGCGTAGCGGTCGTAGGCGCACCGGACGGGGCGGCCGGTGCGCCGCGACAGCAGGGCGGCAATGGCCACGTCCTTCCACGGCACCTGCTTGGCCCCGAACCCGCCTCCCACGTGCTCGGTGATCACCCGCACCTGGCTCTGCTCGAGGCCGAGGGCCTCGGCCGTCATCTGGGCCACCTGGGTGACACCCTGGGTGGACGCCCACAAGGTGAGCCGGTCGTGCTGCCACCAGGCCACCGCCCCGTGGGACTCCAGGGCGTTGTGGATCGCGGTGGGCGTGCGGTAGGTACGCTCGATCACCACCGGCGCCGCCGCCAGGGCCCGGTCGACGTCGCCCCGGGCGTCGACCCTGGGATCGGTGGTGCGGTTGGCCGGCGTGCCGTGGATCGACGGCGCCCCCGGCGCCTGGGCGGCGTCGAGGTCGACCACGTGGGGCAGGAGGTCGTAGCCGACCTCGAGGTGTCGCAGCGCGTCGCGGGCCGCCTCCAGGCTGGTGGCGGCGACGGCCGCCACCTCGTCGCCGGCGAAGCGGGCCACCGGGCTGAACAGCGGCACGGCCTCCTCGTACCAGGTGACGCCCTCGCTGCCGTCGTCGCCGGCGACCACGGCCACCACCCCCGGCCGGCGCCGGGCCCGCTCGGTGTCGATCGACCGGATCCTGGCGTGGGGGTGAGGGCAGCGGGCGATGGCGGCGTACAGCTGGCCCGGGAGGCGGACGTCGCTCGAGTAGACGGCGCCGCCGGTCACCTTGGCCGGGGCCTCCCGGCGGGGCACGCCGGTGCCGGCCGTCTCCAGTGCGGTGCCGGGCGGCCAGGTGGGGAGCTCGTGCTCGTCCATCAGGCGACCCCGCCAGCGACGGCCGGTGCCGCCACGCCGGCGGATCTGGTGCTCGCCGCCACCCGGGCCGCGGCGGCCACGATGTTGCCGTAGGCGCCGCAGCGGCACAGGTTGCCGGTGACGGCCTCCACCAGCGTCGCCTCGTCGGCGTCGGGCCGGCGGCGCAGCGCACCCTCCATGGCCATGATCTGGCCCGGGGTGCAGTACCCGCACTGGAGGGCGTCGCAGGCCACGAACGCCTCCTGCACCGCGCTCAGCTCCTGGCCCCGGGCCACGCCCTCCACGGTCTCGATCCCGTGGCCCTCGCACTCCACCGCCAGCACCAGGCAGGAGTAGACGGCCTCGTCGTCGAGCAGCACGGTACAGGCGCCGCAGTTGCCCATCTCACACACCTCCTTCGTGCCGGTGAGCCCGAGGTCGCGCCGCAGCACGTCGAGCAGGACCCGGCGGGGTTCGACCGCCACCGGGTGGGGCTGGCCGTTGACGGCGAGCGTCAACGCCCGCAGGGGTGGCGGCGACCCGTCGACGACGGGCGGGCGTGGGGTCTCCATCGTCAGCCCTTGCCCCCGGGCCGGGCCGGCGAAACGGCGGAGCGGGCGAGCGTCAGCCGGCCAGGCGGCGGGCGGCCACCCCAGGGGGCACAGGCGTCACCAGATGGCGTTGGCGGTGCGCAGGGCGATGAGGTCGTCGTCGGTGAGGCCGAGGCCGGTGAGCACCTCGTCGGTGTCGGCGCTGTAGGGCGAGGCCACCGCCCGGGTGCCCTGGAACCCGTCTACCTCGTAGGGCACGGGCACCGCCACCGACCCGTCGGGGTAGGTGGCGACGTACCCGTTGGCCACGATGTGGGGGTCGGTGGGCAGCTCGTCGTACCGCCGCACGGGCGAGACCCAGATCCCGGCCTGGCGGAACAGCTGCCACCAGTGCTCGGTCGGCTCCTCCCGGAACCTCGACGCCAGGATCGGCACCGCCTCGGCGTTGTTCGTGATCACGTCGGTGAGGGTGGCGAAGCGGGGGTCGTCGAGCAGGTGGGCCAGGCCCATGGTGTAGGCCACGTGGCGCCACTGCTCGTCGAGCACGGCCCCGATCGAGATCCACCCGTCGGCCGTCTGATAGACGCTGAGCAGGGGGCTGGCCGCCGAGCGCAGGTCGAAGCGGGCCATGCGCTGGCCCAGGTTGGCGGCGAAGCCGATGCCGAACGTCTGGAGCCACATCATCGTCTGCACCTGCGAGGTGCCCACCACGCACCCCCGGCCGGTGAGCGACCGCTTCACCAGGCCGGTCATGATGGCCGACGCCAGGTTGGTGCCGGTGGCCACGTCGGAGAGCGCCCCCGGCGGGTAGTGGGGCTCCTCGGTGGTGGACACGGCGTCCATGAAGCCGGAGTAGGCCATGCCCACGGTGTCCTGGCACGGGTCGTCGGCGATCTCGCCGGCGAAGCCGAACCCGGCGCCCCGGGCGTAGACCAGGCGGGGGTTCACGCCGAGCAGGGTCTCGGGGTCGGCACCCAGGCGGTGCACGGCCGGGCCCCGCAGGTTGGTGAGGAACACGTCGGCCTGCTCGATCAACCGGTGGAACACCGGCCGCCCGGCCTCGGACGCCACGTCGAGGGCGATGCACCGCTTGCCCCGGTTCAGCAGGGCGAAGATCCAGTCGGCCCCGGCCTGGTCGAGCTGGATGCCGTACATGCCGGCGTAGGTGCGGAACGGGTCCTGGGATCCGACGGGCTCGATCTTGGTCACCTCGGCCCCCTGGCTGGCCAGGATCAGCCCGGCGATCGGGCCCTGGGCGTACACCGAGATCTCCACGACCTTGAGTCCCGCCAGGGGCGCCAGCCCCGCCAGAGGCGCTTCGTTCTCCATGAACCAACCGTAGTAGCGTGCCCC
>Ga0268299_1003043_pt1 | contig 16922 bp, 14 predicted proteins | sample NOBtaG_FD_193484 | JGI IMG/M metagenome (GOLD analysis project Ga0268299, IMG submission 193484) | Activated sludge microbial communities from bioreactor in Nijmegen, Gelderland, Netherland - NOB reactor | ecosystem: Engineered > Bioreactor > Aerobic > Activated sludge | place: Netherlands...
ATGCTCGCCCATACGCGCGAGGCCGATCTGGCGCTCTTCATCGACATGGCGAACCTCGAAGAGCGCCCTCAAGAGGCGATCGACACGCCCTTCATGGTGGTGACGCCCGCTTTCATGGTCTCCGAGCTCAGGCGCGCCTTCGAGATCGGGTTCATGCTGTTCATCCCGTTCCTCATCATCGACCTGGTGGTCTCCTCGCTGCTGATGAGCATGGGCATGATGATGATGCCGCCGGTGACGGTGAGCCTGCCGTTCAAGATCATCTTCTTCGTGCTGGTCGATGGTTGGCGGCTGGTGGCGGGCAGCCTGGTCGAGAGCTTCGCAGCGGGGGCGCCGCCGGGCGGATAGCGGGCGCAAAAAAGCCGGCCCAGGCGTCAGCCCGGCCGGCTCGTCTTGCCGTTGTGCGCGTGCGCTTAGTGTTTGAGCCCGAGATCAGCCATCAGGAGCGCTGTGTAGTCGTCACGCCGCCGTCTGAAGCCGCCGAACAGGTAGCGAAAGAACCCAGCCATCGTCGTTTCCCCAGTCTTGTGCATGAGGATACGCATGACTCGGGAAAAGGTTTCGCTAATCGATACGGTAAACGCGTGAAATCAGCCTCACTGATGCACCGAAGTCACGCTTTCACTGTGCGGGCGTGCGTTTCGATTCGTTTGCGGAGTGCGCCATGATTGCGTTCGAAGCTGAATTCGCCGGGCCTCCTCGTGCACTGCTGCACATTTGGACCGATAGCGGCGACACATCAGACTTCTTGAGCCCGCCTGATGGGTGGGCGTTTGCGGTGTCGCGCTTCGATGAATGCGGCAACGAGCAGCCTTGGGCCGACCATTGGGAAGAGAGATTCGAAAACATCATCCGCTACCCCGAGATCTATGTGCCCGGGGCGGAACTGGAATGGCGTCGGGCAGGCGCCTCAGCGGTCGTCAACCTACAGGTTTTGGTCAACTCGGCCGGTCAGGCTGAAGGTTGATCGACTGAGGCGCCGTGCCCGTCGGCTTAGCCCGCCGCGCGCGCCGTGCTCCATGCCGCCACGCGCTCGCCGAGCACGTCGAGCGGCACCGCGCCAGAGCCCAGCACCATGTCGTGGAAGCTCTTGATGTCGAACCGCGCGCCCAGCTGCGCGCGCGCTTGTTCGCGCAAGCGCAGGATTTCGAGCTGGCCGACTTTGTAGGCTGTCGCCTGGCCGGGCATCACGATGTAGCGGTCGATGTCGCGGCGCGCTTGCGGCTCAGTGTCGGGCTTGTTGGCGAGCGTGTAGTCGATCGCTTGCTGGCGGGTCCAACGCTTGTGGTGGAGGCCGCTATCGACCACGAGGCGCACCGCGCGATGGAGTTCCAGCGTCAGGCGCCCGAAGTCGGAATAGGGATCGGTGTAGAAGCCCATCTCCTTGCCGAGCCGCTCGGCGTAGAGGCCCCAGCCTTCGCTGTAGGCGGTGTAACCGCCGAACCGTCGGAACCGCGGCACGTCCTCCAGTTCCTGCGCGATCGCGAGCTGCATGTGATGGCCCGGGATGCCCTCGTGGTAGGCGAGCGCCTCGACTTGGTAGGTCGGGATCGCGCCGACGATGTAGGTGTTCACGTAATAGATCGCTGGGCGTGAGCCATCGGCGGCGGCGCGATTGTAGAAGGCGAGCCCGGCCGAGCGTTCACGGAACGCCTCGACCTGGCGCACTTCCAGCGGCGCGCGCGGCAGGCGGTTGAACATGTCGGGCAGGCGCGGGCGCATCGCGTCGATCGCCGCCGTCGCCATCCGAACATAGCTGGCTTTGCCTTCTGGCGTATCGGCCACGTAGAAGCGCGGCTCGGTCTGCATGTAGTTGAAGAAGGCGCGCAGATCGCCGCGGAAGTTCACCTGCCGCTTGATCGCTTCCATCTCGGCGTGGATGCGCGCCACCTCCGAAAGCCCCAGATCGTGGATCTGGTCGCCGTTCATGTTGGTCGTCGTCGCCCGGTTCAGGCAGTACGCGTAGTACTCGGCGCCATTCGGCAGGCGCCAAACGCCGTCATCCGTGCCCGCGCGCGCTTGCTGCGCCGTGAGCGCCGCGATCAGGCGGTCATAGGCCGGCTTCACGTTCTGCGTCAGCGCCGCGCTCGCCGCGTTGAGGAGACCCTGCTTCTCAGCTTCAGAGGCTTGCAGCGCGCCAATCTTGGTCTTGGCGTCGGCCCAGAGCGGGCTGTCCGGCCCAGTTCCGAACGGCCCGCCGGTGATGATGTTGCGGCTGTCCTGCAGCACGTAGTCGTACACGAACCGGGGCGGCATCAGCCCCCGCGCGGCGCTCTCGTTCGAGCGCGCAATGGTCTGATCAACACGCGTTCCAAGGTTGGCGAGGCGCGAGACATAGGCTTCCGCGTCCGAAACGCTCGCCACCTGGTGCTGGCTAATCAGGAACGCCACGCCCGACGATTGTGCGCCGAACATCTGGTTGAAGCGGTACTGATAGTCGGTCCAGCGCAAATCTTCTTGGCCGTCCTGCGCTGACTTTTCGTAGAGCCGGAAGGAGAGCTTGGCGTCCTCGCTCAGGTGCTCGGGGCGGAAGCGGCGGCGCATTTCGGCGGCGCTCGCCGAGAAGAGCTGTGCGCTCTCGCGCTCGAAGGCGGCGGTCTGGTCATCCCACTCGCCGTATTTGCGCCGGTCGCCGGTCGAGGTGGCGAGTTCTGGCGAGCGGTCGAGCGCCTTCTCGAACTCGGCGTCGAGGAAGGCGTTGAAAGCGGCGGTTTGATCGCCCTCAGCGGCCGGCGCCGTGGCGCAGGCGGTCAGTGCGGCGGCGGAAGCGGTGAGCAGCGCCTGACGGCGGGAAAGCATCATTTGAGAACCCTCACGATTTTCAGCTCGGTTTTTTCTGGGCCTTAGCAGCGGGCGCCTGGCCCCGCCACCGCGTTGCGACGGCTAGCAGGCCGGCGGCGCGCAAGCTTTTGTTAACCGGCGCAGACGCCTTTCAGCCAACGCCCGGCAAAAACTGCCGACCGGCGAGGAGGGCGCATGAACGGCGCGGAGGTTCTCGATCTTGGCCGCGAGGCGATCTGGCTGACGGTGTTGATCGCGGCTGGGCCGATGCTGGTCGGGCTCGTGGTCGGCCTCGTCGTTTCGCTTCTGCAAACGCTGACGCAGATCCAGGAACAGACGCTCGTCTTCGTGCCGAAAATCCTGTCGATCTTCTTCGCGCTGCTGCTGTTCCTGCCGATCATGGGCGGCTTACTCGGGCGGTTCATGCTGGACGTGTTCCAGCGCATCGCGGCGTACTGACGTGACGCTTTACGGCGTCGAGCTGTGGGCCGCGGCGCTGGTGTTCGCGCGGCTCGGCGCGATCTTGATGCTGATGCCGGGGATTGGCGAAGCGTCAGTGCCGGCGCGCTTTCGCCTCGCGTTCGCGCTGACGCTCACCATCATGCTGCTGCCGTCACTCTCGCCGAACATGCCGGCGATGCCGGTGAACACCTGGGCGGCGATGGGCGCGCTGATCCGCGAGACGCTGATCGGCATTCTGATCGGCGGCGTGATGCGCATGCTGATGAGCGCGCTGGCGACAGCGGGCGAAGTGTTCGGTCTCGAGAGCGGCTTGGCGTTTGCGCAGACGGCTGATCCGAACGCGGGCCAGCCGACGCAGGTGTTCAGCGTATTCCTGGGGCTCATGGGCGTGGTGCTGATCTTCACCACCGATCTGCATCACCTCTTCCTGCGCGGACTTGCCGGCTCGTACGGCGTGTTCGCTCCCGGCGGAACGCTGCCGCTCGGCGATGCGGCCGAGCTTGCGGTCGATACCGTCGCGAAGTCATTTCAAGTCGGCATCCAGATCGCGGCGCCGGCGATTGTGGCTGGGCTAATCTTTCGGCTTGGGCTCGGCGCGCTGGCGCGGCTGATCCCAACGATCCAAGTCTTCTTCGTCGCGCTGCCGCTTCAAGTGCTCGGCGCCTTCATCATCATCGCGCTCGGGCTCTCCACGGGCATGCTCGTCTGGCTCGACAGCATGGATGAGTACGCCAGGAGCCTGAACTAATGGCGGCTGACGACGACGAGAAAACAGAAGAGCCGACACAGCGAAAGCTCGATGAAGCTCGCAAGAAGGGCGACATCATCTATTCGCAGGAGGTTGGCGGTGCGCTCTCGCTCCTGTGCGCCACCATCGTCATCGCGTTCATGGCCGGCCCGATCGCGACGGGGATCGCGCGCGGCTTCGTCGGATTTTTGCAGGCGCCAGCGCAGATGTCGGTCTCGCCCGGCGCCTTGCAGCAAATGGCGTTTGTGAGTGTAATCAAAATCGCGGGCGTGCTCGGCATGGCCGCGCTCGCGTTCACGCTCGCCGGCATCGCCTCGCGCTATCTGCAGGACTTGCCGACGTTCACCGGCGAGCGGCTCAATCCGAAGATCGAGAAGATCAACCCGTTCGAAGGCGCCAAGCGCGTTTTCGGCAAGCAGGCATTTGCGCAGTTCATCAAGTCGCTCGCCAAGTTCGCAATCGTCGGCGGATGTCTCGTCTGGGCGCTGTGGCCGCGTGACTCATCGCTCGAGCATCTCTCGGAACTCGATCCGATGGCGCTCCTACCGTTCGCGCAAGATCGCGCCGTCGCGCTGATGGTCGCGCTCGCCAGCGCCACCGCGATCATCGCGATTATCGACTATGTGACGACGCGCCAATCCTACATGCAAAAGCTCAAGATGAGCCGGCGCGAGATCAAAGAAGAGATGCGCCAATCGGAAGGCGATCCGATGGTGAAGATGAAGCTTCGCCAAATCCGCACCGAGCGCGGCCGGCGCCGGATGCTCGCCAACGTGCCCGAAGCCAGCGTCGTCATCACGAACCCGACGCACTACGCGGTCGCGCTCAAATACGTGCAGGGCGAAACGCAGGCGCCCATCTGTCTCGCCAAGGGCGTCGACGATGTGGCCTTCCGCATCCGCGAGGTTGCGGAGGAACACAGCATTCCGATCATCGAAGACCCGCCCCTGGCGCGCGCGCTATTCGCCTCGGCGGATGTGGATGAAGCTATCCCCAGGGAACACTACGAGGCTGTCGCCAAAGTGATCGGCGTCGTGATGCGGCTTGCGCAGCAGCGCCGCAGGCTGCGTACGCCCCCGAATCGGAGACAATAGGGGCTGGAGGCAGGATTCTGATTCGCGCGCGCACACCGGCCGGCTCGGCGCTCCAGACTGTAGGGGCGTACGCGTGACCGATATTCCACAGCCCCCGCCGCCCCGCCGCGGCGGGATCGATTTGCTGCAAGCGCTGTTCTGGTCCTCGCTCGCCGCTGGCGTCGCCGCCGCTGGCGTTGCGGTCACGGCCGGCCCTGCTGTTGGCCGCCCCGGCGCGATCCTGCTCATTTTGCTCGCCGCCACCGGCATGGTGCTGTTTGTGTGGCTCTCGCGCGGCCCTGGCCGCAAGCACGGCGCGTTCCCCGAGCGGGGCGCCATCGAAGCGCATGCGCTTGGCGGCGGGCGCGCCGAGTTCCTGGTGCTCGATGCGCTCGATGAGCCCGCGCTCGTTACCGACGCAAACTTATCCCCAATCGCCGCAAACGCCGGTTATGTGACGCTGGCGGACGCCGCCGGCGCGCTCGGCGAAAGCGATCGCCCGCCGGCGATGAGCCGCCTGTTCGGCGCCGATCCGCTCTTGGCCGCGCCGATGTTCCGGCTGTCGCGCGCCGCGCAAGCGGGACAAACGCGCCGAGAAGAACTGCCGCAAACCGCGCTCGGCCAGAACACGCCGGCGCGTTACGAAGCGAGTGTCGGCCCGATGAGCGGCGGGCGCGTGCTGTGGCGCCTTCGCGAGCTTTCCGCCGCCGCGAGCGAGCCGGGCGAAGCCGCAGACGACAAGATCATTTTCCTCGACGATGCGCCGATCGGTTTCTTCGCCGCCCGCGCCGATGGCGCGATCACCTACATGAACCGCGCGCTGCGCGCCGTGCTTGGCGTGGGCGATGATCCCGCGCGTTTGCGGGTGAAGGACATCATCAAGGAGGACGCCGCCCGCTTGGTGCGGCGTGACCGGCGCGGCTTTGGGCCGACGCGTGTCGCGATCACGCTGAAGGCGCGCGATGGCGTCGAGACGCTCGCGTCAACGCTTTCGTTTTGGTCCGGCCCCGAGCGCGATGGGCAGATGCGCGCCTTCGTGTTCTTCGCGGAGCAGGAAGCGCCAGCGCCGGGTACGGTCGTGCAGGCTGCGGGACCACGCGAAGCGGCCGACGGCGTGTTCGAGAACGCTCCGTTCGGCGCCGCCTTGCTCGACGGCGCGGACGCCGCCGCAGCGACCATCCTCGACGCAAACCCGGCGCTGATGGAAATGACCGAAGGCCGCGCCGCGCCGGGCGCCGCGTTCGCCGATCTGTTCGACGCTTCAGAAGGCCCAGCCGAACTCGCCGCGCGCTTGCGGCGCGCCATCGATCAGCCGATTGAGCTTCAGCTTGCCACGCAGCCGCCGACGGCGGCGCATGTGCAATTCGCGCGCGGCCTCGATGGCAAAGGCATCGCCTACGTCGTCAACGTCACCGAGCAACGCGAACTCGAGCAGCGCCTCGCGCAGGCGGAAAAGATGCGCGAGATCGGCATGCTGGCCGGCGGCGTCGCGCACGACTTCAACAATCTCCTGATGGTCGTGATGCAAAATTGCGACTACCTGCTGCGCCGTCACCCCGTTGGCGATCCGGACTTCCAGGATCTGCAGGAGATTAATCACCACGCGCTGCGCGCCAAGGAATTGAGCGAAATGCTGCGCGCCTATGCGCGCCAGCAGACGTTCAAGCGCGAAGTGTTCGATCCGCCGGATTTCCTTGCCGGCATTCAAGAGCTGATCCGCCGTCTCGTCGGCGAAGCGATCAAGTTCGAAATCCGTCACGGCCGCGACGTGCCGATGGTGAAGGCCGACAAGGCCCAACTTGAACGCGTGCTCGTGAACCTCGCCGCCAATGCGCGTGACGCGATGACGGTGAAGGGCGCTGCCCCCCGCGATGCGCGCCTCACGATCCGCACCTCGCTCGCGACCGCAGAAGATGCGCGCGCCTTCGGTTACAACCCGATCGAAGACGGCAAGTACGTGCTGATCGAGGTTGAAGACAGCGGCCACGGCATCAAGGCCGAGGACGCGGCGAAAATCTTCCGGCCGTTTCATTCCACGAAGGGCGAAGGCAAGGGCACCGGCCTTGGTCTCGCCACCAGTTACGGCATCATCAAGCAATCTGGCGGTTACATCTTCTTCTCGTCCGCGCCCGGCAAAGGCACGACGTTCCGGCTCTATCTGCCGGCGTACTCGCCCACGCAGGAAGAGCTCGACGAGCTGCAGCGCCGCGAGATCGAACGCATCCAGCGCCCCGCGCGCGACGTGGCGGGCCGCGGTAAGATCCTGCTCGTCGAAGACGAAGGCGGTCTGCGCAAAATCATGGCGCGCAACCTCATCGATTGCGGCTTTGAAGTAGAGCAGGCTGAAGACGGCGAAGACGCGCTCGAAAAGCTCAGCGAAACGCCGGGCATCTACGACCTCATCATCTCCGACGTCTCGATGCCGATCATGACCGGCCCCGAGATGCTGAAAGAGGCCGAGCCGCATATGATCGGCAAAGCGAAGGTGCTCTTCCTCTCCGGCTACGCGCCCGAGAGCTTCGAGAGCACGCTGCAGGAATATCCGGTGAGCTACATGAGCAAGCCCGTCGGCATGCCCCAGCTCGCCGCGCGCGTGAAAGACCTGCTGGCTCAGGCTTAGAACCTCGCCCCGCTCGCGCACGCGATTGCGCGCGGGCCTGCCGCGCGCGTAAAGAGGCGTATGGCCCGCAAGCCCGCCACGCCGAAAGCGAAGACGTTCTCGCGCGAAGAGCTGCACGCGCTCGTCTGGTCGATGCCGATGACGGCGGCTGCGGTGGAAGTGGGCCTCAGCCCAACCGGGCTCGCGAAAATCTGCGACCGGATGCTGATCCCGTATCCAACACGCGGCCATTGGACAAAACCCGCTGGCGAGCAACCAACGCCGTCGCCGCTCCCGTCCGCGCCAGGGCTCGATCAGGCCGTGACCATCGCGGGTGAGCGCGCAGCCTCACGGCGCGCGCGCACGCGCCTTGCGCCGGAAGCGCGCGAGGCTCAGCTCCTAGACGCCGCGCGCCAGATCGTGGCCGAGGAGGGCGTCGCCGCCGCCTCGATGAAGCGTGTCGCGCGGGAAATTGGCGTCAGCGAGACGCTGGCGTTCACCTATTTCAAGAGCCGCGCCGCGCTCCTTGCCGCCGTCGCGCGCCGCGAGCTTGCCGAGATGGAAGCGATCCGCCGCGCCAACATCGCGCGCGGCGATACGCGCCGATCGCAAATCGCGCTTTCTACTACGGCCTATCTCGAGCAGATCGAGCTGCGCGGTTCGGTGCTTCACGTGCTGCTCGCTGCGCCCGAGGTGCGCGCGCTGCTGCGGCCCGAACACCGCGCGCAGCAAAAGCGCGGCGGCGAACGCACGGCCGAAACCTTCGCCGATCGCTACGGTGTTGCGCGCGATGTCGCGCACGCGTCGACACAGGCGCTCACCGCCGCCTCGCGCCGCGCGGGCCATCTGCTCGCGAAAGGCCGGATCTCGCGCCCCGCAACCGAGCGCCTGCTGATGACGATGATGGAGCGCGCCAACCGCGACATCGTCGCGGCCGCTAAGCCGCCGCGCGCCGCGCGCCCTTCAGGCCGCGCAAAGAGCTGACCACGATTTGCCGGCAGAGCGTGCGCGCGCGTTCGTGCGTGATCTCGCCCCGGTGGGCGAGCCGGCCCAGTTCTTCCGGGATCGCCATTAGCATCGCCATCGCCGCCACGCGCTCTTCCGGCGGCAGATCGACGTAGGCGCGGCTCGCGCGCAGCAGCTTGAGCCACAGCGCGTCGCGTAGCGCGGTCGCTTCGCCGCTGCGCGCGCCGTCGAGAAACACGTCCGTGAGCAAGATGTGCAGCCGCGCGCCGTGCTCTGCGACTTCGTCGAAATAGATCAGCGCCGCCGCAGCCGCTTCCGCCTCGAAGCTCTTGGCGCGGATGGCGCCGAGTTGCGCGGCGAGCGCATCGAGCGCGCCTTCCAGGAGCGCGCCGTAGAGCGCCGCGGGTTTCGGGAAGTACGCATAGATCAGCGCTTTGGAGACGCCGGCCTCGCGCGCGACTTGCTCCATTGCCACCGGCAGGAAGCCCTGATCGGCCAGCGCGCGGCCGGCCGCGCTCAGAATTTCAGCGCGCCGCAGCGCGGAGGAGAGCCGACGGTCTGGCATTGCCGCCCAGAGGTCGCGCGCCTTGCCGCGCCCGTCAACTTTGTTCCCCGGCAGGCCGCCAAAGCCCTTGCCGGGCCAGGAAATCGATTCTATTGGTGTGATCGTCAATAAACCGCTGGGCCGGTAGGGAGGTCGAGATGGCTTACATGCAAGGGCGCGTCGCGCACGACGCCGATAGCCACGTGATGGAAACGCGCGAATGGCTCGATCGCTTCGTCGACAAGGAATACGCGGACAAAGTTCGCCAGCTCTACGGCCCCGAACCCGGCCGCATCGATAAGCTGCTCGAAAGCGCCAAAGCGCGCAAAGGCGATGCGGAAGCCGAAGCCAAAGCGCGCGAAAACGCGATTGCGGGCGAGAAGGGCTGGCGCGCATATGGCGCGTTCGATCCGGCCGAGCGCACCAAAGTGCTCGATGATCTGGGCTTTGCCTCGCAGCTCGTTTTCCCAACGGGCGGCATCGGCCAGGCCACGCGCGGCAAGGACATCAACGTCCGCTACGCCGCGAGCCGCGCCTACAATCGCGCCATCGCCGATTTCGGCTCGAAGGATAAGCGCCTCATCGGCGTTGCTTATGTGCCGCTCGATGACGTGACGCTCGCGCTTGAAGGCATCAAGGAAGCGCTCGCGGACGGCTGCGGCGCGGTGATGATCGCGGCGGAAGCTGCGGGCGAGCGTTCACCCGGCCACCCCGAACTCGATCCGATCTGGAACGAGCTCAGCGAACGCAACATCCCGTTCATGCTGCACATCGGCCCCGGCACGAAGACGCAGCCGATGCCGTATCGCAATAACGGCCGCCCGCGCGCGCCCGATCTCCACGGCGGCGGCGAGAATCTGCGGTTCGCCGATTACATGATGCTCTGGTACGCGCCGCAGGTGTTCCTCACCGCGCTGATCTACGACGGCGTGTTCATGCGCTTTCCCAATCTGCGCGGCGGCGTGATCGAAAGCGGCGCCGGCTGGGTGCCCGATTTCCTCCGCCAGCTCGATTTCGCGCACAAGAATTTCAACCGCACCGATCCGTACCTGCAGGCGCTCGACATGATGCCCTCGCAGTACATCCGCCGCGCCGTGAAGTTCACGCCGTTCCAAGGCGAAGACGTCGGGCACATGATCCGCGACGCGGGCGCCGATCTCTTCCTCTTCTCGAGTGATTACCCACACCCCGAAGGCACCAAAGACCCGTTCGGCAAATTCGAACGTACGCTCACGGACATCACGGAAGCGGACAAAGACAAATTCTACCGCACCAACTTCGAACAAATGATGGGCGCCCGCGCGCTGGTCGGCGTGTAGCGCGCACGGTTCAGGTTTTCTCTCCACTCAGCCCGCCGCGCAACGGCGGGCTTTTTCTTTGTGCAACGCCTGACATTTTCACTCATTCCCGGATGCCGCGCAGCGACAGTCCGGGACCTATAAACACAGTGCGCTGCAGGTATGGCCCCCGGACTTGGCCTATCGGCCAATCCGGGGATGGGTGTTGAGAATTGCGTTTCAAACACCGTCATTCCGGGCGCGCGCAGCGCGACCCGGAACCCAGGGGCCAAGCGCACTGCCCGCTCTGGCTCTCAGGAAAACTGCCAAGGCCGGTAGGGTGGCGCGCGGAAAACAGGACCAACCGCTTCGCGCGTGCGCATGCAACCAAGTCAGTTGAGAAAAAGATGCTCGCGCTGTGAACGTCGGAGAAGCAATGCACATCCGTTGGAACGTCGTCGCGCAGAACTAATCCGCGAGGATAGTAGACGCGCTTCCCGTAAACATCGCGATCGGGCAGAACTCGCTTGTTGTGGAGGACGAGGTCGGTCCGCGCCACATCAATCGCATCTAATCGTCTCGTAATCAGGACCAGGTAAAAGGCGTGGCGATTGCCCTGAGAAATGCACTCCCGCACCTCGACCGCATTCGGGTCCAAGGAACGGATGCAATCAACGAGCGGCGCGGCCAAGAAAAAGATTCGATTCAGCAGCCGGTATACGTCACCGATAGGCGAAACGTCCTCGCGCGCGACGAGCCGAGGCTGTTCAATGTCGCTCATGCGCACAAACGGGTCTTCGCGTGAGTCTTGTGATGGGTACTGCTTGTTGATCCACTCTAGCGACCCTTCAGCGACGCGCCCGTCCATCGCTATGTCCCAGAAACGACCTTCACTGCCGGTCGGCTCAATCGTTCGCTTGAGCTCGCGCCTTTCGCCGGGCGCGAGTTCATCGAGCATGCTCTGGACAGTGATGCGGTGAGCGCCTGTCACAACGAGGGCCTCGAGTTTAAATCCCCCGCCAAATCCCCGCGCTTCATCACCTGCACGCGCGCGAGGCCCAGCCACGCGCGCATCGTGTCCAACTCGCGCGCGAGCGCTTCAGCCGTCGCGCCGCGGTTCGCGCCTGGCTCGAGGTGCGCAGCCTGCACCAGGAGCGCGTCGTTGGCGCGATCGGTCTTTAGATCCACGCGCGCGGCGAGCGTGTCGCCCAGCAGGAACGGCAGCACGTAGTAGCCGTAGCGCCGCTGCGGCTGCGGCACGTAGATCTCGATCTTGTAGTCGAACCCGAAGAGCGCCAGCGCGCGCTCCCGCCGCCACACCACCGGATCGAACGGCGCGAGCAGGGCGGCCGTTTCGATGCGGCGCGGCGTCTTCGCGTCGGGATGGAGATAGGCAGGCGCCGTCCAGCCCTCGACTTCGGCGGGCAACACCGCGCCATCCTCCACCAGGCTCGCGAGCGCCGCTTTCACATAGGGCTTGGGCACGCGGAAATAATCGACGAGATCGTCCACACACGCCACGCCCATCGCCGCGAGCGCATTCAGCGTGAGCGCACGCACGGCGTCGTCGCGCGATGGCGTCGGCGCTTCGTGCACATGCGCGGGGTGCACGCGCTCGGGCAGGTCGTAGATGCGCTCGAAGCCGCGCCGCGCGCCGGTGGTGAGATCGCCGATGCGGAAAAGATATTCGGTCGCGAGCTTGCCGTCGCTCCAGCCCCACCACGGGCCTTTGCGTTCGCCCGCCGCGCTGAGTTCGCTCGCACCCAGCGGCCCACGGTCGCGAATTTCATCGAGCACCGAGCGGAGATATTTCTTCTGCGTCTTCGCGTATTCGCGCCAGCGCGCCGCGTGCGCTTCACCGACGCCGTTGCGAAACGGCGCGCCCGTCCGCGCCGCCTCCATGCGCCAGCGGAAGAGGGGATGGGCGCTATGCGGGAGGATCGACGCTTCGTGGCCCCAATACTCGAACGTCGAGCGCTTCTTGCCGAGCCACACCGCATCGAGCAGCGCGGGATCATATGCGCCAAGCCGTGAATAGAGCGGCAGGTAATGCGCGCGCGCGAGCACGTTGACCGCATCGATCTGCAACACGCCGAGCCGCGCGATCGTCGCCTCAACATGCCGGCGCGTCGCCTTCTCGGGCCGCGGCTTGTCGAACCCCTGCGCCGCCAGCGCCATCCGCCGCGCCGCGGCGTTGGAAATCTTCACCGGCTTGATCATGCGCCGCGCGCCCACGCTTCGGCGATGGCGAGGCATTCGCGGCCAATGTCGCCATAGCCGATCTCGATCAGCACCAGCCCCGTCGACGTGCGCTCCAACACACCCCATTCCCACACAGCTTGGGGATCGACGCCGCCACGCTTGGCCAACACGTCCGCGCGCGCACGCCCGTTCGCGGTCGGTGCGTCTAGCAATTCCTCCGGCCATTCGCGCATCTGCAAACCAAGATCGTATGCGCGCTCGATGAACATGCCTTCGGGATCGACGAATTTGTAACCGCCGCCCGGCGCGGCGAGCAGATTGTTGGTGTGGCAATCGCCATGCGCGACAATGCTCGCCGCCGGATCGAACGCCGCTGCGCGCGCCGCCGCACAGCGTTCAACGAGCGCCATCAAATCCGATGATACGCTGACGCCAACTTTCGCCGGCCATTTGCGCGGATAGACAACGAGGCTTCGTGCTTTCTCCACGCCCGTCATGAACGTCACGCCTGCCGGCAGCGGCATCCACGCTTGCTCGAGCACATCGCAAATGATCGCGCGTTCCTCCGGTCCGGGCAGGCCGCGCGAGGAAAGCGGCGCTCCGAGTTTTTCCATCAACAGCGCATCGCGCGCGCGATCATGCGCGAGCACTTTGGCGTAGCCGCGCCCGTTCGCGGCGATCAGCACTTCGGCGGCGCCGCGGTTTTCGCCGGGCACGGAGAGCTTCACGATCGCTTCGCCGCCGTCCGCCAGCCGCGCGGGCGCGACGAACGCGGCCGTGCCGCCCGTCATGGGCGCGCCAATCGTCACCCGCCATGCGCGCTCAAGGTCCGCGACGAGATCGTCCAGCCCCGCGCGCCAGGCCGCGCCGGCCGCGCCTTGGCCGTCCAGTCGCCGCTGGACCACGCTCGGTAGAGCCCCCGCGCGCTTCATTTCAACTCCCAAACGACCAGCCCCGCGCCCACCTGCTACCATGCCAAGCCACCCGCTCATTACAGCACGCCGCTAACGAAATGTTCTTCTTGTGTTCTTAGAACAAAGACAGTACATTGAGTCTTGTCCACGGGGCGCGGGCTGGTTCGCGATCTGGACTCGACCTAGAGGAGCGGTTCGATGGCGGCCCTGAAGCTCGTGGAAAATATGGAAACCGATAAGCAGAAAGCTTTGACGGCTGCTCTCGGGCAGATTGAACGCGCATTCGGCAAAGGCTCCGTGATGCGCATGGGCCAAAACAACGCGGCCGTTGAGATCGAGGCGATCTCCACGGGCTCGCTTGGGCTCGATATCGCGCTCGGCATCGGCGGCCTGCCGCGCGGCCGCATCGTTGAGATTTATGGCCCGGAAAGCTCGGGCAAGACGACGCTTGCGCTGCACGTCGTTGCTGAAGCGCAGAAGAATGGCGGCGTGTGCGCGTTCGTCGATGCCGAGCACGCGCTCGACACGGTTTACGCTAAGAAGCTCGGCGTCGATCTCGACGATCTCTTGGTCTCGCAGCCCGACAACGGCGAGCAGGCGCTCGAAATCACCGACACGCTCGTGCGCTCCGGCGCGATCGACGTGCTCGTGGTCGACTCCGTCGCGGCGCTGACGCCGCGCGCCGAACTTGAAGGCGAGATGGGAGACTCGCTCCCAGGCCTGCAAGCGCGGCTGATGAGCCAAGCGCTGCGCAAACTCACCGGTTCGATCAACAAATCAAACACGCTCGTGATCTTCATCAACCAGATCCGCATGAAGATCGGCGTGATGTACGGCAACCCGGAAACCACGACGGGCGGCAACGCGCTGAAGTTCTACGCATCGGTGCGCCTCGACATCCGCCGCACTGGCGCGATCAAGGAACGCGACGAGGTGATCGGCTCTGAAACCCGCGTCAAAGTGGTGAAGAACAAGGTCGCCCCGCCGTTCAAGCAGGTGCAGTTCGATATCATCTACGGCGAAGGCGTCTCGAAGACGGGCGAGCTGATTGAGCTCGGCGTCAAAGCTGGCGTCGTCGATAAGTCAGGCGCTTGGTACGCGTATGGCGGCCAGAAGATCGGCCAAGGCAAGGAAGCTGCGCGCCGGTTCCTGAAGGAGCACCCGGAGACGGCGGCCGCGATCGAGGAAGCGGTGCGCCAGAAGGCCGGCATCTTCGCAGATGAAATGCAGTCCGGTCCGGAGGGCGATGAAGCCGACGAATAGGGCTCACGGTTTGGCGCGTGTACCCGCACGCGCTCACGCCGGCCGGCCGGATGCTCGTCCGCCCCGACCCCTTGGTACGGCTCCGGCCGGCCGGCGTATTCTGTTAGTTTCGCATGAGGAAGGCGGCGCCCATGCGCCGCCTTTTGTGTTTGAGGCGCAAGGAGAGCGGGGATGCTCGAACCACGCATCAGTCTCGTCACACTTGGCGTTCGCGATCTTGCGAAGTCGCGGGCGTTTTACCGCGCGCTCGGCTGGCCCGAGGCGGGCGCGGTCGATGACGTTGCGTTCTACCAACTTGGGCCGTTGGCATTTGGCCTGTTCGCGTGGGACTCGCTGGCGAAGGACGCGAAGGTTTCACCCCAAGGCGAAGGCTTCCGCGGTTTCTCCCTCGCCCATAACGTCCGCGCAAAGGACGAGGTCGACAGCTGTCTTGCGGAGGCCGCAGCCGCCGGGGCGCGTATTCTAAAGCCGGCGACCGACGCGCCTTGGGGCGGGCGCAGCGGGTATTTCGCCGATCCCGACGGTCATCTCTGGGAGATCGCCTGGAATCCCGGCTTTCCGCTCGCCGAGGACGGGTCCATCACAGTGAAGCTGTAGGTTCGCAGTTGGGCCTGAGGCCAAACGCTGGGCGCCTGCCGCGTTAGGTCTGGCGCTTCGCTTGGCGCACAGGGCCGCGCTCTTTATATCACGGGACTCAAATTGCGCGGCCGCTGGGGGCCGCGTTCCCGATGTGAAGAGGCCGGCCGAAATGGCGACCGTCAGTGAAATCCGTAAGCAATTCCTCGATTTCTTCGAGGAGCGGGACCACGCCATCGTCCCGTCGAGCGCGCTCGTCCCGCAGAATGACCCGACGCTGCTCTTCACCAACGCCGGCATGGTGCAGTTCAAGAACCGCTTCACCGGCGCCGAAAAGAGCCCGTGGCCGCGCGCGGCGAGCGTCCAGAAGTGTGTCCGCGCCGGCGGCAAGCACAACGACCTCGACAATGTCGGCTACACGGCGCGCCACCACACCTTCTTCGAGATGCTGGGGAACTTTTCTTTCGGCGACTACTTCAAGGAAGCGGCCATCACGTATGCGTGGGACTTCGTCTCCAAGACGGTCGCGCTGCCGAAGGACAAGCTCTACGTCACCGTCTACCCGACGGACGAAGAGGCGCGCACGCTCTGGAAGAAGATCGCGGGCATGCCCGACGATCGCATCATCAACATCGAAGAAAATCTCTGGGCGATGGGCCCGATCGGTCCGTGCGGTTTCTGCTCGGAAATCTTCTACGACCAAGGCGATAAAGTCGCGGGTGGCCCCCCCGGTTCGTCCGACGAAGACGGTGATCGCTTTCTTGAATTCTGGAACCTCGTGTTCATGCAGTTCGAGCAAGTGGATGAGCAGACGCGCATCGATTTGCCCAAGCCCTCGATCGATACGGGCATGGGCCTCGAGCGGATCGCGGCGATCCTTCAGGGCGTTACGTCCAACTACGACACCGATCTTTTCAAAACGCTGATCCGCGCGTCGGAAGCGCTCACGCGCACGAAGGCGGAAGGCGAAAAAGCCGCGTCGCACCGTGTGATTGCTGACCACTTGCGCGCGTCTTCGTTCCTGATCGCCGATGGCGTGATGCCGTCGAACGAAGGGCGCGGCTATGTGCTGCGGCGGATCATGCGCCGCGCGATGCGCCACGCATATAATCTCAATCCGCAAGCCGTCGTGATGCACGAATTGGCGCCGACGCTCATCAAGGAAATGGGCGATGCGTACCCAGAACTCGTGCGCGCCAAGCCGGTGATCGTCGATCAGCTGCAGCAGGAAGAAGAACGCTTTCGGCGCACGCTCGGCCGCGGTCTGGCGCTGCTCGAAGAAGAAGTGCGCGCGATGAAGGCGGGCGAAAAGCTCTCCGGCGACGTCGCGTTCAAGCTCTCGGATACGTACGGTTTCCCGCTCGATCTCACGCAGGACATTCTGCGCGGGCAAGGGCTGACGGTCGATACGGACGCCTACGAAGTCGCGCTCGAACGCCAGCGCGAGAAGGGCCGCGAGTCCTGGGCGGGCTCCGGCGAGGTCGCGGGTGAAGAGGTTTGGCTCGCGCTCAAAGACA
>Ga0268299_1003044_pt1 | contig 16914 bp, 18 predicted proteins | sample NOBtaG_FD_193484 | JGI IMG/M metagenome (GOLD analysis project Ga0268299, IMG submission 193484) | Activated sludge microbial communities from bioreactor in Nijmegen, Gelderland, Netherland - NOB reactor | ecosystem: Engineered > Bioreactor > Aerobic > Activated sludge | place: Netherlands...
GGACCGACGCCGGGGTCCACGCCTGGGGTCAGGTGCTGTCGGCCGACCTGCCCGACGGGGCCGACCTGGCCCGCATCCAGCGCAGCCTGAACGCCCGCTTGGCCCCCGAGATCGTGGTGCGGGAGCTGGCGCCGGCCCCCGAGGGATTCTCGGCCCGCCACGACGCCACCGGGCGCCGCTACCGGTACCTGATCCTGAACCGTCCGGTGCCCGACCCGTTCCTGGCCCGCACCTCGTGGTGGGTCCCCGATCCGCTGGATCGGGCGGCCATGGCGGCGGCGGCTCAGCCGCTGGTGGGGGAGCACGACTTCTCGTCGTTCTGCCGCCGACCCAAGATGCCGGTGGGGGAGCCCGAGGTGTCGCTGGTGCGCCGGGTCACCGGGGTGCGGTGGAGCGAGCTGGAGCCGGGCGACGTGCTGCGCTTCGAGATCGAGGGCAGCGCCTTCTGCCACCAGATGGTGCGCAGCATCGTCGGGTTCCTGGTGGCGGTGGGCCGGGGCAAGCGACGGCCCGACGAGACGGCGGCGGTGCTGGCCGCCGGAGACCGCAGCGCCGCTGAGCAGCCCGCCCCGCCCCACGGGCTCACCCTGTGGCAGGTCGACTACGGCGACGACGCCGCCCCTCCGGCTGGCTAGCCTGGGCGGGGTGAGCATCGGATCCTCCGAGGTGCCCCCGGTCCGCCACCTGGTGCGGGCCAAGGACCTGGCCGACGCCCGCTACGCCGATCCGCTCGACGTGACCGACCTGGCCCGGGCGGCGCGCCTCTCGCCGGCCCACTTCAGCCGGGAGTTCCGCCGGGCCTTCGGCGAGTCGCCCCACCAGTACCTGCTGACCCGGCGCCTGGAGCGGGCGGCGGCGTTGCTGCGCACCACCGACTGGTCGGTCACGCGGATCTGCCACTCGGTCGGCCTCACCAGCCTCGGGTCGTTCAGCACCAGCTTCCGCCGCATGTTCGGCCAGTCGCCCTCGGCCTACCGGGAGGCCCACCCGCCGGCGGCGGACCTGGCCCGGGTGCCGCCGTGCGTGCTGCGGGCCCACGGCCGGCCCCAGGTCCGCACGTTTCGAGAAGACGGGCCGGCGCCAACTTCCTAGGGTGACCTCACAGCCGTTCATTCCACGGAGGAAAGATCACCGATGATCCGTATCGCCACCACACAGGTCTGGGTCCACGACCAGGACGAAGCCCTCGAGTTCTACACCGGAAAGCTGGGCATGGAGGTCCGGTCCGACGTGACCGTGCCCGAGATGGGCAACTTCCGCTGGCTCACCGTGGGCCCCGCCGGCCAGCCCGACATCGCCATCGTGCTGATGGCCATCCCCGGCCCCCCGATGATGGACGACGCCACCGCCGACCAGGTGCGGGAGCTGATGGGCAAGGGGTTCGCCGGTACCGTGTTCCTCACCACCGAGGACTGCCAGGCCTCCTACGAGGAGCTGGCTGCCCGGGGGGTGGAGTTCATCGACAAGCCGACCCCGATGCCCTACGGGATCGACGCCTCGTTCCGGGATCCCTCGGGCAACAACTTCCGCCTCACCCAGGTGGCTGACAACTTCGGGTGACGCCGTCGGCCCACCGGCAGGCCGGCGTCTCGCCGTTCACGTCGAGCAGCCAGCCGCCCTGGGAGGAGCCGTTTCCGATGCCGACGTCGGATCCTTCCACCAGCCACGGGTCTTCGGGGCCGGTCTGGAGCCGCACCCCGTCGAGCAGCATGGGATGGGTCAGGCCCGACAGCTGGCGCTGGGACGCCACCAGGTTGGGCCTGGTGAGCCCGCCGGGCAGGGCGGCGGCGATCTCCAGGCTCTGCTGCCAGAGCCAACCGTACAGCCCGAAGCCGCGGCGGATCACCCGGTCCTGAGGGTCGAGGCCGGCCGCCCGCAGCTCGTCGTCGATCAGACGCTGGAAGGCGTCGTCGCCGTAGTAGTAGGCCATGGCGTCACGCAGGCCGCCGGGCAGGTGGTACCACGCCTGGGCCTGGGCCAGCTGCCCGGCCAGGTCCGAGGAGGCGCAGGGCGCGGCCACCAGCTTCAACCGGGCCGCCAGCGCCGCCTGTGGCAGATCCGCCAGAGCGGCCTGGCAGTCCTGGGGCGAGCCCATCACCACGAGCACCTCGGGGTCCACCGTCAGTTCCTCCGGAGACGTGATGAAGCGCACCGGCGGGCCGGGCGGGCGGGACGTCAGGGCCTGCTCGAAGGCCTGGCGGTAAAGGGTGCCGGTCTCGCTCTGCCCCACCAGACCCACGATCTCGGCCCCCGCACCCGTGGGGGCCGTGGTCGGGGTAGGCGGTGGCGTCGGGATCGCGGTGGCCGTGGTCGCAGGCGACGTGGTCGCCGTAGTGGGGGGCACCGTGGTCGCGGTGCCCGGGCCGGCCGCTCCCGCCAGGTGGTCGGCGATGAGCTCGGTCCACAGGCGGGCTTCGGTGGCCAGGCTCAGCTCCGGACCGGGTGTGGTCCACGGTGTCACAGCCGGATCGGCCACCGGATCCCGGGAGACCGACAGTGGCCGGGGGATGCAGGCGGCTTCTGCGCTGTTGTCGGCTGCGCCGGGCCCCACCAGCTGCGGATCGAGGGCGGCGACGGCGAAGGGCGGGCTGGCTCCGCCGTCGGCGGTCGCGGCTGCCCCGTCGACGAGGCGGGGGGCCACGGTGAGCTGGTCGGGCCCGATCCCCCCGTTGGCGTTCACCCAGTTCAGGTAGGCCGTGACGCCCTGGGCCAGGCGGACGGGCTCCGAGGTAGCGTCGGTCGGGTCCGTCACCTGCAGATCGAGCGTGATCGATGTGCCGTCGACGCCGGCCGTCTCGGACCAGCTGTCGGGACAGGTGCCGGTGGTCGGGCGGAGCGTGTCGAGCACGCCGGGGCCCGTCAGCCCGTTGAGGGCCCGTTCCCTGCCCGCCTCCCACTGAAGCTGGTAGGCGGCCATGCTGGACGTGGAGTCCTCCATGTTCGGCCCCCAGGTTGTGCCGACAACGGCGAAGCCGCTGGGGTCGGTGGTGGTGGGGAAGAAGGTGGCGGTGGTGGTCGCGATCGCCTCTTCACCGGCCTCCCCGATGGTGGGCAGCAGCGAGGAGAGCAGGGCCACCACCACGGCGGCGGCGACGCCGGCCCCACCGAAGATCGTGGCGTTGGACAGCCAGCGGCGCTGCCGGGCGGGAACCGGCACCCGGCGACCACCGTTCCCCGGTTCGGGCGGCGCGGCCCGACGGGGTGGGCGCCCGAGCGGCAGATCGGACGGAGCGGCCGGCCCGTCGTCGACCGGCGACGGGCCGAACCGGCCGACGGGCACGGTCCCGGCGGGACGGGGCGGGGTGAGCGGCCCGACGCCCGAGCCGACCGCACGGGCTGCGACAGCGGCAGCGTCGATGGTGGAGGGGGCCGGGCCGCTGGCCGGCAGGGGCTGGACCCGGGGGTGGCTGGCGGGGGCCGCCGGCCGGGCCGGACCGACGTCGGCGATCCGCTCGGCCACCGCCGCCAGCTGCTCGGCCAAGGCGGCGGCGGTGGGGCGCCGGGCCGGATCCTTGGCCATGGCCGCCTCGATCACCCGGCACAGCTCGTCGGGCACACCGAGGGGCCGCAGGTCCTCCACCGGCTGGCTGTCGATGGCCACGGCCAGGGCCACGAGGTTGTTGAGCCCGCTGGGGTCGGTGAACGGCACCCTACCGGTGACGAGCTGGAACAGCGAGGCGCCGAGGGCGTAGACATCGACATCGGGACCGCCGGGCTCGCCCCGCAGGTTCTCGGGGGCGGCGTAGCCGGGGGTGAACCCGATGGAGGTGGTGATCCCTGCGCCCAGGACCGAGGCCATGCCCAGGTCGGCCACCAGGGGTTCGCCCTCATGGGTCAGCAGGATGTTGGCCGGCTTCAGGTCGCGGTGCACGATCCCCGCCTCGTGGGCGCCGGCCACGGTGACGGCCACCCGGGCGATCAGCCGGGCCGCCTCGGCCGGGCGCAGCGGGCCTTCCCGGTGGAGCCGGTCGAGCAGCGACGACGGGCAGTACTGGAGCACCAGGTACGGCTCGCCCTGCTCGGTCAGGCCCGTGTCATGGACGGTGAGGATGCCGGGCAGCCGGCTGAGCTGGCCCAGGGCGAGGGCCTCACGCTCGAAGCGGCGGACGAAGGACGGGTCGCGCTCCGTCAGCAGCTTGACCGCCACGTCGCGCCCGAGCTGCTCCTGCCGGGCCCGGTAGACGGCAGCTGACGCACCCAGGCCGATCCTCACCCCGGGCCCCAACCCCCGGATTCCCAGTTCCATCTCATAGCGGACAGTAGTGGTGGGGCGGCCACAGCGGGCCGCGCCCCCCACCTGGAACGCTGTGAGGTCAGTCCTTCTTGCGGGCTGCCTTCCACGTCTCGTAGTCGACGACGGGGTAGCCCGCCTCTTTCCAGCCCCGGAAGCCGGAGACGATGTGGGACACCTTGGGCATGCCCATGTCCTTCAGGGTCTTCGCAGACAAACTTGTCCGCCCGCCCCCCGCTCAATACAGGACGAATTCACGGTCCTCGGCGAACACCGGCTTGTAGTACACCGACTCGGGGTCGATCCAGAACTCGAGCATGCCCCGAGGGGCGTGGAACGCGCCGGGGATGACCCCGTCGCGCTCGAGCTCGCGGATGTCGCGGATGTCGACGAGGAGGGCGCCCTCCTCGCCGACCCGCCGCTTCGCCTCCTCGGGCGAATGGTTGTCTATCTCCTTGCGAGCCGCTTCGATGAGCTTCTCGACGGGTGTGATGCCCATGGGCTACCTCCGGGATTTGTACGGACCAATGGTCGACCCGGAGTCTCGCACACCCCCGCCCCCGCCGCCCCTCCGTCGACGGGGGGCGACCGGGGCGGGGCGGCCGCCGGCTGGCTACAGCTGGACGCCGCGGGTGAGGGCGCCGTCGACCACGAGGTTGGTGCCGGTGATGAAGCTGGCCCGGGGGCTCGACAGGAACACCACGGCGTTGGCCATCTCCTGCGGCTTGCCCATCCGGCCGGTGGGGTTCAGGCCGAGAGCATGGGAGAACAGGGCCGGGTCGCCCTGCTCGATCTGCTCCCACACCCCGCCGGGGAAGTAGGTGTTGCCCGGGCTGACCGTGTTGGCGCGGATGCCCTTGCCCGCCAGCTGGTAGGCCAGGCCCTGGGTGTAGTGGATCAGGGCCGCTTTCATCGTGCCGTAGGGCCCGGCGGCGAAGTCGATCTCCCGGCCCGACACGCTGGAGATCGTGACGATCGACGGCGCGTCCGACTGCTCCAGATGGGGCATGGCCGCCTCCACCAGCCGCACCGCGCCCAGGATGTCGACCCGGTACGACTGGTTCCAGCTCTCCTCGTCGGCCCCGATGGCCAGCGCGCTCACGTTGGCCACCACGGCGTCGATCCCGCCCAGCTCGGCCGCCACGTCGGCCACCCAGCCCTGGAGGGCCGGCCCGTCGCCCACGTCGACCGCCCGGCCGGTGGCCCGCACGCCGCGGGATGCCAGGGCGTCCACCGCGGCGGCCACCTCGTCGGCGTTGCGGGCGCAGATGGCCACGTCGGCCCCTTCGTCGGCGAACGTCTCGGCGATCGCCCGCCCGATGCCCTTGGTGCCGCCGGTGACGATCACCCGCTTGCCGCCCAGCCCGAGATCCATGATGTGTGCTCCTTGCCTTGAGGGTCGTGTGCTCTTGAGGTCGTGCGTTGTCGAGAGTCCCCGGCGCTCAGGCCAGGTAGCTCTTGGTGATGCCGGCGCCCACCGTGTACTTGGGGTCGACGAAGTTGCCGAGCCGCACCCGGCCGCACTGGCTGAGCATCATGTAGGCGTCCCACTGGTCGAAGCCGTGGTCGGCCGCCATCCACCGGATCAGCTCCCGGTAGGCGATGCGGGTGGCGTCTTCCAGGGGGCGGGCCGAGCCGATGGCCATGATCAGCTCGGAGGTCTCGAGCCGGGGCCACTCGATCGTCCACCCCTTGATCAGGTCGACCTGGATGGTGGTGACCGACCGGTACTCCACCGCCGTGCCGCACACCTCGCCGTCGCCCTGGCAGGCGTGGGCGTCGCCGATGAACAGCCGGCCCCCGGGGGAGCGCACCGGCAGGTACGTGATCGAGCCGGGGCCCATGTCGGGCAGGTCCATGTTGCCGCCGTGGCTGTCCGGCGTGAGGGAGTTGATCGAGTCGATCGTGGGCGAGGTCGACAGGGTGCCGATGTGGGGCCGGTAGGGGAGCGTCACCCGGTCGCTCCAGTACACGTGTTCGCTGTCCAGGCGGACCACCCGTACCTTCTCCGGCAGGGGGTCGTTGAGGGTGGCGGTGAGCGCCGTGCCGGTGAGGGCTCCGAACTCGGGGATCATGGCGCACGCCCCCTGGGGGTTGTCGCCCCACGGGGCCATCGACTCGATGTAGACGGCGAGCGTGTCGCCGATCTCGGCCCCCTCCACCATGATCGGGCCGTTCTGGGGGTTCACGTAGGGCATGGTGAGGCGGGCCGACGGGAGGTCGGCCTCGGTCTGCACCGCCCCGCCGAAGGCGTCCATGGTGTCGACCACCACCCGGTCGCCGGGGCGGATGTGGAGCACCGGATCGGAGTAGGGGCCGATCGTGAAATGGAAGGCGCCCTGCACCTCCTCGGTGAGGTGGTGGGTCTCGCCGGGCTGCCCGCCCGCCACGCCCCGGTTCGCCATGATCGAGCTCGTGAGCCAGCTGTCCATCAGCGGGAATCTAGCGGCCCCGGAGCCGCCACCAGGGACCGGACCGGGACCTGCGTCACTTACGGGCGCCCGGGGGGCTCGGCTAGGTTGACGCCATGACCGACGTCACGGCCGCCTCTCGCCAAATGGCCCTCGTGGGCTTCCTCCAGGCCCAGAACTGCACCACGATCCCCGCTGCCTGGCGCCAGCCCGACGCCCGGCTCGACTTCACCACCGCCGACTACTACCGCCACATCGGCCGCACCCTGGAGCGGGGCTGCTTCGACCTCGGCTTCTTCGACGATCGCCTGGCCATGCCCGACATGTACGCCGGCGACCACGAGCACACCGTGGAGAACGGCATCCGCTGCGTGAAGCTCGACCCGACCGTGGTGCTCACCGCCATGGGCATGGCCACCGAGTTCGTGGGCCTGGGCGCCACCTACTCCACCACCTACCACCAGCCGTTCCACGTGGCCCGGGTGTTCTCGACGCTCGACCACATGACCGGCGGCCGGGCCGCCTGGAACGTGGTGACGTCGGTCAACGACAACGAGGCCCGCAACATGGGCCTCGACCAGGGCCTGGAGCACGACGCCCGCTACGACCAGGCCGACGAGTTCATGGAGGTCGTCCACGGCCACTGGGACACCTGGGAAGACGACGCCCTCGTGCTCGACCGGCCCGACGGCCTGTTCGCCCGGGGCGACAAGGTCCACCGCCTCGACCACCGGGGCGAGCACTACATCAGCCGGGGCCCGTTCACGGTTCCCCGCACCCCCCAGGGTCATCCGGTGGTGATCCAGGCCGGCCAGAGCGGGCGGGGCCAGCGGTTCGCCGCCCGCTGGGGCGAGGTGATCTTCGCCTCCAACCTGCGCCTGGCCACGGCCAAGACCCAGTACGACAAGTTGAAGGACGAGGCGGCCAACCTGGGCCGCAACCCCGACCACCTCAAGCTGGCCACCCTCATGTTCCCGGTGGTGGGACGCACCCACGCCGAGGCCGAGGATCGCCGGGCCGCCTTCGACGCGCTCACCCGCGACATAGACGAGCTGTCGCTGCTGTCGGAGGGCCTCAACTTCGACTTCTCCACCAAAGGTCTGGACGACACGTTCAGCGAAGCCGAGATGAAGGCGCTGTCGGGCATCCAGGCCATCCGGGACCGGGTGATGGAGCGCAGCGGGTCGGCCGAGCCGACCGTGCGGGACTTCATGCGGATCACGGGCCGGGCCAGCCTGAGCCACGCCATCGTGGGCGACCCGGTGGAGATCGCCGACTACATGGAGGAGTGGTTCACCACCCCGGCCTGCGACGGCTTCGTGATCGGCTGCAGCCACCAGCCGGCCGGTCTCGAGCAGTTCGTTGACCTCGTGGTGCCCGAGCTCCAGCGCCGGGGCCTGTTCCGCACCGGGTACCGGGGCCGCACCCTGCGCGACCACCTCGGCCTCCCCGTGCCCCAGATCGGCGCCTGGAAGCCCGCCAGCTGAATCTGGCCGACCGGATTTCTCGCATCTGGCGGAACCTTGTCGAGAACTGCGGCGCCACGCCGCTTTTCTCGACGAAGTTCGCCGGCTCTGGCCAATTCACCTCTATTCGTCGGGCGGAGCCGAATGGATGCGCGGAAATTAATTCTTCGACAAGCGCCTCCATCTCCGGCCCCTCGGCGTAAGTAGGGGCAGCCAGAGCACCCCGCCTGGCGGGATTCATCCGAGTTGGAGCCAGACGTGACACGCAAGATCCTGATCGCCGTTTTCGGCGTATTTCTCGCAATGATGTTTGCAACAGGGCAGGCAAACGCTCAAACAAGCGGCGCCCGGATCCATCTGATCCACGGCATCCCGGGGGCGAACGTGGATGTGGTGGTGGGAGGCGACGTGGTGTTCTCGAACTTCGCCTTCAAGGACACCCAGGACCTGTCGAGCTTCTCCGGCAAGACCCTCGCCGGCCTCAAGGTCAACGCCGCCGGCACCCAGAACACCCTCATCGACGCCGGCGACGTGGCCCTGCCGGCCACCGGCAACTACACGGTGTTCGCCCACCTCGACGCCGACGGCAAGCCCGCGCTGGCCGTGTTCCAGAACGACACCGCCACCCTGGCCGCCGGCAAGGGCCGCCTGATCGTGCGCCACGCCGCCGCCGCCCCGGCGGTGGACGTGAAGGCCAACGGCGCCGTCGCCTTCACCAACCTGGCCAACGGCAAGGAGGCCAAGGCCGACCTCGACGCCGGAACCGTCAAGGCTGAGGTGGTGCCCACCGGCGCCGCCACCCCGGTGGTGATCGGCCCGGCCGACCTGCCGATCGCCGAGGGCTCGGTGCTGATCGTGTACGCCACGGGCAAGCTCGACGACGGCCTGCAGGTGGTCACCGAGACGATCACCGGCCTCGGCCCCAACCCCACCGCCGTCCAGACCGGCGACTCCCCGGTGGACCAGGGCACCGGTGTGGCCCCGCTGCTGCTGATCACGGCCGGTGCTGCGGCCGTGGCCCTGGGCGGCAGCGGCCTGGCCAACCTGGCCGTCCGGCGGGCCCGGGCCTGACGGACCGGGTCTGACGGATACGGGAGGCTGGCCGTGACGGGGCTACGAGCGGCGAACGGGGTCGGCTGGGCCGACCGCCGGGCCCGGCGACTCACGGCCGGCCTCCTGACTGTGGCGATGGCGGCCGTTCTGGCCCTGGCCGGGTGCGGCCAGGCCGGTGGCGGTCAGCCGGGATCGTCCGGGGCCTCCTCCCCTCAGACCCCGGTGAGCGGCGGGGCGGCCGACAGCGGCCGCCCCGCCGCCGGCTCGATCCCGGGCGGTGACGCCGCCGCCGGGCCCGGAGCGACCGGAGCACCGTCATCCGGCGTGCTCACGGCCGACGATGTGAAGCAGGCCCCGGCGCTGCCGCCGGCGGCCGACCTGGGCGAGCTGGCTCAGGACCGGGCGAAGGGCGAGGTGCGGCCGCTGTCGGTCTCGATCGAGCGGCTCGGGCTGGACGACGTGGCGGTGCAGTCGGTGGGGGTGGAGCCCAACGGTGAGATGTCGATCCCCCCGCCCAAGGAGGTGGGGTGGTACCGCTTCGGGCCGCTGCCGGGCGGTGCCGGATCGGCCGTCCTGGCCGGTCACATCGCCTCCGGCGGGATCGACGGAGCGTTCCGCCACCTCGACCGGCTCAGCCCCGGCGACCCGGTGGAGGTGGCGCTGAGCGACGGCCAGCGCCTCCGGTTCACGGTGACCGAGCTGGTGCAGGTGGACAAGACCGAGCTCCCGTTCGACCAGCTCTTCGCCCGCTCGGGCCCACCCCGGCTGGCCCTGATCACCTGCGGCGGCGAGTTCGACTACGCCGCCCGTAGCTACCGCGACAACGTCGTGGTGGTGGCCGAGCTCGCTTCCTGAGTGGGCCGGGCCGCGCCGGGCCGGCCCGGCAACCGCGTCTGACCTATCCGCCGTCGCCGGTTCGGTCGGCCCGGCCCCAGGCCGGGCGGAGCACGTCGAGGAAGCCGGGGGCGAGCCACAGGGGGAGCACCGGGTCGCCGTCCCGTCGGGTGGCGACGAGCACCCGGGTGTCGACCGAGGGGCGGGGCCGGAAGGCGTCCCGTCCCACCCGTAGCCCGAGCTCGAAGCGCCACCACGGGGCCCAGGCCGCCGTGCGCAGCGCCGCCGGCGGCGAGGCGGCGTGGCGGCGGGCCACCTCCTGCTGGAGGATGAGGTCGGCCCGGCCGGGACCGTGGGCAGGATCGTCGAACAGCAGACCGAGCACCTCGCTGGTGAGCCCGAACGGCGGGTTGGCCACCACCCGGTAGGGCCGGTGGCGGGGGAGGCGGAGCCGGCGCAGGTCGGCCTCGATCACCCGGATGGCGTTGGCCAATCCGGCCTGCTCGGCCGTTCGGCGCAGCCGCGCCGCCCACACCGGGTCGGCCTCCACCGCCCAGACCTCGGTGCCGGCCCGGGCCAGGGGGAGCGTCAGGGCACCGGCTCCGGCCCCGATGTCGACCACCAGGTCGCCGGGCACGAGGTCCAGGCCGGCCACGAACCGGTTGATCAGGCGCTCATCGACGAGAAAGTTCTGGCCGAGGTCCCGGCGCTGCCGGACACGGCTGCGGGCGCCGTCGCCGCTGCGTTTCCGGCCGGCCACGGCGCATCACCATCAGCATGCTCATCGCCGGGATCGTAGGCCGGCCCACCCGACCTCGGCCGGTCTTTTCACCGGGGGCGCCGCCACGGTACTGGATGTCGGCCAGTACTTGACATCACCTAGTACTAGGTCTCATAGTGGGGCCGTGGCTGAGAACGATCCGCAACTGCTGAAGGGGGTGCTGACGATGGTGCTCCTCAAGGTCCTGGCCGATGAGGAGGACTACGGCTACGCCGTGGTGGTCCGCCTCCAGGAGCTCGGGTTCGCCGGGCTGGCCGAGGGCACGGTGTACCCGGCGCTCACCCGGCTGGAACGCCAGGGGTTCCTGGCCGCCCGGCTGGAGCGGTCGTCGTCGGGGCCGGCCCGCAAGTACTACCGCACCACCGCCCGGGGGCTCGACGAGCTGGCCCGGTCCCGCCGGTCGTGGGAGGAGCTGGTGGTGGCGGTGGCCCAGGTGCTGGAGAGCCCGACACCGGGCGAGAAGCGAGATATGGCGAAGGCAAAGGAGGCATGATCATGCGGATGACCGACAACGTCCGGCTGTGGTGGGCCCAGTTCCGCTACGACTTCTGGCTCGACATCTACGGCGTCGGCCGGCGGGACCGGCGGGACCTGCGCCGGGAGCTGGCCGGCAACCTGCGGGCGGCGGCGGCCGACGTGGGCATGGGCCGGGCCCTGCTGGGGGTGGGCGGGCTGCGCACCCTGGCCCACGAGTCGAGCCGGGAGATCCGGCGGTCGTCGTGGTCGGCCGGCATCTCGGCCGGGTTGGTGGTGGCGGCCCTGACCCTGGTGGCCTTCTTCTTCCTGTCGCTCTACTACGCCGAGGGGGTGCTCGACTCCGGCGTCGGAACGCCGGTGTCGAGCTGGCTGTTCCCCTTCGTCGGCTCGTCGGTGGAGGTCCACGACGAGGGTGGGGCGGGGCTGGCCGTGACCATGAGCCCCGGGGTGCTGCCGGTGGTCCTCGGCCTGGCCGCCTTCGTGGCGGTGGCCCGGCCCTGGCGGGCGCTTCGCCGGGCATGAGCCAGGACCGGCGAGGTCGATCGGTCACCGTCGCCGCCGTGGGCCACCGGGCCATCCGGGCCACCCACCACAAGACGCTGGAGCTGACGGCCGATGCCGCCATCACACCCCGCGCCACCTGCGTGGCCGGGGTGTCGGCCGTGTTCGACGCCGAGACCCTGGGCCAGCTCCGGGGAACGGTGACCTACGAGCTCACGGTCGGCGACCGGACCTGGGCCGGCGGCACGGCGATGATCAACCCCGGGCACGCCGTCGCCGACCGGTTCGTGATACGCCGTAGCCGCCACGCCGACGCCGAGACCCTGGCGGTGGAGGCCACAGGGGCCGCCGCCGACCTGCCCCGGGAGCTGGTCGCCGCCCTGGCTGAGCCCGGCCAGCCGGTGGCGGTCACGATCACCGAGAGGCGATCCCCGCCACCGGTGGTGATCCTGGCTCCGGCCGAACCGGCCGGGCGTCTCGGCCTGCTGTGGCGCAACGCCGCCGCCACCGTCGATGTCGACGCCGGCCGCCCAGCCCGGGGTCATCCCCCGGCGGCCCGACCCGGGTCACCGGAGGTCGAGTTGGCGCTGGCCATCGAGCAGGGCGGCATCGTCCGGACGGCGTGGTCGACGCCGCCCGACCTCCTCGGGCCCGCCGCCGTGACCCGGCTCCACGCCCTGACGGCGGCCGGGGCCCGGCTGGCCTGCCCCGCCGACCCGGTGGTGGGGGCGCTGCTGGCGGCCGGCCTCCCGCCGGCGCCGGCGCTGCACCTGGGACGGGTGACCGGCCGTCGGTTGGGCCAGCCCGACCTGCAGCAGCTGGTGTCGCTGACCCCGTGCCCGGTCGTGCTCAGCGCCGGGGCGGAGGAGGCGGTGGACGTCGCCCGGTCGCTGCGGGTGCTGGTGCCCCGGCGGACGTGCTGGATCGACGACGCCGCCCTCGACGTCGGGCTGGCCCTGGCCCCGTTCGACGCCGTCGCCGAGCTGCCCCACCGGTGGTCCGACGGTCCCGACGAGAACGATGCAGACCGCTGGTTCGTGGTGGGGCCGGCCCAGGGCGGCAGCCGGGCCGTCGACCTCGACGCTGTCGTGCTGCATCTACGGGACGCCGCCGTGCCTGGCCGCCAGATAGCCGACGCCCTCCGCCCTCTCGGGCTGCGCCGCAACGAGATCTACCGCATCATCGGCATCGGCGACGCCCCCGACGGCGAGGGGGCCGAGCCGTGACCGTCGACCGGTCCGGCACCCCCGATGGCGCCGGGCATCCTGCGGCTGCGGTGCAGGTGGTGGAGGGCAAGGCGCTCGGCCGGTTGGGCGCGGACGACCTGGCGACCCGGGTGGCCGCCGCCGACCGGGTGGTGGTGGACGTGGGCACCGGCGACGCCCGGGCCGCCTGGCGCCTGGCCCGGGCCGAGCCCGACACCCTGGTCATCGGCCTCGACCCGGCGTGGCAGCGGATGACCGACACGGCGGCCCGGGCCCGGCGCAAGCCGGCCAAGGGCGGCGCCCCCAACCTGATCCTGGTCAACGCCGCGGTGGAAGCCGCCCCCTCGGCGCTGGACGGGGTGGCCGACGCTGTCACCGTGCTCATGCCGTGGGGCGGGCTGCTGCGGGGAGTCGTCGAGGCGTCGGCCGACGTGGGTGGTGGCCTGCGCCGCCTGGCCCGCCCCGGCGCCACCCTCGAGATCGTGATCGGCACCAGCATCTGGCGCCCGCCCGTGCCGGTGGAGCTGGCCGATCTGCCCGAGCTGACCCCGGCCGCCCTGGCTCCCGGCAGCGAGCTGGCGGCCCGCTGGGCCGCCTCCGGCTGGGCCGTCGACGGGGCCGTGGTCACCAGCAGCATCGACGCCGACGCCCCCGCCACCAGCTGGGCCCGTCGCCTCGGCTCCACCTCCCCCGAACCCCTCGTCGTCGCCCGACTCCACGCCATCTGACCCCACCCGCCCTCCCGGGATCTGATGTCCCAGGCCGTCACCGGTGATGTTCTGGGACACCAGAACGGCTCGTCGATCATCTGATGGCCCAGGCGGTCACCGGTGACGGCTGGGGACACCAGATCCGGCTTTGGCTAACGTCGGGCCCATGGACAGCCCGCTCTCCGACGTCGTCGTGCTCGACCTCACCCGCGCCCTGTCGGGCCCGATCTGCTCCCGCCTCCTGGCCGACCTGGGGGCCGACGTGATCAAGATCGAGCCCCCCGACGGCGACCTGACCCGGGCCATGGTCCCCCGGGTGGCCGGCATGTCGACGTACTACGTCCACTACAACGTGGGCAAGAAGTGCGTCTCGATGGACCTGGCCAACCCCGAGGCCAAGGAGCTGTTCCTCCAGATGGTGGAGAAGGCCGACATCGTGCTGGAGAACTACCGGCCCGACGTGATGGACCGCCTCGGCCTCGGCTTCGACGTGCTCCGGGCCCGCAACCCCCGGATCATCCTCGCCTCGATAAGCGGCTGGGGCCACGGCAACTCCCGCTCCAACCAGGGCGCCTACGCCTCGGCCATCCACGCCGAGGCCGGCATCACCGAGATGGTGGCCCGCCGCCGGGGCGAGCAGGACCACCCCCGCAACGACCCCATGTCGCACTCCGACACCTACGCCGGCCTCCACGCCCTGGGTGCCGTGCTGGCCGCCCTCCACATGCGGGACCGCACCGGCGAGGGCCAGACGGTCGAGGTGTCGATGGCCGAGTCGACCCTGATGGTCAACGACCTGTCGAGCTCCGAGCTGCTGGGCGAGGACCCCCAGGCCGGGTTCAAGGCGGGGCAGAACTGGTCGCCGATCTTCAAGCTGTCGAACGGCCGCGCCGTCAACATCACGCTCGACTCCACCACCGACGGCGGCTTCTCCACCTGGGTCAAGGCCATCGGCCACGAGGAGTGGCGCAGCGACCCCCGCTTCGCCACGGCGGCCGACCGCATGGCCCACCGGGCCGAGCTGGAGGGCCTGCTCCAGGCGTGGGTGGGCCAGTTCGCCACCGCCGCCGAGCTGGAGAAGGCGATCGGGGTGTCGACGGTGCTGGCGGCCGAGGTCCGCACCGTGCCCGAGCTGGCCGCCACCGACTGGGCGGCCGAGCGCCAGGCCTTCGTCCCCATCGACATCGGCGGCGGCAACGAGGTGGTGATCCCCCAGAGCCCGTGGCGCTTCGGCCAGGCCGACTCGGGCGCACAGCCCGTCGTCGGCTACCGGGGCCAGCACAACCGCCAGGTGCTGGGCGACCTCCTCGGCCTGAGCGACGCCGAGGTCGACCGCCTCCAGGCCGACGGCGTCATCTCCGACCGCCCACCCCGCCAATAGCCAGCTGGCGACGAAATTAGGAGCGTCAGCCGCACTCAGTACGGCTCAGGCTCCTAATTTCGGCTCGATTCGGGCTCGTCAGACGAAGTAGAAGCGGGTGCCGCAGATGTCGTGGCGCTCGCCGGCCCGGGAGCGGTCGGCCACCCGGATGTCGACCCCGCCCAGGCCCTCGGGCCGCCCGTCGACGATCGGCACGAAGCGGATCGAGCTGACGCCGCCGGCGCCGTCGTCGAGCAGGAGGGCCGACGACGTGACCGGCCGCCCCAGCACCTGGCCCCACCGCTCGGCCAGGCCCTCGGGGTCCGACGACTGGATCTCGGCCCCCACGATCTCCGACACGAGCCCGGTGCGGACATGGTCGCGCCAGTCGGGCCCGGCCCACTCCCAGTGGTCGGCCGGGTCCGCCCAGTCGATGGAGACGATGGCTCCGGGCAGATCCTTGGGGTGGACGTGGGTGCCGCACATGCGCGGCCCGTCGTGGCGCCACACCACCCGTACGCCCTCGTCGTGAAGGCGCTGGCGGGCGCCGGCGATGTCGTCGGTCTGGAAGATCGTCATGTAGCCGCCGTCGCCGCCCCGCCGGTCGAGGTAGCGGCCGGCCGTGGTGTCCTCCCGCATGGGGGCCACGACCTCGAGGAACGTGTCGCCGATCGGCATCAGCCAGTTGTGGAGCCCGAACTCGCCCACGCCGGGATCCTGGAAGCAGCGCTCCACCTGGAGGGTCTCGCACAGCTGGTCGACCACCCGGTCGAGATGGGTGGCCACCAGCGCCACCTGTCGCAGACGGAACATGCTCAACGCCCCTTGAACTCGGGCTGGCGCTTCTCCATGAACGCCCGCCGGCCTTCTATGTAGTCCTCGCTCTGGAAGCAGGCCTCGATCATGGCCTCCACCCGGGCCAGGTCCCGCCGGTCGGGGTCCTTCACCACCTCGGCGATGGCGGCCTTGGCCGCCTTCACCGTGAGCGGGGCGTTGGCTGCGATCTGGCCGGCCAGCTCGTCCACCGCGGCGTCGAGCTCGGCCACCGGGACCACCCGGTTGACCAGGCCCATGGCCGCCGCCTCGGCCGCCGTGAACCGGCGGGCCGACAGCATGATCTCGTTGGCCATGGCCGGCCCCACCAGGCTGACCAGCACCTGGAGCCCGGCCACCCCGTAACCCAGGCCGAGCCGGGCGGCGGGGATGGCGAACTGGCCGTCGTCGGCCGTGATCCGGATGTCGGCCTGGAGCGCGGTGGCCAGACCGCCGCCCATGCAGAACCCCCGGATCTTGGCGATCAGGGGCTTGTCCAGGCTCTTGAACGCCCGGCCGGCAGCGGCGGCCACGGCGTCGAACTTCTCGCGCCCCTCGGGGGTGGACCGGTTGGCCTCGAACTCGGAGATGTCGGCCCCCGACACGAACGCCTTGTCGCCGGCGCCCTGCATCACCACCACCCGCACCGCGTCGTCGGCCTGGAAGGCACCCAGGATGTCGACGATGGCCTCGTTCATCTCCATCTTCATGGCGTTGCGCCGTTCCGGGTTGTTGAACGTCATCCAGCCGACCCCGTCTCGGATCTCGGCCTTCATATAGGGAGTGGCCAACGCCAACTCGGTGACGGTCATGCCGTGCCTTTCACAGGTTGTCTCCGGTTCGTTCGGGCGGGTTCAGATGACGCCGTCGGCGGCCAGGGCGTCGAGCTCGGCGGCGCTGACGCCCACCTCGGCCAGCACCTCGGCGTTGTGCTCCCCCCGCTCGGGGGCGGGGCGGGCCAGGCGGCTCGGGGTGCGGGTGAGGTTGACGGCGTTGCGGATGATCTCGATCTCCCCCAGCGCGGCGTGGGTCACGGGCTGGGCCAGGCCCAGGTGGCGGACCTGGGGGTCGG
>Ga0268299_1003045_pt1 | contig 16912 bp, 15 predicted proteins | sample NOBtaG_FD_193484 | JGI IMG/M metagenome (GOLD analysis project Ga0268299, IMG submission 193484) | Activated sludge microbial communities from bioreactor in Nijmegen, Gelderland, Netherland - NOB reactor | ecosystem: Engineered > Bioreactor > Aerobic > Activated sludge | place: Netherlands...
GCAGCTCGAGGGCCTGCAAACACTCAGCGATACTGTGCCCACTCGGCTGTCCGCTGTGGCTCGCTGAGTAGCGCGCACCTCAGCTCTTCTGGACTGTGGACTTACACCACGCGCTGGGACACGACCTGGCCGGGCAACTCGATCCCCCGTGGGGGGCGGGTTGGACGCCCGGCCCTGGGGGCGCTCTCGAGGTGATCCGGCTTGGCCGGTCACCTCACCCCCGCGGGGGGCGGGTTGGGCGCAGCCCGGCCCTGGGGCACTCATCAGCCGAAGGCGGCCTCCGCTGGCGCTGGTGACCGGGCCGGCACCGAGTCGGCGGCGATGCGCCCGCCGCTCAGCCGCACCACCCGCCCGGCCGAAGCGATGGTCTCGGCACGATGGGCGACGATCACCCGCGTGATGCCGAGGCCGGCGATCGCCGCGTTGACATGGCGCTCGGCTTCGGCATCGAGGTGGCTGGTGGCTTCGTCGAGCACCAGCAAGCGCGGCCGCCGGTACAGCGCGCGTGCGATCACGATGCGCTGCTTCTGCCCGCCCGACACCACCGAGCCGGTCTCGCCGACCAGCGTCGCGTAGCCCATCGGCATCGCCTGGATGTCTTCGTGCACTGCCGCGGCGCGCGCGCAGGCCTCGATTCGCGCGGCGTCGGGCCGGGGATCGAAGAGCGCGATGTTCGACGCGATGCTGCCGGCGAACAGCGCTTCGTCCTGCATCACGCTGGCCACCGCGCCGCGCCACCGGGCGAGGCCGATCGCGGCGAGCGGCCTGCCGTCGCAGGTGACCTGCCCGCGGCTCGGTTCCAGCAGGCCGAGCAGCAGCTTCACGAGCGTGCTCTTGCCGCAGCCCGACGCGCCGACGATGGCCACCGACTCGCCGGGTGAGATCGTCAGGTCGATGCCGCGCAGCACCTCGGCGTCGCCGCTGCCGTAGCGAAAGCCCACGCCTTCACAGCGCAGCGTGCCGATTGCAGAGAGCGGCGCGGGCTCGGCTTCGGCGCCCGCGGCACCGTCGCACTCGGTGGCGCTGCCGGTCACGTCGGCCACCCGCTCGGCGTGCAGCGCCAACATGCGCAACTCGAGCAGGCGGTCGACGAGCGCCATCGTCCGCGAGACGAACTGCAGCTTGTAGGCGATGAAGCCGAACAGCATGCCGAGCGTCAGCTCGCCCGCCATCACCAGCAGCGCCGCCAGCGTGACGCTGGCCACCGCCTCGAGGCCGAGCAGCAGGCCCTGCGCCGACTGCATCGCCAGCGCGAGCCGCTGCACGCGCAGCCCGGTGTCGGCCTGCTGCACCAGGCGCCCGGCAAAGCCCCGCTCGCGCGCCCTCTCGGCGGCGGCAAGCTTGATGCACTGGATGCCTCGCACCGATTCGAGCCAGTGGCTCTGCTGCCGGCCACGTTGCACCAGGTGCTGCTCGGCGGCCTCGCGCTGGCGGCCATGCCAGGCGAGCCGGAGCCCGGCATAACAGACGACGGCAGCGGCCGCCAGCAACGCCAGCCGCGGGCTGTAGGCCGCCATCAGCGCCAGCGTCGCCAGCGCCATCACACCGTCGATCAGCGCCTCGACGGCGCTGGTGGTCAGCGTGGCCTGCATCTGCTCCAGCGATTCGAATCGCGACGAGACGTCGCCGACCCAACGTTTCTCGAACCAGGCCATCGGCAGCCGCAGCAGGTGCGCGAACAGCCCCTGCGCCATCTGCAGGCGCAGACGGGCACCGACGACGGCCAGAACCCAGGCGCGCAGTGCCGCGGCGGCCACCTGCAACAGCACGAGCAGCGCAAAGCCTGCCGCGAGGCCGAGCACGAGGTTCGTGTCCTGCGCTGCCAGCGCGCGGTCGACCACCCACTGCAGCTGCAGCGGTGCGGCCAGCGCGAACAGCTGCAGCAGCAGCGCCAGGCCGACGCCATGGGCCAGGTTGCCGATCAGGCCCCGCCGATCCCCGAGCAGCGGGGCCAGCCGCAACGGGCGCTGCACCGTCAGCGGCTCGAAGCCGGGCTGCGGCGTCAGCTCGAGCGCCACGCCGCTGAAGTGCCTGGCCAGTTCGTCGGTCGACACGCGGCGCTCGCCGAGCGCCGGGTCGAGCAGCCGCGCACCGCGGCCGTCGAGCCCGTCGAGCACGACGAAGTGGTCGAGGTCCCAGTGAAGCACACAAGGCAGCCGCAGCGTCGACAGCTGTTCCGGCTCGAGACGCAGCGCGCGCGCCGCCAGGCCGATCTGGCCGGCGATGCGGACGAGGTCGGCCAGCGTCGCGCCGCGCATCGAAATCGCCCAGCGTTCGCGCGCCGCGGCCAGGCTGATGCGGTGGCCGTGGTGGCCACCGACCATCAGCAGGCTGGCCAGCCCGCACTCGGCCGATTCGGCCTGCAGCACGAGCGGCGTTCGCCGCCCGGTGTGCCGGCGCCTCATGGCCGCCTCGGCTCCGCAAGCAGGCGCGGCGAGAGGCCGCGGGGCCGGTCTGGCTCCGCGTCGGCTGGGGCCGCCGGGGTGGCGGCGACTGCGGGCAAGCGCTCGGCGGCGGGGCGGGAGGCGTCGGCGCGCGACATCAGCGGTCGCGACCACACCGTCTCGAACCCGGCTGCCACCCCGGCCAGCACCAGCGTGGCCAGCAGCAGCACGAGGCTGGCGACGCGGGCGCCACCGAGGCCGAACGAGAGCGCAACGTGCGCCCCGGGGTCCCCACCCTGAACGGTCAGCACGACCTCGGGACGGAAGAGCGCCGATGCGGCGCCATCGTGGGGTGTCGTGTTCATGCGGTTTCCTCCAAGACGGCGGCGCCGCGGCACCGCCAATCGCGAAGCGCGGCGAAGCTGGCGCGGATGGCGTCGCGCTGGGCCGCGAGGTCGGCCTCGCCGAGGCGTTCGAGCTGGGCCGCCATCTCGCTGCGCGCGGCGTCGCGCAGCAGGCCGTCGATGCGCGTGCCGCTGCCGTCGTCGAGCCAGAGGGCGTCGGTGCGCGCGCTGAACATCGGCACGTCGAGCCGGCCGCAAGCGCGCTGCTCGGCCTCGAGCAGCCGCCAGGCGCGCCGCGCCGCGGCGGCATCGGCAGGCGCGGCGTGGAGCCAGGCCACCGCCAGGCGCTCGAGCGCGATCGAGAAGTCGGCGCCGCCGCTCAGCGCCTGTGGCGTCAGCGCGTGGTTCATGACCTCGGCATAGATGCGCGTGGCGCGCAGCACATGCCGCACCGGCAGCGAGTTCCAGGCCGCCAGCGGGCCGTCGCCGGCGCGCAGCGCGTCGCGCCGCGAGACGAGAAAGCGCACCATCGCCTCGAATCCCGCGACGACCTCGGGCTCGAAGTCGGTGAGCGTCGCGCCGGCGCCTTCGGCCAGCGGTGCGTTGGCGGCGGTCGGCCGGACCACCGCGCTGCGGCGGTGCATCGCGTCGGTGTTGATCGCCTGCCAGACCAGCGACGCGCCGGCCAGGCCGTCGGCCTGCCAGGTGGCCAGGCCGCTGATGTCGCCTTCGAGCGCATCGGCCAGCGGACCTTCGAAGTCGGGCAGCAGCCCGGTGCGCAACACCGTCTCCGGCGCGGCACCCGGCTCGCCGAAGCCGAGGTCGCCGCGCAGCTCGGGGTGGCACAGCGTCTCGGTGTCGACCAGCACCGGGTGCTCGCCGTCGGCGACGACGTTCTCGACATGGGCGTCGGTGCCGCGCAGCAGGTGCAGAAGCGCCAGCAGCTGGCCGGCGCGGCGGTAGAAGCGCGAGCGCGCCGCCGGTTCGGTGCAGGTGCGGTGGGCGACGAAGCTGCTCCAGCCGTGGCTGCCGCGGTCCAGCACCGCCACGTGCCGCATCGCCAGCGGAGCGCCGTGGCGGTTGCACCAGTCGATCAGCGCGCCGAAGGCCTCGTCCTGGGCCAGGCTCTTCGGCTTGTAGAGCAGCGCCATCCCGTTCTCGAACTGCAGCATCAGCGTCGAGCGGCCGCCGCAGTGGGCGTCGGACAGCGAGGCCCGCAACCGCGCCACGCGGCCGAGTGAACCGGCGTCGGCGGCAAAGCGGGCGGCGATCGCGTCGCGGTCGGCGGCCAGACGCAGGCAGAACTCCTCGACCACCGCCTGCCACTGCGCGAGCGCCGTCGCCAGCAGGCGCGCCAGCACCGGGTAGCGAGTGAAGAGCGCGCGGCCGCCGTCGGCGCGCAGGCCGGCCACGAAGGCGCCGTAGCGCGAGCGGCCTGGGTCCGCCGGCACCGGGCCGAGGCGCCGCAGCAGGCGCTCACCTTCACCGAGCCCGCGCTCGAATTCGTGCTGCAGCACCGGGCCGGCCACGGTCGCCAACTGCATCAGCAGCGCGCGCTCGAGCGAGCGCCAGGCTCGCGCTTCGAGCGCGGCGGCGGGATCGCCGGCGAGCCGTTCGGCCAGCCCGCGGCGGGCCCGGTGCACCAGCGGCACCAGCAGGTCGGCAAAGGGCACCCGGGTCGCGGCCTCGGCGAGCAGGCTCGGGCCGGGGTCGGCACCCGGCGTGTCGGCTGCGAGCGTCTGGACCTCGCGCAGCGCGTCGGAGAGCGCCGAGACGGCCGCCGTCGCCGAGGCGAACGGCCCGTCGCCTCCCTCCGTTGCCGCGCCCCAGTCCGGCCAGGCGGCGGGAACACCGCGCACGGGGTCGGCGAGCAAGGCCGCGATGCGGCTTTCGTCGAGCCCGCCGATCGCCAGCCGGCGCTGCCAGGCAGCCTGCGCCGACGGGCCGGCGGCCGCGAGCAGGCTGCGCCAACGGTGAAGTCGGCGCTCGACCGATCGGGTTCCCCTGCCTTCGTGCGGCGGCGGGCCCGCGGCTTCGCGCTCCCAGAGGAAGCGTGCCCGGCACACGACGCGGGCGAGCCAGGGCGAAGCACCATCGCGGCGACGCTGGGGCGAGTTCACGGTTGCCTCACTCACTGTCGTCGGGCAGGTCGAAGCCGGACCGCTGCGCCACGGTCTTGCGGGCCCTGGTGCCGCCGCCCACCGCAAGCAGTTCGGCCGCCGACAGTTCGCGCGGCGCCGCCGGGTCGACGGCGAGCAGCCGGTGCATGGCTTGGCGGCCGGGGTGCCAGCCGCGCGCGGCGGCGGCATCGGCGAGCAGGCGGCCGGCATCGGCCACCGAGGCGGCGGCCGCCAGTCGGCGGGCCAGCGAAGCATCTCGTAGCAGGGTCTGGAGGTTCAGGTTCACGGCACTTCCTTCGGGCGCCCGTGGCGCCGTCGATCAACGCCGGCGGCTGCCGGCAGAAGCGGCCAGGAGAGCGGCGGTACGGCCCGCCCCCATGACCTCGGCTTGCCAGACCAGACGGCGCCGGGCGCGAGACCCGGACATCGCAGCGATGCCAATCGGGTGGGCGCCGGGCCTTGGTCGGACCAGGCCACTGTGGACCGTGGGGCCTGGCGGGTCTTCAGCGAACCGTGAAGCTTCCCTGATCGATCGCGCATGAAACGCTCAACCGGCCGGGGGCGGCCGGCTGCAGCGATGTCTCCCCGGGAGCGGGCGAGGTCGGGCCGGCGGCGCGTCGAAGGGGCGCCTCACGGGTCAGCCCGGCGCCTCACTCGGGCAGCTCGACTCCGGCGAAGTCGATGCCGGGAAGACGCAGGGCGGTGGGGCGATTCCCTCCCCTCGTGCCACCGCCGACGGCGAGCAGTTCGGCGGGCGACAGTTCGCGCGGCGACGCCGGGTCGTCGGCGAGCAGCCGGCGCACCGCTCGGCGGCCGAGGTGCCAGCCGCGTGCGGCGGCGGCATCGGCGAGCAGGCGGCCGGCATCGGCCACCGAAGTGGCGGCCGCCAGTCGGCGGGCCAGCGATGTGTCTTGCAGCAGGGTCTGGAGATTCAGGTTCACGTCGATTCCTTCGGGCGCCCCAAGGGCGCGGTCGATCAGCGCCAGCAACTGCCGGGCGCAAGGGCCAGGGAGCGGCGGTACGACCCGCTAGCGCCCAGGCATGTCGGCTTCATCGCACGGTCAGCCGACCCATTCGTGGTCGGGCACGTCGAAGCCGGACCGCTGCGCCGCGGTATTGCGGGTCTTCGTGCCACCGCCCACCGCGAGCAGCTCGGCGGCCGACAGTTCGCGCGGCGACGCCGCGTCGCCGGCCAGCAGCCGGCGCACGGCCTTGCGGCCGAGGCGCCAGCCGCGCGCGGCGGCGGCTTCGGAAACGAGGCGGCCAGCCTCGGCCAACGAAGCGGTGGCCACCAGGTGGCGCGCGAGGGAGGCATCTTGCAGAAGGGCCTGGAGATTCAGCTTCACGGCGGTTTCCTTGCGGCGCCCGGTGGCGCCATCACCCAACGCCGGCAGTTGCCGGCAGAACGGGCCCCGGGGACGGTGTACAGGTCCGGCCCCGCATGCCCGGCTTGACAGACCAGACGGCATCGGGCGTGGGACCCGGACATCGCGCGATGCCGCATCGGGCCGGCGTCGGGCCGGCGTCGGGCCTGACCAGGCCGGTTCGGGGCTGGCCGGCGCAGCATTGGCGCCGCGAGGAGCCTGCGCGGCGATCGCCGGTCCGGCGGGGTCGGGCGCTGGGCGCGCTCACCCTGCCGGCGGCAAACCTCGGATCGTCAGATGCCGAGGAAGCGCGCCACCTCGTCCAGCGGCGCGCGGGTGGCGCGCAGGCGGTTCACCGGGTGGTCCGGGTTCGCGTGGCCGATCGACATGCCGGCGAACAGCATGTGCTCATCCGGCATCTCGAGAAAGGTGCCGATCGTCTTCGGCCACACCGACCAGGCTTCCTGCGGGCAGCTGTCGAGACCTTCGCCGCGCAGCAGCAGCATCAGCGTCTGCATCAGCATGCCGAGGTCGCTCCACTGCGGCGGTCCCATGCGCCGGTGGATGCTGAAGAACATGCCCACCGGCGCACCGAAGAACTGGTAGTTGCGCGCGAACCAGTGCAGCCGCGCGGCGCGGTCCTCGCGCGGGATGCCGAGCTCGGCGTACATCGCCTCGCCGAGCTGGAAGCGGCGCTCGCGGTACGGCGACCACAGGTTCTGCGGGTAGATGTCGTAGTCGATCGGCTCGCCCGCGGGCGACTCGGCGTGGCGCCTTTGCATCAGCGCCTTCAACTCGGCCATCTTCTCGCCGCCGACGACATGCACATGCCAGGGCTGCACGTTGCCGCCGGAGGGCGCACGCAGCGCCTCGGCGAGCACGCGGCGCAGCAGCGCGCCGTCGACCGGCGTATCGAGAAAGTCGCGAACGGAGCGCCGCGTGGCGACGGCTTGACGGATGTCCATGAACCCTCGGGCGGTTGGTGTCGTGTGTTGCGTCGGCGCACTCCGGCGAGCCGACCGTTGCGCGGCTTTCTAACATGGACGGGTCCGCCGGCCGGCGGCGTCGGAAGGAGTCCACGATGAGCGAAGACCGGGTCCGCGTGAACGTCGATGGCCAGGGCGTGGCCGAGGTCACCCTCGTTCGCAGCGAGAAGATGAATGCGCTCGACGCCCGCATGTTCGAGGCGCTGAACCGCACCCTCGAGTCGCTTCGCGGCGACGCCCGGGTGCGCGCCGTGGTGCTGCACGGCGAGGGCCGCGCCTTCTGTGCCGGGCTCGACCGCAGCCGCTTCGACGAGATGCGCAGTGGCGCCATCGGCGGCACGCTCGGCGACCTGGTGCCGCGCACGAGCGGCATCGCCAACGCCGCGCAGCATGTGGCCTGGGGCTGGCGCGAGCTGCCGGTGCCGGTGATCGCCGCGGTGCACGGCGTCGCCTTCGGCGGCGGGCTGCAGATCGCGCTCGGTGCCGACCTGCGGCTGGTGCACCCGGCGACGCAGCTCTCGGTGCTCGAGATCAAGTGGGGGCTGGTGCCCGACATGGCCGGCTGCGTTTTCCTCGCCGAGCTGGTGCGCCCCGACATCGCGCGCGAGCTGACCTTCAGCGGCCGCACCGTCACCGGCCCCGAAGCGGCCGCGATCGGCCTCGCGACGCGGGTCAGCGACGACCCGCTGGCCGACGCGCGCGCGATGGCGGGGCGGATCGCGTCGCAGAGCCCTTCGGCCATCCGCGCCGCGAAGCGGCTGCTCAACGGCGCGTCGCCGGTGGACGCGGCGACGGTGCTGCTGTGCGAATCGCACGAGCAGCAGCGGTTGATCGGCAGCGCCCACCAGCGCGAGGCGGTGGCCGCGGCGCTGGAGAACCGCCCAGCGAATTACAGGTGAGCCCCACGCTCGCCAGCGGTCGCCGCACCAGTACACGCCACGCCCCCAAGGATTGCCGCGGATCCGGCTCCGCCGGTCCGCCGCAAAGCCCCCTCGGGGGCGAGGCCGGACGAAGACAGTCCGGGGGACTGTCTTCGCCTGCCGAGCGGCCGGCCGCTGGCGGCCGGCGCGCCCTGCAAGGGCAGCGACCGATAGGGAGCGTGGGGGCCTACGTTCAGCCGCCACTCAGTGCGAGCACGATCGCGACGAAGTCGTCGCGCCCGAGCGCGTGGTCGAGGTCGCGAACGCCGACGCCGTTGACGAAGATGCGCATGTTGGCGCGCAGCCGCTGCTGCTCGTCGACAACGCGAAAGGCGAAGCCCGGGTGGCGGCGTTCGAGGTCGGCGAACAGCTCGGCCAGCGTCGCGCCGGCGGCCTCGACCTGCGCCTCGCGCGTGTACGAGCGCAGCGCGCCGGGGATCAGCACCTTCATCGCCGCGGCCGCGGTCAGGGCAGTTGCGCCACTTCCACCGCGTAGATCTCGGGCAGGTGGCGCGCGATGGCCGACCAGCGCTCGCCGCCGTCGTGGCCGATCCACAGCTCGCCGCTGGTGGTGCCGAGGTACAGCGCCGGGCTCGGCTGCGCGTCGACCGTCATCGCCTGGCGCTTCACGGTCCACCAGGCCTGGCTCTCCGGCAGCCCGCGGTCGAGCCGATGCCAGGTGCGGCCGCCGTTGCGGGTGACGTAGGCCGCCGGGCGGCCGTCGGGGCTGGTGCGCGGCCAGACGGTGGTGCCGTCCATCGGGAAGACCCACGCGGTGTCGGCGTCGTGCGGGTGCACGACCATCGGGAAGCCGATGTCGCCGACCTTCTTCGGCATCTTGCGGCCGATGCGCTGCCAGGTGTCGCCCGGGCGGTCGAGCCGGTAGATGCCGCAGTGGTTCTGCTGGTACAGGCGGTCGGGGTTCGACGGGCACAGCCGCACGCAGTGCGGGTCGTGGAAGGTCACCGTGGCGGCATCCATGCCCTCCACCACCTCGAGCCCCTTGATCAGCGTCTGCCAGCTGCGGCCGGCGTCGCGCGACTCGTGCACGCCGCCGCCGGACATCGCGAACAGCAGGTGCGCCGGGTCGCGCGGGTCGACGATGATCGAGTGCAGCTTCGGGCCGTCGGGCGTGCCGTCCTGCACCGTGCCCATCCACTCGCGGAACTGCGCGTCGTCGTTGACCGCGGGCAGCGGCGCCCAGGTGGCGCCGCCGTCCTCGGAGCGGAACAGCCCCTGCGGCGAGGTGCCGGCATACCAGGTGCCGCGCTCGCTGGCGTGGCCCGGGCTCAGCCAGAAGGTGTGGTCGACCGAACGCGCGGGCGGCCCGCCGGCCGGGTTGGCGAAGGCCGGTGGTTGCTGCGCCTCCTTCCAGCGGCGGCCGAGGTCGGTGGAGCGAAAGACCGTCGGCCCGAGGTGGCCGGTCTTCGCCGCCGCCAGCAGCGTGCGCCCGTCGCGGGGATCGAGCTGCAGGTGGCTGACGGTGTGGCCGAGGAAGTGCGGGCCGTCGGCCTCCCACGACCGGCGACGGGCGTCGCCGCGGAACAGCCACGCCCCCTTGCGGGTGGCCACCAGGATCACGAGGCGGGCGGGCGGCGCGGTGCGGCGCGATGCGGTCTTGCGGGCGGGCGCGGTGGCGGCTGGGCTCATGGTTCTCCTCGGCGGGGTTGAATGGGATTCTTGCCGACGACGATCGAGAGCGGGTGCTTTCGACAGCGATGCGCGCGCGGCCGGCACGCCGGCAGCAGGGTTCGGCGGGCCGCGCCGGCACCGAGCGAAGCGTCGGCGTTGCCCGACCGCCACGCGCGCCGGATCCAGCGGCGCTGACGCGCGTCAAGACGGCAGCGGCCGGCTGGTTTGAAATCCCCCTGCACTGCCACGACACGAGAGCCCCATGGTCCCCGGCGACAACGACATCGAGCGAGCCGTGTCCGAACTGGCGCTTGCGCTGCCCGGGCCGCTGCGGCCGCTGGCGCGAGTGGCCTTCGACTACCGCTGGAGCTGGTCGGCCGACGGCGACGAGGTCTTCCGCACGATCGACCCCGAGCGCTGGGCACGGTGCGGCGCCAACCCGCGCCGGCTGCTGACCGAGGTGCGCCGGTCGACGCTGGAACGCGCGGCCGCCGACGTGGCGCTGGTCGAGGGCGTCGAACGCCTGGCCGACGAGTTGCGGCGCGACCGCGAACGCCCCAGCCCCTCCGGTGCCGCCAGCGCCCGGCACCCGGTGGCCTTCTGCTGCGCCGAGTTCGGCGTGCATGGCTCGCTGCCGATCTACTCCGGCGGGCTCGGCATCCTCGCGGGAGACATCCTGAAGGAGGCCTCGGACCTGGCATTGCCGATGGTCGGCATCGGCCTGCTGTACCGCACCGGCTACTTCCACCAGCGCATCGACACCGGCGGCTACCAGCGCGAGTACTGGCTCGACGCCGACCCCGAACGCCTGCCCTGCGTGCCCGTCACCGGCGCCGACGGCCGGCCGCTGACGGTGACGGTGCCGGTGGACGACGAGGACGTCGTCGCGCAGGTCTGGCGTGCCGACATCGGCCGCGTGCCGCTGTACCTGCTGGACACCGAACGGCCCGAGAACAGCGCGGTCGGCCGCTGGGTCACATCGCGGCTGTACGAGAGCAACCGCGCGATCCGCCTCGCGCAGTATGCGGTGCTGGGTGTCGGCGCGGTGCGGCTGATGCACACGCTCGGCATCGAGCCCTGCGTGTTCCACCTCAACGAAGGCCACCCGGCGCTGGCGGTGTTCGAGCTGATCGCGCGTGCCCGGCAACGCGGCGCCGGCGACGATGCCGCGTGGCAGGCGGCACGCGGGCAGGTGGTCTTCACCACCCACACGCCGGTGGCGGCCGGCAACGAGACCTACACGCGCGACGAGCTGATGGCGATGCTCGGCCGCATCGCCGACCTGGCCGGGGACCGCGAGCGCTTTCTCGCTGCCGGCCGCATCGACCCCGCCGACCATGGCCAGCCCTCGGGGCTGACCGCCCTCGCGCTGCGCACGAGCCGGCATGTCAACGGCGTCAGCCGCCGCCACGCGGAAGTGGCGCGCTCGATCTGGCAGCCGCTGTTCCCGGGCCGCGGGATCGACCAGGTGCCGATCGACCACGTGACCAACGGCGTGCACGTGCCGACCTGGCTGCGCGGGCCGATGCGCACGCTGCTCGACCGCCACCTCGGCGCCGGCTGGCTCGGCCGCGCCGACGACCCGGCCACCTGGGCGCCGGTGGCCGAGATCCCGCCGGCCGAGCTGTGGGCCGCACGCTGCGCGGCGCGTCGCCGGCTGGTCGACGCGATCGCCGGCCGTGCCGTCGGCGACCGGCTGCGCCGCGGCGAGCCGCTGGACTATGCCGCCGCCGGCGGTACCGGCTTCGGCCCCGACCGGCTGACGATCGGCTTCGCGCGGCGGCTGGCCACCTACAAGCGGCTGCACCTGGTGGGCCTGCTGCCCGAGCGTGCGGTGGCGCTGCTCGGCGGCGAGCGGCCGGCGCAGTTCGTGTTCGCGGGCAAGGCGCACCCCGCCGACGACGAGGCCAAGGAGGTCGTTCGCCGGCTGTTCGCGCTGAAGCGCCTGCCCGGGGTCGCCGGCCGCGCCGCCTTCCTCGAGGACTACGACATCCCGATGGCCGGCCAGCTGGTGGCCGGCTGCGACCTCTGGGTGAACCTGCCGCGGCCGCCGCTCGAGGCCAGCGGCACCAGCGGCATGAAGTCGGCGCTCAACGGCGGGCTGCAGCTGTCGGTGCTCGACGGCTGGTGGGCCGAGGCCTTCGACGGCAGCAACGGCTGGACGATCGACGGCCGCACCGACCCCGACCCGCAGGCGCAGGACTGGCGCGACGCCCACACGCTGTTCGAGCTGCTCGAGCAACAGGTGGTGCCGATGTTCCACGACCGCGACGCCGAGGGCATCCCGCAGCGCTGGGTGGCGATGATCAAGCGCAGCCTGATGGGCCACGGGCCGCGCTTTTCGGCCCGGCGCATGGTGCGCGAGTACGCGGCGCGGGTGTACCCGCAGCGCTGAACAACCGCCGGACAGCGATGCACACACGCGGCCCGCGCCTGGGGAGAGGCTCGCCTGCCGCGGATCGGCAGCTTCACTCGCCTGCCACGCCCGGGGTCGCGGCCCGCTGGTCACTCCCGATGCGGCCGGCACCCCGACGGTGTCACGATCGTCGCCGATGAGCGTCACCTACACCGCCGTCGACGCCTCCGGCCAGCGCGTCGAGTACCGCGACCGCAAGCGCCTCGCGTGGCTGCTCTCGGTGGTCTGGCCGCTGATGCCCTTCACCGGGCTGTGGGCGCACCACGCCAGCGGCAGCGAGATCGGCCTCGCTCTGCCGCTGGTCATCACCTACGGGCTGATGCCGCTGCTCGACGCGCTGATCGGCGAGGACGAGAACAACCCGCCCGAGGCCGTCGTGCCGCAGCTCGACGCCGACCGCTACTACCGCTGGCTGACCTGGGTGACGGTGCCGCTGCACTTCGTGGCGCTGATCGGCTGCGCCTGGTGGGCGGGCACGCAGGACCTCTCGTGGCCGGCGCTGCTGCTGCTGGCCTATGTTGCCGGGGCCGATTCCGGCCTCGGCCTGAACACCGCGCACGAACTCGGGCACAAGCACTCGCGCATCGAGCAGTGGCTGGCGCGGCTGGCGCTGGCGGTGCCGGCCTACGGCCACTTCACGGTCGAGCATGGCCGCGGCCACCACCGCTGGGTGGCGACGCCCGAGGACCACGCCAGCGCACGCATGGGCGAGTCGATCTACCGCTTCGCGCTGCGCGAGCTGCCGGGCGGCATCCACCGCGCCTGGGCGCTGGAAGCCACACGCCTCGAGGCCGGCGGCCATTCACGCTGGTCATGGCACAACACGATGCTGCAGTCGTACGCGGTGACGCTGCTGCTGCAGGGTGGCCTGGTGGCGGCTTTCGGCTGGCGCATGCTGCCCTTCCTCGCCGTGCATAACCTCGTCGCCTGGTGGCAGCTGACGTCGGCCAACTACGTCGAGCACTATGGCTTGCTGCGCCGCCGCCTGGACAGCGGCGTCTACGAGCCGCCGCAGCCGCACCATTCGTGGAACACCAACCATTTGGTGACCAACCTCGCCACCTTCCACCTGCAGCGCCACAGCGACCACCACGCCCACCCGTCGCGCCGCTACCAGTGCCTGCGCCACTTCCCCGAGCTGCCGCAGCTGCCGAGCGGCTACTTCGGCATGTTCCCGCTGGCCTACGTGCCAGCGGCGTGGTTCCGCGTGGTGGACGCGCGGCTGATGGCGCTGCCGCAGGTACGCGGCGATCTGGCGCGGGTGAACGTCTGCCCGCGGGCGCGCGCCCGGCTCGAGGCGCGCTACGGCACGAAGGGGGCCTGAGGCGAGGTGGTCAGCCGCCAGCGCCGTGCCGCCGCGAGCAAGCTCTTCCGGCATCGGCCACGCGCCGAAAAGGCACACCATGCGCCGCTGCCCGGGAAGCGGCACATGGCCACCGCGCGCCTCACCGCAGACCCGCCCCATGCCCGCGACGGCGGCCAGCAGCGGCTGGGCATCGCTGCCACGCAGGACCAGCACCACTTCCTGGAACATCAACTGCCACCCCTCATTCGCGGGGGATTGGCAGACCAGGCGAACGGACCCTGCTCTCCTGTGGGGCTCTCGCCGCCTAGCATCACCGCCGGTCATCGGTATCAGACCTTGGAGCAAAAAAGTGAATCCGAAGCGCCTTGGGATCGCAGTTGTCGGAACACTCGCCTGCTTGTTGGCGCAGGCGGCACCCGCGACGGTCTACAGCACGGCGGCGTTCACCGAAGTGGCCGCCGGCAACTTCCGGCTCGACGGTCTCGAACGCAGCACCCCCGGTTCAGGGAAGTCCTATGACGTCTGGAACATCGGCGTCACTGGACTTGCGCCCGGAAGCTACCGCTTCGACTCGTTTGTGATGGAGGCGCTTGACGGGCTCGCCTTCTCGACCTTGACCTTCAACTCCATCGACGACGCGGGCGTTCGTCAGACCTATGTGTTCGAACGGAATGCCACCGGGTCGCTGGCCCTGCTTTCCGGCGGCTTCACGGTCCGCGGCAACTGTCCCATTGCAAGTTGCGTCTGGATCGACATCGTCAGCGTTCAACCCGGCCCGGGCGGGTACGTCGGAACGGCTGTCGGCACGCCGGGGCCTGCCCAGGGGGGCTCGCCGACGCCCACCGTCTACGACACGGCCGCGTTCACCGAGGTGGCCGTCGGCAACTATGAGCTCGCCGGTCTCGGCCGCAGCACCACTCCCGCCGCCGCTGGTTCGGTGGAGTCCGTGGACATCTGGAACATCGACGTCAGCGGCGTGGCACCCGGAACCTACTCGCTCCTCTCGCTGGTGGATGCACTCGATGGGCTCACCTTCTCGAGCTTGAGCTTCAATTCCATCGACGAAGCCGGTGCGCGTCACACCTACCTGTTCGATCAGAACGCACCGGGGACGCACGCCTTGGTCTCTGGCAGCCTCCATGTCCGCAGCAACTGCCCGATTGCGAGTTGCGTCTGGATCGACATCGTCAGTGCTCAGCGGGGCCGGGGCGGTTACGAAGGAACTGCGTACGCCACGCAGGAGGTCGCCGTCCCGGAGCCGGCGAGTGCCGCGCTTGCGATGCTGGGACTCGCAGCCGTACTTGGCTTGGCACGCCGCAAGTCCTCGCGCGCAACCTGACGCAAGGTCCGCTTGTCGCAAGAGACCGGGGTTCAGCCACCGGCCGCTGCCTGCTCGAGCCCTCCGTCTGCCGGCACACGGAGCAAGGTGCATTCGGCGAGGAGCGACGCGGCCGGCGCAGCACCGGCCCCGCCCCGGCAGGCCGACCCCGCGCCGCCTTGCGTCAGCAGGTCACGAGATCGGTGTGCGCAAAACCCTTCGTGTAGTCGAGCACCGAGATGACCTCGGGCTCGACGCGGAACAGCGCCACTTGGTCGGGAGTGGGCATCTTCAGCGCCGCCGTCGAGGGGGCCGCGTCGGGGTACTTCAGCGGCAGCATGCGCAGCACCTTTTCCGCCTCCGCCGGGTCGGTCACGCGGTGCGCGCGCGCCGCCATCGACAGCCCGGTGATCGACAGGATGTCCGGCGTGTCGTGGTCGATCGTGATCGACACCCGGTCATCGCGCGCCAGGTTGCGCGCCTTCTGGCTCTCGAGCCCGCACAGGAACCACAAGGTCAGGCCTTCGCTGACGTAGCCCACCGTCGTGGCCTGCGGCCAACCGTCCGGGCGCAGCGTGGCGATGGTCATGATCCGGTGTTCGTCGAGCAGCGCCAGGATCTTGCGCTTCATCGAGTCGTCCATCGCGCACCTCCGTCGCCGACACCCGGCCGGAAGCGATCGTGTCGCCGCTCCCGGCCGCCTCTGTTGACGGGCCTCAACGGGGCCGGCGCACAGGAACGATCGGCGGCCGGGCGGCGAGACAATCAAGTGCACCACTCCGGACATCGAAAGAGCACCGCATGCGCCGCTGGCTGGGCATGATCGCTGCCGGCCAGTCGGCGCGGCGGGTGACGCTGGATGCCGGCATGCACGCCGCGGCCGGCCTCGTCGACCTGCTGCCGCAGATGCGGCGGCGAATGGCCGCGTCGCATTTGATCGAAGACCTGACGTATGCCCGGCACGGCGGCCGCGCGCAGCGGCTGGACATCCTGCAGCCGGCGGGGCCTGGACCGCATCCGGTGCTGGTCTACTTCCACGGCGGCGCGTTCGCCATCGGCTCCAAGCGCACGCACCGCGCGCTGGCGGCCGCGTACGCCTCTCGCGGCTACCTCGTCTGCAACGTCGACTACCGACTGGCACCGCCGCATCCGTTTCCGGCCGCGCTGGAAGACGCCTGCGCCGCCTGGCTCTGGGCGGCGGACCATGTCGGTGCCTATGGTGGCGACGCGCAGCGAATGGCGCTGGCTGGAGAGTCGGCGGGGGCCAACCTGGCCTTGTCGGTCGTGCTGGCGTGCTGCACCCGTCGGCCCGAGCCGTATGCCTCGCGCCTCTTCGAGCGCGGCGTGCAGCCGGTGGCAGCGCTGCTGTACTGCGGCTTCCTGCAGGCCAGCCGGCCCGAACGCTATCGCCTTGCCGGGGTCTCTGCGTTGGCGGCGCGCATCGCCACCGATGCCGCCCGTTCGTACCTCGGCGGCGCCGCCGACCAGCCCGGGCGCGAGCACGAGCTGGCCGACCCGCTGTGCGTCGTCGAGGCGATGCAGCACGCGCAGGGCCTGCCGCCGATGTTCATCGCCGCCGGGCTCGACGACCCGGTCGCCGCCGATTCCCGGCGGCTCGAACAAGCGCTACGGCGGCTTCGGTCACCCTGCAGCGCGCACTTCTACGCCGGCGAGACGCATGCTTTCCACGTGATGTTCTGGCGCAAGAACGCCATCCGCTGCTGGCGCGACAGCTTCGAGTTCCTGCATCGGGTGCTTCCGGTCGGCGCGCTGGCGGTGGCCGCAAGCGGCGGCAGCGGTTGACGACGTCCCACGGCTGCGAACAGCCGATCCCGAGAAGCGGCGAACCCGCCGAAGTCTGCGCGCCGGCTCATTGCGTCCGCGCCGAGCCCCTGCGCGCCGCGCCATCGCGCGGCCCGGCCAGGCGGTGCCCAGCTCGAGCGAATCCTGCGCGGCCGCGCCACCCGGCGCCCGGCCCGGCCGCGCCTTCAGGTCGTTTCAGCCTGAATCCGGCAGTTACCCCGTCGCCGGCAGCTCCGGAGGGGGCTGCGGCGTCCCGATGACGGGCGCGATGCGGTCGCTGATGTAGCGCAGCAGGCAGCCCCAGCGGTCGAGGTCCTTG
>Ga0268299_1003046_pt1 | contig 16904 bp, 12 predicted proteins | sample NOBtaG_FD_193484 | JGI IMG/M metagenome (GOLD analysis project Ga0268299, IMG submission 193484) | Activated sludge microbial communities from bioreactor in Nijmegen, Gelderland, Netherland - NOB reactor | ecosystem: Engineered > Bioreactor > Aerobic > Activated sludge | place: Netherlands...
GATGGTCAGACACAGAACCGGACAGACGTCGATGCACGCGTCGCACTCGATGCAGAGCTTGTCGGTGAAGACGGTCTGCACGTCGCAGTTGAGGCAGCGCTCGACCTCGCGCGCGACCTGCTCGGCGCTGAACCCGACCTCGACCTCGACGTCGAGCTTCCGGAAGCGCTCGACGAGCTCGACGTGCGTCATCTTCTCGCGCTTCCCGGGGTTGTAGTCGTTCTTGTAGCTCCACTCGTGGAGCCCCATCTTCGTGCTGACGAGGTTCATCCCGCGCGGGAGGCGCTCGGCGACCGAGACCCCCTGGCAGTGGTTGTGGATCGAGATCGCGGCCTGATGCCCGTGCTCCGCCGCCCAGATGATGTTCTTCGGCCCGAACGCGGCGTCGCCCCCGAAGAAGACGCCGGGACGCGTCGACTGGAAGGTGACGGCGTCGACCTTCGGCTGTCCCCACTTGTCCAGCTCGATCCCGAGATCGCGCTCGATCCACGGGAACGCGTTCTCCTGCCCGAGGGCGAGGATCACGTCGTCTGCTGGAATGAAGACCGCATCCAACGGCTTCTGGACGAGCTGTCCGTTCGTCCCCTCCGACGACTCGTAGCGCTGGAACTCCATGCCGAGGAGCCGGCCGTTCTCGACCACGAACGCCTTCGGCTCGTGATCGACGACGATCTCGATCTTCTCCTCCTCGGCGTCCTCGAGCTCCCAGGGCGAGGCCTTGAAGTACTTCCGCGGCTTCCGCGCCATCACCTTGATCGACGTAGCGCCGAGGCGCGCGGCGCTCCGGCAGCAGTCCATCGCCGTGTTGCCGACGCCGATCACGAGCACGCGCTTACCCACCGAGTCGACGTGGCCGAACGCGATCGACTGGAGCCAGTCGATGCCGATGTGGACGTTCGCGCCCGCTTCGCGCCGCCCCGGGACGTCGAGGTCCTTGCCGCGCGGCGCGCCCGTGCCGACGAACACGGCGTCCCAGCCGTCGGCGAGGAGGCCCTTCATGCTTTCGACGCGCGTCCCGTAGCGAACGTCGACGCCCATCGAGAGGATCATGTCGATCTCCTCGTTCAGCACCTTCTCGGGCAGGCGGAACGACGGGATGTTCGACCGCATGAGCCCGCCCGGGACCGGCAGCGCCTCGAAGATCGTGACGTCGTACCCGAGCGGCATGAGGTCGTTCGCGACGACCAGCGACGCCGGACCGGCGCCGATCAGCGCGACGCGCTTCCCGTTCTTCTCCGCCGGCGCCTTCGGCAGGAGCTCGGCGACGTCGTCACGCAGGTCGGCCGCGACGCGCTTCAAGCGACAGATCGCGACCGGCTTCTCTTCGACGCGGCCGCGCCGGCACGCCGGCTCGCACGGACGGTCGCAGGTGCGCCCGAGGATACCGGGAAAGACGTTCGACTGGCGGTTCAGGAGATAGGCGTCGGTATGCCGCCCCTGTGCGATCAGCCGGATGTACTCGGGCACGTTGGTGTGCGCCGGACACGCGTACTGACAGTCGACGACTTTGTGGAAGTATTCGGGGTTGTGGACGTCTGTGGGGGGCACGGATGCGAATTGCGTATCGGAAAGCGGATATATAGCGGTTGCGACGGCGTTGCCAGCACGGAATGCGCGTTTCGGCCCCGTTCGATGCCGCCTGCCGCCTCTGGTACCGGAAGCTGAATGCCGAGCGAGCGCTACGACGTCGTGGTCGCGGGAGGGGGCAGCGCGGGGATCGCGGCGGCCCTCGGCGCCGCGCGTGCCGGTGCCCGCACCCTCCTGGTCGAGCGCTACGGCTTCCTCGGGGGGATGGCGACGGCGGGGATGGTCGGGACGGTGTGCGGCCTCCATCTGACGGGCGGGGATGCTCCGGAGCGCCTGAACGACGGCCTCGCGGGCGAGATCGCGGATCGGATCGAGCGCTTGCCGGGTAGCGAGGCGCCGCTCCGCCGCGGCCGCACCTGGGTCGTTCCCTACGTTCCGCACGAGCTCGCGGGGCTCGCCGACGACCTCACGCGCGCCGAGCGGAATCTCGACCTGCGCTTGCACGCCCATATGACCGCCGTCGACGTCGGGTCGGCGGGCGTGTGCGGGGTCCGCTTCGCGACCTGGGAAGGCGCCGCCGACGTCGCATGCGCGGCGCTCGTCGACGCGACCGGCGACGCGGTCGCGGCCCTCGCCGCGGCCAACGCGACGGAGACCCCGGACGCCGCCGATCGGCAGCTCTGCTCGCTCGTGTTCGTCCTCCAGGGAGTCGCCCCGGACGGGGTTCGCGGCGCGGCGAGCCTGGCGCTGCTGCGCCGAGTCGCGGCGGCCGAAGCCGCGGGGGCGTTGCCGCCGGGGACGAGCGACGTCGCGTGGCGGCCGACGACGCGGCCGGGCGAAGTGGTCGTGAAGCTCGCGCTCGGGGGCGTCGCCTCCGGCGGCGACTGGCTGACGGACGCCGAGCGCGAGGGTCGGCGGCGCGCCGGCGCGCTCGCGGCCTGGCTGCGCGGCGAGGCCCCCGGGTTCGCGGATGCGTTCTTGTCACACACGGCGCCGCAGGTCGGGGTCCGTGAGAGCCGGCGGATCGTCGGCCGCGCCCGCCTCACCCGCGAGGACGTGCTCGGCGGGCGCCGGGTCGCCGACCCCGCCGCGCGCGCGGCGTGGCCGATCGAGCTCTGGCGCGAGGGCGCCGCCGGCGCGCGCTACGAGTACCTCGCCGACGGCGATTGGTACGAGATCCCGCTCGACTGCCTCGTCGCACGCGACGTCGCGGGGCTCTTCGCCGCCGGCCGATGCATCAGCGGCACGTCGGACGCGCTCGGGTCGGCCCGCGTCATCGGCACCTGTCTCGCGACCGGCGCCGCGGCCGGACGGGCGGCCGCGCGCCACGCGAGCGGAACGACGCCGTGAGCCTCGCGGCGCTGCTCTTCGACACGGCCGCGCGTCATGCCGATCGCCCGGCGTTGACGGACCTCGCAACGAGCCGGTCGCGCTCGTACGGCGCGCTCGCCGCCGAGGCGGAGCGGGTCGCGGCGGCGCTCCGGCGCGAAGGCGTCGGCCGCGGCACGCGCGTCGCGCTCGTCGGCTCGGGCGGGCTCGCGTACGTCGGGACCGCGTTCGGCATCCTCGCGGCCGGCGGATGCCTCGTTCCGGTCGCGGGCAACCTGCGCGACAGCGAACGGGAGGCGGTGCTGTCCTCGCTCGCCGTCGCGGCCGTGCTCACGCTCCCCGCCGAGGACGAAACCGACGACGGCAGACCAGCGTTCGCGTGGCGCGACCGCGACGCTCCGTCGCCGGCGGGATTCGCCGCGCTCGAGCCCGCGTTCATCCGCTTCAGCTCGGGGACGACCGCCGACGCGAAGGGCGTCGTCCTCTCGCACGCCACGACCCTCGCCCGCGTCACGGCGGCCGACGCGGTGCTGGGCCTCGGCCCCGACGACCGCGTGCTCTGGACACTGCCGCTCGCGTACCACTTCGCGGTCACGATCCCCGCCTACGTCCGGGCCGGCGCGCACGTGCTGCTCTGCCCCGAGTCGCAGCCGACGCGGATGGCGCGCGCGCTCGCGGACGAACGTGCGACGGTCGTCTATGCCTCGCCGCTCCAGCTCGCGCGGCTCGCGGCGGTCGCGGGTCCGGCCCCGGCGCTTCGCCTCGCGCTCTCGACCGCGGCGCCGTTGCCCCTCGAGACCACCGACCGTTTCGCGGCGGCGACCGGCGTCCCGCTCGGCCAGGCGTACGGGATCATCGAAGCGGGGCTCGCGTGCATCCGTCGCGGCGACGAACGCACCCTCGCGCCGGCGAGCGTCGGCCGCGCGGTCCCGGGATACGCGGTCGGGGTCTTCGCGCCGGACGGCGGGCCGCTCGCGGCGGGCGAGCGCGGCGAGGTCGGCGTCCGCGGCCCTGGGCTCTTCGACGCCTACTACGAACCGTGGCGGCCGCGGGCGGCGGTGTTGCGCGACGGCTGGTTCATGACCGGCGACGCCGGGAGCATCGACGCGGGCGGCGCGCTCACGCTGCACGGGCGGCTCAAGTCGACGATCGTCGTCGCCGGCATGAAGGTGTTTCCCGAGGAGATCGAAGCGGTGCTCCTCGCCCATCCCGGGATCGCGGAGGCGCGGGCGTTCGGACGCGAGCATCCGCGGCTCGGCGAGCTGCCGCACGCGGAAATCGTCCCGACGCCGGACGGACGCTTCGACCGCGACGCGCTCGCCGCGCACTGCGCCCGCCACCTCTCGCCCTACAAGGTCCCGGTCGAGATCGCGGTCGTCGCGGCGATCCCGAAGACGGCGAGCGGCAAGGTGCTCCGGCGTTGACGGGCTGGACGTCGGACCGGCGGAGCTTGGTGTGGCCGTTCCTCCTCGGGGCGGCCCTCCGCCTCTACGCGTTGCCGAACCAGATGCTCGTCGACGACGAGTGGCACCTCGTCCACAAGCTTCGTGGCGGCGCGAGCCTCGCGTCGATCGTCGGCGACTTCGGCGGCAACGACCACTCGATCGGCCTCGGGGCGATCGCGTGGCTCCTCATGCATGTGACAACGCTCGACGAGCTCTGGCTGCGCCTCCCGTCGCTCGCCGCAGGGCTCGCGCTCCTCGCCGTCGTACCGGCGGCGCTCGCGCGCAGGGTCGGACACCAGACGGCGATGGCACTCGCATGGCTCCTGGCCGTTGCACCGCTCCTCGTCTTCTTCAGCCGCTTGGCACGACCGTACGCAATCACGACGCTCCTCGCGTTCGGGGCGTTCCTCGCGATGCGGCGGTGGCTCGAGGACGGTAGCCGATGGGCGGCCGCCGCCTATGCGACGAGCGCGGCGCTTGCGCCCGTCTTCCATCTACCCGCGCTCCCTGCCGTGCTGGCGCCGCTCGCGCTGCCGTTCGTCGCGCGCGGCGTACGCCGCCCACGGCCGGCCGACGTGGCACTCGTCGCGCTCACGCTCGCCGGCGTGGCCGCGGTGCTCGCGGTCCCGGCGTGGCGGAGCGCCGCCGCGGTCGCGGCACGCGTCGGCGCCGATCGTCTCGATCTCGCGGCCGTGCCCCAGATCCTCGAGCTCCTCGCCGGCACCGGCTCGCCGATCGTGGTGGTGACGGTCGGAGCGCTCGCGCTCGTCGGGCTCGCGGCCCTTCTCGAGCGCGATCCCATCCTCGCGCGCCAGCTTCTGCTCGTGATCGGGCTGCATGTCGCGGCCGTGCTCGCGAGCGGCGCGTCCGCGCTCCACGTCGCGATAGTCGTCGCGCGCTACGTCGCAGTCGTGTTGCCCCTCGCGCTCGTGTTCCCCGCGGCTGGCATCGCCGCGCTCGCGCAGCGGATCGGCCGCCGGCACCCGACGCTCGTCGGTGCGCTCGGCGCCGGCGCGCTCCTCGCCGCCGGCCCCCTCGGCTGGATCTACGGCGAGCCGAACGACTTCACGAACCACATCGGGTACCAGGCGGACTACGTTCCGGGTCGCTACTTCGCGCGCTTTCGTCCGAATACACCCTTCGGGTTCTACGACGACCTCGCGGCCCGGCCGCCCGGGAGTGTCACGATCGTCGAGGCACCCTGGCACTACTACTTCCACCCGTTCCCCTGGACGCAGCGACACCATCGCCAGCACGTGCTGATCGGCTTCGTCGACGACGGGCCGGGGCCGGTCCGTAACGGCGAGCTCGCGGTGCACGAGCGCGGGCTGCGCTTCCGGCGCGCGATCTTCCTCGGCGACCGCGCCGGGCTCCGCGCGCGCCACGTCGACTACGTCGTCCTGCACCGAGATCTTCGGACGGAGCTCCGCTGGCCGACCGGTGTCAGCGAGGTCGCGGTCGACGTCGCGCGCTGGGAGACGCTCTACCGCGAATGGTTCGGATACCCGGTCGCGGACAACGGCCGAATCGTCGTATTCGCGGTGCGATGACCGAACCACGCTGGATCGAGGGCCGCACCTCGCTGGTGATCTCGTTCGTCGTGCTGGCGACATCCTTTGGCTTCGCAGTTCCAGCTTGGGAAGCGCCGGATGAAGTGGCGCACATGCGATACGTCGAGCACCTGCTCGCAAGGCGATCGTTGCCGGTCCAACATCGCGACCGATTCGGCGAGGAACACCAGGCGCCGCTTTACTACGCGCTCGCCGCAGCGGCAGTGGCGGGGGTGGACCGGTCGGACCCCTTAGGCGCGTTCCGCTGGAACCGCCGCTTCGGCTGGGAACCCGGCGCCGACGTCAACATGGCGCACCACGCACCCGGGGAACGCTTCGCGTTCCGCGGACGAGCGCTCGCGTTGCGCATCGTTCGCCTGCTCTCGACGGGGCTGGCCGCCGGAACGGTGATCCTGACGATGATGCTCGCGGCGGTCGTTGGCGCGCGTAGCGCCGTCGTGCTGCTCGCGGGATCGCTGGTGGCTTTCAATCCGCAGTTCGTCTTCGTCTCTGCGGTGGTCAACAACGACAATCTCCAGACGCTCTGCTGCACCGGGTGCCTACTTTCCTTGGCCCGAGCCGTGCGCACGCAGATGCCGACTCGTCTCAGCACATGGTTTGCCGTGGGCGGATGGTGGTCCGCAGCATTGCTGGCCAAGTTGAGCGCGCTGACTTTCGCGCCGGTGATCGCGGCGGCGCTCGCGCTTCGTTGGTGGCATGGGGATTCAGGCAACGCCCTGGTGCGCGCGGCGATGGCCGTGGGCTCCGTCGTCACACTCGTCGTGGGGTGGTGGTTCGTTCGCAACCAGTGGCTCTACGGCGATCCCCTCGGCCTGGGTCCTTTTCGCACGATGTTCGGTCCGGATGACGCCCTCGGGCCGAGCGCCTTGCCCGCCGCCCTGCTGACCCAATTCCAGTCGTTCTGGGGCTGGTTCGGGTGGATGAGCGTGCCTGCGCCTCAGTGGTTCTACGTTCTGGTCGGCACCCTCACGTTGGCGGCGCTCGTTGGCCTCGGCCGCGCGACTTTCGGACATGCGGCTAGGCCCCGGTCAGACCGAGCGGTGGATGCGGTCTTGGTCCTCGCGCTCGCGGTCGTCGTGCACGAGGCATTCCAGCTGCGAGCGATCCTCACGTTCGGACGCTCGTGGATGCAGGGACGGTATCTTTTTCCGATTTTCCCGGCAGCGTCGGTGCTCGCTGCGCTCGGCTTATCCAATCTGGTTTCGTCGCGCCGTCTCCCACTGCTGGCAGCCGGAGTCTCTACGGTACTCGTGCTGTGCACGGTCTATCTTCTGGTTGCCGTCGTGCTTCCCGCGTACGGTCCGGCCTGAGCGATCACTCGACGCACGGGTGCGCGTGGATCAGGGCGACCGACCAGAGGGCCGCGAGCGCGAGGAAGGTGACGTATGCGAGCGGCCAGAATCGCCACACTCGCCGGGGCGCGACGCACGCAACGGACGTCAGCAGGACGACGTTCAGCATCACATAGCGCCCCTGAGGGGAGAAACCGACGAACCAGCAGTTGTAGACGACAAGCGCCAGGTTGACGACGACGCTCGCGGCAAGCCATGCGAGCGCGCGCCACTCCGTTGCCGACGCCGGACGTGAGCGGAGAGCAGCCACGACCAGGCCGGTCACGAGCAAAGCGAGCGCCGTGACGCAGAACACGGTCGGCACGTGCAGGTCCAAGTTTCGGAACGTGGCGAACGCCGAAAGGCTCAACCACTCGACGAATAGCCGCGGCGCGTTCGGGATCGCCACGCCGGGCGTGAAGGGATGCCGAAGCGACGCGAGCCACGCAGCGTAGTGGCGGAGTCCGAGTACGTCGCCGCCGGTCCGCCACGCGTTCCACGCGAGCCACGGACCCGCGACGGCCGCAACGAGCGAGACCGTCCGCGCGAGCGCGCGGCCGTCGACGCGGCCGGCGAGTGCCGCCGCCGTGATCCAAGCGCCAGTCGTGACGAGAATGAAGTAGCCGCTCGGCTTTCCCAGCACGACGAGCGCCATCCCGACCGCTACCAGGTCGAGGCCTGTCGTCCCTTCGCCAGCGCGGGACCACCGCGCGACCGCGGTCACGACGAGCGCGCCGGCCGCGATCGTATACGCGTCCGCGTTCGCGTACCCGCCGAGAAAGAGGAGCTGCGGATACAGTGCGGCGACGAGCGCGGTCCACCGTGCGGTCACGAGACTGCCGCTCCAGGCATGCGCGGCAACCGCGAACAGCAAGACCGTCAGCACACCGAGCGCGACGCTGCCGGCACGAGCCCATACAAAGCCGGTGGCCGCGGCGGACCGTGGCGGGAAACGGGCCAGCCTGTCGGCCGAGACGACGCCGTCGAGCGCAACGAAGGCGCCGTGCGCAAAGTACGGCACTAGAGGAAACGCCTCGTAGCTCGACGTAGGGTCCGGCGGTGCCGTGAGGAGCCGTCCCGAGGCGAGACGCTGGATCACCTGGAGATGCCCGCGCTCATCGGGGGCGCACTCGCGCACCGTGTCACTCGCGTCGAGCGGCAGTGTCCACGCGACGAACGCGCGCAGAGTGAGAGCCACGATTGCGATCGGCCATACGGCGCGCAGGACGACCCGTGCGTCGCTCATCGCACCGCGAATACGATGATCTGCCCGTCGTCCGCGACGGGCGCCCCAAACCACTCGCGATAGCACACGCGGTCCGTGGTCTAACGCTCTCGTGCAGCAAGACGCAATTGGCGCAGGCTCCGCGAAATCCGGTTCGGTCGAGTACAGGCCGGTTTCCGTGCTCGACCCGCTCCGCGTCGCGGGGCGGCGTGTTGAGCAGGTCGCCCCCCGCGTAGTACTCGTCTCGACGGTGCGCGATCACCAACCGTCGACCCGCCGGCTGATCGGGCTTGATGTCGTTCGTGCCGCGGCGATTACTGGCGTCGTCGTCGCCCACGTTGGTGGTACGGCATTGCACGCGTACGGCATCGACGGAGCCCCATTGGCCTTGGTCCTCCAGGGCGGCAATGGCGTAGAGCTCTTCTTTGCCTTGAGCGGCTTCCTGATCGGAGGGCTGCTGCTCGAGATCCTGGAGCGCGAACCGGGCGTGCGAGCTTGGCTCGTTTTCCTCGTGAGACGATGGCTACGAACCTTACCTCTGTACGTCGTCTGGGTCGTCGTGCTGCTGATGACGATGCCGCCCCCTGCGAGGCTGGATCATGCTGTCACCTACCTCTCGCTGACGCAGAATCTCGCGTGGCCGATGGCGAGCGAGTGGTTCGGAATCTCGTGGAGCTTGACCATTGAGGAATGGTTCTACGTCCTGTTCAGCGGACTGCTCTTGGCGTTTGCCGCGACCATGAGACGCGACTCCGTCCTCGCGACGTGCGGGATCTTCGTGGTGCTGCCGCTCGCGGCTCGCGCCGTTCTACCGCCCTCGACCGTCGATTGGGATTCGGGCATGCGGAAGGTAGTCGCGTTTCGCCTCGATGCAATCGCCTACGGCGTCGCCATGGCTTGGTGCTGTCGATATCGAGCCGTGACCATGGCGCGATGGCGGCGCGAGCTCTTCATCGTTGGCCTGGTGATGTTCGTGCTCGCAGAGTCACGAGGATTTGCCGGCCCCGTGGCCGGATGGTGGCGAGCGCTCTACTTCAGCCTTCTCCCATTGTCGTGCAGCCTGATGATGCCGATGGCGATCGGCCTTCGGATCCGCGGACGCGCGGCACGCAGGGTTGCAACGTGGTTGAGCGCGCGTTCCTACGCCCTGTACCTCGTGCATCTGACGGTACTCGAGATCGCCCTGAAGCCATGGTCGGCAGGCCACGTGCCCCGCGGGTGGCTCGCTCCGCTCGTCTTGGTCGCCTCCGGCCTACTGGCAGAGATGTCTTTCCGGTGGCTGGAATCACCGATCCTCGCGCGTCGTCCGGACCAGTTCGTGATCGAGGGGGCGCTCGTCGATGTCACGGACTCGGAGAGCAGACCGATTTCGTATGAACGGTCAGGGTCGTCCTGATCGGTCCCGCAACCCGCGCCCTCATTCCACCGCGCGGCCGGCTCAGAATGACACGATTATCTCGATCGGCTGAAGGAAAACACTTTGCTCATTTTGCGCCGCGTGAGAGATGAGACCTGAGTCGTCCATGAAGGGAGCGTACCCTATGAGAACCGTTGGCTACTCGGTCCTCGAGAAGCTCGGTGCGAGCCCACGTCGGAGCCACGGAGGGCGAAACGATGGCGCGATTTCTGTTAGGCTTGGCGAGCGTCGCACTGTGGGTGGTCCTGACTGGTGAGGCCGGGGCCGGCGTTCTCGTTGCGGTCGGGACCGACTACGGCGAGAAGCCAGGCGAGAGCACTGACTACGGCAGCCAGCCGATCATCCTGCGACTGGACACTGCGGACGCAGCGGGTGCGCAACCGTGGTTTCGGAGCGCCGTCCCGGAGGCAGCCGCACCCCGTCTTGGTCCCCCGGTCCTCGTAGGCGTCGTCGAAGCCGCAGGCGGAACCGCCTGGACGTTCGGCTGGACGGAAAGTGGGCCGATCGTCTTTCGCAGCGACGATACGGGATACTGCTGGACGGACGTATCCGACGCCCTTCCCGCCGGGACGCGATCTCACCGCGCCCGCGCCATGGTGTTTTCCAACGACGTGGACGGCTGGATGCTCACCACCGACACGATGGGCGTGGGCCCGTACCTCTGGCGCACCCGAACGGCCGGTCGCGAATGGGAGGGTGTTTCCTCTCTGTCGTTGAGCATCGGGGACACGTTCCACTTCAGGAAAGCCGGACCTGAGATTCAGCTTCTTCGCTCCAGCGGTGACGAGACGACGCTGTCCGATCTCAGCAACCTGTCCCCCAAGACTGCGGACGGCGTTCCGCTGAAGGGGGTTCGAGCCAATGCGATCGGTGGGTACGGCTCCGAACTCTGGATAGCAGGGGACCGAGATCGCAACGACACTGACAAGATCGTTGCACTCTACGCCCACGGCCCTGATGGGTCTTGGAGTCGTCGCGGAGGGGAGGCGCTGCCGGATGGCCAGCTGCGATCGATTGCGTTTGCGAGTTCGACTGCAGGCGTGGCGTGCGGAAGCACCATCGTGGGCGATGTGACATATCCGCTCTGTGTTTCCACGACTGACGGCGGAGCAAGCTGGGCGCAGTCGACGTTTCCACCAGACCTCGCGGGCATGGTCGTCACGGACGTCGTCATGGACAGCCCGGCGGAAAGCTACGCGATCGCACAGCGCCTGGGTGACCCAGGGATGGCGATCCTCGCGGCGGCTGAACGCAGCCGCACGTGGCACCGAATGGACACCGATCTGGATTCGTCGTCACATCTGCGGGCGATGGCTCGCCTCGACGTGGGTGCCGCCAGATGAGCCGCTACGAAACGATGCTGCATGCCGAACCCGGAGGACATATGCGTAGATTGGGTGCCGTCACCATCATGGCCGTCATTCTCGCCTGCTCGGCTTCAGCGTCGGCCGTGACCTTGAATGACACGTTTTCGACGAATCCGTACGGAACGCCGAAACGTTGGTGCGAGCGCTACCACCATGTTCACTGGGACGCGATCAACTTGTTGTTTTCTGGAATCAACGGGGCGACCTGTCCGACGCCTGTCGATACCACGGGATGCTGCTCGACCTGCCCGACAGCGGGTTGCGTGAGCGTGCTCGCCGCAGGCGGCCATTTTGCGATCACCCCGATCGACTACACCGGGTTGACTCGTACCGCCGAATATAAGTTCGCCTTCCAGGCTCCGTTGACGGGCGGCGAGCATCCGAATCTGTACATCGTATCGCATCCGAGCTGCCATTTAGGATTCCAGGCCGTCATCTTTCGAGACGTCGGGAATAGTTACTATCTGCGTATGATTCGCACGGCGGATCCCGATGGGGTTCATTCCGAATGCGACGGATACATTCAGGAGCTGAGCAATCAAGTGTTCTTCTCCAACCCGGCTCTGACGACGCTCCCGAGATACAAGCTGAAATTCTCGACGCAGCCTCATGCGACGCTGCCCGGCGCATTGATCGTCGGGAATGCCTCGCTGACCGACACGGTCACTGGTGTCGTGTATACGGCCCCGACGAAGAATTTCAGTCGTCCGGCTTGGTACAACAATCAGGCGAAGCGCTTCGGCCTGGGTGGCGTTCTGGCGAATGGCTCCGTGTACCCCTTCGACAATTTCATCGGCACCGCGAACTAGAAGTCATTTCAAAACCCCTTCCGCGTTGGTATTTCCGTTCTGGGGTCGCCGCGGGCGACCGGTGGAACGTGGAGGCGGAGGTGGGGCATGTGGCGAAGACTCACGGAGGCGCAGTGGGCGCAGGTCCGCGTCCACCTACCGCGACCGCGCGCGGCGCCGCGCGGGGGACGGCCGCGGGCCGACGATCGGAAATGTTTCGAGGGCATTCTGTGGGTGCTCTGGACCGGCGCGCCGTGGAGCGAGTTGCCGGGCCGCTATGGCAGTCCCACGACGTGCTGGCGGCGGCTCCGCGATTGGGAAACCGACGGGACGTTGCTCGCGCTGTGGCGGGCGTTCCTGGCTGAGCTGCACGACGCCGACAGGCTGCGCTGGGACGAGTGCTTCGCCGACGGCAGCTTCGCCCCGGCGAAAAGGGGGGCCCGCGGTTGGGAAACCCAAGCGGGGCAAGGGCACGAAGTGGATGGTGGTGGTCGATGGCGCAGGTACTCCGCTGGGAGCACACCTGGACTCGGCGTCGCCGCACGAGGTCACGCTCCTCGAACGCACGCTCGCCACGATCGCGGTCCCGCGCGCGCACACGCCGGGACGCCCGCGCCAGCGTCCCGATCGGCTGATTGCGGATCGGGCGTATGATTCCAACCCGCTCCGGGCACGGCTCGCGCGGCGTGGCATCACGCCGATCATTCCGGCCCGCCCCAACAATACCGTCGCGACGCATCAAGATGGGCGCCGCCTCCGGCGCGATCGCCATCGCTGGATCGTCGAGCGCACCTTCGCGTGGCTCGGCGCCTTCCGCCGCTTGGTCGTCCGCTACGAGCACTTGCTTGCGACGTACGGCGGCTTCTTCCATCTCGCGTGTGCGATGCTGACCCTCCGCAGGGTTTTGAAATGACTTCTAGTCGCGGCAAACACGGACCGCTCAGTCGCGGACGGCGCTGAGGAAACGGATCGGCATCCCCGTCTCGTCGGCGACGAGGCGGAAGCCGTGCGCGGCGAGCCAGCTCGGAACGTCACGGCGGTGCCAACCCTGCACGAAGGGCTCGTGCATCCAGTTGGCGACGAGGAAGAAATACAGACCGAGGCGGCCGTCTCGGCGTACGAGCTGCCGCCAGTCGCTGCGATGGAACTGGAGCGGCGACGGCTCGGCGATCACCAGACGGCCGCCGGGCACGAGAATGCGGCGGATCTCGTCGAGCGCGGCGTCGGCGATCTTCGGCGGCAGCTCGTGGAACAGAAAGCACGCGCCGACCCCGTCGAAGCGCGCGTTCGCGAAACGGGTGTCCTCGACGATGCCCTGCACGAAGCGGACACGCGGATGCCGGGCTGAGGCGAGCTGCAAGAGATACGGCGACGGCTCGAGCCCCCAAACGTCGGGAATGCCCACCGCCTGCATCGCGGCCGCGAGCCCGCCCGTGCCGCACCCGACGTCGAGCGTCGACCGCGCGTCCGCGAGATCGCCGGCGAGCCGCGCGCGCGCCGCGACGGTGCGGCCGAGCATCAGCCGATCGAACCAGCGCGCGTACCCGTCGGCGTGAACCTTCGAGTACACGCCGTTCGGCAAGTGATGGAACTCCTGGCGGAGATACGCGGGCAACCGCTCCGCACCGGGGAGACCCTCGGGGAGTCGAACCTTGCGGCGCGGCCCCATCCAACCGCGGACGTACGCGATCCAGCCCGCGGCCGTGCCGAGGTCGATCTCGTCGACCCAGGCGTCCGGAAGCGCCGCCGTGCTCCAGTCCACGGCGATCGGGTCGCCCGCCACTTCCACCTCGGCGCGACGCGCTGAATCGCGATCGTGTCGCATCCGCCGGCGTTCTCCCCGAACGCGCCCGGGGCTGTCAACCGGGTTCCCACGTGCACCGCCCGCTTCGGTGCACTAGCCTGCGCGCCGATGGCCGAGACGCGACGCGGACGGTGGCGTTGGCTGCGGCGACTCGTCGCCGTCGCGCTCGTGGCATGGCTCGCAGTTGCCGTGTTCGATGCCATGACGGAGATCGTCCCGCCGCCCGTACCGCCACCGGCGCCGCGCGCGGTCACGTACGCGGGCGAGACCGCGCGCGTCGGCGACGCGTACCTCGCCCGACGCGGCAAGCTCTGGGTGATGCAGCTCGCGGGCGATCCCGTCGATCTCGGCTACCAGCACGCGCGCCTCGCGAGCCCGCTCATGGCCGACGGCGACGCGCGCATGCTCGACCTCTTCGCGACGATCGTGCCGTCGCGCGCGCTCCGCGCCGTCGTGAGCGCGATCGTGCGCGTGCGGTATCGGAATCTCGACCGAGGCTTTCCCGCCGATCGACGCGCCGAGATCTTCGGCCAGAGCGCCGGCTACGCCGACCCGTACACGTTCGTGTTCCCGACCTACCAGCGCCTCGTCTATTTGCACTCGCTCTACGACATCGCGCTCGCGTTCGAGCACTCGCCGCTGCTCGCGTGCACCGCGTTCGTCGCCGCCGGCAACGGCGGTGCGGAAGGCACGCCCACGTCGGACCGTCACACGATCGTCGGGCGCAACTTCGACTTCGACGTCGACCGCTGGTTCGACCACGACAAGATCGTCGCGATCGTGTCTCCGGCGGGCAAGATTCCGTACGCGTCCGTCGGCTGGCCCGGCATGACCGGCGTCGTCACCGGCATGAACGCGGAAGGCATCTGGATCAACGTGAACGGCGGCCGCGCCGGCGAGCTCGACAGCGCGGGCATCCCGGTCGTGTTCACGACCCGCGAGGTGCTGGAAGGCGCGCACTCCCTCGACGAGGCGATCGCCATCATCGCGCGCGACGCGCCGATGGCGTCGCACATCCTCCTCGTCGCCGACGGTGACACCGGGGAGTCGGCCGTGATCGAGCGAGCGCCGGGCCGCGCGCTCGGCATCGTACGCGACCCGAGCACGATGGTGCTCGCGAACCACTACCGCACGTCGCCGCTGAGGGACGACCCGAAGGACGCCCGCATCCGCGACCTCACGACGACGCTCGCCCGCGACGCCCGCATGCGCGAGCTCGTCGAGCGCACCCGCGGCCGGGTCGACCCCCCGACGGCGGTCGCGATGCTGCGCGACCGGGCCGGGGTCGGCGACACGGCCGTCCCGCTCGGCAACCGGAACGCGCTCGACGCGATCGTCACGACGCACTCGGTGGTCGCCGACCTCACCGAGCGCGTCCTCTGGGTCTCGGAGGGTCCCCACACGCTCGGACGCTACGCGCGCATCGACCTCCGCGCCCGACTCCGCGACGGCGAACGCGCCGCCGCGATCGAAGCCGACGGCGACATCGCCGCCGACCCCGCCCTCACCAACGGCACCTGGGAGCGCTTCGAGCTCGGCACCCGCATACGAAAGGAGGCCGCCGTCGCCCGCAACGCGGGCCGCTGGAACGCCGCCGCCGACCTCTACCGCCGCGCCACCGACCTCCGCCCCGACGACCACCAAGCATGGCAAGGCCTCGCCGAATCCTCCGCGCAGCTGGGCGATACCGCCACCGCCAGAACCGCATGGGAACGCGTCCTCGCCCTCGCCCCCGAAGGCCCGGAAGCCGAACGCAAAGCGCGCCGCCATCTCGACGACCTCAAATGATGCGGGTCACTTCGAACGCGACGCCACTCCACGCGCCCGCACCGCCGGGACGTTCGAAGTGACCCACCACCTCATAGAAGCGTGGATTGACGCACCCAGAGCAGCGCGTTAACACCGACCCCGATGGACGACTTCCGCCTCGACGAGGACTCCATCCGGGCGCTGCTCACCCGCGCCGCCGATGCAGACCCGAGCGCCGCCGAGCGGATTCTCGCCGACGCGGCCGCCGGCACGCCGCCGTCGATCGAGGACATCGCCGTGCTCTGGTACGCACGCGCGATCCCGACCGAGCGCATCGCCGACGTCGCGATCGCCGCGCGCGGCGCGCGCACGCGCCACCTCGAAACCTTCTCGCCGCTCTACATGACCAACACCTGCGACGCCGCGTGTCGCATGTGCGGCATGCGTCGCGACAACGACGCGCTCGTCCGCGAGACGGCGGAGCTCGACACGGTGAAGGAGCAGCTCGGCACGTTGCTCGACCGCGGCATGCAGGCGGTGGCGCTCCTCACCGGCGAGTACGGCGCCGAGCGCCGCCCGTGGGCGATGCGCTACGTGAACGCCGCGCTCCAGGCGACCGAGCGCATGGGCTTCAACCACGTGCTCGTGAACGTCGGCTCGATCGACGACGACGAGCTGCCGGTGTTGCTCGACGGCATCAGCCGCCGCGCCGACGGCATGCTCGCGCCGAAGGTGACGATGTGCACCTTCCAGGAGACCTACGATCGGCGCACGTACGGCAAGTTCATGGGGAAGGACCCGAGCAATCCCCGCAGCGACTACGAGCGCCGGCTCACCAACTTCGACCGCGCGCGCCGCGCCGGATTCCGGGTCGCCAATCCCGGCGTGCTGCTCGGCCTCTGTCCCGACGTCGCGTTCGAGCTCGTCGCGGCGGCACTGCACGTCCAGCACCTCCTCGACGCCGGCATGGAGATCTACCTTTCGACTCCGCGCCTCCGCCGTATCGCCGGTCGCGAAGCCGAAGGGAAAGCCGCCGCGCGCGGCGTGAGTGACGACGAATTCGTCCGGCTCCTGGCGCTCTTCTCGCTGGCACTTCCCGACGCGAAGCTCGTGCTGACGACGCGGGAGCCGCGCGCGATCCAGCAGCGCGTCGCGACGCTCGTCAGCGTCCTCTCCGCCGGATCGTCGGCGGTCACGCCCTATACCCAGGACGGCGCGCGCTTCCCGCTCGAGGCGAGCCAGTTCGAAGTGATCGACCAGCGCCCGTTCGAAGCGATCCTCAAAGAGCACCTCGACGCCGGCGTCACGATCGAGAACTTCGCCGGCTGAGCCCGTGACGCGGTCGATCGCG
>Ga0268299_1003047_pt1 | contig 16894 bp, 16 predicted proteins | sample NOBtaG_FD_193484 | JGI IMG/M metagenome (GOLD analysis project Ga0268299, IMG submission 193484) | Activated sludge microbial communities from bioreactor in Nijmegen, Gelderland, Netherland - NOB reactor | ecosystem: Engineered > Bioreactor > Aerobic > Activated sludge | place: Netherlands...
TAGCGGCGGGTCAGATTTTCAAGTTCGCGCGGGCTGAGGCTTTTGGGATCAACCAGAACACCGCCTTTTGCGCCGCCGTAGGGGATGTTGACGAGCGCGCATTTCCAGGTCATCCACATTGCCAGCGCACGGACTTCATCCAGTGTTACATTCAGGCTGTAACGGATACCGCCTTTTGATGGGCCAAGCACCGTACTGTGATGGACACGATAACCGGTGAACATCTCAATTTTGCCGTTGTCGCGCCGAACGGGAAAATTGACGGTGAATTCACGACGGGGATAACGCATAAAATCAATCAGATCGTCTTCAAGGTCGAGATATTGGATTGCCCGGTTATATTGAGCAATTGCCGTGTGATAGGCGCTTGTCACATGAGGTTCAGCATGAGTATTCATTAACGCGACCACCATAAGTGGATTGTCTCCTCGCCAAAAAGCTGGCTTTTATTCATCTAAATAAGCTGTCTGTTCCGAACATAAACAGCATTCTAGCATTAGTATACCTTGCAAGCACCAAAAAAACCTTAGCGTTTAGGTAAGAAATATGAAAAAACTCGAAAAAAATTGTGCATATTGTCTAAGCGACGAAATAGAGCGCTTTGGAATAAATTTATGCAGGTCAAATATCGCATCAGATTCAATGTAGGAGTGGTGATGCCGAAGCTCGATCAATGCCATGAACAAGTGGTGCGCGCGTTGCAGAAGGATGGGTGGACGGTTGGAGCAAAACCTGTGACCGTCCGTACTGATACCAGGAAGATTTTTATTGATGCTGGAGCGAGCCGTAAGGTGAATGGCAGCATCCAACAAATTATGCTTATTGAGATAAAGTGTTTTCCTGATCGAGACAGTACAACCGAAGAATTGTATATCGCAATTGGACAGTATATTGTCTACCGAGCCGTGCTTCAGGATCGCCAAATCGATATCCCACTTTATCTGGCAGTTCCAGAGGATGTCTATAAAGATGTCTTTGACTCGACAATCCAGCGAGGAATGAGCGATAATAAGATTAAGGCAATTATTGTCGATCTGAGTACGGAGACGATTTCAGAATGGAAAGAGTAGAGACTCTGGTTGAAATTGTTCAGCGAGAAGTTGAGGATTATCACGGGCCAGCGCTCAAGGCAACGACTTACTATTTTGAGAATCGTAAAAATCAGGAATATGTTGTGGTCATGGTGCCTGATTATGAATACCCACGCAAATATCGAGCAGATGTTGTCGTCATGGCGCGGGTGGTCGGCAGCACGGTCATCATCGACGAGGATACCACCGACAGGCCGCTGTATAAGGAACTGATGCGCGCCGGAATCCCCCGTGACCAAATTATCCTGGCTTATGCGGGCGAAACTGCGCCAAAAATCTCATCCCAAGAAAATCAATAAAAAGGGGCGCAAGCAGCACCCCTATTCGATAACAACACCCTATTGCATTTACCAGTTAGTGAATGACCCATCACGACGGCGGAGGTGTGGCGGCTCAGAGGGTTGATAACTCAACGACGCGGCGAGTTCTTCGTTGACATCAATGCCCAACCCTGGCGCGTCGGAAATAATGAAATTCGGGCCGTCGGCGACAGGCTGCACCGGAAACAGATCATTTTCATAAACCCCAAGATTTTCCGTCGGCGATAAGCGAACTTCCATCCACGAAAAATTCGGAACAGCCGCAGCCATGTGAATGGTCGCCGCTGCGCAGATCGGCCCAAGTGGGTTGTGCGGCATCAAGTCGATATAATGCGCTTCCGCCCAGCCAGCTACCTTCATCGCCTCAGTAAAACCGCCAACGTTGCAGATGTCGATTCGCGCAAAATTGGTGATGCCGCGCTCAATATAGGGTAAAAATTGCCACTTGCTGCTGAATTCCTCGCCAATTGCGAACGGCACATCGGTCATTTTCCGCAGCGCTTCATAGGCTTCTGGCGTTTCGTCGCGGATCGGTTCTTCGAGAAAATCCATTGTTCCGGGCGGCATTCGCTGGCAGAAAGAAGCTGCCTCTGCCACGCTCAGACGGTGATGATATTCGACGCCGATGACGGGTGCTTGCCCAACCGCTTCGCGCACGGCGATCATACATTCGGCGGTTTTGGCGATGGATTCGCGCGGCTCAAAAACACCTTCGCCATGAGCCGGATTCGAATCGGCTAACACAATACGAATCGCAGGCCAGTCGGTATCCATAAGGAGTTTCACATCGGCAATGATGGAATCCGCGTCGCGATTTCCAATGAAAGTGGTGGCAAAGCAGGGAATAAAATCGCGCTGTTTGCCGCCGAGTAGTTCGTAAACCGGGACGCCGAGCGCTTTGCCCTTGAGGTCATGGAGGGCAATGTCAATCGCGGAAATCGCTGCCGTCAGGACGCGCCCGCCTTCAAAATATTGGCTGCGGTACATTTCCTGCCAGTGACGCCCGATCTGAAAGGGATTTTTGCCGACGAGAAATTCCCCGTAGTGACGCACCGCGCCCGAAACAGCAAATTCACGCACCGATAAGCCGGACTCGCCCCAGCCGTAGACACCTTCATCGGTTTCGATTTTGACGAGCATCTGGTTGCGGTGGCGCGACTCGACGTAAACAATATAGGGTTTGACAGCCGTAATTTTCATGAAGATTCCTCAACGTGTAAAAGGGAATGCTGAAAAATATCTACCCTATAACCCGAAATGTCAAGTTGATGCGCGCACCACATGGTTCTTTGACTTTGGGAATCTGGTGTTTCCAGAATTTTTGGGTTGTCCCGCGCATGAGGAGTAAACTACCCGATGTCAATTCAACGGCCTGCCGAAGTTTTGAATCGTGCCTGTGTTTGAATTGGAACAGGCGTGACGCGCCGAAACTCACCGACGCGATGACCGGATTTTCGCCCAACTCTGGCTCGTCGTCGCTGTGCCAGGAAACGCTGTCCTGCTCATTGCGATACAAATTGAGCAAAACGCTGTTAAATTGCAGTCCAGCAGCCGATTCAACACTTTGTTTGATGACCTCCAGCGTTGGAGTCCAGGGAAGTGGGTTGTGCGTCATACCCGAATAACGATAAACCTTATCTATCTCGCCATACCAGGCGGTTAAGCGGGGGAGCGGCACGGTTTTCCCCGGAACTTGAATCTCGCGCTGCTCCCAGGCGATGGACAGGGTTAAATCCTGAAATAAATCGATGCTTTCTGAAGTGCTGAACAAGTTGGGATAGAACAGCACTTCAGCATCCGGCATCTTCAAAATTTCTGGCTCTTGGATCATTTCACTGGCTCGGCCATTTTCAGATACGGCCTCAAAAATTGCCCCGTATAGCTCTCATCGACCATCGCGACTTCTTCCGGTGTGCCGATGGCGATGATTTGCCCACCAGCGTCGCCACCTTCCGGCCCCAGGTCGATCAGATGATCGGCGACCTTGATGATGTCCAGATTGTGTTCGATGACCAGAACGGTGTTGCCATAATCGACAAGCTGCTGCAAAACCTCGATCAGTCGTTTTACGTCGGCTGCATGGAGTCCCGTCGATGGCTCGTCGAGGATGTAGAAAGTTTGCCCGGTGGCGCGCTTCGAAAGCTCACGGCTCAATTTGATACGCTGTGCCTCGCCGCCGCTGAGTGTCGTCGCGGGCTGACCGATGCGGATATAGCCCAGCCCAACAGCATCTAACGTTTGCAATTTGCTGTAGATCGTCGGAATGTTGGCAAAAAATTCTAAGCCTTCGCTGACGGTGGTATCAAGAACCTGGGCGATGCTCTTTCCTTTATAGTGGACTTGCAGCGTCTCGCGGTTGTAGCGTGTCCCGCGACACACTTCACATGGCACATAAATGTCGGGCAAGAACTGCATCTCGATCTGAAGCACACCCTGACCCTGGCAGTTCTCGCAGCGCCCGCCCTTGACGTTGAAGCTGAAACGTCCCGCCCCATAACCGCGAATTTTGCTTTCCGGCAGCTCGGCGAACAGGGTACGGATGGCGTCGAACATCTTGGTGTACGTGCCAGGGTTGCTGCGCGGTGTCCGTCCAATCGGACTCTGGTCGATGTTGATGATCTTGTCGAGCTGTTCGATTCCCTCAATCGAGTCATGCACACCGGGGCGTTCTTTGCTGCCGTTGATAACCTGGGCCAGCTTCCGGTGCAGAATATCGACCATGAGCGTACTTTTACCGCTGCCGCTCACGCCTGTGATGCACACCAGCTTGCCGAGCGGAATATCGACATCGAGATTTTTGAGATTATTTTCCCGTGCGCCGCGAACGCTCAAAACCTGACCATTGCCCTCTCGACGTTTTTCCGGCACGTCAATCGCCAGCCGTCCGGAGAGATATGCGCCCGTTAAGCTGTCCTCGACCTGCATCACTTCTTCCGGTGTGCCTTCGGCGATAATATGACCGCCATTTTCGCCCGCTCCAGGGCCGAGGTCGATCAACCAATCCGCGCTGCGCATCGTTTCTTCATCATGTTCGACCACGAGCAGTGTATTTCCCAGGTCGCGCATTCCGACCAACGTGTCGATCAGCTTGGCGTTGTCCCGCTGATGCAGCCCAATCGAAGGCTCATCCAGCACATACAATACACCTGTCAAACGGCTGCCGATCTGAGTCGCCAGACGGATACGCTGGGCTTCGCCGCCGCTGAGCGATCCCGCCGAGCGCGACAATGTCAGATAATTCAGGCCGACGTTGTTCAAAAAGCCGACACGCGCCGCAATTTCTTTCAAAATCTGATAGGCGATCTGCTGTTCGCGTTCATTCAACAACGCATTCGGCCCACGCAGGGACTCAACCCATCCAAGCAGTTCCGCGATAGGAATGAGGCTGATTTCATAAATGGACTTGTCGGCGATGGTCACAGCCAGTGCTTCCGGACGCAGACGTTTGCCCTGGCAGGTGTTGCAGGGTACTTTTGCCATGTACTGCTCGAACATCTCGCGCATTCCATCGGAGTTCGTCTCCCGATAGCGGCGGGCGAGGTTGTTCAGAATGCCCTCAAAGGCTGTCGAATATTCGCGATAGTCGCCGCGCGAGTTGGAATAGCGCACCTGGACTTTGCGCCCGTTGGTGCCATACAGAATAATTTTCTGATGTTCCGGCTTCAGGTCGCGCCAGGGGGTATCGAGCGAGAAGTTAAAAGCGTTGGCGATGCCGCCAATCAAACCGCGCCCCCAACTGCTTTCTTCTTCCAGATTCCAGCCGTTGCCGCTGACTGCACCCTGCGCAAGACTCAAATCCGGGTTCGGCACGATCAAATCGGGATCAAATTCCAGACGGAATCCGAGACCCTGACAGTCTGGGCAAGCGCCCTTCGGTGTGTTAAAGCTAAAGGTGCGCGGTTCGATGTCCGGCAGGCTGCCATGCCCATGCACACAGGCCAGATGTTCGCTGAACAGGATGTCCTGCGGCGGATCGAGACTGATATTGTTGATAATCACCACGCCGTCACCCAATTCGAGCGCCGTCTCGATGGCATCGGTCAAACGAGACTCGGCACTTTTGGCTTCTTCGGACTCGCGATCTTCATAATGTCGGATAATCAGACGATCAACCACAATATCAATGTTGTGAATGCCATAGCGATCTAATGAAATTTCTTCTTCGATGTCGCGCACCGTGCCGTCTACACGGACACGCTGAAAACCCGCTTTGCGCACATCTTCAAAAACTTTTTCGTGATGTCCTTTGCGCCCTTTGATGATCGGCGCGAGAATCTGTGTGCGTGTGCCATCGGGCAATGCCTGCACCGCGTCCACGACCTGCTGGGCGCTCTGCGCGACAACTTCTTCACCGCAGACCGGACAGTGGGGGATGCCGACGCGGGCATAGAGCAGACGCAAATAGTCGTAAATTTCGGTGACTGTGCCGACTGTCGAGCGTGGGTTCTGACTCACGCCTTTCTGGTCGATGGATACCGCAGGGCTAAGTCCTTCGATCTGGTCAACATCCGGTTTTTCCATCTGGCCGAGGAACTGCCGAGCATACGCGCTCAGGCTTTCGACATAGCGCCGCTGACCTTCCGCGAAGATGGTATCGAATGCGAGTGAAGACTTGCCGGAACCGGATAGGCCAGTAATGACGACCAGTTTATTTCGTGGAATTTCGACATCAATATTCTTCAGGTTATGCTCGCGCGCGCCGCGAACGACGATTTTGTCCTGAGTCATTTTGCCTGCCTGTGTCTTCTCTAACGAGCAAAAGGGGAGCGTACAAACGTTCTATTATAGTTAGTGATCGGCTCTGTGGCAAGGGCAAAGTGACCGAATTATTTTGGATTAATCTGTATTAGCGGATGCGATATAATTAAGCTGGAAGCTCAAACGGTTGGAGATTGAACAATGGTTAATATCACACTCCCTGACCATGTGGCGCAGCAGCTTGAAGAAATTGCGCGACATGAGAATCGTCCGGTGGCCGAAGTAATTGAGAAGATGCTGCAACAATACAGCCCAGCACAGTCGGATGAGCGCGCTCCTGATTGGGACTCCATTGTTGGAATCTATGATGACGATGTAACAGATATGTCTACTTCTGTACGCGAAACTTTGCAAGCCTATTTCCAAAAAAAATATGCCAACCCTGATTGACACCAACTTTTTGTTGGCATCTATCTATACCAGGGATCAGAATCATAAAAAAGCTCTTGAAGCTATCAACGTATGGGGTTCATCTACAGGTATTGTCCCTGCACCCGTGTTGCAAGAACTTTTTTATATGGCAACGATAAGGATCAACTATGTTCAGGCAATCAATTTGCTTGAAAGAATATTAAATGCGTCGTTTGATATTCAGGATTTGACTGAGGTTGACATGCGCCGCATGGTCGAAATTATGCGCCAATATGCAACAGCCAGCTTTGATTACACGGATGTGGCGATTATGGCAATGTCGGAACGTTTGAATATTCGCCAGGTCTACACATTCGACCATCGCGATTTTCGCATTTTCCGCCCCAGACATTGCGATTATTTAGAACTGCTCCCCTAAAATTGAAACAATTTATCTCCCTCTTGATAAATTTTGGTAGGTTTTGAGAGCTTTCCGATGTTATAGTAGCCGCAGTATTGTGAAAAACCGAACAGGATAGCTCAAGATGCGTGACGTTTGTGTCATTGGAATCGGTCAAACGCCAATTGGCGAACTGTGGGAAATGAGCCTGCGTGACCTGGGTGCTGCGGCATTAAAAAGCGCAGCACAGGACGCGGGAATCGAACAGGTTGATGCACTCTATGTCGCCAACATGCTCGCGCCGCGACTCAGCAATCAGGCACACCTCGGCGCATTGATCGCCGATTTTGTCGGCTGGCGCGGGATCGAGGCGACCACCGTCGAAGCGGCCTGCGCTTCTGGCGGCGCGGCTTTTCAAACAGCCGTGCGCGCCATCGCCAGCGGCATGATCGACGTAGCAGCGGTGTGCGGTGTCGAAAAAATGACCGACGCGACCACTGGCCCGGTCACATCGGCATTGGCGACGGCTGCCGACGCCGATTTTGAAGGCGCGCACGGGGCATCCTTTGTCGCGCTTAATGCGCTGGTCATGCGGCGCTATATGTACGAATACCGCGTCCCGCATGAGGCGTTTGGGCCGTTCAGCATCAACGCCCACCAGAATGCGGTCAATAACCCCAACGCGATGTTCCGCAAAGCCATCAGCGAAAAAATCTATAACAACGCGCCGATGATCGCCGATCCGATTAATTTGTACGACAGTTCGCCAATTTGCGATGGCGCGGCGGCGATTATCCTCTGCCCGCTGGAAATGGCGCGGGATTTGAGCAAAAACACGCCGATTAAAATTCTAGCCAGCGCGACAGCGACAGACTCGCTCGACCTCGCGAACCGCCGCGATATGCTGGCGTTGGAAGCCGCGCGCATGAGTGCTGCCAGAGCCTACGAGCACGCCAAACTTGCCCCGGCAGACATTGACGTTTTTGAAGTCCACGACGCTTTTTCGATTATGGCGGCGTTGAGCCTGGAAGCGGCGGGATTTGCTGAACGTGGAAAAGGCACCTATCTGGCGCAGGATGGCGAAATCACCGTCAGCGGGCGTGTGCCGATCAGCACGATGGGCGGCCTCAAAGGGCGGGGACATCCGGTGGGCGCGACGGGCGTCTATGAGCTGGTCGATCTGATTACGCAGCTTCGCGGCGAGGCGGGCGCGAATCAAGTGCCGAACGCGGCAATGGGCATGTCGCAAAATATCGGCGGTACGGGCGCGACGGTGGTCACACATATCCTGGGACGTGAGAATTAGCCGATTTTGGATCAACCTGCGCTTTGACATCCGGCGCGGTGGTTCATTATACTAGGGCGGCAACCCTCATGTTGACAAGGAACAGCAAAAAATGACCAGTAACCCCGATGATAAAAAACAGACGGAGGCTGCCGACGCAGCGCCATCTGAGACGACAACACGTACCAATTTTATCCGCGAGATGGTTGACGAGGATAACCGCACGGGCAAATTTGGCGGGCGCGTTCAGACCCGTTTTCCACCAGAGCCGAATGGCTATCTGCATATTGGACATGCCAAGTCGATCTGCCTCAATTTCGGCCTCGCGGCGGATTATGGTGGAAAATGCAATCTGCGCTTTGACGACACCAACCCGGTCAAAGAAGAACAGGAATATATCGACGCCATTATCGAAAATGTGCGTTGGCTGGGTTTTGAGTGGGGCGACAAGGTTTTCTACGCCTCCGATTATTTCGAGCAGCTTTTCCAGTGGGCGGTTCAGCTTATCCAAGCGGGTAAAGCCTATGTTGATGACCTGAGCGCTGACCAGATTCGCGAATATCGCGGGACACTGACTCAACCCGGCAAGGAAAGCCCATATCGTAACCGCTCGATTGAAGAAAATCTCGATCTATTTGAGCGTATGCGCAAAGGCGAATTTCCCGATGGTTCGCGCGTTTTGCGGGCGAAAATCGATATGACCTCGCCCAATATCAACCTGCGCGATCCGGTGCTCTACCGCATTTTACATGCCGACCATCCCCGCACGGGCGACAAGTGGTGCATTTATCCAATGTACGACTTCGCGCATGGGCAGTCGGACTCGATTGAAGGTGTGACGCATTCCATCTGTACACTTGAATTTGAAGATCATCGCCCGCTCTACGATTGGTGTCTCGATCAACTGGGAATCTATCATCCTCGGCAGATCGAGTTTGCCCGCTTGAACTTCAATTATATGGTGTTGAGCAAGCGTAAGCTTATCAAGCTGGTACAGGATAAGCATGTGCGCGGCTGGGATGATCCGCGTATGCCCACATTGGCGGGTGTACGTCGGCTTGGCTATACGCCGGAAGCGATTCGCAATTTTTGCGACCTGATCGGCGTCGCCAAGAGCAACAGCATTGCCGAAATCGGAATGCTCCAATACTGCGTCCGGCAGGATTTGAACAAGCGGGCGCAGCGCGTGATGGGCGTCTTGAATCCGCTTCGCGTAGTGATTACGAATTATCCTGAAGATCAGGTTGAAGAATTTGACGCCGTGAATAATCCTGAAGACCTCTCGGCGGGGACGCGCAAAGTGCCATTTTCGCGGGTGCTGTACATCGAGCAGGATGATTTTATGGAAAATCCGCCGAATAAATTTTATCGGCTTTCGCCAGGGCGTGAAGTGCGGCTGCGTTACGCTTACTTCATTAAATGTGTCGATGTCATCAAGGACGCGCAGGGTAAGATTGTCGAACTCCACTGCACCTATGACCCGGAGACGCGCGGCGGCGATGCACCCGATGGACGCAAAGTGAAAGCGACGATGCACTGGGTGTCGGCGAAACACGCGCGTCCGGCTGAAGTGCGTTTGTACGATAACCTCTTTGATCGCCCGAATCCGAATGAAGAAGTTGAAGGCAGCGATTTTACGGCCTTCATCAATCCCAATTCGCTGCAAGTCATCGAATCAGCCTGGATCGAGCCAAGCCTCACCGGGGCAGCAGCGGGCAGCTTCTATCAATTTGAGCGCCTGGGCTATTTCTGCGTTGATCCCGATTCGACAGCCGATAAGCTGGTTTTCAACCGCACCGTATCGCTGAAAGACGAATGGGCGAAGCTGCAAAAAAATCAGCCGAGCGCTTAAGGACGCCGAGCGGAATCACGTAAAAAGGGTGATCTGACTTCGAAAGTCGTTAACGCTTCATAGGCGTGCGGCTTTCGAAATGCATTCCCCCAGACTTCGCTTGAGCGATAATCGCGCAGCTTTTCGACATCGAAATCGGCGATGTAAATACCCTCGCTTTCACCCGCTTCGACGATCAGCATATCTCTTGACCAGCCTTCGCCAAATGCGATGCCATCGACGGCAATCGAGTGGCCCTTAAAGTCTGAACCCGCATAGTTGGTCATCGCCAGACCGACCATATTTTCATAAGCGCGCGTCTGAAACTGCATCAGGCGATGCGGCTCAAGACCACAGGCGTTCGGCGTCAGGATAATTTCAGCGCCTTTCAGCATCAGGATTCGCGCACTTTCAGGAAATTCCCGATCATAACAAATCATCGCGCCGACCTGAACGATCCCCTGGGCGGTATCCAGCGCACAAACGTAGAAATCGCTGCCCGGTGTGCAAGCGCGCTCGAAGCCGAAATCACAAGTATGCACTTTTGCGTAAGTCAGAACAATTTCGCCGTGCCGATCAATGATCGAAACGGTGTTACGCGGCGCACCCGACCATTTTCCAAGATAGGTGATGGCGATTGCCATATTCAGTTCGCGCGCGAGGTCGCGAAAATGGACAATAAAATCATCGCTTTCACTGACCGCCTGATTTTGCCATGCTGCGCGCTGCGCTTCATCCTCATAACCTGTGTAGCCGATATTCCACATTTCAGGGAAAAGTGCGATGTCCGCGCCCATAGTCTGCGCTTCACGACAGAACTTTTCACCTTTGGTCAGGTTCGCTTGCTGGTCATTCCCGCAGGCCGTAAGCTGCAACAAGGCCACCTTCAGTTGAGTCATGTCTGGTTTCCTTTCACACATCACCGCTGCACAGGCTGATTATAGCCTCTTACATCCCTGGCTGCTTGACACCTTCTGGTTGGCTGGCTATGATTTCGGGCGCTTAAAAAGACTCACATCGAAGGAAAAATCATGCTGATCGAATGGGTAAAAGTTATCATCCTGGGGATCGTGGAAGGTATTACTGAATTTTTACCCATCTCGTCTACCGGCCACCTGATCGTGGCGGCGGCAATCCTGAATTTTCAGGCCATCGCGGGCGGAACATTCGAGATTTTTATCCAACTGGGCGCTGTCGTCGCGGTCATCATTTTTTATCGCGCCGCCATTTTTCAGCAAGTTCGAACGGTGGCCTCCGATTCGCGAGTCCAGCGCTTCTGGTTGGGCATTATTATTGCGTTCATCCCGGCGGCGGTGATCGGCTTTTTGCTGCGTGATTGGATTAAAGAGGTGCTGTTCTCGCCTGTCGTCGTGGCGGTTTCGCTGATCGTCGGCGGCATCCTCTTTTTGATAATCGAACGCCGTCCCGCCGCAGAATCCACAGCAAATGAGGCAGTCGATATTACGCTCCCACAGGCACTCATCGTGGGCATCGCTCAAGTGACGGCCTTGATTCCTGGCGTCTCGCGTTCCGGCGCGTCGATTATCGGCGGGCGGCTGGGCGGGATGAGCCGCAGCGCAGCAACCCAATTTTCGTTCTATCTCGCGATTCCGACGCTGGGCATTGCGACGATTTACGACCTGCTAAAAAGCCTCGATCAGATCAGCAGCGACCAACTCGCAATGTTGATCGTCGGCGCGATTGTGTCGGGTGTTGTCGCCTGGGTGTCGATTGGCTGGCTGCTGCGTTATGTTGCTAATAATACCTTCACCGTGTTTGGCTACTATCGGATTGCTGCGGGGATCATAATCTTAATTCTTGTGGCTGCTCAGCTTATATAACACGTCAAATTTTACGTTTTAACCCTGTTAATAATGGTACAATGAATATCGACAGCTTGAGCTGCGGGCTGTTGGAATTCGAGGTATCGATTGTGACAAAAATTCTGGTCATCGAGGACGAGCACTCACTTCGAAAAGACATCATGGAGATGTTGAGCTTTGAAGGCTATACCATGCTGGGCGCAGAAAATGGCCTGGTGGGTATCGAAGAAGCTCGCAAGCATTTACCCGACCTGATCGTTTGCGATATCATGATGCCGGAATTAGACGGTTACGATGTTCTCGACGAACTCCGACGCGATACCCAAACCGCTGCCATCCCCTTTATCTTCCTGACCGCTCGTACCGATAAGATGGATCGTCGTCACGGCATGGAGTTGGGGGCAGATGATTTTCTGACCAAGCCCTTCAGCGTCAGCGATCTGCTGAAAACCATCAGCGCTCGGTTGAAAAGACGTGAGGATATTGAGCGCGTCACCGAACAGCGCATGGAAGAACTGCGCGGCAATATCATCCTTTCGATGCCGCATGAACTTCGCACCCCGCTCACCATCATCCTCGGCTTTTCTGATCTTTTGCTTGGTGAGGATAACCCCAAATCTGACCAGATTCGCGACATGGCGCAGCATATCAATAAGGCGGCTGTCCGGCTGTATCATCTGATCGAAAATTATCTGATTTATGCCCAGCTTGAAACGTCTGCCAGTGACATGGAATTCCTGAATATGCTTCGGGGGAGTGTAACGTCCCATCCCCGCGTTGTGATCGAAGACCAGGCGATTCAGAAATCCCAGACTTATAATCGTGAGGCTGATCTGAAACTGGATATTGCAGAAGTTGCTGGCGTTGTTGTGCTGGAAGAATATCTGAAAAAGATGATCGCGGAAGTCGTGGATAACGCATTTAAGTTTTCGGAGCGTGGTACGCCGGTTTATGTTGTGGGGAGCAGACATGATGAACGCTATATGCTGCAAATCACGAATTATGGACGCGGAATGACCGCGCAGCAGATTCGCGATGTGGGGGCATATATGCAGTTTGGTCGGATGCTGCACGAACAGCAAGGTTCGGGTTTGGGATTGGTGATTGCGCGACGAGTGGCTGAGCTGCACGGCGCTGAAATATCGATTGAGAGCATTCCCGATCATCAAACAACCGTTACGTTAAATCTGACGCTCAATTCGCCACCCAAAACCTGAATTTAGCGCCTCCATTCGCTTGCCCATAATTTCACCTGATGGTAGACTGCATATATTGCAGACTATTTGACATGACGCCTGTTCTCCGAGGAGGCTGTACTACATGCGGAATTACAAGACTCTCTGGCTTTTGGCTATGAGCTGTTTGTCGATCCTTCTCTTAACGACAGGCTGTTTCCAACCGGCGGGTGAAGGTTTACAGGCGACCAGTGTTGCTCAAGGCGCGACTTTTACGCCCTCACCTTCGCCAACGCCAGAAATCCCCACCGAAGAATCAACCGAATTTGTCATCCAGCAAGCCGGCACTCCAACCCCTGAATCTATCGCTTCGGTAAATGGCACAGAGCAGGATCAAGGTGGTGGGCAGGAGATCGCCCAGGCCCAGGATGATGGCCCAGCGCAGACCGCAACCGCGATTATTGTTGCAGCTACCGAGCGTGCAGCCTTCAACCTGACCGCAACCGCACTCGCTTTTACCACACCAACACCTACGCTGGCTCCTCTACTGCCAACGGCTTCACCCACGCTAAATACAGGCACAGGTGGGACAGGTGGCCCTTGTTCGCATGTTGTTCAGCAAGGCGATAACTTATTCCGCATCTCCCTGCGCTACAACGTGCCGATTCAAACGATTGCAACGGCGAATAATATTGTGAATATCAATATTATCAATATCGGGGACACACTCAATATTCCAGGATGTAATTCCGGTGGTGATTACGGGACAGGCGGCCCCATCGGCAGTGGTCAGACCTATACGGTCATGCAGGGCGACACCCTGTTCAAGCTGTCCATGCAATATGGTGTCACCGTACATCAGATTGCTGCCGCGAATGGCATTCCCAATATCAATTTGATCTATATCGGTCAACAGCTTGTAATTCCAGCCGCATAACGATTTATAATCCGGGCGGTGAAATGCCGCCCTTTTCATTCACTATGCAAGAAATAATCACCGCAACCCGCAAAATTTATAAAGGCCGTGTTATTACGCTCGATATTCATGAGGTACGGCTGCCGGATGGCAACCTGAGCAAACGTGAAATTATCCAGCATCCCGGCGCAGTCGCGATTGTCGCCCTTGACCCCGACCAGAATGTCCTGCTGGTGCGGCAGTTCCGGCTGGCGGCGAATAAAATTCTGTATGAAATTCCAGCAGGTACGCTCGAACCCGGCGAACCGTCTGATATATGTGCCGAGCGCGAATTGCAAGAGGAAGCTGGATACAAACCAGGTAAGCTAGAATCGTTGGGTGGTTTTTTTGTCGCTCCTGGCTATACCACCGAATATATTCACCTCTATCTGGCGACTGAATTATCTCCCGCGCAGCTCAAAGGGGATGATGATGAGTTTATCGAAGCGCACCGTGTTCCGCTGACCGAAGCGCTGGCGATGGTGGAGCGGGGCGAAATCATCGACGGCAAGACCATCAACGGCTTACTGCGGGTGGCGCGGCGGCTCAAGCTGTAAAAAACTGCCTTGTAGTGTCTACCATCGCCATGCTATAATTTTCGATTATTCCGAACAACGCCCCAGGGCGTATTTTTTTGAGTTTGAAAGGAATTTATCGTGATCGACCTTATGAAATCTTTAGAGGCCGAAGATCGCGGTCACCCAGAAGTGGCTTCAGGCGATACCGTTAAAGTTCACGTCCGCATCGTCGAAGGTGATCGCGAACGTGTCCAGATCTTTCAGGGCATTGTGATCCGTGTCCGCAGCGGTGGCAATGATGCCAACTTCACTGTGCGGCGCATTGCTAGTCACGGCGTTGGCGTGGAACGTACCTTCCTGCTGAAAAGCCCGCGTGTTGAAAAAATCGAAGTTTTGCGCCGTGCCAAAGTGCGCCGCGCACAGCTTTACTATCTGCGTGACGTGCGTGGCAAGGCTGCCCGCTTGAAGGAACGCCGATAATTTTATGCAACCGTTGATCGGTATCACCACGTCGATACAGCTTCGAGAAGACGGTTTAGCTGAAAACCATACGTCGTTTGCACCAAACGCGGCGGCGATAGAACGAGCCGGGGCACTTCCGGTTTTGATTCCGACTGGGCTTGACCCGGCGACTTTGCGCGCCATCTATGATCGTATGGATGGCGTTTTTGTCCCCGGCGGTGGCGATGTCAATCCAGATCGCTATGGTGCGCCGCATCACCCACTGACGGATCGCATCGTTGATGCGCGCGATACGCTGGAAATCTCGGTTGTCCAGTGGGCGGCGGAAGATGATGTGCCGCTGCTGGGGGTTTGCCGGGGCAATCAGGTGATTAATGTCGCGCTGGGCGGCACGTTGATCCAGGATATTCCATCGCAGCTTGAGTCGGATATTAACCATCGCTTCCGGCCTGAAGGTGCGAAATTTCCACAAGAGGGTCATACTGTCGATATTGAGCCGGGGAGCCGTCTGGCAGATATTATCGGCGCGACCCAAAACGTGACGGTCAATACGCTGCATCATCAGAGTGTGGAAAAAATTGCGCCTGGGTTAGTCATTACAGCACATGCGCCTGATGGGGTGGTTGAAGGTGTCGAAATGCCAGGGAAGCACTTTTTTCTCGGCGTTCAGTGGCATCCCGAAATTATGCCAGACAGCGAACCCATGCAGCAGTTGTTCAAAGCGTTTGTCACGGCAGCGCGGCAGAATATGTTGAGCAAAGCCGCCCGAACAGCGGTTGTCGGCAGATAATATTGATTTCGTAGGGGCATGATGATGCAATTGAACTTTTTAATTCGGTAATCGCGTGATGTCGGTTGTAGGGGCTTGATGTGACCGCAGGAAACCCCTGTTGGGCATCAAGCCCTTAGGGACATTGTTGCCGATTTATTTTGTTCAAAAGCATTATCATGCCCTGGCTCTGCCTTCTGGCCCTAGGGACGCATCAAAGTTGGCTCACTGTTTGGGGTGCTTTCGCCCGTATGATCTTCAATCGCAACGCGGCGGGCATCCTCCGGCGGATTGACGGGCAGCAGCACATAAAATGTCGTGCCAGGGAACGTATCCATATTGTGTCCGCTGCTTTCCGCCCAGATTTTACCCCCATGACTTTCGATCACGCCTCGCGCAATCGTTAAGCCCAAGCCCGGCCCAGCACCCATAAATTTATACGTCCCGGTGGAATGCAAGCCAGGGTCATAAGCGCGATAAAATTTTTCAAAAATCAATTCCAGATTTTCAGGGTCGATGCCCACGCCTGTATCCGAAATGGCGATCAGAATTTGATCGATGCCATCGGCTTCTTCCGAAGGTTGCAGGTTGGCGGTGATGTCGATGCGCCCGCCGTCCGGTGTGAATTTGATCGCGTTGATGACAATATTGCGGAAGGCCTGCACCAGCCGCTGCATATCGGCCTGGATGGTGGGCAGGCCGCGCAGCCCACGCCCGGAAACGGTGAGCTTGCGCTGCTTGATGGCATCGGTCAGCGGCTCAATCGCCATACGCATGATGCTTTCCGGCGCGGTCTGGGCGAAGCGCAAATCCATCGCGTTGACATCAAGCTGACTGACATCGAGCATGGCGGAGATCAGTTCTTCGGTTCGTTCAATCGCTTTGCGCAGATTGGTGATCATGCCCGTTGTCTGGTCTTTGTCCAGCATTCCCTGCTCGTTGAGAGCGTCGATAATATCGGTATACCCGCGAATCTGCGCCAGCGGCGTGCGGAGTTCGTGGCTGGCAATCGTAATAAAATCGGTTTTGACCGAGTCCAGCTTCTCAAGCTGCTCGTTAGCTTCTTCGAGTCCGGTATTCAGTGACCGCATCGAGCTGTTCAAATGGCGCAGGTCGGCGACCAGGCGGGCGTTGCGCAGGGCGATGCCGGTCTGGT
>Ga0268299_1003048_pt1 | contig 16892 bp, 19 predicted proteins | sample NOBtaG_FD_193484 | JGI IMG/M metagenome (GOLD analysis project Ga0268299, IMG submission 193484) | Activated sludge microbial communities from bioreactor in Nijmegen, Gelderland, Netherland - NOB reactor | ecosystem: Engineered > Bioreactor > Aerobic > Activated sludge | place: Netherlands...
ACGTTCAGTAGTCCCATGTCGATCACTCCTTTGGCCCCCTCGCTCTTCGCTTGGGGGAGGGTCACATGGGTCAAATCTCAATGGAAATTACGCGCCTACCCGGGTCACTTCTCAGTGGAAATCAACAACCGCCGGGGCCATAGCCTGGAACGAGATGCTCGCACATCGAAGCGCGTCGGGCGGACCATCTGGCGACGATGGAGCGGCTATCACCGCCGAAGCCGCGCAGAGACCAAGATACACTGCGTCAAGTTGCTGGGGCAGCGCTTCTCCGCTCGGGACTTCGACCGTCAGGTTGCAGAGTTCCAGGTCCGTGTTGCCGTGCTGAACGCCTTCACAGCCCTCGGCATCCCCGTCACAGAGGTCGCGGGATAGGCATGCCCGGGGAAAGGGGAACTCCGTCCCTCACCCGATTTGTGCAACAGAGCCGCTCGAAGCCCTGCTGCGCGGGTTGATGCAGCGCCAGACCAAACGGGACGCCGACTTTGCCAGCCGCCTGACGGCGCTGCGGGCGAAGCTCGCCGATGCGGAAGGGCGCCTCGGCCGCCTCTATCAGGCCATCGAAAACGGCATCGCCGATCCGCACGACCCGACCCTGAAAGACCGGGTTGCCGTCGTCCGCCAGGAACGCGACGCGGCGCAGGTGGTCTTTGACCGGGCCGTCGCGGAAATGACGCCCGAAGCGCAGATCACCGAAGCCAAGATCGCCGGGTTCGTCGCCATCATGCGCGACAACATCCTCACCGGCGACACGGCCTTTCGCCGGACATGGCTGCGCGCGGTCATAGATCAGGTCGAAGTGGACGACAGGGAAGTCCGTATCCACGGAAGACGTACCACACTGGAACGCCTCGTGATGGGCGGCGAGGCGGCTCCCGCATCAGTGCCCAGTTTTGTTCGGAAATGGCGGAGGGAGTGGGCCTGATATCCAACCTTCTCCAAATTAACATATTGATTATATTCACAAAATTAAGACGCGCTTGAACTCACACTATGACGGCTGGGACGATTGTCCCGCTTCTCGACCTCACTGTCGGAAGCGCAGGGCAGCATCATCTCCGCGGTGAGGCCGCTTGTAGCGCCGGGGCGCGGAGAGGTCAGATGCAGGCGTGATCCGATGCGCTCGGCGATGGTGGCGACGATGGCGAGGCCGAGGCCGCTGCCTTCGGCGCTGCTGCCGGCGCGGGTAAAGCGGGTGGCGAGACGGGCAAGCGTTTCGGGAGGGATGGGCAGGCCGTCATTGGACACACGTAGGATGCCCTCTGAGGTGAGCGTCACGTCGACCGGTTTTGCCGGATCGCCGTGGCGCAGTGCGTTGTCGATCAGGTTGCGCAAGATGATGGCCAGCGCATCCGGGTCGAGGTCGGACAGAACCGCCGCTTCGGGCAGGCGAAGGCGGATGCGCTCGTCGCCCGCGTCGCGGCCCTGTTCCTCGACCAGTATCCGCACCACGGGGCACAGATCGGCGGCGCTGTCCCGGCGCAGCCTCGCCCCCTCGGCGCGGGCAAGCTGCATCAGGCGCTCGCTGACCCGTAGCAGGCGTTTCAGCGCCGCCTCCATCGCGGCCGCGCGCATCCGCGCGGCCGGGTCCGCCGTCTCGGCCTGAAGACGCTGTGCCTGGGCGATGGCGCCGGCCAGCGGGGTGCGCAGCTCATGCGCGGCGTTGGCGGCGAAACTCCGCTCGGCCTCGAAAGCGGCGGACAGGCGGCAGAGCACATCATCGAGCGTGGCGGCGATCGGGGCGAGTTCCGAAGGCAGATCGCCCGCGGACACCGGCGACAGATCCCGCGCGCCACGCGCCGCCAGCCGCTCGCGCCAGCGTTGCAGTGGCGCAAGTCCCGCCCGCAGCGCCAGCCATATCGCCGCGAAGGCCAGCGGCACCACCACCAGAAGCGGCAGCAGCAACATCCACAGCGCCTCGCGCGCGATGCGGGCGCGGTGGGCCAGCGGCTCGGCCACGGTCAGTCGCACCGTGTCTCGCAATGCGGCGATATTGTAGAGGCGAAGCGTCGCCGTGCTGCGAAACCCCGGCCCGTCCCAAGGCGGAAACCCGGCCGGATCGACAGCATGCGATTGCAGCAGCACCCGACCGGCCGGGTCGCGCAACACATAGGTCAGGAACTCGTCATGCGGAGCGATGACGCCCAGAATGCGTGGATCGTCCTCGTCATTCTCGTCGGCCGGGCCGCGACCCAGCACATCGTTGACAGCGAGAGGCAGCAGGCGTTCGGCGCTTTCCTGAAGCGCCGAGTCGAACAGCGCGTCCAATTCACGCCGCATCAGTCCGGCGGTCAGCAGGGCGGTTGCCAGCCACAGCGCCACCAGCGCCAGCCCCAGCCAGAGCGCCAGCCGGCCCCGCAGGCTTGCGGGTGCCCTCATCCGCGACCCAGCCGATAGCCGAGGCCGCGCTCGGTCTCGATGACGCTGGTGCCCAGCTTCTTGCGCAGGCGGCTGACATGGACCTCAATGGTGTTGCTTTCGACCTCGGCGCCGAAAGCGTAAAGCTTGTCCTCGAGCTGTGCCTTCGAGAACAGTTGGCCGGGATGGCCCAGCAGGGCCTCGAACAGCGCCCATTCGCGCGCCGTCAGCGGCACGAGCCTGCCGGCGCGATGAACGCTGCGCGCGGCAAGGTCGATTTCCAGATCGCCATGCTGGATCAGCGGGTTGGGGTTGCCGGCATAGCGGCGCGCGACCGAGCCGATCCGCGCCGTGAGCTCCGCGAGATCGAAGGGCTTGATCAGATAGTCGTCGGCCCCCGCGTTCAGGCCTTCGATGCGGTCCGAGACCTGATCGAGCGCGGTGAGGATGATCACCGGCGTGGCATTGCCGCGCCCGCGGAGCGCGCGCAGATAGGGAATGCCACGCCCGTCGGGCAGCATCAGATCCAGCAGCACCAGGTCGTAGGGGATGGTTCTCAGATGCTCGCTTGCCGCATCGAGCCGATGCACCCAGTCGGCGCTGTGACCATCCGCTGTGATCTGGTCGCGCACCGCCGCGCCCAGCACCGTGTCGTCCTCGATCAGCAGGATGCGCATGGTGGTTCCCTCTCACGGCTCGCTTCCGGATTGCCCGCCGCAACTGACGGCAGCCTTACCGTAATCGGGGCGCCGCTTCAGTTTGCTGTCAGCTTTCCATGCCATCAGGGTGCGAACGAGTTGGCAAGGAGGAGTGTGACCAATGCGCAAGGCGCTGACAATGCTGGTTCTGGCTCTGGTGTTGCCAGCGGGCGCGGCACTGGCCGACGACGATTGCCGCGTCCCCATGGCCGACTGGCAACCGCGCGAGGCGGTGATGGCGTTGGCGCAGGAGCGGGGCTGGACGATTTCGGGCATCAAGATCGATGACGGTTGCTACGAAGTCCGGGGCACCGACGCCGAAGGCCATCAGATCAGGGTCAAGATCGACCCCGGCAATCTCGATCTGGTCGAGATGCGCATCCGTTATCGCGACAGGGATGGACGACGGTCGGGCCCACCGGAAGGGAACCATGACTGACGGGGCACACGCACCCGACTCATCAAAGCCTTGCGCTCCGCCGGACACCGGCGGGGCGCTTTCGTTTCATGTACCACCGTCGGCACCTCCCCTCGGTTCGCCCGCCGCCCTGACAGCAAGCTGAAGCAGATTCCCGGCGGGCGTCAGCACCCCGTCAGTCACGCCCTCCAGGTTGGTCACATCAGGCAACCCGAACCGAGGAGAAACGCCATGAAGACCCTGCTCACCGCCGCTGCACTTGCCCTTGCGATCCCTGCCGGGGCGGCGCTTGCGGACACCCATTGCGACGTGCCGACCGCGAACATGCAGTCCTGGGAATCGCTCATCCAGCTGACCAAGGATTTTGGCTGGTCCATCTCGAAGATGGAGCTCGACGATGGCTGCTACGAACTCAATGTCATCGATCAGGGCGGCAATCACCTGGAGATGATCGTCGATCCCCAGACGCTCGACGTCATCGACGGCAAGGTCGAGCGCTGGAGCGACGGCACCAGGCCCGAAAAAACGAAGTGATCCCGCCAGTGCTCCGCGGCCCGGTTGTCGCGGAGCCATTTCAATCGGGCGCCAGCCTTCAGATCGGTGATCGGGAAGGTCGCCCCACACACACTTCAAAAGGATGAACTGACCATGAGGATTCCGTGGATTGCCGCCGCTTGCCTTGCGGCGCTGCCGGCAACGGCTGCGCTGGCGGAGGATGACTGCCATGCGCCTCGTGCCGCCTGGCAGCCGCGCGAGGCGGCCATGCAGGCCGCGAGCCGCCTTGGCTGGCGCGTCGAGGAAATCGAGGCCGATGACGGCTGCTGGGAGATCGAGGGCCGCGATGCCGAAGGCCGGCGCATCAAGGCCAAGCTCGACCCCGCCACGCTGAACGTCGTCAAGCTGCGCCACCGCGACGGCGGCCGCGACCGGCGGCGCGAGGACGTGCGCGCACCGGCCGCCCCGCTGGCCGCCCCACCCGCCAATCCGCTGTTCCAGAACGGCAAGCCGCCCGTAGTGCAGGTGAACTGACACCCCCAATGAAGGGAGATAACAAGATGAAATCCGCCGTTGCAGCATTTGCACTGACCTCGGCCCTCGTGGCGCCCGGCCTCGCCGCAGCCCGGCCAGTCACCTTCACCACCACGCTGAACAACTACGGCGGCGACGGCGCCTATCTGGTGCTTTACCTCACCGATGCCGCGGGCCGCTATGCAGGCACGCTCTGGGTCGCCGGGGGCAAGTCGAAATACTACGATTCGCTTGCCGGCTGGTATCGCGCCACCGGTGGCGATCCGGCGCAGATCGACGGCATCACCGGCGCCAGTGTCGGCGCGGGCCGGACGCTGGAAATCACGCTCGACCTGGCCGATGCGCTGTTTGACGCGGGCTATGTCCTGCATGTCGATGCCGCCGTCGAGGATATGCGCGACAGCCCCGACGACGTGGCGGTGCCCCTGACCACGCAAGGCGCAGGCAAGCCCACGCCGGGCCGCCGCTACGTCGCCAGCCTCAAATACGACATGTGACGGAGCCGGCCGATGATCCGCTTGCTTCACCGCTGGCCGGGGCTGGCCGGCCTGCTGCTTGTCGCCCTGCTGGCGGTGAGCGGCGCGGCGCTGTCGGTCTTTCCGGTGATCGAGCAGTTCGCCGCGCCACGGGCGGCCGCCGGGCTGAGCGTGGGCGACCTCGCCGCCCGCGTGCAGGCCGAGTATCCGGGGGTCGAGCAGATCCGCCGCGCACCCTCAGGACGCATCACGGCCTGGTGGTTCGAGGATGGCACGCCCGGGGGGGCGGTGATCGACCCGGCGACCGGGCAAGGCGTAGCGTCGGCCGATGCCAACCCGGTCGAACGCTGGCTGGTCAACCTGCATCGGCAGCTGTTCGCGGGCGATACGGGCCGACTGGTCATGGCGGCGGGTGCGGGGGTCATGCTGCTGCTGTGCGCCTCGGGGGCGGCTTTGATTGCGCGGCGCATGGGCGGCTGGCGCCGCTGGTTCGGCCCCGCGCGCGGGGGGCCGGCGGCACGGCTGCATGTCGAACTGGCGCGTATAGCGGTGGCGGGTCTGGCGCTTTCCGCGCTGACCGCGCTGTGGATGACGGCCTCGACCTTCGGACTGCTGCCTGATCAGGCGCGGGCGCCGCTCTTTCCGGCCACGACCAGCGGCCAGACCGGGATCGCCCCCAACCATATCGCGGCGCTTGCCGATCTGCCGGTGGCCGCGCTGCGCGATCTGAGCTTTCCCGACCCGACCGATCCCGCCGACGCCTTCACGCTGAAGACCGACCGGGGCGCTGGCTATCTCGATCAGGGCACGGGCGAGTTTCTGGCCTGGACCGATGCTCCGGCATTGTCGCGGGTCACGGATACCTTCACGATGCTGCATACCGGGCGCGGCGCGGCGGTCATCGGTCTCGTCCTGGGTCTGATGGCGCTTTCGGTGCCGGCACTGGCAGTGAGCGGGTTTGCCCTCTGGCTGGCAGGCTGGCGGGCACGCCCGCGCATCCGCAGAAACGCTTCGGCAGGCCGGGCCGAGACTGTCATCTTCGTCGGCTCCGAGGCCGGCAGCACCTGGGGCTTTGCCGCCACGCTGCACCGCGCGCTGAGCGAGGCTGGGCAGTCCGTCCATGTGGCGCCCATGACCGCCTTCGATCCCGCATGCTACCGGGCGGCGAAGCGCCTGCTGATCCTTGCCGCCACCTATGGCGACGGGATGGCCCCGGCCTCGGCCAAGGGTTTCATCGAGCGGCTGGAACATGCCCCGGCCCTTTCCGGCGTACCGGTCGCGGTGTTGGGCTTCGGCGATCACAGTTTTCCGGCCTTCTGCGCCTTTGCCGACGAGGTCGCGCAGCTGCTGACCGCGACGGGCTGGACGGAACTTCTGCCGCCTGACGCGGTGGACCGCCAGTCGCCGCAGGATTTCGCCCGCTGGGGCCGCGCGCTCGGGCGGACACTCGGCCTCGAGCTGGAACTGGTCCATCAGCCGGCCCAGCCCGCCACCGAGGCCCTGACGCTGGTCTCGCGGCGCGACTACGGCGCGGAGGTGCAGGCCCCGACCGCGATCCTGCGTTTTGCCCTGCCGCGCGCGGGGTTTTGGCAACGGCTGATGCGGCGCGGATTCGCACGCTTCCAGGCCGGCGACCTGCTGGCGGTGCTGCCCGAGGGGGACGCTGTGCCGCGCCTCTATTCGCTGGCCTCAGGCAGCCGCGACGGCTTTGTCGAGATCGTCGTGCGCAAGCAACCCGGCGGGCTGTGTTCGGGGCAGCTGGTGGCGCTGGAGCCGGGCAGCACCATTCGCGCCTTCATCCGCCCCAACCCCGGGTTTCACTCCGGCCACGGGCGCGCCCCGCTGATCCTGATCGGCGCCGGCACCGGAATCGGACCGTTGGCGGGCATGATCCGCGCCAACCGCCACGCCCGACCGGTGCACCTGTTTTTCGGCCTGCGCGCCCGAGAAAGCGACTTCCTCTTTGCCGAGGAACTCGCCGGCTGGCAGCGGGACGGCCGCCTTGCCCGGCTGACCACCGCCACGTCGCGCGGGCCGCGCCCGTACTACGTCCAGGACGCGCTGCGCCATGAGGCGGCCGAGGTGCTGACGATGATCCGCTCGGGCGCCCGCATCATGGTTTGTGGCGGGCGCGCGATGGCGGAGGGCGTGACGGCTGCATTGACCGATATCCTTGCCCCGGCGGGGCTGACGCCGGCGGTGCTGAAAGCCGAGGGACGCTATGTCGAAGATGTCTTCTGATCCGGTCCGCCACGCACTCAACGGCCCGACCATGGGTACGCGCTGGCAAGCCGTGTTCCACGCGGCGCCCGGCTTCGATCCGGACCCGCTGCGCGCGGCGCTGCAGGCCGCCGTCGATGAGGTGGACGCACAGATGTCCACCTGGAAGCCGGACAGCGCGCTGATGCGGCTGAACCGCGCCCCTTTGGACGAATGGTGCGCCATCCCGGCCCGGCTTGCCGAGGTGCTGCGGCTGGGGCTGGAGATCGGCCGCGCCTCGGGGGGCGCCTTCGACATCGGCATGGGCGATGCCGTGCGCGCCTGGGGTTTCGGACCCGAGGCGGCCGAGGCTGGGGCGATCCGCGCCGTCATGGCCGCGCCCCGGCGCCCCGCGCATGAGGTGCTGGATATCGACGGCCAGCTTGTGCGCAAACGGGCTCCCATTGCGCTCGATCTCAACGCCATCGCCAAGGGCTACGGCGTCGATCGGCTGACCGAAACCCTGCACGACCACGGCATCACCGCCGCGCTGACCGGAATCGACGGCGAGATGCGCGCCACCGGGCTGCGCCCCGACGGCAGCCCGTGGGCCGTCGCGGTCGAAGCTCCCGACCCGGAGCGACGCGCGGCGCATTCGATCCTCGCGCTCGAGGATTGTGCCGTCGCGACTTCCGGCGACTACCGTCACCGCGTCGAGGTTCGGGGGCAGAGCCTCTCGCATACCATGGACCCCGGGCACGGCGCACCGTTGCGGGCTTCCGCCGCCTCGGTCACCGTCCTTGCCCGCAGCTGCGCCAGGGCCGATGCCTGGGCGACCGCGCTGATGGTGCTGGGTCCCCGGGCAGGCGGGGACCTGGCGGCGCGCCTGCGCCTCGACGCGCTGTTTCTGATGCGCGAGGCGGAGGGCATCCGACCCCGCGCCATCGGCGCCCTGTTCGGCGGCGACGCCGCGCCCGGCTGAACCGCGCCTGACGACCCGCTACCCGGTCTCGCGCACCGGCTCGGGGCGGGTCGGATCATCGCCGCTGTACTGCGTCGTTGTCGCCGCTCGTGGTGAGATGACTGGCGCCGCAGTCGGCTCAGCCCGCGGCTTCGGCCGGCGGATCGGGTCCGAGAGCAGCCGCAGCCCGTTCAGCACCACCAGCACCGTGCCGCCCTCATGGCCGATCACCGCCAAGGGCAGCGGCAGGTCGAAGAAGAGGCCGCCGGTGACCAGCACCAGCATGGCACCGATGGCGAAGACCAGATTCTGACGGATGACGGCGGAAGCGCGTCGCGACAGGCGATGCGCGTCGGCCAGCCGCTCCATGTCCTCGGACAAGAGCGCCACATCGGCGGCCTGAAGCGCGACCTCCGAGCCGGCGGCGCCCATGGCGATGCCGACATCGGCGCGGGCGAGCGCCGCCGCGTCGTTCACGCCGTCGCCGACGAAGGCGACCTTGCCGTCTCGGGTCAGATCGGCAATCTGGCGCACCTTGTCCTCGGGCAGCATCCCGGCATGGATCTCGTCTGGCGCAAGCCCCAGTTCGCCGCCGATCCGCAGCGCCACCGGACGACGATCCCCGGTCATCATCACGATGCGGCGAACCCCGCCCCAGCGCAGGGCGGCCAGGGCGGCGGCCGAACTCGGCCTCGCCTCGTCCGCGACGCAGACGGCGCCGAGAACCCTCTGGCCGCGCCCCAGATAGACCACGGTCTGCGCCGTATCCGCCAGCGCGCGAAGCTCGTGCCGGTCGATCCGGGCGCCCATCTCCTCGGCCAGATAGGGGTTGCCGGCCCAGAGGGGGCCGTCCTCGTCCCGCCCGAGGATGCCGAACCCGGGCCGCGCCGTTGCGTCCACGACCTTCGCCACCTGAAGCCCGCGCGCCCCGGCCTCGCGGGCGATGGCGGCGGCGATATGGTGTTCGGACCCGGCCTCCAGCCCGGCCAGCAACGACAGGAAGCCGGCCTCGTCGCCATCGAGCGCCACCACCCGCGTCACCTCCGCGCGGCCGTTGGTCAGGGTGCCGGTCTTGTCGAAGGCGAAGGTATCGACGGCGGCCAGGGTTTCCAGCGCGGCGCCGCCCTTGCAGAGCACGCCGCCGCGTGCCGCCGCCGAGAGCGCCGACAGGATCGCGGCCGGGACCGAGATGACGATGGCGCAGGGGCTGGCCGCGACCAGCAGCGTCGCCGCCCGGTAAAGCGCTTGCTCCCAGTCGCGGCCCAGTCCCCAGAAGGCGGCGAAGGCGATCACTGCCCCGGCCATGACCACGACGGTATAGCGCTGGCCGAACCATTCGCTGAACCGTTCGGAGGGCGCGCGGGCGGCCTGCGCCTCGGTCACCAGCCGGATCATCCGGGCGATGGTGCTGTCGCCGACCGTCTTGGCGACGCTCATCTCCATCACGCCGTCCAAGTTGACCGTGGCCTCGAATACCTGCGCGCCCGGCTCTTTCGAGACGGGCATGGATTCGCCGGTGATGTTGGCCTCGTCGACGCCGCCGCGACCGGCGAGGATCACGCCGTCGGTGGGCACCCGGGCGCCGGGCCGCAGCACCACCACGTCGCCGACGGCCAGTTGCCCGGCGGCGACTTCCTCGATGACGCCGCCCGCAGTCCTGCGCAGCGCCGTCTCGGGGCGCAGCGCCATCAGCGCCTCGATGGCGCGCCGCGCCCGGCCGAGCGCGCGCTCCTCGAGCGTGGTGGAGATGCTGAACAGCGTCAGCAGCACCGCGCCCTCGAACGGCGCGCCGACCACCGCCGCAGCGATTGCGGCGGCGATCATCAGTAGGTCGATGTCGAGCACATGCTCGCGCCAGAGTTCCGAAACCGCGCGCCAGGCGGTCGGAAACCCGCCCGCCAGATAGACGAGCGCCAGCCCCGGAGCCAGCAAGGCGCCAAGAAGCTCGTGCGCGGGCCACCGTCCGGCCACGGCCATCGCCATGCCGAGACCGGTGGCGAGCGAGAGGACCAGCGACAGGTCCACGGGCAGGGATCGCTTCATGTCAGGCTCCGGGCTGGCGCAAGTGCTGGCTGGGTTCGAGATTCGTTCAGGTGGGCTTCTTGCCCCGCAACGCAAGCGCCGCGATGGCGGTCCAGATGCCGGTGCGCAGGATCATCGCGCCCATGGTGCGCGCCTCCCAGGCGCCGCCCGTCAGGACTTGCCAGAGGAAGGCGACGAAGACTAGCGCCGTCGCCACGGCAATGCCAAGCGCCAGCATCGGCGCCCAAGCCCCGCCGCGCCAGAGTCCGATCCCGGCCAGAACATAGGCGAACCCGGCGCCGAAGTTGAACCATAGCACGAAGGGCACCACCGCGCCCATGTCGACGCCGCCGAAGAGCGCACGACCTCCCGAAACGATGGTCAAGAGGCCGAAGATCACGGCGACGGCCGCGGCGATGGTCAGTGAGAGGGGGCGGCGGCTCATGGGGTTCCTCCGAAGCTCAGGCGGCGGCCAGGCGGCCGTCGCGCAAGTGGATCAGGCGGTCGAAACGGTCGAAGATCTTTTCGTCATGCGTCACGGTGACGATGCAGGCCTGCTGCTCGACGGCCAGCTTGCGCAACAAGTCCATCACCAACCCGGCGCGTGCGCTGTCCAGCGCGGCGGTCGGCTCGTCGGCGAGGATGATGCGGGGCCGGTTGGCCAGCGCGCGGGCGATCGCCACCCGCTGCGCCTCGCCGCCCGACAAGAGCGCCGGCTTGACCTTCGCCCGGTGACCGACCTCGAGATAGTCCAGCAATTCACGCGCCCGTGACCGGGCTTCGTCGGCGGGCCGCCTGGCGAGGTCGAGGACGACGGCGACATTCTCCTCGGCGGTCAGGAACGGCAGGAGATTGTGCGCCTGAAAAATGAAACCGATCTTGTCGAGCCTGAGGCGTCGCAAGTCGCGCCGCAGCCATCTGCCGTCGAACACCGGCTCTGCGTCCAGCACCACCCTTCCCGAGGAGGGAGCAAGGATGCAGCCGATGATGTTCAGAAGCGTGGTCTTGCCGGAACCGGAGGGGCCAAGCAGCGCGATCACCTCGCCGGCGCGCACGGTCAGATCGACGGCGCGCAGGGCATCGACGCGGGTCTCGCCCTCGCCGAAATGCTTGGCCACGCCCGCAACCTCGATCAGGGTGTCGCCAAGCGCCATGTCAGCTCCCGAGCGCGGTGGCCGGATCGACCTTCATCGCCGCCCGCACGCCGAGCGCGGAGGACAGAACGCAGACGGCGGCAATGATGCCGGCAAGGACCATGACGTTGAACGGCTCCAGCACCACGCGGCGGGGGAAGTAGTCCTTGACGGTCAGGATGAGCAGCAGGCCGATCGCCCAGCCCGAGGCGCCGAGGATCAGCGCCTGCTGCACGATCAGCGCGATGATGGTCCTGTCGGGGGCTCCGATCAGTTTCAAGGTGGCGATCTGCTTCAGCTTCTCCATGGTCATTGTGTAGATGATCAGCGCGATCACCACGGCGCTGACGGAAAGCAGGATGCCGAGGAACAGCCCGATCTGGCGGCGCGCCTTGTCCACCACCGAGGCGAGCAGCAGTTCCTCCTGTTCCGCTTGGGTCATGGCGGCTAGGTGCTTCCACTGGCGCACGGTCGCGGTCAGCAGATCGACATCGGCCCCCGGCGCCATGCGGGCGATGACCGCGGCGACGGAGGCCGACTTGACGGAAACTGCCCCACGCGCCGCCTGCACCCGCTGGGCTGCCGGATCCAGTTCGGTCTGCAACGCCATGGCGTCAGAGAGCGTCAGATAGACCGCCGGATCGCCACCCGAGTTCATCGCCCCCTCGACGAGGCCGACAACCGTGAAACGGTTGCGCCCCAGACTTATGGTGTCGCCGGGAAGCAGCCCGGTCTTGCGGTCGGCGACCAGTTCGAAATGGCTGGCGCCGATGCCGCGCCCCTGCATGATCGCCAGCGGCCCGCCGGGGCGGCCCGGCTCATAGCCGACGACGTAGAGTCTCAGCGTGTGCCCGGCATGAGGCGCTTCGACGTTCTGGTAGTTCACCGCGCCGGCCTCGGCCACGCCGGGCATCCGTGCCACCGCGTCGCGGGTATCGGCGGGAATGCTGGACGCTTCTGCGAAGGGGCCCTTGGTGCCGGCCTCGACCACCCAGACATCGGCCGCCGGCGCCTTCACCACCGCCAGCGCATCCGCGACAAGCCCGTTGTAGATGCCGATCATCGCCAGAACCACGGTCATCAGCAGCCCGAGCCCGAAGCAAGTGAGGAGGAAACGGAACAGCCCGTGGCGGATGTCCTTGAGCGCGAGGTTCATGGCGCCTCCGCGATGCGTGCGCGCCGGCCCTCGGCCGCGCCCTTCGGCACCCGGGCGACGATCGCGGCCCCCTCGGGCAGGCCGGCCGTGACCTCGACCCGACCGCGGTCATCGCGCGCACCGAAGGTCAGTTCCGCGCGGGTCAGGCGCCCGTCCGCAACCGTCCAGACCGTGCCGCGATGCCCGTCAAAGCCGGTGATCGCCAGTTCGGGCACCATCAGCGCGGAGGCACGGGTGCCGGTCAGAATGCGCACCTCGGCCTGTTCGCCCAGGAACATCTCGGCCGGGCAATCGGAGCAGGTCAGCCAGACGCGGCGCTCCTCGTTCACGCGATCGCTTTCGATGCCGATGCGGCCAATGGTGCCGTGAAACTCGGCCGCGGGCTGCGAGCGCAGGCGGATCGTGCCGGGCTGGCCAAGAGAAAGCTGGCCGGCGCGTTCCTCGTCGACATAGGCCTGGATCCAGATCGAGGCCGGGTCGATCAGGGTCAGGACCGGATCGCCGGCCTTGACCACGGTTCCCGCCTCGGCATGGCGGGCGACGACCAGTGCGTCATAGGGGGCGATCAGGCGGTGATGGGCCAGCAGGGTTTCCTCCTGCCGCAGGGCTGCCGCGGCATCCATGCCCTGCGCCCGGATCACCGCGACATCGGCCTCGGCTACCGCCAGATCGGCGCGCGCCACGTCCTCGTCGCGCTGCGCCTCCTCGGCGCGCTGGATCGAGGTGACATCGCGCTGCGCCAGCCCCTGCTGGCGGCGGTTCGCCGCCTCGCGCTGCGCCAGGACTGCGCGGGCGCGCACGACGGCGGCATCGGCCTTGGCGAGATTGGCCTCATTGGCCGCCACCGCAGCGCGGGCGCGAGCCACGCGCGCCTCCTGTTCGGCGGCGTGCAGGCTGGCCATTTCCTGACCCGGTGCCACCCGGTCGCCGGCATCGGCGGCCAGCGCGGTCAACGCCCCGCCGACCTCGAACCCCACGCGGCTGAGGATGCGCGCCTCCACCGTCCCAAGCCCGTAGATGCGCAGGGCCACATCGCTTTCGGGCTGCGCGACCGTGACCGTCAGCGGCCTTTCGGTCAGGAACAGGAAGCCCGCCGCGATCGCCAGCGCCGCAAGCAATCCGAAAAGCCAGACGCGCCGCATCGCCTATTCCCTTTCTGCGGCCAGAAGCCGCAATTGCACCTCGAGCAGCCGCAACCCCTCACCCTGCAGGTCGAAATCGCGCGCACCCAGCGCCCAGCGGATCGCCACCCCCTGCACCAGCGAGGTCAGCAGCACCGCCGCATCCACAGTCTCGATGTCGCCGTGCAGAATGCCCGCTTGCTGCCCGGCGCCGACCTCGCGCGCGAGCAAGCCGCGAAAGGCCGTCAGCAAGCCATGAAACGTGGCGCGCAGTTCCGCGTTGGTGACGTTCAGCTCGCGCGAGAACAGTAGCATCGGCAGCGCTGGGGTCGCGGCGATCTGTGCGAATTGCGCCGCGATCAGCGCGCGCAGCCGGTCAATCGGCCCATCGTCGCGGCTGAGGGCGTCCTCCCAAGCCGCTGCCAGCCCTTCGGCGACATGTTCGGCAACGGCCTGCCACAGCGCGGCCTTGGTGGGAAAATGCCGGAACAACGCCGCCTGCGTCACCCCGATTGCCGTAGCCACCGCCCCGGTCGTCACCCGGTCCGGCCCGATCCTGTCGGCCAGAGCGAGAACTACGGTGACAATCTCGGCCTTGCGCCGCTCTGCTGGCTTTCGCATGGACGTTGATAAGTGAGTGAGTAATTACATATATCTGATTGACGGAAGCATGTCTGTCAAGATGCGAGGTCCGCAATCCGCTGATCTCGGGCGCCTCGGCGCCTTTCGACCCCAATGCCAGCCTCGATCGGGCGCGCGCACCACAGACGCGCCAGCACCTGCCATCATCTTTTGCAGCGAATCCATTCCGCTCTTTGCAGCCGTGAATCGGACCGGCAGTCTCTGCCTACAAATCAAAAGTCCGTCTCGACATAGCCCCCGGCGCAGTCGAAGGCGACGGCGGCGGCCGTTGCTCCGGTGTTCATGAACAGCCTCGGCGACAAGAACTGGGTCGCGGCGGGCAGATCGGCGGTGATCTCCTGCTCGAAGACCGCGCCCGAAACTTCGTCGACGACGCGCACCCAGACGGAGCTGCCAAACGGCGGGACGGCGATGAACAGGGTCAGCACGCCGCCCGTCACTATGGCGAAACGCGCGCCCATGTCGGTCAGGGTCGGCGCCCCGGTGCCGTCGTTCGTGACTAGCTGCCACCGGGTGTGCGTCCCACGCTGGAAGCCGATGCCGATGCAGTTCAAGACGGCGGCCAACGTCAGGGTGGTGGCCAGCGCTGCCGTCGACCCGCAGTGGCACGCGGATCTGCCTTCGATTGCTTTTCGTCCGGAGCGGCCGTCAATCGACGAGTTGGCCGCGCCCTCCGGCTTCGCCGCAGGCTGGCTCCTTAGGACGGCGCCTTATTGAAGCTTCGGTGGCCCGAGTGCCGAGCTGAAGAACGTAACCGTCCTGTCGGGTCCCAGGCAGATGCTGTCCCCATCCGGGCCAACGCCACACGAACTGAGCGGCCCACCTCCCGGGGGGATGGCCAAGGCAAGTTCGATTGCCGGCTGGAGGGCCGCGCCCAGCATCATCTTCGTCTCGTCAATCGACCAGTCACAACTACCAAGCGCCGTGCAGGTCACCGCCAGCATGTCGAGGCCGCTGCTCACGGTCGAGGCGGCCGTGACAATCTCGCCTTGGGGCCCGATGCAGATGACAAGACCCGGGCCCACATCGCAGTCATAGCCCTCGTTCGTCAGCCGCGCGTGAAGGTCACCGGCCGAATGCGCCAGAGAGAACCCGGCAAATGCGATAGCTTCTGCCCAGACGGGGCTCGTGCCGAGCATCGCAAAGCCAAATGCGGCACTGATCATCCCGCCCGCTCCACGTTGTTTTCCGCAAGTCATTTGTGTCCTCAACGACTCACATTTCGCCTGGGACAAGGTTAGCGGATGCGTGCTCACGGGTATATTGGCAGTAACTGCAGAATCGGGGCAGGGCCTGAGCCCTGATGATGTGCTCCCCTACGGCATCCTTGTGCCAAGGTGGGTCCTTGATAGCCTCTGCCGCAGCGTTGACCACAATCTGAGCGCGGAAGAAACGATTGTTTCAGCGCCGATCGGAACCTGTCGAAAAAGACAACTGGTCGGACGGCGGCGACCGGCCTAGACAGAAAGGCACAGGGGAATGCCTTTGAAGTAACTTGTTGCCGGTGCGCGTGTGTGTGGATTTTCGATTGGGCATTCCCCTGCGCCTGCACGTCCGTCCGGATCGGTGAACCGTAGAATGCCCAGTAACGATTTGAGATCAGCCGTCCTTCCCATGCCGCTTCCTGCCCGGCACACGCTGGCGGAAGCCGTCGCCAGTCTGCCGGTAACAGAGCTTGTCATCGGTGCCACGTTCCTTCTGGCCCTTCTGATGGGCGGCTGACCGTGACCGCCCGTGCACAGGAAGAGGCGCATGACCACTCCGGCGTGATCCTCGTCCGTGTCCTCGTCAGCGACCCTGCTGATGGACGATGGGTATCGTTAGCATGGATGAACGTCGCAGGAATGCGGGTTGGATCGCGCTGACCAGCGGGCTCTCGCCGCGCCAGGCTCGTCGCGGCTACTCTTCTGCAGCGAACTTATGCAGATCGGTGGCTCGGTCCCTGCGGCGCCAGGACCGGCCTGGTGGCGTCCTGCGGTCTCAGGGCGCGACCAGGTAGTCCGCCGAGACATATCCGGTGACGGAAGGCGCCTCGGCGAGGGCGACGCGACACCAGAGCTGGCCCAGCTCGGTAACGCAGTCCCGGCGGATTATGCGCGTACCCGGGGGCAGACCCAGCCTGGCCACATATCCGAGGCTTGGCCCGGCCCGCAGCCGCAGGAACTCCTCCTCCCCAAGGTTGCCCACGACCTCGACGCGGGCACCAGCCGCAACACAGCCGGCAAGTATCGCCGGAATGAGCATGCATACGTTTGGGCGTCCTGGGAGCATGGGGCAGGCCTTCGGTGAGAGATGTTCCGGCGGTCGCCTTCGTCGGACGGGACGGGCCGATCGTCAAGTCGGGACTGTCGTCGGTCGCTTCCGCTTCCCCCTTGCCGCGGGTTCAGTTCTATATCTGCCGCAGGAGGGCCGAGACATTTCCCACGTTCCACGCGCCGCCCCGCCGAGTCCTGATCCCTCTGGCCGTCAGTTCCGCCGCGATCGCCCTCAGCGACACATGCCCCTGCGACCGCACATCGTCGAGCACCGGCGCCAGATCACGCGCGAAGGCTTCGGTGTTGATTTCCACTGAGAAGTGACCCGGGTTTTCCATCGAGAAGTGACCCGGGTTTGATTATGGATTTCTGGTCATTTGTGGGTCAAGGGCGGGTTTCACTCCTTCTTTTTTCGTGCTGCTGC
>Ga0268299_1003049_pt1 | contig 16892 bp, 20 predicted proteins | sample NOBtaG_FD_193484 | JGI IMG/M metagenome (GOLD analysis project Ga0268299, IMG submission 193484) | Activated sludge microbial communities from bioreactor in Nijmegen, Gelderland, Netherland - NOB reactor | ecosystem: Engineered > Bioreactor > Aerobic > Activated sludge | place: Netherlands...
TCGGGTTCGGAGGCAGCCATGCAGGTAGCCGACAAGGTGGTTGCCGAGGGCTCGGAGGGCTTGGTGATGGAGGTCGCCGGCGGCTCGTCGAGCGTCGTAGAAGGCCCGGCATCCGGGGCTGGTTTGGAGGGCGCAGAAGGCCCATTGGTCGATGGCGTCGTAGAGGCGCCGGTTGCGGACGTGGCGGGCCAGCACGGCGTGTTTGCGGCCGGATGCGATGGTGATGGGTGACGTGCCGGCGTAGTTCCTGCGAGACTTGGCATCGTTGTAGCGTTCGGGGTCGTCTCCGAACTCTGCGAGCACCCGGGCGCCGAGCACATCACCGAGTCCTGGCAGGGAGTGGTAAATGTCGGCGTCCGGGTGTGAGTCAAAATGGTCGGCCAGCTGACGCTGGAGAGCGCTGATCTGGGTGTTGAGCCCGATGACGATCTCGACCAGGGACCGGCTGGTGACGGCGAACGCTGCAGTGACCGCGGGTGGAGCCGTGAGCTGTGGGGCCCGGAGGGCGGTCTGGATCTCGGTGGCCCGGCGGTCGAGGTTGCGTTGCCGGCCGCCGCGTTTGAGCGCAGCACGGATCTGGGGGATCGACAGGCGGGCGGCATCGGCCGGGTTTGGGGTCTTGGCCAACACGGCCAAGGCGTCGGGGTGGGCCAGGTCGTCGAAGGCCCCGAGAGCGGCAGGGAAGAACTCTCGGAGATCGTTGCGGAGCCGGTTGGTGTGCCGGGTCCGGTCCCAGATCAGGTTCTGATGGGCGCGGGCCAGGACCTTGATGGCGGCTGCTTGGTCGCTATCGCCAGCGATAGGCCGGTGGTTGTGGCGGTCGGTGCGGACCAGGTCAGCCAACACTTTCGCGTCACCGGGATCGGACTTCGCGCCGGCCACGTTGTGCCGGTCGCGGTAGCGGGACACCGACAACGGGTTGATGGCATACACCCGGTAGCCGGTAGCGACCAGGGCCTGGACCCACATGCCCCGCTCGGTCTCGATCCCGACCATCACCTCGGCCGGGTCTTCGACCAGGGCAGCGACCAGCTCGTGAAACGCGGTGATCCCTTGCAGCCCTTCGGGCAATCGCTTGGCCGCCAGGCGCTCCCCGGCGTCGTTCATCACATGGACGTCGTGATGGGCCTCGGCCCAGTCATCGCCCACGAACACGGTCATCAGATCCTCCCTGGTCTCGGTCCACCGTGAACTCTTGATTGAGCCGGCGGGCCTCCCATGCGGCGACCTAATGGATCAGTGCTCGAAATGGCACGACACCCCATGAGCGCTTGGCGGGCAGCCCGAACCAACCAGCCAGGGCACGATCTAGCGTTAGGAATCCCAATCGGGTTCCAGGCGGCTGAAGTGCTCACCGGCCAGCGGCCCGGCACCAGCCTCCCCGAAAGCTCCGAACGACTGGTCGATCCCCATTAGGTGGAAGCGTACGGATAAGCCGAAACGGTCGGTGATCTCACTGGCGAGCCGGCGCAAGGCGGCTTCGAGGCCCACGTCCTCGAGCACGGTCGGCCGCAGGTCGAAGGCGAGCTGTCGAACCTCGTCGAGTGCTTGGGCGACCAGGCCGCGGACTTCGTCCATGTGGGCTCGGGCGTCAGCCACATCGCACCGTTCGCTCGACAGCGACCCGTCGACGAGGCCGCAGCCCGAGCAGGACGGAGGTCAGCGACTGCCCGATCTGATCGTGTAGGTCGCGGGCGACCCGGGCTCGCTCTGCCTCCTGGGCAGCGATGACCCGACCGAGCATTTCGGTCTGGGCCTGCGAGCGTGCCTGGACCGTGGCGAGGTCCCGCTCTGCCTCGACTAGCATGGCCGCCTCGATGGCGGCCGCGGCGAACGCGGCGAGCGTCAGGACCAACCGCTCGTCCTCGGCGTCGAACGCGACCGCGCCGCGCTTCTCGGTCAGGTACAGGTTGCCGAAGCGCCGACCCGCAGCGCGGATCGGCACCCCGAGGAACGAGCGCATCGGGGGATGGTGCGGTGGTAGCCCGCACGAGCGCGGGTCGGCACCAAGATCGCCGAGGCGGATCGGACCGTCGGCCGCAATGACTTCCCCAAGCAGGCCCCGGCCCTCGGGTAGCCGCCCGATCCGAGCAACGGTCTGTGCGTCGATCCCGTGATGGACGAAGTTCTCGATGCGTCCCGTAGCGTCGTAGACGCCTAGGGCTGCATAGTCAGCGTCGGCGGCGACCTCGGCGGCACGTTGTACGAGGCGGCTGAGGATGCGTGAGAGTTCGTGCTCGACGGCCAATTCGAGTGCGGCGTCGAGCAGCGCACCAACTCGACCATCCCCCTGATGGGCCATCGCTTACCCTGACGCCACGAACAACGACATAATGTAGTTTATCCCGGTCTCCTACCTTCGGGTCTTCGCACAGCCATCCCCGGGCCCCGACGACGTCGCGCTCTCGCCGTTCGACGGCGCTGTCGGTGGCGCTCAGAGCCTCCAAGCGGGGGTACGAACCGGTGCGTGCGGGCCGCGTAGTGTTCCCATTGCTCGCCGAACTCGGCGGCCACGGACCTCTCCTCCTGGATCGCGAGGCGCCGATAGATCCAGATCAGGATCGGGAACATGACCAACGTCGGTATCGTTGGCCATTGCAGACAGCACGATCTGGCGGTTCGACCCGTACAGGGAGATGTACGGGTTCCCGCTCACCATCTACCTCCTCTCCGGGTGGCTCGGTAGCCGGTTCGAGAGCCTGACGCTTACCCACGACGGCGGGCAACCATGAGTGCGACGACGAACGACGAGAAGGCGCCCATGGCCTTCCAGTCCCGCCGGGACCGAGGGTGGAAGAAGCTGGCCGCGAAGATGATGAACACCCCAGAATTGACGATGACGAGCGACCAGAGTCCGTAGCCATACGGGCCCACGGCGCACCTCCTTTGTGGGCGCCCGTTCCTGCCGGCCGATCGGATGCCGCCATCGCGCCAGCGACCGATCGCACACATCCGGGCGGAGCGCTGATCCGCCGGGGCGAGCTACGCGTTCAACGATGGTGCCGCGTCGTCTCCAGCGGAGGTTGGGCGCACCACGACGGCGAGCACCACTAGCACGATGCCCACGCCGGCTGCGGTCCAGGCGGAGGGTCGCTCGCCAACCAGGATGATCCCGAAGGCCAGCCCGAACACCGGGGTGACCAACGTCCAGGCCGTGAGCTCGCTCAGGCGGCATCGCTGCGCCTCGGTGAACCATGCCCAGAAGGCGAGCGCGGTGCCGACGAGGGCCAGGAAGGCGAGCGACACAACGAACCTGGGCGTCCACGCGAAGGCTGGCATGCCCTCTACGATCGACGCGGCGCCAGCGAGAACCACACCACCGATCACGAAGTGCCAGCCGGCCACGTGGACGACGTCGAGCGCCCCGAGGGTCCGTGACAGCAGCGTTCCGGTTGTGATCGCTCCTGCGGCGAGAAGGGCCAGCCAAGCGCCCGAGCCGCCGCCCGCGGGTAGCGCGACGATCACGAGACCGGCGAAGCCGACGGCCAGCGCGCCGGCCGTTCGCAGAGTGACTCGCTCGCCGAATAGCCACCACGCCGGGAGCACGATCAGCAATGGTTGGGCGTTAGCCAGGACGGCGGCGGTGCCCGTCGCCAGCCCGTCGACCCCGGCGAACATGGCGGCGAAGGCGACGGCGCTGTTGACCAGCCCCAGCAGGGCGACCCGGGCCCAGCTCGACGTGGTCGGGGGGAGAGGCCGTCGCTGCACCAGGCCGAGGGCGACCAACACGGTGCCGGCGACCAGCGACCGCAGCGCCGCGAACCATAGAACCGGCGCGTCGCGCAGACCCCAGCGGATGGTCACGAAGCACGCTCCCCAAGCCGCGGTGATCCACAGCATGCGCAGGGGACGGGGGCGGCCTGCCTGGTCCGTCGCGGAGCTGGGGGCGATGCGCCCCCTCCGAGACGGGCTCACTGGTGGGCCTCGACGTCCGCTGGCGTCGTGGTGACGGTGCCCTCGGTGTCGATGTGGGGTGCGGGCAGGCGGAGCCGCTTGAGGAGGAGGGCGTTGACGGCGACCAGGAAGCTCGACCCCGACATCGTGAGGGCGGCGATCTCGGGGCGCAGGACTAGCCCGAAAGCTGGCTCGAAGACACCGGCGGCGATGGGCAGAGCGATGGCGTTGTAGCCGATCGCCCACCCGAGGTTTTGGCGCATTTTGCGCAGCGTGGCCCGCCCGATCTCGATGGCGACGGGGACGTCGAGGGGGTCGCTGCGCATCAGGACGAGATCGGCGGTCTCGATGGCGACATCGGTGCCGGCACCGATCGCCACACCGACATCGGCCTGCGCCAGGGCGGGGGCGTCGTTCACGCCGTCACCGACCATGGCCACCTTGCGCCGGGCTCCTTGGAGCTCGGCGACGCGGGCTGCCTTGTCGCCCGGGAGGACGTCGGCGATGACGTCGTTCACGCCGAGGATCCCAGCGATGCGGCGGGCGGTGGCCTCGTTGTCGCCGGTGAGCATGATGACGTCGATGCCCTGGGCTCGGAGCTCGGCCACCGCCCGGTGGGCGCTGGGCCGGGGGGCGTCGGCCATGGCGACTAACCCGGCCGCGATGCCGTCGATGCCGACCATGACCGCGGTGCGCCCACCCTCGGCCAGCTCCTGGCGACGAGCCGCGAGCGGACCGAGCTTGATGCCTTCGCGTTCCATGAGACGCCGGTTGCCTATGACGACTCGGTGACCGTCGACGGTGGCGATAGCACCGTGGCCAGGGACACTGTCGAACGACTCCGCCACGGCTCGGGGCGCCCCCTGCCGCGCTGCTTCGGCGACGATGGCGGTGGCAAGGGGATGCTCGGACTCGGCTTCGACGGCTGCGACCAGCGACAGGAACCGCAGCTCGGCGAACTCGGTCGAGACGATGTCGGTTACTTCCGGCTCCCCCTTGGTGAGGGTCCCCGTCTTGTCCATGACGACGGTGTCGATCCGGGCCGAGGTCTCCAGGGCCATGGCGTTCTTGAACAGCACGCCCCGCCCGGCGCCGAGGCCGGTACCGACCATGATCGCCGTCGGTGTCGCCAGGCCGAGGGCATCCGGGCAGGTGATGACCACGACCGTGATCGCGAACAAGATCGCCTCACTGGCCGGCCGGCCGGCGAGCACATACCAGGCGACGAAGGTGAGCGTGCCGCCGATCAGGGCCACGAACACCAGCCAAAAGGCGGCCCGGTCGGCCAGCCGTTGGCCTGGCGCCTTGGAGTTCTGCGCCTCCTGGACGAGCTTGACGATGTGGGCCAGCGCCGTGTCGGAGCCCACGTTGGTGGCACGGACCCGCAGCGTGCCGGTGGTGTTGAGGGTGGCGCCGACGACCCTGTCGCCGGGTGCCTTGTGGACCGGGAGGCTCTCACCGGTGACCATGGACTCGTCGAGGTCGCTGTCACCGTCCTCGACGATGCCGTCGACGGCGACCTTGGCTCCCGGTCGCACGAGCAGGAGGTCCCCGACCACCACGTCGGCTGTGGGGATTTCGACGGGCTCGCCATCGCGCAGGACGGTGGCCATCGGTGGGGCCAGGTCCAAGAGGGTGCGGATGGCTTCGTTGGCGCCACCCCGGGCCCGCATCTCGAACCAGTGGCCGAGGAGCACGAATGCCGCCAGCACTGTGGCCGCCTCGTAGAAGACCTCGCCGCCTCCGGTGAGGGTGACGCCCAGGGAGTAGACGAACCCGGCGCCGACGGCCACAGCGACGAGGACCATCATGTCCAGGGTTCGGGCGCGCAGGGCCCGGAAGGCGCCGTCGAAGAAGATCCAGGCCGAGTAGCCCATCACCGGGAGGCTCAGCAGGGCCATGAACACGTCGTTGCGAAGCCCGAACGGCGCTGCGACTTCGAAGCCCAGGACATCCCGGCCGATCGGGGACCACAGCAGGATCGGGACCGAGAAAAGGGCGGCAACGAGGAACCGCCGGCGCATGTCGGCGACCATGGCCTCCATCGACATGGCCCCGTGGCCGCCGTGGCCCATCAGCTCGTGCGGCGACGGCGCAGCCGATGGCTGGTGGTCGTCGTGGTCGTGTCCGGCCGGTGCAGCGTGCGTGTGCTCCATCGGATCGCACAGGTGGCTGGGCACCGACTCGCCACTGCACGCGTAGCCGCAGCCCTCGATCTCGGCGCGGAGCCGCCCGACATCGGTCGAGCTGGGGTCGTAGGTGACCGTGGCGGTCTGGGCGACGGGGTTGACCTCAACGGAGCGGACCCCGTCGACACGCCCCAGGACGCACTCGATGACCCGCTGCTGGCTGGCCCACTGCACCCCCCTGGTCTCAAGGACGACGGTCGATGCGGTGCCGCTTGGTGGCCCGGCGTCGTGGTGGTCGGTCTTCACAGTGGTGTCTCCCCGAGGGGTCTTGGTGTAACAGCTGGGTGCAGCTCAGTACGATCAATCTACGACGCGATGTCGTACATAAGTCGATGTCGGCACTTGGGGGGCCTAGCGGCGACGTCGAGCCTGCACGCGGACGGGAACCATGGCTGTCGCCCAAGGCGTACGGCCGGCGACGCGGTACTCCATCAGCGCCGCACGCCAGAGCCGGCTGAGACTCGTTGCGAGAAACCAGGTCATTGGGAACCTCCGTTGGGTTCATGGGTTCATGGCAGGGTCGTCCGAAGTCCGAGGCTGGCATCGGTCGCCGCGATCGAGGTGGCACCGTCGAGAACGCAGCTGGTGAGCGCCCGGATAGCGTCGATGTTCTCGGGGACGACGATGGACTCGTTGTGCACGACGTAGGTGAGGAAGATCTCGTGGCCGACGACGGCCAGGGTGTCCTCCCACACCGCGACCTCCCACACGTCGGCGTTGGGCCGGCCGAGGTCACGTGCAACTTCGATGACGGCGTTTGGGGGCCTCGACGCCGTGATCGGCCCGGATGAACGCGATCCTTGACGCGGCTCGGAGCGCCTCGATCGCCTCGGCGCGGTCGACGGACCGGGGGGTCTCGACAACGGCGAAGTGTACGTGGGCGAGGTTGAACGGACCGGCCGCGGCGATGGTGACCACGTCGAGCTTGGGCAGGACGGTCCGTGCGTCCGGTCCCTGGTGTGACGGCACGACCCGCTCGGGCACGATCGTGTTGACCATTCCACCATTGTGGGACTCCCACGGGTCCGTCGCCCGTCGCACGAGCGTGGCTCTGGCTCGGGTGAGTAGGCCGGCGTCCTGGAAGGCACCCAGGACGCGGACCAGGCCAGTCGTGTTGCACGACACGACCCGGACCGACGAGGCATCGACGGCGGCCGCGTAGTTGGCCTGCGCGACGAACGACAGGCCAGTGAGCGAGTGCGGCTCGCCACCCTGGAAGATGGACCGGACACCGGCAGCGTCATAGCGGGGCTTGTTGGCGCGCCGATGTGCTTGGGAGTGGCGTCAACCACGACGTCGGCCGAGGTGACGAGGTCCTGGAGGTCGCCCGCCGGGCCGAGGCCGGCGGCGTGCAACGCTCCGACAGCGTCGGGGTCGAGCCAAACAGATGGAAGCCGCGCTGGGCGGCGATGGCGACGCGGTAGTCAGCGGCGACGTCGGCCACACCGACCAGCGTCATGTCGGGTTGCAGGCCGACCGCGTCGGCCACGCGTTTGCCGATCACGCCGTAGCCGTTCACGGCCACTCGTACAGACGCCATCGCGTTGCTCTCCTTCGTTCGGGCGGACCGCGCGGCGGGTGACGGTCAGCGCGCCGATGTGTGTTCAGTGGTCGGCGTGGACTGGTGACCGGCACTGGCGCAGCAGGACTCCGCCACTGGCGGTTCGCTCGTTGCGTCCGGCTCGGCCCCCTGGTGGTCGCCGTCATGATCGTCGTGGTCGTGGCAGCAGCTGCTTGGCGGGGATGTCATCACAGGTCCTCCTCCCGATGAACTCGTCACGGTTGGAGTCTGCGCTAGTTCGGGGTTGCCACCATCCGCAGGGCGTACTGGTTCCGATGCGGGGATCTCCGGATCTGGCCCGGGGTAACCCATAGCAGCCAGCCCGTCATGGCGGCCGTCCGAGGCCGTCTCAAGCGGCTGCGGTGATCTCGCGCCAGATGCCTCCATCGGGGCGTCGTTGAGGTCGTAGACCCCGTGCAACACAGTCATGGACCCGAATAACGGTGTCGCCCGGTCGGCGGCTCGCGACCTCATGTCACCGGCGAGGCCGGGACCCGCAGGCTGGTCGTTTGCACGGCCCGGGCGATGTCGGTCGGCGTGATAATGCCGACCGACTCGCCCTCACCGAAGACCAGCGCTCGACTGCCGTTCCCGTCGGCCAGCCGCTCCAGCAGCAAGGCAAGCGGCTCCTGGGGCGTGGCCATGGGGACGGGAGAGGCGATGTCGATCAGGCGGGTCGCGTCCCGTGCCGCTACCGGAACCTCGCGCAACTGAGCCAAGGTGACGAGCCCAGCGACAGTCCCGTCGACGCGTTCGACCGGGTACGCCGAGTGGCGACTGCCGAGCACGTAGCGCCCGATGAAGTCGGCCACCGTGATTTAGCCGGGCGCCACTGACGGGCTGGTCGTCATCACGTCCGCGACCCGGAGCCCTGTGGCGCCTGGCGGGTCAGGGCGGCGGCTGTCAGCGACCCGGGCAGCGCTCAGGACGAACCAGCCGATGAAGACTAACCAGAGGCCACCGACGCTGGCCCCTATAAGGAACTGGAGCAGGCCGAATCCGACCAGCCCGTAGCCGACCACCGCACCGGCCCGGGCGGCCGACACCGTGGCTCGCACGCGGTCGCCGTGGCCATGCCAGAGCAAGGCGCGCAGTACCCGGCCGCCGTCTAGCGGGGCACCGGGAATCAGGTTGAACACCCCCAGCATCAGGTTGATTCCTGCCAGCCACGCCACGGCCACCACCAGCAAATGGGCTGCATCCAGAGCGTGGACAGCGGCCGCCAGCAACGCGAAGCCGGCTGCCAGACCGAGACTGGAGGCTGGGCCAGCAGCCGCGATCCGGAAGTCGGCACCCGGTGTCGGCGCATCGCCCGAGAGCTCGGCGACCCCGCCGAACAGCCACAGCGTCAGACCCTTCACGGCAATGCCATTGCGTCGCGCGACGAGTGCGTGAGCCACCTCGTGTGCAAGCAGGGACACGAAGAAGGCGACAGCAGCGCCAAGGCCTGCCAGCCAATAGGTCCATGACGCGTGTCCCGGCGCCTCGTGCGGAAACGACCCGGTGGCCAGGCTCCAGGTCAGGAGCCAACCGATGACCAGCACGCTCCAGTTCGTCGCTAACGGGAAGCCAGCAACACGCCCGAGCTTGATGTCGTCACCCACAGAGTTCCTCCTAGCGACAGCGGCGCAGCGCGTTCGAGCCGAACTAGCGGCCTCGGGCGAGCATCCGATCGATGTCTTCCTGGTGCTCCTCAAGCGCTCGCACGTAGCCGGGATCCTGCGAGCGCTGAAGCTGCGCATCGTTCCAGTGGACCGGCGCATTCGGTGTCGACATCTGTTGGGTCATCACGGCGTCCTGCTGGAGCACCTCGTGGGAGTAGCTGACTCCCAGTGCCGGTCGACTCGGAACTCCCGACGTGCCCTCGGGCTTAGTCGCGAAGCCCAGCGCGATGACCCCAGCGAAGAAGAGCACCGCGAAGATGGCCAGTCGTTTGCCAAAGCGCTCTGCGTTCATCGTCGTCCTCCTCAATCGTTACTGGCGCTTCGGATTTGAGCTTCTATGTCCGGCGGTGGCCGGACACTGGTGTGGGATGGAAAACGGCGACCACGCCCAGAGCGGCCCCACCAGCATTCCATCACACCCCGGTGGCCGGCGACCGCCAGCCATACAAGCTGAAATCCGAGGAGCCTCGTTACTCCGCCATCAGCATCCGACACGTCGAGCGCTGGCGCATCGGAAGCGACTACGGATCGCGGCTGCGGCAATCGCGCAGCTCCGGCCGTCCCTTGGCCCTTGAGCGGATGGCGGGGGGTAAGGGGGTGCTCAGTCCGTGTTCCAGCGGTCTCGGTAGTCGATGGGCCCGTCAGACGATCGGCACGGTAGTGGCGACGCAGGCGGGGCGGCGCAGGTTGAGTTCGCGCCCTCGTTGGCCACCAAGAGACCCCGGTCTACCAGCACGGCCCGGCCCGACCATCCGTTGGTTGCGGTCCGTGCACCTGGCCCTCGATCTTGCGGTGGCGCAGGAGGCGGTCATCGTGGCTGTAAGGGTCTGCCTAAACATCCCACGGGGCGTAGTTGTCAAGCGGCTTGTTGTTCGAGGTGGGCTTGTCGGTGGCCCCAGGCGGTGTGTTCGTCATAGAGTGCCTGGTGGTGAAGGCAGCCGTGGAGGATGCCGACGAGGCGGTTGCCCAGGGCCCGGAGGGCCCGATGGTGGGTGTCCCCGTTGGCGCGTCTGTGGTCGTAGTAGGCCCGGGCTCCGGGGCTGGCGGTCAGGGTGGCGAAGGCCCATTGGTAGCAGGCGTCGGCCAGGCGCCGGTTCCGGGCGTAGCGGGCCAGAACGGCCCGGTGTTTGCCGGATGCTCGGGTGATGGGTGACATGCCGGAGTAGTTCTTGCGAGACTTGGCGTTGGCATAGCGGTTCGGGTCGTCCCCGAACTCGCCCAGCACCCGGGCGCCGAGCGTCATCCCCAGTCCTGGCAGGGAACGGATGATCTCAGCGTCCGGGTGTTGCTCAAAACGGTCAGCCAGGCCCGCCTCGAGGACCTGGATCTGGTCGACCAGGGTCGTGATCACCGCCACCAACGCCGCCACGGTCGCACCCATGGCGTCGGCCACCAGGGGGGCAGCCTGGAGGTGTTCGGCCCGTAGCGCTGCTTGGATCTCGGCGGCTCGTTCGTCGATGCGGCGTTGCCGGCCCCCTCGCCGCAGCGCTGAGGCGATCTTGGCTCGGGACAACTGCCGGCCCAGCGTCGGGGTTGGTGCGATGGCCAGGACCGCTAGGGCGTCGCGTCCGGCCAGCTCAGCAAAGGCGTCCAGAGCTGCGGGGTAGAACTCCCGCAGGGTGGAGCGGAGCTGGTTGGGCCTCAGTCGATCGCAGCGGCCAAGGCCTCCACCAGGGTGTGGTCGTCCCGGTCGCCTTCGCGCATCAGGCTCAGGCCGAGCTGGCGCACATACGAGGCCACGCCGTGGCTCCAGCCGGTCTCGGTCCTCGTGGTTGCCCCGTCGAGAATGACGACCGGTCCTCGGTGAAGGCAACCCAGTCCTCATTCGGCGCCGACCCGCCAGGGATCAGTGTGCGCCGTCACCCTCACGGCTCAGACCACCTCATTGCGGTAGATCGGCGTGGCGAGCTCGGTCGCCGTCGGTGTCCTAGGTTTCCGACAGCCGCGGAACTCCCACTTCTGCCATACGCTTCCCTTGTAGACGTGACTGCCAGCGCAAACCAGATCACTGGTTCCAAGGGGGGAGATCTGATTGGTGAAGGTCGTTCCTGCGTATGGCCAACTTCAGGATCCTGAAGACCACGGCCCGCCATGACCGCGGGCAAGCGGCTGCTGCCGGCCGTCGTGACCCCAGGCCGAGCCGACGAAAGAGGTTCACTCCGGTGTCACACCAGCCCTCTAGATCCATCGCCGGCGTCGGCTGCGTGAGCTCGTGAGTTCGAGCCTCACCCCCGGAACCGAATAGTCGCAGGGGAGAAGCCTTGTTGCCGAGCCTGGACCCTCAGCTGGCCCCGGCAGTGCCTCATTGGCCCACGAGACTTCTCCTCCTGGTCCTCCTGGACCGGTGGGATGCCACATGTGTGTAGGGCGCAGCGATCACCTGGCATCGACTTGGGTGGTTGCAGTCAGCGGGGTCAAGCTCGGCGATCCGAGTATTGAGTTCGAGCAAGGTCGCCTTCGTCGCCAGCAGCCGTTCGATCTGTCGGTCCAGCTCGGAGAGATGATTCTTCAGCAGGGCCTTGTTGTGTTCACAGGTGCCGGCACCCGCGTCCTTCATATCCAAGATCGATTGAATCTCGGTGAGCGAGAGGCCTGTTGCTTGGGCATCACGAATGAACTGAAGCCGGTCGAACGCTGCCGTGTCGTAGTCCCGGTACCCGGCGCTCGTCCGTTGCGGGGGATCGAGGAGGCCCAGCGATTCGTAGTACCTGATGGTCTTCGTTGTGACGCCGGCTTGGGTGGCTAGATCGCCGATCCGCATGCGTTGCTCCTAGTGACGGCTGAGGCTGGCGACGAGGGGGAGGAGATGATGGATCTGAGTCAGTGCCGCCGTAACGACGACGACCAGTACGCCTACCGCTGGAAAGGTCCATCTCGACGTGTTCGTGGGGGGCGATGCGAGCGCAGTGACCCGGGCGGGAACGCTCGATCCGCTGGCCGCAAGGACACCGACGGGCGTCGGGTCGACGGTGGCAAGCGCGGCGCGGGCTACGGCTCGGGCCACGACCAGCCTATCTCCGGTGGTCTTGGCCGCTTCCCTCGTCGGCCCAACGTTCCAATGCGTGGCGGAGCCGGCTGGCAAGAGTGTTCAGGACCGGGATGCCTCTTGCGAGTGTGGCGACGAGCAGGTAGAGATCGTGCCGGTGACGGAGATGGGCCTGTTCATGGGCGAGGAGCGCTTGGCGTTCCTTGGTGGCCAAGGCGCGAAGCATGGAGGAGCTGACGACGATGCCACCGCTCCTGCCCGGTTGGGCGAACGCAAAGGGCCGGCTCGACTCGATGAGATGGACATCTCCGGCACCGCTTCCTCGCGAGCGGTGCCAGCGGTGAAGTACGAGGAGCAGGCGACCGGTCGACATGGTGAGAACGAGGAGGGAAGCCTCGCCCACGAACGGCGGAGGGGGGCGGTGGAAGCCAGTTAGCTGGCGGCACCAGACGAACTGCCCGCCCGCCAGCGGGTGATGGGCCAGGAAGGCGAGGGACAGCGCCCACGTGGTGAGCCAGGCCGCGCCGAGGACCGATCCGATGGCGATGCTGAGGTAGCGGGCCGCTCGGGCCGGGGCGACCCGGTTGGCCAGAGGCACCAGGGCGGTGGCGACCGCTATCGCCACGAGGAGCGGAAGGGCGAACATCATTCGTCGCCCAGCTCGGCGAGCAGTCGGCGGAGCTGCTCGATGTCGCCAGCTTCGAGCGAGCCGACGAAACCGGCCAACGCCGAAGCTCGATCGTTCGCCTGGTCGAGGACGCCCAGGATGCGCTTGCTGGTCAGCTCACTCTCGCTGTAGGTGGCCCGGTAGGCGTATCCCCGACCCATCTCGATCCGCTCGGTCAGGCCCTTCTTCCACAGCCGGCCCAGGACGGTCATGATCGTGGTGTACGCCAGATCGGCCGAGAGACGTTCATTCACCTCGGCCGGGCTCAGCGCCTCGCCTCCAGCGCCCCACAGCACTCCGAGCACGTCCGCCTCCAGCGCGCCATCCGCTCGCTTACGCGTCGCCACCACGGCCCTCCGCTCGATACATCGCCATACCGCTGCTCATCGCCGGAGCACTTCTCGGCGCCGTTCGTACTCCTCGACGTCGATCTCGCCCCGGGCGAAACGCTGTTTGAGGATCTGCTCAGGATCATCAACGCGGTCGCCGGCGGTGCCGGCATCCCGGTTCGATCGCACAAGCATGACGACCACCGCGGCCACCAGCGCCCAGAACACGAACATGGAGATCGTCATGGCGAACCAGCTCCAGCCGCTGTCATCCCACCACATCATGACGGACCTCCTTGTCACTCGGTGACCTTCTCGGACTCCCTGTCTTCACCCTACGCTCCTGATGCGGCCCGGCCCAGAGTCCTACGACACGGTGTCGGACACCCAGCCCGTCTGCTCATTCGTCGCGGTAGCCCATGAGGGTCGCCATGCCGGCTTCCAGGTGATACGTGTTGTGGCAGTGGAGCATCCACAGCCCGGGGTTGTCGGCCAGGACATCGATCTCGACCGTCTCCATGTGGCCGACGAGGACGGTGTCCTTGCGTACCCCGGTCCCGGCCAGGGCGAAGGTGTGACCGTGGAGATGCATGGGATGCACCATCATGGTCTCGTTCCGCATCCGTAGCCGGACCGTCTCCCCGCCGGTCACCAGGATCGGATCGGATGGATCGTAGACGCGCCCGTTGATCCCCCACGTGTAGTCGGCCATGGAACCGGTGAGCGCCAGGTCCACGGTGCGGCCCGGCTTCGTCGTTGACCGGTCGACCGCTGCCGTTGGGCGGAGACGCCTCAGGTCAAGCAGGCGTCCGTCGTGGTTCGCCAGGCGGCGGCCGACGGTCGGTGTCGCCGTGGCCGCCGCATCCGTCGTGCGGATCCAGGCCAGTGCGGCCCCGGTCTTGCCTTCGGCCAGGGCCAGGACCGGCCACACGCCGCTAGCTACCTCGACGATGGCGTCGACCCGTTCGCCCATCGCCACCAGGAACGTGTCGACCTCGGTCGGCTCGATCGGGAAGCCGTCGAGGTGGGTGATCAGCAGCGGGTGGCCGTCGACGGCGACCCGGTAGATCGTGTCCGACCCGGCGTTGATGAAGCGGAGGCGGACCCGGGACCGGGGTGCCGCCGATATTGACGGGGCGTCAGCCGGGGGTCGCCCGTTGACCAGATGGAGGGGGTAGTCAACGTCGCCGAGATCGCTCATGCCCGACATCGACATGCCGCCCATCCCGCCGTGGTTCATGCCGGACATGCCACCCATACCGCCGCCGCTCCGAAGCTGCTCCAGCGTGGACTCGGGCGTGGCGCCGTCGATCCCGTCGAGCCAGTCGTCGAGGACCAGCACCTCGTCCGCGTCGTAGTCGGCCGGTTCGTCCGGATCGTCGACGACGAGCGGGGCGTACATGCCCCGATCGAGATCGAGGCCCATATGAGGATGGAACCAGTAGGTGCCGGGGTCGGGAACGACGAACTGGTAGGTGAAGCTCGATCCTGGATCGATCGGCTTCTGCACCAGATCAGGCACGCCGTCCATGTCGTTGCGGATGGCGAGGCCGTGCCAATGGGTCAACGTGGCCTGCGTGAGCTCGTTGCGGAGGTTGATTCTCAGCTCGTCACCGGCCTTCGCCCGGACGATCGGCCCCGGCACCAACCCGTTGTAGGCGACGGTCTCCACAGTTCGCCCGGCGAGGTCGATCGTCGCCGCCCCCGCCACGAGATCCACGGTCGTGAGCGAGCTGCCGGGACGCCGACGGTTCGATTCCATCTCGGCGATGACCGGATCGGTGGAGCTGATCGCGCCGGGCCGGTCGCCCGACGAGCCGCAGCTGGCCAGGGCCACGCCGGCCACGGCTGAAACTGACGTGGCCAGGAACTGACGCCGCGTGATGTGTCGATTGGCGTAGCGGGTCTGCATGGTCATATCCCGTTCGAGTCGAGAGCCAGGTCACATACGGAGGCGGCGGAGCAGCTGGGCGTTCGAGGTGCGACGATGATGACAATGCTCATCGCTGCTCCTGAGTTCGGTGGGGTGCGACTGCCTTTCATCAAGTCCTAACCCTTCCCCTCGACTGGAAGGTCAAGTGAAAGTTGGAGGGACGCGCCTGCTGGGCGGTGCCGCTAGCCGGCGAGAAGGGTGTTCATCTCGTCCACTTCGCGCTGTTGAGCGGTGATCACCTGGTCGGCCAGAGTCTGGACGTCGGGGCTCTCTCCCTCGTCCTTGATCTGTTCCGCCATGGTGATGGCGCCCTGGTGATGCTCAATCATCCCCAGCAGCCACGCCTTGTCGAACTCGGGGCCGCTCAGCTGCATCAACTGGTCCATGTCCTCGGTCGACATCATTCCCGACGCTCCGTGCATGGACCCCATGTCATGGCCCGCCCCGGTGTCCATCGTCATCGGCGCATGCCACTGGTCGAGCCAACCGCTCATCATCGAGACCTCGGGGTCTTGGGCATCCTTGATCCGCTGAGCCAGGTCCTTGACCTCGGGGCTGGCCGATGCCGTGGGGTCGAGGGCCAGACCAGCCATATCGATCGCCTGCTGGTGATGGGCGATCATGTTCTGAGCGAACGCGACATCGGCATCGTTAAAGGTGTCCGCCGCGCTGGCCGAGCTGCCCGACCCGCCGGCTGACGCCGTGGTCGCGGTTGAGGCCTGCGACGACTCAGTCGACGAGTCTGACGACGAACCGCAAGCCGCCAGCACCACGGCGGCCGCAACGATCACTCCAGCTGAGTACCGGCGCTTCATATGGGTCCCTTCGAGCCACTTTCTACGACACAGCGTAGTTCCAGGGTCGATGTTACCGCCGCAGGATCCCCTCTGTTGTTGGCGCTTCGGATTTGGGCGGGGTGTGAGGTGGGGCGGGGGTCCGCGTTGCGCGAGTCGAGGGCTCCAAGAATCGGTGGTGTCTTAAGCCGTCGAGTCCCGGAGCCCTCGTGGAGATCGATCCTACGCGCATGTGTGAGTTACTGGTTGGCTTGCCCGGCGTCGCCGTGATCGGCGTCTCAGCGCCCGCTCCGGGATGGCTGATCGTGCACGTGGCCGCGAGGGAGCAGCGCCCGAACTGCGCCCGGTGCGGCACTTCGGCGTGGGTGAAGGACTACCGGGACGTGGACCTGGTCGATCTCCCGGCCTTCGACCGGCGGGTAGTGCTGCGGGTGACCCGCACCCGGTGGTGCTGTCCAGCGGCCCGTTGCGGGGTGGGGTCCTGGACGATCGAGCACCCCGAGATCGCCCCCGCTGCGCAGAAGTTGACCACCCGGGCTGGGCGGTGGGCGACCGAGCAGGTCGGCCTCTATGCCCGTTCCGTCTCGGAGGTGGCTGACACGTTGGGCACCGACTGGCACACCATCAACGACGCTGTCATCGCCTACGGCGAAGCGCTCCTCGATGCCGACGTCGACCGGATCGGGACCGTCCGGGCGTTGTCGTTGGATGAGACGTTGTTCATGCGCCAGGGCCCGTGGCGGACCCAGCGCTGGTCGACCCAGTTGGTTGATGCCCGCACCGGGCAGCTGCTCGACATCGTCGAGGGCCGGGACGCCACCGCCCCAGCGGTGTGGCTGGATGCCCGGGACCCGCAGTGGTTGGCGGGGATCCGG
>Ga0268299_1003052_pt1 | contig 16870 bp, 15 predicted proteins | sample NOBtaG_FD_193484 | JGI IMG/M metagenome (GOLD analysis project Ga0268299, IMG submission 193484) | Activated sludge microbial communities from bioreactor in Nijmegen, Gelderland, Netherland - NOB reactor | ecosystem: Engineered > Bioreactor > Aerobic > Activated sludge | place: Netherlands...
AGCGCCGCGGGTTGGCGCCGGACGAGTTCTGCATCGATGCCGCGCCGAGCGCGCGCTGGATGCCGACGACGCCGGTGAAGCTCGTCGGCCCGCTGACCGGCTGGCCGTCCAGCGTCAGCGCGAGGCCGGGCGGGCTGGTCGCCAGCGTGACCCTCGCGGTCTGCGGCTGGATGTCGCGCGTGACCTCGGTGGCCGCCCCGGCGCTGTCCGTCGCGCGCAGGTGGAAGCGGTAGAAGATGTTGGCCGAGGTCTCGCCCTGGGTCGGGATCGCGACCTGCCCGCTCGTGCCGGGCGTCTCCGGCATGAAGGGGTGGGTGTGGCTGTCGTGATGCAGCTCGGCCCACCAGGTGAGGCGGCTGCCGGCCAGCGCGCCGTCCTCGGCATCGCTGGCGCTGCCGGCGAAGGCGATGACATCGCCGGCGCGAAAGCTGCTGCCCGGGGCCGGCGACGCGATGACGGCGGCCGGCGCCTGGTTGCCGCCGGCCGGGGCCTCGTCGTTGCCGCCACAGGACACGGCCGCGCAGGCCGCGCCCAGCAGCGCCAGCGATCGGAACCAGGGCTTGTTCGACAACATCTGCGGCCTCCCCGCGCGGGCCGCGCCCGGGCGGCCGTCGCGGACGATTCTGTCGCCGCACCGGCCTGCGACATGTCAGGAGTTGTTGTTCAGATCATCGCCGCCGGGTCGGTGGCCTCGTCGGTCGCAAAGCGCGTCACCTTGCGCGGCAGCAGGTGCACCGTGGCGCCGGGCTCCAGCGGGAAGCGCTGGCGCAGCAGCTGGTACTCGCTGCGCGGCAGCTCGACGTCGACGTAGCTGCCGTCGTCGACGCGCTTGAACTCGATGCGCGTGTTCGGACCCACGGTCAGCGCCTGCGACAGCGTCGCCGGCAGCGAGCCGTCGGCCGGGGCCGGCAGGATCGCCAGCTCGTGCGGGCGCACGTAGCTGACCGCATCGCCGGGGGCGTGGCCGAGCCGGCCGTGGAACAGGTTCACGTCGCCCAGGAACTGCAGCACGAAGGGCGTGGCCGGCTTGTCGTAGACCTCGTCCGGCGCGCCTTCCTGCTCGATGCGGCCCTGGTTCATGACGACGATGCGGTCGGCGACCTCCATCGCCTCGTCCTGGTCGTGGGTGACGAAGACGCTGGTCACGTGCACCTCGTCGTGCAGGCGCCGCAGCCAGCGGCGCAGCTCCTTGCGGACCTTCGCGTCCAGCGCGCCGAAGGGTTCGTCTAGCAGCAGCACCTTGGGCTCGACGGCCAGCGCGCGGGCCAGCGCGATGCGCTGGCGCTGGCCGCCCGACAGCTGGTGCGGGAAGCGGTCGGCGACCCAGTCGAGCTGCACCAGCTTCAGCAGCTCCATCACCTTCTCGCGGATCTTCTCCTCCGTCGGCCGCGTCGCCTTGGGTCGCACGCGCAGCCCGAAGGCCACGTTCTCGAAGATCGACATGTGGCCGAACAACGCGTAGTGCTGGAACACGAAGCCGACCTGGCGCTCGCGCACGTGGGTGCGGGTCGCGTCCTCGCCCTCGAAGTGCACGCTGCCGCTGTCCGGCACCTCCAGCCCCGCGATGATGCGCAGCAGCGTGGTCTTGCCGCAGCCCGAAGGCCCGAGCAACGCGACCAGCTCGCCCGAGGGCATGCTCAGGTTGAGGTGGTCGCAGGCGACGGTCGCGCCGAAGCGCTTGTTCAGGTTGCGAATCTCGATGGACATCAGACGCTCCGTTCGCCCTGAGCCTGTCGAAGGGCGGTTGGCGATGCGAGGGCTTCGACAGGCTCAGCCCGAACGGTGAGTTGCGAGCTGATGCGCTGCTCGACCGCGTACTTCAGCACCAGGGTCACCAGCGCCAGCCCGGCCAGCAGCGAGGCCACCGCGAAGGCGGCCGCGAACTGGTACTCGTTGTAGAGGATCTCGATGTGCAGCGGCATCGTGTTGGTCTGGCCACGGATGTGGCCGGACACCACGCTGACCGCGCCGAACTCGCCCATCGCCCGCGCGTTGCACAGGATCACGCCGTACAGCAGCGCCCACTTGATGTTGGGCAGCGTGACGCGCCGGAAGGTCTGCCATCCGTTCGCACCCAGCACGCGCGCGGCCTCTTCCTGCTCGGTGCCCTGGGCCTGCATCAGCGGGATCAGCTCGCGCGCGACGAAGGGGAAGGTCACGAACACCGTCGCCAGCACGATGCCCGGCACCGCGAAGATGACCTTGAGGTCGTGGTCGCGCAGCCACTCGCCCAGCCAGCCCTGCAGGCCGAAGATCAGCACGTAGATCAGGCCCGAGATCACCGGGCTGACGCTGAAAGGCAGGTCGATCAGCGTCAGCAGCAGGTTCTTGCCGCGGAAGTCGAACTTCGCGATGCACCAGGCCGCCGCGACGCCGAACACCAGGTTCAGCGGCACCGCGATCGCCGCGGTGATGAGCGTCAGCTTGATCGCCGACAGCGCGTCGGGCTCGACGATCGCCGCGAGGTAGACGTCCCAGCCCTTCTTCAGCGCCTCGTGGAAGACCGTCGCCAGCGGGACGAACAGGAACAGCGTCAGGAAGGCCAGCGCGATGCCGATCAGCAGGCGGCGCACCCACGCCGGCTCGGTGGTCGCGGCGTGGAGGGCGGGTGGCACCGCCGTGGCGGGCGCACGCACGGGAGCGAGCACGGCGCTCATCTCAATGGCCTCCCTGGCGACGCCGAGACCACGCCTGCAGCGCGTTGATCGCCAGCAGCAGCGCGAAGCTCGCGACCAGCATCACCACGGCGATCGCGGTGGCGCCGGCGTAGTCGTACTGCTCGAGCTTGGTGATGATGAGCAGCGGCGTGATCTCGCTGACCATCGGCATGTTGCCGGCGATGAAGATCACCGAGCCGTACTCGCCGAGCGCGCGCGCGAAGGCCAGCGCAAAGCCGGTCAGCAGCGCCGGCGTCAGGATCGGCAGCAGCACGTGGCGGAAGGTCTGCACGCGACTGGCACCCAGCGTCGCGGCGGCCTCCTCCAGCTCCTTCGACAGGTCCTCCAGCACCGGCTGCACCGTGCGCACGACGAAGGGCAGGCCGATGAAGGTCAGCGCGACGAACACCCCGACCGGCGTGAAGCTCACCTTGAACGGCAGGTGCTGGCCGATCAGCCCGTTCTGCGCGTAGATCGCCGTCAGCGCGATGCCGGCCACGGCCGTCGGCAGCGCGAACGGCAGGTCCACCAGCGCATCGACCAGGCGCTTGAACGGAAACTCGTAGCGCACCAGCACCCAGGCGATGACCAGTCCGAAGGCCGTGTTGAGAAGGGCGGCCGCCAGCGAGGCCAGGAAGGTCAATCGGTAGCTGGCCACCACGCGCGGCGAACTGACCGCGTCCCAGAAGGCGCCCCAGGTCAGCGTGAAGGTCTTGAGGAAGGCCGCGCTCAGCGGCAGCAGCACGATCAGGCTCAGGTAGAGCAGCGTGAAGCCGAGCGCCAGGTCGAAACCCGGCAACACGCTGTGGCGGCGCAGCAGGGTGCGCGACAGGATCACTTGCGTGCGGCCAGGATCTGGTCGAACACCCCGCCGTCGGCGAAGTGCGTCTTCTGGGCCTTGGCCCAGCCGCCGAACACCTCGTCGATCGTGAACAGCTTGACCTTGGTGAAGGTCTTTTCGTACTTGGCCGCGACCTTGGGATCGATCGGCCGGTAGTAGTTCTGGCCGGCCAGGTCCTGGCCTTCGGGCGAGTACAGGTACTCGAGGTAGGCCTTGGCGACCGCCGAGGTCCCCTTCTTGTCGACGTTCTTGTCCACCACGGTCACCGGCGGCTCGGCCAGGATGCTGAGCGAGGGGACGATGATGTCGAACTTGTCCGGGCCCAGCTCCTTGACGGCGAGGAAGGCCTCGTTCTCCCAGGAGATGAAGACGTCGCCGATGCCGCGCTCGACGAAGGTGGTGGTCGATCCGCGCGCGCCCGAGTCCAGCACCGCGACGTTCCTGAAGATGTTGCCGACGAACTCCTGCGCCTTCTTCTCGTCGTTGCCGTTCTTCTTGAGCGAGTAGCCCCAGGCGGCGAGGTAGTTCCAGCGCGCGCCGCCCGAGGTCTTGGGGTTGGGCGTGATCACCGACACGCCGGGCTTGGCCAGGTCGTCCCAGTCCTTGATGCCCTTCGGGTTGCCCTTGCGCACCAGGAAGACGATGGTCGACGTGTAGGGCGCGCTGTTGTGCGGCAGGCGCTTCTGCCAGTCGGCCGGGAAGAGCTTGGCCTTCGCGGCGATCTCGTCGACGTCGTAGGCCAGCGCCAGCGTCACGATGTCGGCATCCAGGCCGTCGATCACCGAACGCGCCTGCTTGCCCGAGCCGCCGTGCGACTGCTTGACGATCACGTTGTCGCCGGTCTTGGCCTTCCAGTGCGCAGCGAAGGCCTTGTTGAAGTCGACGTAGAACTCGCGCGTCGGGTCGTAGGACACGTTGAGCAGGGTCACGTCCTTGGCGGCGGCGGTGCCGGCGGCCAGGGCGAGGACGGAGGTGGCGATCAGGGTGCGCAGCAAGGAGGCAGTGGTCATGGCGGAGGGCCGGAATGGCAGACGGATAGGGATGCTAGGAAGCGCCGTCCGGATCTGGAACGAAGCAATGCGCGCTTGCTTATGCGTGCGCCGCGCTAACGCGACGGGCCTTCGATGACTTCCTCGATGCGGCCGCGGAACTGGTTGCGCACATTGATGGCGGTGATGCTCATGCGGAGGACTCCTGTTGAAGAGCCTCCAGCCCAGGGGCGCCGCGGCGCGTCGGGAACGAAGGTGTTCGCCTGTGCTCAGTCGCCCGGCGCATGAGCGACCGGCTCGCCGACCGCGCGCACCGCCGCGACCAGCGCGCGCGGCTGCTCGACCTTCATGCTGGGCAGCACCGCGGCCTCGGCGGCGTCGAGCGTGCGTCGCAGCGTGGCCGCGTGCGGCAGCAGCGTGCCCAGGAAGCGCAGTTCGGCGCCGCGCGCGATCAGCACCGTCGGGAAGTTCTCGATGTCCAGGCCGAAGGGCGCCAGCGCGTCGCTCTCGTCCTCGATGTCGACCCAGGCGAAGCGCAGCCCGGGGCGCTCGCGCGCGAGGCTCTCGAAGGTGGCGCGGTAATCGCGGCAGCTGCCGCACCACGCGGCGCACAGGCAGGCCACGAGCCAGGGAGCGTCGTCGTGCATGCGCGCAGTGTGCATCGGCGCCGCCGGATGCACGCCGACCGACGAATCGATCACGAAGCGCCCGCTCACCCCGTGAACGCGGGGCGTGACGAATCGACACGACGCTGTTGCTGCGGCGCCAGCGGCGAGCCACGGCGACGCGCAGGCTTCACATTGGCGTCACGGTCCGACGCTCGTCGTCGATCGGTTCTGAAGAGACACGACAGACCCACTTTCGACTGGAGCCCGCAGCATGAACCCGATCCGCAACGCCCCCGCTTCCACCATCGCCACCGTGCTGCTGACCGCGATGGTCGGTGTCGGCGTCTTCAACGCGCAGCCGACCGTCGTCGACGCCCCCGCGATGCAGGCCGTCGCCAGCGTGTCGACCGACACCACCTACCTGCCGGCGCAGTTCGTCGAGCAGCAGCGCCGCGCGAGCGAGTCGCCGCTGCCGGCGCAGTTCTGACGCCGGGTCAGCGCGTGTCGGCGCGCGCGCCGATGCCCAGCTTCCTGCGCAGCCACTGAAGCCCGCTGGCACGCCGGGCGCGGCGCGCCAGCAGCACCGCGGCGAGCGTCAGCAGCACGAGCGACGCGGGCGCGGCCACCCGCAGCAGCAGCTCGGCGGCCTCGACGTCGGCGGCGCTCGCAGACGCCGGGCATCGCTGCAGCCACTGCAGTGCATCGGTACACGCCAGCGCCGGCAGTGCCGACAGTGGCGGCGGTCCGGCGGTCCACCACAGCGCCGCCAGCACGGCCAGCAGCGAGCCGATGGCCGGCCAGACCAGGATCACCAGCAGCACGCTCAGCGGCACCAGCACCTTGGCGCCGCCGAGGCCGGACAACAATGCACCGATGGCGATGGCGAAAGCCAGCCCCATGCGCCAGGAACGCACGAGCGTCGCGATCAGGCCGCCGGCGATCAGCCCCCAGCCGACCGTCGCGACGGCCGCCGGCATCTCCTTCGCCAGCAGCGTGCCGGCAACCAGGGCGACGCCGATGCCGAGCGCGGCGCTCTCGATCGCGATGGCCGTTCGATGGCCTTGCGAGAGGCGCCCGGCCAGCCAGTGGAACACGGCGATGGGCCACTCCGTGAGCTTCAACAGGACGTTCAAGGCGTTGAGCCCGCTGCGACTCGACGAAGCCGTTGCATGGGCGACCGCCACGCTCTGCGCGACCGTCCGCGTGAAGTGATCGGTGCCGACCTCCTGCGCCAGGGTCTCCGCGCCGAGCAGGCTGTCCTTCAACAAGGACACGGCGATGTCGGGCGCCCAGGCCGGGTCGGCCCGCATCCGCTCCAGGCGCGCGCGCAGCCGGCGACCGGCGGGCGAGGGCGTGGCACCGATCGCGGCATCCTGATCCATCGCGTCGGCCAGGTCCGGCAGCTCGCGCATCAGCACCTCCAGATGCAGGCGGCGCGTCAACGCGGCGGCGCAGCAGGTCAGCACCGGCGGGGGCACGGTCGCGCGGGCGTCCAGCCAGGCCAGCTCCTTCTCGATCAGCTCGAGCTCCTCCTTCCACGCGGCCGCGAGCTCCGTGCGCAAGCCGGGCGCGGCGCTGGTGACGGCCAGCGCTTCGAGGTACTGCAGGACATAGGCGGAGGCCCTGTGCTGCGCCCCGTCAGGCGTCGTCACTTCTCGTTCGCCGTACAGCCGCTGCAGGCGATCGGGGTTCAGTGCGATCCTCACGGCGCGGTCGATGCCGTCGAGTCGCCCGTAGATCCAGTCGTTGGCGCGCCATGACCGCTTGTAGAACGCGGCGAAGTGCGCGAGGCCCATCCCGGTGAGCTTGCCCTGCGGCGTGGACGGGCCGCCCCACGGCGAGCGCAGCCGGCCACTGATCTGCACCAGCTCGGCACCGACGTCGGGCCGCTCCTCGCGCGAGCCGGCAGCGACCTCGATCACCTCGAGCGCCAGCAGCCGCAGGGCGATGTCGTCGATGCCGGACTTCGCAGAAGGTGCGAAGAAGTAGTCGCGATAGGCCCTCAGCTCCCGGAGGGCCTCGACCACATCGGCGCGTGTGTCGGGTTGCGCCTCCCCGGCGCCGGTCACCTTGTGCGGCGCCGTGGCCAGGATCTCCTCGATCGCAGGCCGCAGCGCCAGCAGCGCCTCGCACAATCGGCGGGCGTCAGCCAGCCGCGACTGCAGGCGCGTCGGTCGACCCACCGCGGGCGTTTCCGGGGGCGCCAGCTGGCGGACCAGCGCCCTGGCCTCGGGCTCGGGCGGCGTGCCCTTCTTGCGCCAGTCGTCGAGCAGCCTCTCGAAGCCGACCCGCCCGGCCTCGCGCACCTCGCGGTTGCTGTCCTGCCGGCGCTGGCGCAGTCGCAGGTTGATCTCGTAGGCGCTCTTCCACACGTCCCGCAGGTCGTGACTGGCGGGCGTCGCCGACCTCGCGCCGGCGCGAGCGCGCCGGGTCAGCACCGAAGGCTGACGGTCGATGTGCTCCCAGGTGGTGCCGGGGGGCGGCGGCGGCTCGGTGGCGCACGCCAGCGACGGGCCCTTCGTCGATCTGACGCCCGGCCGGACTTCCTGCCAGCGGGCCACCAGATCGCTCAGTCGTTGCGTGCGGCGCAGCACGTCGATGACGACGCCGGCCATGAACTCCAGCGTGTACTGGCCCCAGCGCCATTCGGTGACCCCGTCCGCCACGGGTGACGGTTCCGGGGGGCCGATGTCCGGGCCGATCGGCGCGAACCGGGTCGGGATGAAGTTGCTCCAGGGCTCGACTTCGTCGCGCGTCTCGAGCCACAGCCCGCGCAGCCACAGACGGGTCGATCGCCGCATGCCGGCGCTCGGGCCTGCCGCCGGTGTCGACAAGCTGCGCACCAACTCGTCGAGCAGGTGGTCGATCGCTCCGTCGAGTCGTCGCGCGCGGTAGGCCGGAAACATCAGCTCGGCCACCTTCAGCACGCCGTCGCTCCCGGACGAATGCCGCAGCAGGCCGTTGATGCGCTGCCATCGCCTGCGCATGTCCTCGCCGTACTGCCGCAAGTAGGCGAGCTGGTCGGCGATCGACTGCGTGCCGGGGATGCCGACGGTGCTCTGCACGGCCACGGCGGCCAGCGTGGGCGCAGCCGGCCGGCCCTGGTCGTCGAGCCGGGCGGGCGACGCCGCCGACTTGGGGTCCGGCGCGACATACGCCAGCACGCGCCGCGTGTTGCCGTCGGCCGGCAGCTTGCTGATCGCTTCGAGCGCGGCATCGAAGGGCTTGTTGTCGAGAATGCCGCCGTCGAGCAGGTAGGCGGGTTCGGCGACCGGGTGGGCAGCGCCGCCCTGCTCGCGCAGCGGTCGCTTGTCGCCGTAGGGCGGGCTGCCGGGGATGTACAGCGACGGCTCGAACGCCACGGGGAAGGAGGCGCTGGCGCGCGCTGCCAGCGACAGTTGCCGGACGATGCCGCTGTCGACGCTGAAGTCGTCGTCGCCGGTGCCGTCGTCACGGCGCTCGAACGCGAAGTGAGCGCGATGCACGGTGTCTTCGATCAGCGCGCCGAAGTCGTCGAGCTGGGTCTTGCCGACACCGTGGAGCAAGGTGGTCGTCAGGGACAGCAGCATCGGCGCGCTGCCCTTGTCGATGACCGGGCCGCGCGCGATGCCCGTCAGCGCCTCCTCGATCTTCGGCAGGAAGTAGGCGTCACCCTGCAGCAGCGATGGCGGGTCGGCGTCGTGCGGATCCCGCATCAGCTGCTCGAGCCCGGCGCTCGACAGCCACACGTCACGCAATCCGTAGAGGCTCGCATCGTGCACCTGCGCCAGGGCGAGCGCCGCGCCGTTGATGCCGCCGGCGCTGGTGCCGCTGATCACGTCGATGCGCGCCTTCGTCCGGGTCAGGCGCAGCAGCCCGCGATAGACCGGATGCGTCTCGCGCACCAGGCGGTTGAGCTCGAAGGCCACGCCGCCCATCCACACCGCCAGGCTGACGCCGCCGTTCAGCACCAGGGCGAGTCGCAACTCCTCGCTGCGGTCGTCGTCCGGGGCCGGGCTGCCGGCGCTCTGGCTCATGCTGATCCTCCCGCGCCCGCTAGCTAGCGCGCGCGCCGATTCTGAGCCTGCGCTCAGGCGCCGGGCAAGCCGCCCAGCAAGCGCTGCAGGGCCGTCTCGTAGGTCCGGTACACCGGCGCGATCGTCGCCAGCTCCATGCACTCGTCGGCGGCGTGCAGGTTGCGCGCGCGCACGCCGAAGCCGCACAGCGCGGGGATGTCGCGCGCGGCGAGGTAGTTGCCGATGTTCGAGGGCCCGGCGACCGCGCAGGGCAGCTCCTGGCCCAGCGTCTGCCGCGCGGCCTCGCGCATCGCGCGCAGCATGGGGTGCGCCGCGTCGACGCGATAGGGCGGCCAGCCGGGCTGCCAGTCGATGCGGCTGGCGAGCGCCGGGTCATGCGCGCGGTCCAGCTCGTCGACGACACCGGCCACCAGCACGCGCGCCGCCGCGTCGTCGAAGCGCGGCGTGAGCCGCAGGTCGACCGTGAGCTCGCAGCGGTCGGGCACCTGGGTGTAGCCGTGGCCGCCGTGCAGGCTGGTGACGGTGAGCTGCGGCGGGCGGTCGAAGCCGCTGCGGGCGGGGGCGGCCTTCGGCAGCTTCGCGGCGTGCAGGGCCTCGACCAGCCGCGCCGCGCGCAGCACCGCGTTGACGCCGCGCTGCGTGCTGCCGCCCGAGTGCGCGGCCACGCCGGGCACGACGATCCGGGCGCGCAGGAAGCCGCGGCTGCCGACGATCAGCCGGTCGATGCCCGGATAGCCGATCAGCACGCCGTCGGGGCGCGGCGCCGGCTTCGCCTCGAAGTAGCGGCGCGCGCCGGCGAAGCTGCCGCTGTGTTCCTCCAGGTCGAACAGCAGTCCGAGGCGACCTGCGTAGGCCTCGGGCCGCGCCGCGAAGGCGGCGAACAGGTGCGCGAAGATCGCCGCGCCGGCCTTGGAGTCCGCCACGCCGCGGCCGTAGAGCCAGCCGCCCTGCGCACGCGCGCGATCGGGCCGGTGCTGCCAGGTCGCGCGATCGCCGAAGCCGGCGGTGTCGAGCGTCGCGTTCAGCAGGTAGAAGGGCGGCTTCGCGCCACGCGGCAGCGGCGCACGACCCACGACTTCGGCATGCAGGCCGAGCGGCGTGCCGTCGGCGGCGCACAGGCGCCGGTGCGGCAGGCCGCGTTCGTCGAACCAGGCCTCGATGCGCGTCAGCACCGGGCCCAGCGCGTCCTCACCGGCCCGGCTGGGCGTGTCCACCAGCGACCGCAGCAGCTTCGTGATCGAGGCGCTGGGCGGCGGCGAGCGGCGGGGCATGCAGCGATTATCGCGGCCGCAACGGCGTCATCTCTTCACGCCATCGCACCGACGATCACCGAGGAGGCCTTGAACAAGGCTGTCGCCTGGACGCCCGGCGTCAGGCCCAGCGTGCCCAGGCTGGACCGGGTGACGATGGCGGCGATCGTCAGGCCGTGGCCCAGGTCGATCACCACCTCGGCGTTCACCGCGCCGGGCGTGACCGCGCTCACCGTGCCGGTCAGCTGGTTGCGCGCCGACAGGCGTGCGTCCTGCAGGTCGATCGCGAGGATCACCGACGAGGCCTTGACCAGCGCGAAGGCCGTCGCGCCCGGCTTCAGGCCCAGCGCCTCGGCGCTCTCGTGCGTGACGATCGCGACGATGCGCGCGCCGCCCGGCAGCGCCAGCTCGACCTCGTCGTTGACCGCGCCGCCCTTGCAGGCGCTCACCGTGCCCAGGAACTGGTTGCGGGCGCTGGTCTTCATGTTCAGGGTCCTCAGCAGGTTGAAGTCGTTCGCGACGTCGATCGAGTCGTCGCTCAGCAGCTGCACGAAGCGCGCGTGCACCGCCTCGATCTGTGCGTAGCGCTCGACCAGCTGCTGCCCGCGCGGCGTCAGGTGGGTCGAACCGCCGCCGCGGCCGCCGGTGCTGCGCTCGACCAGCGGCGCGCCGGCGATGTTGTTCATCGTGTCGACCGCATCCCAGGCGGCCTTGTAGCTCATGCCGTAGGCCTTGGCGGCCTGCGTGATCGAGCCGTGCTCGGCGATCGCGCGCAGCAGGCCGATGCGACCCTTGCCGCCGAGGTTCTCGCCGCCGACGGTCATCCAGACGGCGCCGTGCAGCTCGATCGCGGGGGCCTTCTTCTTCCTCGGGCGGGTCGCCATGGTTCGCGCCTCAGGCCGCGACCGCGGCCGGCTCGACGAGCCGGCCCTCGCGCAGCTCCAGCACCGCGTCGCCGAAGCGCTTCACGTCGTCCGGGTCGTGGGTGATCAGCAGCAGCGGGATCGCGAGCCGCGACTGCAGGTCGGCCAGCTCGTCGCGCAGGCGGCCGCGCAGCGCGGGGTCGAGCGCGGCGAAGGGTTCGTCCAGCAGCAGCGCGCGCGGCTCGGCCACCAATGCGCGCGCCAGCGCCGTGCGCTGGCGCTGGCCGCCGGACAGCTGCTCGGGATAGTGGCGGGCCACCGGCTCCAGCTCGAAGGCGCGCAGCCAGCGCTCGACGGCCGCGTCGCGCGACTCGCGCGAGGGGTTGCGCCAGCCGCGCTGCAGGCCGAAGGCGATGTTCTGCAGCACCGTCAGGTGCGGGAACAGCGCGTAGTCCTGGAAGACGTAGGCCAGCCCGCGCTCGCGCGCCGGCACGTCGATGCGCGCGGCCGCATCGAACAGCGCCTGCCCCTTGAGCCGCACGTGGCCGGCGTCGGGCCGCGTCAGGCCGGCGATGCACTTGAGCGTCTGGCTCTTGCCGGCGCCCGAGGGACCGTAGAGCACCAGCCGCGGCGCGGCGCTGGCAAAGCTCAAATGCAGGTCGAAGCGGCGCTTCGCGTGCTCGAAGCGGCGTTGCAGGGCGACGTCCCAGAGGCTCATCGCGTGCTCCACCACCTCAGGGCCTGACCGAGCGCGGTCGCAGCAGGCGGCCGGCGCCCAGCAGCACCGCCATGCAGGTGATCGAGGTCACCATCACCAGGAAATGGGCGATGTCGTCCTGCCCGGCCTGGACCGCATCGTGCACGGCGATCGCCAGCGTCTGCGTCTTGCCCGGGATGCTGCCGGCGATCATCAGCGTCGCTCCGAACTCGCCGGTCGAGCGCGCGAAGGCCAGCATCAAACCGGCCAGGATGCCGCGCCAGGCCAGCGGCAGGGTGACGCGGAAGAACACCGCTGTCTCGCGCAGGCCGAGCACGCGCGCCGCCTGCTCCAATTGCGGGTCGACGGCCTCGAAGGCCGCGCGCGCCGGTCGCACGACGAAGGGAAACGCCACGATGGCCGCCGCGATCACGGCGCCCTGCCAGGTGAAGATGAGGTTGATGCCGAACCAGTCGTCCAGCCATCGACCGATCGACCCCTGGCGACCGATCAGCACCAGCAGGTAGTAACCCAGCACCGTCGGCGGCAGCACCATCGGCAGGGTGGCGATGGCGTCCAGCACCTCGCGGCCGAAGAATCGCTTGCGCGCCAGCAGGAAGGCCAGCGCTAGGCCGAGCACGAGGTCGATCGCCGTCGCCCAGAGCGCGACCTTGAGCGTCAGCGCCAGCGGGACCCATGCGCCCTCCATGCGTGTCCTAGGGCCGGCCGAAGCCGTACTTCGCCAGCACCGCCTGCGCCGGCGGCGACAGCACGAAGGCGACGAACTTCTGCGCCGCGGCGGCGTTGCCGCTGGCCGCCACCGGCGCGATCGGGTAGAGGATCGGCGTCTCGGTCGGCACGGTGAGCGCGAGCTTCACCTTGTCGGGCATCAGCGCGGCGTCGGTCGCGTAGACGAAGCCGGCGTCGACCTCGCCGCGCGCCACGTAGTCCAGCGCCTGGCGCACGTTGCTGGCGCCGATCATCCTGGGTTCGACCGCGCCCCACAGCCCGGCCTTCTGCAGCACGGCCTGGGTGTAGCGGCCCACCGGCACGCTGGCCGGCAGGCCGATGGCGATGCGGGCGTAGGCCGGCTGGGCCAGGTCGGTCACCGCCTGGGGGACCATCTTCGCGTCGCTAGGCACCACCACCACCAGCGTATTCGACACGAAGTTGCGCCGCTCCGTCGCCCTGACCAGCGACTGGGCCTGCGCCTGGTCCATGGTCTCCTGGTCGGCGCTGGCGAAGACATCGACCGGTGCGCCCTTGACGATCTGCTGCAGCAGCGCGCCCGAGGCGCCGAAGTTCAGCTGCAGCTTCGTGTCCGGGTGCTGGGCCTCGAACAGCGGCTGCAGCTCCTTGAAGGCATTGGTCAGGCTGGCGGCGGCCGACACGATCAGGTCGGCGGCCAGCGCCTGCCCGGCCAGCAGCAGGCTGCCCAGGGCGACGGCAAGGCGGGAGAGCGAACGGCGCATGCGGAAACTCCATCCAGGGGGTCGGAGGGGGCGCAATAGTAGCTTGTATATAACGAAAGGCTTGTCGTCCCGCAGCCACCTCGGGCTAGTCCCGAGGCCGGGGCCGGCCCGTCCGGGCCCACCATCGGGGCCCCGCCCCCCGAGGAGCCGCCGTGGACGCGACCCTGACCCGCCTGCTGACCGACAAGACCGACCCCGCGCTCAGCCGCATCGAGACCGGGCCGCTGTCGCCGCCGGCGGAGGGCGAGGCGCTGCTGGCGATCCGCCGCCTCGCGCTGACGACCAACAACATCACCTATGCCGCCTTCGGCGACGCGATGCGCTACTGGGACTTCTTTCCCACCGGCGTCGACGGCTGGGGGCAGATCCCGGCCTGGGGCTTCGCCGACGTCGTCGCGTCGACCGTGCCCGGCATCGACGTGGGCGAGCGCATCTACGGCTACTTCCCGATCGCCAGCCACCTGCGGGTGCAGCCGGTGCGCGTCGGCGAGCGCGGCTTCCTCGACGGCAGCGCGCACCGCGCCGAGCTGGCGTCGGCCTACAACCAGTACAGCCGTTGCCGCGCCGATCCGTCCTACGCCGAGGCCGACGAAGACCTGGTCGCCCTGTTGCGGCCGCTCTATATCACCGCCTTCTTCCTCGCCGACTTCCTGCAGGACAACGCCGCCTTCGGCGCGAAGCGGCTGCTGGTGTCCAGCGCGTCCAGCAAGACGGCCTACGGCAGCGCCCGCGGCCTGCACGGCCAGGCGGGGCTGCAGCTGGTCGGCCTGACCTCGGCGCATCACCGCGGCTTCGTCGAAGGCCTGGGCTGCTACGACCGCGTGCTCGCCTACGACGAGCTGGAAACCGCACTGGCGCCCGATGCGCCGACGCTCTACCTCGACTTCTCGGGCGACGCGGCACTGCGCGCGCGCGTGCACCGCCACCTGGGCGCCGCGCTCGTGTACGACTGCCACGTCGGCTCGGCGCAGACCACGGCCTTCGTTGCCGATGCCGCGCTGCCGGGACCGAAGCCGAAGTTCTATTTCGCGCCCGCGCAGATCAAGAAGCGCCACGCCGAGTGGGGTCCGGCCGTGGCCACCCAGCGCTACGGCCAGGCCGAGCGCGAGTTCTTCGCGCAGGTACGCCGCGCCGACTGGCTGCGCGTGGCCGAGGAGCGCGGCTTCGAGGCCGCGCAGCGCATCATCGCCGGGCTGGCGGCCGGCCGCGTCGACCCGCGGCTCGGGCAGGTGGTGCTGCTGTAGCGACGACTCGCGCGACTACTCGCGGTAATAGACCATCTGGTGCGTGCTGGCCAGCAGCCGGCCGTCGTCGCCCCAGACCTCGGCCGTCTGGTCGAAGTAGCCGTTGCGGAAGTTCAGCGCGCGGGCGATGCCCAGCACCGGCCGCTCGGCCTGCGCGGCCAGCATCGCGGCGTCGGCGTGGAAGTAGGTGCTGAGCGTCACCGTGCCGATCGGGACCGGCTTGCGGCGACGCACGAAGATGCGCGGGAAGAAGCTGTCGCACAGCGCCGCGAGTGATGCGAAGTCGAGGGGCCGCGGCGGGTCGTCGCGGGTCCAGACGATGCTGCGCGAGCCCGACTCCTCGCGGCCGTCGAAGGGCTCCGGCATGCCGCCCTCGACGAAGCGCATGTCGTAGCGCTGCACCCAGGCGAGCCGGCCACCGAGGTCTTGGCGCGGCAGCGACCCGGGCGGCGGCAGGTCCGCGGGCATCGCGGCTTCGGGCGCCGACCAGGTCTCGCGGCGCTGCGCGAACACGGCCGTCGCGGTGGCCGCGACCTCGCCGCCCTGCGCGAGCTCGATGACCCAGTGCTGCGTCGACCGGTTGGTGCGCACCGCGCGCGCGGTGATCTCGAAGGCGCCGTCGGCCACCGCGCTGGCGAAGTTGACCGTCAGCGCGATCGGATCGCCGAGCCGCGCCGGGTGCCGCAGCGCCGCGTTCAGCAGCACCGCGGCGGTGGTGCCGCCGAAGGGGCCGACCATGTTGGCGTAGGCCGGGCTGGTCGCGCCGGTGAAGCTCTGGTGTGGCGTCGGGCTCAGGGCGATGGCGGTGTCGAAGGGATGCATGGGCGTCGTGCGCAGATCGTTCGCCGCAGTCTCTCATCGGCCCGATGCCCTGCCTGTCACGCAGGCGTCGAGGGGCGCCGACAATCCGGCGTCCCACACGCCAGCGGAGCCCATCGCCGTGAGTCGCCTCTTCAGCCCCCTCGCCATCGGCGCGCTGCGCCTGGCCAATCGCATCGTCGTCGCGCCGATGTGCCAGTACTCGGCGGTCGACGGCACGGCCGGCGACTGGCATTTGATGCACCTCGGCTCGATGGCGCTGTCGGGCGCCGGCTTGCTGATCGTCGAGGCCACCGCGGTCAATGCCGAGGGCCGCATCACCGCCGGCGACCTGGGCCTGTACAGCGACGCCAACGAGGCCGGCCTGGCACGCGTCATCGCGGCGATCCGCGCGCATTCGGCCATGCCGCTGGCGATCCAGCTGGCGCATGCCGGGCGCAAGGCCTCGAGCGACGTGCCCTGGCGCGGCGGCGCGCAGCTGGCGCCCGATGCAACGAATGGCTGGCTCGCGGTCGCGCCGTCGGCGCTGCCGCACGCGGACGGCGAGATCGCCCCGGCCGCGCTCGACGAGGCCGGCCTGGCGCGCCTGCGCGACGACTTCGCCGCCGCGGCGCGGCGCGCGGCGCGCCTGGGCTTCGACGCCGTCGAGCTGCATGCGGCGCACGGCTACCTGCTGCACCAGTTCCTGTCGCCACTGGCCAACCGCCGCGATGACCGCTACGGCGGCAGCCTCGAGAACCGCCTGCGTTTCCCGCTCGAGGTCTACGACGCGGTGCGCGCCGCCTTCCCGGCCGAGCGACCGGTGTGGGTGCGCCTGTCGGCGACCGACTGGGTCGACGGCGGCTGGGACGTGGACAGCTCCATCGCCTTCGGCCGTGCGCTGGCCGCGCGCGGCAGCCCGGCGATCCACGTCTCCAGCGGCGGCGTCTCGCCGGCGCAGAAGATCCCGCTCGGCGCCGGCTACCAGCTGCCGCTGGCGCGGCGCCTCAAGGCCGAGGTCGGCCTGCCGACCATCGGCGTGGGCCTGATCACCGAGCCCGAGCAGGCCGAGGCCGCGATCGCCGACGGCGACGCCGATGCCGTCGCGCTGGCCCGCGCGATGCTGTACGACCCGCGCTGGCCCTGGCACGCGGCCGCGAAGCTGGGCGCGCGCGTGAGCGCGCCGCCGCAGTACTGGCGCTGCCAGCCGCGCGAGCTGAAGGACCTGTTCGACGGAGCGCGGCTGGGGCAGCGCTGATCGCGATCGACCACGACCCGCGGCGGGCTCAGCGCCCCACGACGAACCGCGAACGGCCGCCGCGGCCCAGGTTGGCCGCGACCAGCGCGGCCGCCAGCGTCACCAGCCACGAGTAGTACACCCACAGCAGGAAGACCGGCAGCACCGAGAAGGCGCCGTAGACCGCCTGGTAGGTGG
>Ga0268299_1003053_pt1 | contig 16866 bp, 11 predicted proteins | sample NOBtaG_FD_193484 | JGI IMG/M metagenome (GOLD analysis project Ga0268299, IMG submission 193484) | Activated sludge microbial communities from bioreactor in Nijmegen, Gelderland, Netherland - NOB reactor | ecosystem: Engineered > Bioreactor > Aerobic > Activated sludge | place: Netherlands...
GCTAACTTCTTTAATTGCAGGGTTTGACTTTGTTTGGAAAACTAAAATAATTCTGGCAACTATCACACTTGATCTATTTGCTGTGTTGCTTGGTGGAGCAACAACACTTTTACCAATATTTGCTAAAGATATCTTGCAAGTTGGGCCTAGTGGACTAGGTTGGCTTCGTGCTGCTGGGTCAATTGGTGCAGTTATTATGGCTTTTGCTTTAGCGTATTTACCACCAATGAGAAAAGCTGGTAAAGCTATGCTTTGGTCAGTAGCAATTTTTGGGCTGGTAACAATAGTTTTTGGGCTTTCTCAATCATTTCTGCTTTCTTTTAGTATGCTTTTTCTAGCTGGAGCCGTTGATATGATCAGCGTCGTAGTGCGTCAAACGCTAGTACAAGTGCTAACACCTGATGAAATGCGCGGGCGAGTTTCTGCTGTAAATAGTATTTTTATTACTTCATCCAATGAAATTGGAGGGTTTGAGTCAGGTGTAACAGCTGCAATCTTTGGCCCTGTAATTTCTGTTGTTGGCGGCGGAATTGGTACAGTTTTAGTTGTAATCGCTACAATACTAATTTGGCCGGAAATAAAGAAATTTGGCTCTTTACAATAAGTTAATACATTGTAACTTAAATTATGTTGTGTTAACTAGGCCACCAACTAGGATAATCAGTTAACTCTTTAAATTTGTTTAAGATAATATCAAATCCTCTAGTTTGAGTAATTTCAATATAGGCAATGGCTGAAAGTCCAGGTTTTAGTAAATTTGCTTTATCCTCTAAACTCGCATATGCCAAATAAACTTGTTGTTTACCTTGTTTAATAATAGCTTCATTACTAAGTTTTTCTATCTTAGCTAAAAACTCTTCTCCCTCTAACCCTTTTATCTTAATACGAACAAATTTATTAGAGCTTATTTTAGCAATTTGCCATTCTGGTATCTCTATTTCTATCCTCAATTGGGAATTATCTACTATTTTGCATAGCAAAAAACCTTGGTCGCTAGGTTTTCCTAAATATTGTGTTAGATTTTCTTCTACAACAATCCCATCTGAAGGAGATTTAATTTGAAACTCTTGTTTTTGCTTAAGTAATAACTGATATTGTGTATTTGTATCTTCAATACTTTCATCTAGCTGTTTAAGTTCCGCGCTTAATTTGTCTAATTTTGCCTTTGCCGCAGTTAACTGACCCTCTGTTACATTTCTTTTAGTGGCGATTTGCTTTGTAGAACGTTGATGAGTGGCAATGGCTAAAGCTAATGTAGCCTCAGTTTCTTGTTGTTTTTTTAAGGCAAGTTGGTAATTAAGTTTTGCTTTTTGGACTTCTATTTCTGAGATTAAATTGTTAGCTAAAAGTAGTTCTTGTTTTTCAACTATAGTCTTGAGATGGCTTATTTTTACTTTTAGACTTTCTAAGTTAGTGTAGAGTTCATTTATTTTCCCATCTCCTTTTTCCGTTTGTCTTTGACCAAACATTTGTTCTTCTGTAACAAATTCTTCTACTTGACCCTGGTAGTTTTGCAAATAAGCAAGCGTTTGTTCTAATAGCCTTTTTTGTTGATTTATTTTTTCTTTTATAATATCTCTATCATATTGTAATTTTAACGATTTAGACTTTAATTTGGATATTTCTATATCGCTATTATAATTTATTATAGTAGCAATGGTTTGTCCTTTTGTTACTATTTCTTGGTCTTTAACTAATACATTAGTTATCACCCCTGAATAAGAACAAGTCACAGGTATACTTTTATCTGGTAAGAAAGAAAACCTACACTCTGTAATTATTTTCTCGGGCCATTTTGCTATTAACATCCCAAAAACAATAAATATACTTGTAACTACAGTTAAAGCACGCAAGCGAAGCGGATATTGTGTTTTTCTATGCAATAATATTCTAACTATTAAATAACAAGCTTTTGGAAAGGAAATAATATAGCCTAGCAAAGTTTTATAAAACCTAATTATTAACAATGGAGCAAAAATAAGTGCAAAAAAGTTTATTTTCCCTGCTAAAAGGCTATTAACAAGAAAGAAAATAAAAAATATTGGAAGAACCTTAATAAATAATAAAGATAAACTGCCATAGATTAAATAAAGTATTTTTTGACCTTTAGATAACGATTGCTTTGGCATTTGCTCGCCATAAAACCACCAGTTAGATAAATTAGATATATAATTAGCTGCTTGTGCCTGTAAATTATACTCATCTAATAAGTTAGTTAAAATATAATAACCATCTAATTTTATTAATGGGATAAGATTTATTACAGTCGAAGCTGTAGCACTAAAAAATCCTATATAACATAAGTCTGAAATAATTGTGTTACTAGAAAATATTAAAGCCCCAATAGCTGCTATAGTAGCTATAAGAAACTGTGTATAAAGCCCTGCCAATAAGGTATAAAGTCTGTGCCATTTATTCTTAAATAAATATATATCGCTTATATTACAATATGCCCCTGGAAGCACAAGCCCAAAAATTATTACCCCAACATCGTTAACACGCCCTCCATAATGCTTACAAGTCATTCCATGACCAATTTCATGTAAAGAAACCGTTATAAGAAAACAAATATAGTTAAAAATAAAACCATACTCTCTAACTACCATATAACCTTGACTATAAAATTCATTACGCTGGTTTAAGACCACAAGCATAACTAATCCCATTACTATCAAGGATGAAATCACAAAGGTTTTAGTAAATATCCAAGGTAAAAAGCTATCTAATTTAGTAAAAAATCGATCTGGGTTTGTAAGCTGGAACTTTTTTGTATCCATCAAGTTAGTAGAATCTTTATAAGCTTTTTTATAATTATCTTCTGACTTTGTATCATCAAAGCTATCTATCAACCCAATAGAATCCAACTTAGCCATAATCTTTGTAAGTTGTGCAGGCTTGACATTTAAGCCCATTTGTTGGCGAATAACTTCACACATTTGTGTAATGGTATGTTTACCATCAATTAATAAAATAATCTCTCTTTCCCGTTTTCCTGCCTTAAAATACCTATTAGAACGTGTATCTTTAAACCAAAATACAACTTGGCCTTTTTCCATTTGCTCTACAATATCAACATACTTGTGTAACCTTGGAGGATAATAATAATAAGTTGTATCACTGTCTGATACTTCTAAATCAATAGATAAATTAACCGTTGAAGGTATAGGAAACAAATTAGCAGTTAGTTTAGTTGTTGCTCTAGCCCTTGCTTTATTTGCTTTATTTGAAGCTTGAAACCCTTCAATAGTAAAAGTCTGCGGTAGAATTTCTACTAATTCATCATAAATAAACAAAATAGTAGCTTCTTTAGCATTGGTATAATTAATGTTTGTTGAATCAGACCATTGTTGAATTTCCTTAATAAGTAAATCTATTTTCTCAGAAATGGTCAAAAGCTCTAATTGCCTTGCAGCTTTTGAAACATCCTCTAGTGCATAACAGACTATTTGACTTTCAAAAAGAGAAGCTTTTTTGGCTTTTAAGTTACTTATAAAAACTTTTGCTGGTTCTACATAAATAGATGCTATTTCACCAAACAATATCCTTAGAGTCGCTTCATCATATGTAACTTGATCTGGTATAGAAGAGTTTTTTTCAAAGGGTTGTTCAAGAGGTGCGAAAAATATTTCCTCAAACACTTCATCAAGGTTAGTAACAAGTTGACCATAAAAAGTTTCTGTAAATTTATAGTCATCCGTTACTACAGGTGTTAGGGATCCAGTTTTTTTATAATTAGATAATTCATTCATTTTTAATATGTTTACGCAATATCTAACAAATAATAAATTTGTTGTTTTATGGTGTTAAGAAGTTTTTATAAATGTGGTTTCTTGTTTTTATATACTAAACATTAATTTTTGCAGAATCAACGTACTTTTAACCTTTTAGTAATTACGCCCTACTAAAACCTACTTTTTACAGTTGACATTTAATTTTAGTGCCTGTATATATACACAGCACAAATTACAACCCAAGTTTACCTTTGTAATCCATAACAATTATATTTTACTTAACACCCAAATAAGTTTTGTTTTTGTTAACCTCACAAATTAACTTGTGGTTTCTGTGGTTTCAGTGCAGCACATTTTCAAAAAATACCCCAAAATTTATTTTTTAACAAAAAGCAATATTAAAACTATTGTTTTAGGGATTGGCCTATTGGGGCCAGCAAAACCAAATATAGAGAGGAAAATTTATGCAAAATAAAAATTCAGATGATTTAGATTTCAACATTGAAGAAGTTGAACAAGTTATTGCTCCTCAAATTGATACTGGCGATCCAAGTTTTGAAGATCCTGCTGATGGTGGTGATGTTAAAAATGACGATAGCGATAAAGTAGATGATGGTGATGGACCTTTTAGTAATGGTGGCGGTGGGCGTGTTACCCGTAGCACTAGAATCTATTGTTGTTAGTCAACAAAATTCGGCTTTTTAGCCTAATTTATAATCTTTTAAAAACCAATTTTTTAAGTCAAAAACTCAAATGTAGAGAGGAAAATTTATGCAAAATAAAAATTCAGATGATTTAGATTTCAACATTGAAGAAGTTGAACAAGTTATTGCTCCTCAAATTGATACTGGTGGCGGTGATGAGGATACTAAAATTGATGATGAAGAGCAAAATGCCAATGGTGGCGGTGGTCGTGTAACCCGTACCGGTAGATTTTGCTGTTAACCAACAAAATTCGGCTTTCTAGCCTAATTTAATAATCTTTTGAAAAATCCGTTTTTTTAAGTCAAAAACTCAAATGTAGAAAGGAAAATTTATGCAAAACAAAAATTCAGATGATTTAGATTTCAATATTGAAGAAGTGGAACAAGTTATTGCTCCTCAAATTGATACTGGTGGTGGGGATATTGGAATTGATGATGGTGATACTGGAATTGATGATGGTGAGGATTCTGCTAAAAGTGGTGGTGGTGGGCGTGTTACCCGTACTGGTAAATTTTGCTGTTAACCAACAAAATTTGGTTCCTTAGTCACTGCTGAAAATCAGTTTTTTAAACCAAAAGCCAAATACGAAGAGGAAAATTTATGCAAAGTAAGAATTCAATATTCAATCCTACGGTTGATATAGATTTCAATATTAAAGAAGTAAGCCAAGTTATTGCTCTTGAAATAGATAATGCTGTTGGGACTGACAGTGCTGATAATGATGCTAAGTTTGGTGGCTTTGATACGAAAGCTGGTGGTGCTAGTAATAGCCGTAGTAAATACTGCTGCTGATCAATAAGAAATCAACGAAATTTGTTTAACTAGCCTAAAACTAATAAATTACCTAAAAACAGCCTTTAGCTATCTTTAAATACGATTTCGCTAAACTTATAACGTTTTTTCCTTTATTTTTTTATTTTTCTTCTTTATTAAGAACAAGTATTTACAGTAGCTCAAGTTTTCAAGAAGGTGAAAGAGTTTCTCTAAACAAATAAAACTCTTTCATCATTCTTTCCATTAAAAAGGTGTTTTTTAACTTTTAACTTAAGGATATTGGAATGTTTGTAAAAAAAACTGGAACGATAATAGCTATTACTTCTGCCTTTATATTAGCTGGGTATACAGAAACTTTTGCACAAGTAGGTACATCTGGCATTACTGGAACCATTTATGATGAAACACAAGCTGTTGTTGGAGGAGCAAGTATATATATTATAAGCAAAACTACTAATCAAACACGTCAAACTATAAGTGCAGAAGATGGTTTTTTCTCCATACAAAACTTACAACCTGGAGATTTCCTAATAGAAATTGAAGCTGAAGGATTTAATAAACTAAAGCTAGAAAACATTTCTATAAGTATAGGAGAAACAGTTTTCTTAAAAGGAACACTTAAAGCAGCTAAAACAGAAGCAGTAATAGAAGTTATTTCAGGGGAAACGTCTAAAATAAATACTTTTAACCAGCAAATAGCAGGTGTTATTTCAGAAACCGCAGTAGAAAACTTGCCTCTTAATGGGCGTAATTTTTTAGACCTTGCACTTTTATTACCAGGTAATACTCCTGCACCTATATTTAGTCCTATCAAAGCTTTTCTATCTCAAGTATCTTCTGGTGGTCAATCAGCACGTGGTAACGGTGTTTTTGTTGATGGAGCAGATAATAATGAAGATATAGTAGGAGGAATACTACAAAATTTCCCTATAGATAGTGTACGGGAATTTCAAGTACAACTTGCTCAATACAGTGCTGAGAGTGGTAGATCAAATTCTTCAATAATTAATATTGTTACTAAAAAAGGCTCTAACGAATTTCATGGCTCGGGGGCATTTTTCTTTCGCAATGATAGATTATCAGGACTTCCTCCAACACTTGATAGAAGTTCCATTGCAAGTCTAGGTAACCCTCCATTTGATCGTCAACAATATGCTTTTACTTTTGGTGGGCCAATTAAAAACGACCGTATTCATTTCTTTAATGCTCTTGAATACCGCAATCAAGATGGAATAGTAATAGTTGGGCAAAGAGATATTGTTAACAGAGTTGTAACTACCGCTTTTGCTCCTACATCCTTAAGAGACTTTTTGTTAACTTCAAGAGTTGATTTAGATCTTAAAAATGGGGATCATATGTTTTTCCGCTATGGTATACAGCGAGAAGACAATGTAGGAAGTGGAAGTCCTATTAGACCTATTCCTACAGCAGATTATCGCTTAAAAGTGTTTAATCGTTCTCAATCTTTTGTTTATAACTGGGTTCATACTTTTTCCCCTAGGTTATTAAACGACTTCACCGCAAATGAAAGCTACTTCACTGATGAAATACCTGATTCTTCTGAAAAACCTTTTACACTAAGATTTCCATCTATCGTTGATGGTGGCACAACGCTAGATGCTCCTCTTAGTGATCGCCAAAACCGTGTTCAAATTCGAGATGTTTTAAGTTTAGTAGCAGGTTCCCATACAATTAAAATTGGTGGTGAACTTCATTTTGTCAATACAAAAGTCTTTGATGGCTCTTTTTCAGGCGGATTAGTAGGACTTGCAGAAGATTTTGCGTCTCGTGATCGCAATAGGGATGGCAGGATTGATGATATGGATATTCTTATAGCTTTTACTTCAAGAGTTCCTAATCCTCTTTCTTCTAGATCAGTAAACAGTAATAACAACAAATATTTAGCTTTCTTCTTCCAAGATAACTGGAAGGTAAAACCAAATCTTACTCTTAATCTTGGCTTACGTTATGAGTTAGACACTAATGTTACTGGCAGAAATAATTTTATTATGGTTCCTTCGTTTGCAACAAAGCGTCCAAAAATAGATGGCAACAATTTTGCTCCACGTATTGGGTTTAATTGGTCACCTTTTAAGGATAACAAAACTTCAATTCGCGGGGGTTATGGAGTTTTTTATAGCCGCACTTTACTTGCGCTTGCTGCATCTTCAATAGTATCTACATCTGGCCTTATATTTGAAGCAAGAGCAGGTTCAGAACTGGATTCTAACGGAAATCTAGTGCCTGGATCACCTACTTTAAGCAGTAATACCTTTTCAGGACCTATACTAGAGGAGTCTCCAGGTAGCGATATCGTAGTATTTGATCCTAATTTAGCTACCCCTTATGTTCAGCAATTTAGTTTTGGAATCGAGCGTGAGTTACCTTACAACATAGTTATTTCAGCAGATGGCTTACATGCTTATGGATTAAAATTTATCCAATCTCAAGCTATTAATGAAGAGCCTCTTATTTTTTCCAATGTATCTGCTTTAAAAAATTGGTATGACAGTTTGCTTGTTAAAGTAGAACGAAGAAGAGGAAAGTTCTTCAATTTTCTAGCCTCTTACACATTTGCAAAATCATTAACTATGTCTCAAGACTTCCAACTAGGTGGGACACAAAGTCGTGATGTAAAGGTTGATAAAGGCCCTCCACCAAATGATATAAGGCATCGTTTTTCTTTTGCTGGAGTTTATAATGCTCCTTTTGGAATAAATATATCTTCAATATTTACCCTTGAATCAGATGTTCCTATTAATATCCGTCTTGATGATGGAACAAGACTACCAATAGCACAGATTAACGCAGGAGCAAGACAATTTAAGACAGGAGCAGAACTTAATGCTTTTATCCGACAACTCAATATAGGCGGAGGCGCAAACGGCCTTCCCATACCATTTGTTGCAGATAACTTAAAACTAGGAGATGGTTTAGCTTCCGTTGATTTAAGAATAAATAAAGAATTTAAGCTAAAAGATAATATCTCTATTCAAAGTATAGCTGAAGTATTTAATGTATTTAATGTCACCAATATCAGAGGAAGCAGCATTAATAATTTTTCTGGTATACAAAATGTTTTAGTACCAGATAGTTCTGTTGAAACAGATCCTGGATTTTTACGAGCATCAACTTTTGGTAGACGAATAGAAAACGCTGGAGGTGTTTTTGGTACAGGTGGCCCTCGTGCATTTCAATTTGCTGTTCGTTTAAGTTTTTAGTCCGTTTTTAGAAATATAACTTAACCCCTAATAATAAAATTAGGGGTTTTAGACTTTTATGAAACACACTCAAAAAGCAACAATTACAATACTTTGATAGCACTTTACTAAATATTCAAAGCTTGTAAAGTTGCTTTTTTTAGTTATCCCTTCGTTTTCCTTATTTGTTAAAAGATCTAAAACTTCATTCTTATGGAGCATAATAAATGCAAGTATTATTGGCCTTACTAGTAACTTTTCTTTTTCTTGTCATGCCTGTCATGGCTCAACAACAATTTTCAGCAACTGCAATAATAACTGACCCAAGTCAGGTTTTTAGTAAAGCTAAGGAAGATGTTCAAACCTATTCCGCTGAACATTTTATGGTTACACGTATTATCGATGAAAGTTCTTGGTCTCCTGATGGTAATACTATAGCGTTTATTAGTAATATTAGTGGTCGTAAAAATATTTGGTTAGTTGCTGCTAGTGGAGGATGGCCCAAACAACTTACAATAAGTGACCAACAGCAAGGACATTTAACTTGGTCAGGTGATGGAAAATGGATAGCGTTTATGTCTGATTATGGTGGGGATGAACAATGGGATATTTTCTTAGTTTCCCCATTAAATGGTGAAGTAATAAATCTTACAAATAGCCCTGATGCTTCTGAAGAACTTCCTTCTTGGTCACCTGATAGTACTAAGCTAGCTTATAAAATAAGAGAGAAAGACGCTGCATCCTATGAAATATGTGTTATGGATATTTCTAGTCGCAAAGTCCAAAAAATAACTTCCAAAACTTCTAAGGAACTTTTCAATGATAATCCTGTTTGGTCAGCAAATGGTAAACATATTGCATATACAGAGTTCAATGCTGATCTTACAACTTCAAATATTTTTACTGCTGAAGTTGCAACAGGAAAAACAATTAATCTTACTTTAGGAATGGAAAGTAAACTCTATTTTGCTAAAACTTGGTCGCCTGATGGAAATAAGCTTTTAATTGCTTCTGATGCAGCAAATGGTTATGAAAATATTGGATTATTTGATATTACCTCCAGAAAAATCGAATGGTTAACACAAGATAAATCAATTGCTGAAGCTGGTAGTTTCTCGCCTAACGGCAAAATTATAACTTGGGCATCAAATATTAATGGTAACAAAGAGATTTTTTTCTATGATGTAGATAAAAAGCAAAAACATATTTTACCTATAGCCAAAGGAGTAAACACTTTAGCAGGTAGTGAAAGTGCATTTAGCAAAGATGGCTCTAAATTACTTTTTTATCATAATGGCCCTGATTCACCCAACGACATTTGGGTTTATTCAATAAAAGAACAGAAATTTCACCAAGTTACATACTCATTTGTAGGTGCACTAAAAGCAGAAGATTTAGTCCAGCCTTTTTTGATCGAATATCCCAGCACAGATGGAAAGTGGACAATTTCAGCATTTGTTTATATTCCTCATAACCTCAAACGCAATAAGCAAAACCCGGCTATTATTTGGATACACGGCGGGCCAGCAGCACAATCTGTAAACTGGTTTAATCCCATAATTCAATTTGTAATTAATCAAGGCTACTCTGTAATAATTCCTAATTATCGTGGATCTACTGGCTATGGAACTGATTTTGCGAACGCAAATAAACTTGATGGAGGTGGAGGAGATTTAGCAGATGTTATAGCAGCAGGGGAATGGATGAAAAAAACTGGATATGTTGACCCTAAACAACTTATAGCAATGGGTGGTAGTTATGGCGGTTATTTAACTTCTTTAGCATTAGCCAAATCTCCTGAAAATTGGGCAGCAGGAATATCAATAATTCCTTTTTTTAGTTGGTTTACAGAAGTAGAAAACGCTGATCCTTCAACTCAAGAATATTTACTAAGTATTATGGGTGATCCTGTTGCTAATAAAGCTTTATGGGAAGATCGTTCCCCTATTTATTTTGTAGATAAAATAAAAGCTCCAATGTTAATCCTAGCTGGTGATAAAGATCCTAGATGCCCTAAATCAGAAGCTGAAAAAATGGCTAGTGAAATAAAAAAACGAAATGGCATAGCAGAGTTAAAAATATATGAAAATGAAGGGCATGGATTCTCCCGTATAGAAAATGAAATAGATGTTCTAAAAAGTATTAGTAATTTTTTGAAAAAGTACGTTCCTGTAAATCCTAAAACCCAACAATAAAACTTTCTGTATCTCTAAAATAAAGGGCAACAGATTTGGATTAATTTAAGATGTTAAATTTTACTGAATCATCAGATTGGTATCGTGCTATTAACTTAAAAGAGCGTATTGGTTTGCTAGACAAATCATCATCTCTAAAAACTAACCTTGAACTTGGACAACAAAGACTAAAAAAATGGCGGGAACTTTCACCTCTCAAAAAAGATACTGTTTTTGCTGAATGGCTAAATATACAAGGCATCACAGAAGAAACACTGCTTTATTTGTTAGGCCAATCACCTGATGACTTAAAAGATAATTATGAAACTACTCCTGAGTGGTTAAAAACCGTCTTTAGAGCTTTTACTTATCAAAGCGAAGGAAAAATAAATCTTCCTATAAAACTGCCTAGACTAATCAAAGATGAAAGCATAATAGGCTTCTTGGATATGATTAAACCTCTTATTGATGAATGCTCTAAACCATTAAATGAAGCAATTCAAGAATTTACGGATAAATATAGGCCAATATATAAACAACTCCCTTTTGATCCCAAAACTATAAAAGACATCCTTCTAACTAATCTTTTGCCAGATTTATTAGTAGAATTAATACAAATAACAATTAAACAATGTGGTGAATTACGCCACAAAGGAATGCTTAAAGGTGATACACCTAAGCAAAGGTATGAGTATTTCTTGACTTATATACGTCAAAAAAATGTCGCCCTCGCTTTATTACAAGAATACCCTGTTTTAGCTCGGCGATTAGTAATAATGCTAAATAGATGGGTAAAATTTAGTATTGAAGCTCTTGAAAGATTATGTAAAGACTGGGGAGATATTAAAAACTTATTTACACCAGAAAAAGATCCTGGAGTAATTATATTAAATAAAGAAAATAACGTAGGAGATATTCATAGCAATGGACAAGTAATAACACTAACTTTTAGTTCTGGATTTAAGCTACTTTATAAACCACGTTCTTTATCTATGGATTTACATTTTCAAGAATTGCTTAACTGGCTTAATAACAGTGGGTTAGAGACATCTTTTCATACCTTAAAAATACTTGATCGTTCTGGTTATGGATGGATGGAGTTTGTTACTTTACAAAGTTGCTCTTCAGAAAATGAAATTTCTCGGTTTTATTATCGTCAAGGGGGCTATTTAGCACTACTCTATGTACTTTATGGAGTAGATTTCCATAGTGAAAACTTAATTGCGTCAGGGGAACATCCAATATTAGTTGATTTAGAAACTCTTTTTTCTCCACCAAATGAAACTACTGCTAATACTAAAGCAGCTAAATATTTAGAAGATTCTGTGCTAAGAATTGGATTATTGCCATTACCGATTTTTGGGAATAAAGAAAATAAAGGCATAGATTTTAGTGGGCTAACAGGTTTATCCGGTCAATTAACTCCATATCCCTTGCCTTACCTAGAGTTATCTGGAACAGATGAAATACACATTGTGTATAAGCAACTTAGATATGAAGAAGAAAACTCACACCGGCCCAAACTTAATGGTAAAGATGTCATTTTGCAAGATTATATCGAAACAATAGTTAAAGGTTTTACAGATATTTATCAATTACTGCAAAAAAATATAACAACTCTGATATCAACAGACGGTTTGATAAATCACTTTGCTAAAGATGAAGTTAGGATAATCCTTCGCTCTACAAGAGAATATGGAATATTACTTTCAGAAAGCTCTAATCCTAATATGTTACGCAATAGCATTGCCTGTGAATGGCTTTTTGATAATTTGTGGAAGCAAACAAAAGACTATCCATCTTTGTTAAAAGTAATTGCTAGTGAGCGAGAATCTTTGTTAAAGGGCTTGATTCCTCGCTTTTTTACACATGCTGCTTCAGTCGATTTATGGAGCGATGATAACAAATGTGTACCTAATTTCTTTGACAAATCCGCTATAGATTTTGTTAATGCCCGGCTTCAAGAACTTAGTGAGGAAGATCTTGCAAAACAAGTCTGGATCATTCGTGCTTCATTTATTACCCTAATGGAAGATACAGAAAACGTTAAGCCAAAATCTTATAAATTTATCTTTAGTAACAGTAAACCATTTGATAATAAAGCTCTTATTAAAACGGCTTCTGCAATTGGAGATCAGTTAGCAAAGCTATCCATAACAGATCAAAATAAGGCTACTTGGATAGGTGTACAAGTTGGTAAACTGGATAATTATTATATTTCTTCATCAAAACTAGATTTATATGATGGCCTTGCAGGAACTACATTATTTTTAGCATACCTTGGTTATATCACTAACCAAAGCGTTTACACAGATTTAGCAAAACAAGCACTAGAAAATATAAGACAGCAAATTGGGCGAGCCAAAAATAGAGATCTTAAAAACGTTGGTGGTTTTGGTGGTCTTGGCGGAATTATTTATCTATTAAATCATCTATCTAGGTTATGGAATGACCCCAAATTAATAACAGAAGCACTAGAAATAGTTCCTCTCCTTCCTTCTTTAATAGAAAAAGACATTCGTTTTGACCTTATTTATGGTAGCTCAGGCTGTATTATTAGTCTGTTAAATTTACATAAGTTTATTACTAAGTCTGAAGATTTACAACAAATAAAAAATATTGCTATTCAATGTGGAAACCACCTTATTTCTAAAATTGAAACAACTCCTCAAGGAAAAGCTTGGGTGACAACTCCAGAAAAAAAACCGCCGCTAGGAATGTCTCATGGTGTAGCGGGCATTGCTTGGTCGCTTTTAGAACTTTCCGATTTTACAAAAGATAGTAGTTTTGCTAGCACAGCAAAAGAAGCTTTAAGCTATGAACGGAGTTTCTTTTCTCCTCAAATGGGTAATTGGCCCGACATAAACAGAGATGACACAGACGATGCAAAAAACTCAAATGAGAAATTCAGAATAACCTGGTGTCATGGTGCAACTGGTGTTGGAATAGCGCGGCTTTTATCAATAAAACATCTTTCTAATGACAAATTTATTGAACAAGAACTTAGCACAGCAATAAAAACAGTAATCAAAGGTGGATTTGGTAATAATCATTCGCTTTGTCATGGTGATTTGGGAAATTTGGATTTTCTGTTACAAGTAACAGAAAACCAGCATGGCTACAAAATTAAGAGCCAAGTGCAAAACATAGCTTCTATTATTTTTAACAATATAAATAAACAAGGTTGGCTATGTGGTACTCCACTTAGCGTAGAATCTCCAGGTTTAATGGTAGGAATTGCAGGAATTGGTTATCAGTTATTACGGCTAGCTTCACCTGATATAGTTCCTTCGGTTCTTTGTTTAGCACCTCCTAAAATTTAATTATCTTAAAATGGTGTAAGTAATGTCAGAACAAGCTTTAGTTAATACAAATACCGTTTCTCAATCTACGGCAAATCCAGCGGCTGAATCCTCTAGCGTTGAGAAAAAATCTTTATCTAAATTAATTAAATTGCCTAAGCATTTTTTTAGAATTATTTTTGCTCTCGTTTTATTACTAGCAGCTTTTTCTCGTTGGGAAGTAACTGTAACAAGTGACTGTATTTTAATGCCTGAAAAAGATCAGTTTCTTATTGCTTCTGCACAAGAAAGCGGAGTGTTAAAGGAAATTAGGGTTAAAGATGGTGATTGGGTTGCTAAAGATACTGTTTTAGGTGTTTGCCAAGACATAGATATGGAAAAACAGCTATTAAATCTTAGCGCAAATATAAAACAATCCCAAGGTCGTTTAATTACATTACAAAATCAATATTCAGAACAGCAAGCTATTGTTGAACAAGCTAAAAGCTACTATGAGCAACGCCAAAATGAAGCAAAAGAACTAATAGCAGAAGAGGAAGCCATAAAAGAATATAAAAACACTGGAGAAATATCGCCGGAATATCCACCAGAATTACTTGAACTAAAGACCCAAATACAAACAAAACAAAACGAAGAACAAATTCAGCAACTAGAAAAAAGCCGCTATGATGTATTACTTAGTCAAGGGCTAATTTCACAACTACAAGTTGATGAATCAACAAGTCGTTACCAAATTACAATATTAAATCGTCACGCGGCAGAAGATCGTATGCGTGCAGGTGAAATTACTCATAAACGTAAAGTAAAAACAGCTATAACAGAAGAAAAAGCCTCTCGTGAAACCTTGCAAGCTGCGTTGCATAAATTAAAAGCTTTAGAAACAGAAATGCAGTCAATTAATAGTGAAATCACTTCTAGCAACAATGAATTAGTCCTTCTTGAACAAAAAAAAGAGACTTTAACTATTAAAGCAGCACAAGATGGTTTGGTTTTAGGTCAAGATATTGAAAAAAAACTAGGTCAATATCTAGAAAGAGGAAGTGAATTTTGCCATATTGCTAATATTTCCCAGCTTCGTGCAGTGGTCTCTGTTTCTGAAAAAGATATAACAAAAGTACGATTAGGGAGTGCGGCACGTATTCGTATTCGTTCGCTAGTGGATCAAGTATTTAAAGGTACTGTTAGTTATATTGGTAGTGAGGCAACAATAAAACCAGAAAACAACTTACGGATATATAATTGTGAGGTAAAAGTAAAAAACGATAAACAGCTTTTACGCCCAGGTATGAGTGGAGTGACTAGAATATCTTCATCCTATCAACCAGGCTATGTTATTGCTTTTAGATGGCTTAAAAGCCTCATCAAGCTTGAATATTGGGTTTGGTAAAGTAGTTGGCTATTTCTTTACTACATTTTGTGTTTTATAGGGTTTAGTTTCTTTATTTGTTAATAATGCAATTCGCTTTGTCTCAACACCTTTAGGAATGCGGATTGAGTAACCTGCAAAAGGTGTTTGACTGCTTACTAGCTCTGGATTAAGCCTATTTAACACTTCAGTAGAAATATTTAATGTGCTAGCAATATCACTAATAGTTTTTGGTTCAAGAACAGCAATTTTATCAAATTGCCAATTGTTTTCAGGTGTAACAGAAATATTATAAGAGTCGGGTTGTTTAGCTATAGCAATTACAGCTAAAATTGCCGGAACATAATTGCGTGTTTCCTGAGGAATAAATCCACCTTGTCGAAGTTCCCAAAAGTCTGCATATCCACAACGGTTAATGGCCTTATCTAAACCATTTTCCCCCATATTGTAGGCCGCCATAGCTAAAAGCCAATCCCCAGCATAACGATCAGCTAAAAAGCGTAAGTAGCGTGCTGCTGCCACTGTGGATTTTTCTGGGTCAAGTCGTTCATCTACCCAACCATTTTGTCTTAGACCAAAACGCTCTCCTGTAGATGGAATAAACTGCCAAATACCCCGTGCTGCTGCTGGAGAAGTGGCTACAGGCTGCCAACAAGATTCAACCTGGGCAAGCCAAATAAGGTCTGTTGGTACTCCTTCACGCTCAAAAATTGCTTCAGCAAATTGACGATAGCGACCAGAACGAGAAAAACCTATTTCTAAGGTCTTACGCCCCTTTCCAGCAGTAAAATAGCTAATAAATTGACTAACAGCAGGTGGTAAATCCGTCTTAAATCCAAAATCTTCTGTTTTAATTTTTGGTTGTTCTGCAATTTTTGCAGCTAATTCTTGTAACTCTACTTCTGTTAAACGCCCGATATCATTGGTTGGAGTGCCTTCAAATCTCTGATCACTTAAAGCAGTAGTATTAGAGGCTCTAATAGTTAGTTGTTGTTGGACGATTTTATCTACTAAGTCATGATAGTATTTTTGAAGCTGTAAATCTGAGTGTAAATCCACTCCAGCAATTAATAGCTCATCAACAGCTAAGTCAAATTCTTTACGCATTAAAGGGAAATTATTTTCTGATAATGCTAAGACACCTTGTTGATAATGTAGTTCTGCACGTTTTATTAGCGTGCTAACTTCTTGCTCTTTAATAGAATTACTATTAGTTTGTGCTTTAATATTAGGCTGATTAAAGCTAAAAATAAAAACTAGGCTAATAATTACTAAAAAATTTTTGTAATGCAAAACTTAAAACCTCAGATTTTATTGATTGTTTTATGGTCGGTATTATAACGCGCGTCCCATCAGAAAGGTTACATTTTTTTGCCTGTGATTTTGCAGAAACATTTTTTATGACAAACATATTACCTGAAGAAACACTATATATAGTATCAGAAATAGAAACCCACCTACGGCTTGATGAATTTATACATAAACAAGAAAGTTTGATGCCTATTGCTGCAATTCGTCAATCAATCTTTTTAGAAGATGTTTTAGTAAATGGCCGACATCGTTCAGCAGGTTGGCGGGTTCGGCCTGGCGACCAAATTTTAGTTAATCTTGAAG
>Ga0268299_1003054_pt1 | contig 16864 bp, 18 predicted proteins | sample NOBtaG_FD_193484 | JGI IMG/M metagenome (GOLD analysis project Ga0268299, IMG submission 193484) | Activated sludge microbial communities from bioreactor in Nijmegen, Gelderland, Netherland - NOB reactor | ecosystem: Engineered > Bioreactor > Aerobic > Activated sludge | place: Netherlands...
AAAATGAGGGGAGACTACCGCCTGCACGAGGTCGGCCAAGTCCTCGAGGAACCATGTGCACCGCAGCTTGGCCCGGTCCTGTACAGTCATCGATCGCGGGAATCTGGCTCGTCCGGCAAATCGCGGGCCCTCCGGCAGGACGTCCTTCCTGGCCAATTCGGCAGCCAGATCAGAGGTCCGGCCCTGGAGGAATCCGATTACCAGGTCAATCCACCTCGTGTACGCCTGCGCCGATTCGAGCATGACGCAAGCCTCGTTCGGTAACGGGGCATCATAGGCGCGCGCTTCATCAAAGATCGCGTGAACGCCATCGCGACTAAAGAGGCGCAACACCATCTCGATGCCGAGATCAGCTTGATGGCACGGCACGCCGCGCGAGCGGAGGAAACCGGTCAGGTACGCAGTGGAGGGGTAGGGTGTATTCAGCTGCGTCAACGGAGGAATGACCAAGAAGACGGACACGGGCGTCATGGAGCCGGACATAACACAGTCATGATCATCATTGCCATCCGATGGCGCGCGGCAAAATCCGATCGTTATCCATTATCGGACCCATAGCCTGTGGATAGTGGACAGTATCATGGAGCGTCGGCTAGGGTGCATTCTCATGGAACAGAAGCGGACCTCGCCTGATCTCACTCCGTTCATTTTGTACAGCGATTTCAATTGTCCGTTCTGTTATGCCTTGCACGAGCGCCTCCACGACATGAAGCTCCTCGACCTGGTTGCCTGGCGGGGCGTCCAACATGCCCCCTATTTGCCGAATCCCATGCGCCGATGGGACGGAGCCATGAAGGCCGAGCTGCAGCATGAGGTGGCGGTGGTGAAGCGGCTGGCCCCTGATCTGGCTATCGAGGTTCCACAAGGCAAACCCAATACCAAGTCGGCTATCGAGCGCGCGTCGCAGCTGCTGTCGCTGGACCGTTCACGAGGCATGGAGTTTATTCACCTTGTCTACGCCTCATTCTGGCTGGATGGACGGGATATTTCGGATCCGGCGGTGTTGGATGCGCTGACCGCGCCAGATGCCGATGCGGAAATCCCCGGGAGCCAAAAAGAAACGACTGCTTCGATCGCGCGTCATTGGGAAGAGAGCTGGCACGCGACAGGGCAGGCCGGCGTTCCGCTCGTCGTCTCACCGGACGACCGGTTGCTGGTCGGCTGCGTCCCGGCTGAACAGATTGAGAGGTTCTTTGGCTAGGACCCGATCCGATTCAGAGCGCGAAGCGATGGTTGCGACGGCCGAAACGCTGGCGACTTTGCTCGATTCAGCCGTGAAGATCCCCGGCACGCCCTGGTATCTCGGCCTGGACCCGATCATCGGATTGATTCCCGGCATCGGTGACCTCCTCGCCAACCTGATCGGGATTACCATTTTAGGGCTGGCGGCGCGGCTTCAAGTGCCGCGGATCGTCCTGGCAAGGATGAGTCTTAATCTGATGGTCAACGGCGCGATCGGCTCGATACCGGTAGCGGGCGATCTCTTTTCGGTGTGGTTCCGCAGCCATGCCAGAAATGCGCGTTTGCTGCGGGCAGCGGCGACTCACCCGTCACGGGCAACCGGTGGGGATTGGCTTTACGTAGCCGGCATCATCGGCGTAACGGCGCTTGCGCTGATTCTGGCGGTGGCAGCGGTCTTGTGGGTCATCGTAAAAATCTGGGCGTACTTCGCGCCGTGAGGGTGTCTCGCACCGTTGCCTGAAGCAACAGTCTCCCATCCAGTCGCTGGCCCTTTGCCAAGGGCCATTCAGACAGATGGAAGGCCGCGTCTTTCTCATATGGAATGGCTCTGTATCAAACCCGGCGTCGACACGCGCGCTGCTGCGGTGGATCGAGCCATGGCATGAGCGAAGGGAATCGTCTGCCGGACGTTTATTGTTCTTGCTGATCCTCCTTGGCTGCGTCACGCAGCACGGCTAAGGCGCGTTCGATGACGAGTCGATCCGCTACATCTTTTTCCCGCATCGTTTGCTTGGTCAACAACAACCCTTCGAGGGTAATCGTCCGAACCGGAATACCATCCAGATCGAGCGTCGGCGACACGAATATTCTCACCCTCTTCAAACCACTCGACAGCGATTTCCTTGGCAACCTGATCCGGCAACACCATCAAGGCATCCTTGATCTTCCTGCCCGCTTGTCTCGTTGCCGGCACAACCACGTCGATATCGGCGGTGGCCCGAGGATACCCATGGGCCGCCAGCGCGTAGCCGCCGACCAAAAAATACTCAACGCCGTGGGCGTTGAGCGACCGAAGCAACATTTTCAGGTCGTCAAGAGTGGCAGGACGGCTGTATTCAGTCATCGAGCGCGCGCAACGGCCAACTTCGCCATACCTTGGGCCAAGCACGTTTCCCAGTGAAGATTGGCGGCATGGTGGGTCTTGAATCGTCTGACGCCTTTAGGAATAAAGCCAATCCGGCTCAAACCGCTGATGGCCTCGCTGAACCGCGCACCTTGGGCCAGCCATTGGCCGGCAGCATGGAAGTGAACGGGCTGTTCTTTGCGACGACCGGCGATCTTCATGGAAGAGCCCCTCGCACACAATCATCTACCGTCCCCCAACTTGTCAAGCAGAGGCTCCAAGTCGAAAGACCTGCTTTTCCGACGGGTGATGCAAGCCTGTATTGTCAGGATTTTGAGAATGTCCGCCAGCATTGTTGGGGTACCTATTGCAGTCTGTTCTTGGTGCAATGGGTCTCACGCGAGGAGGCTCACGCCTGAAGGGGTTTCTCCGGCGGCGACCATGAAGAGGGGCTCTGCCCAATGAGCCGCTGGCTCATACAAAGTGTGGTATGTACCTCATCGCCCCTTCGCTCGCTGCGGCCGAGTCTGCGGAGGGACGCGTCTCGGGTGATCGATTGCGGAGCAATCGGAGGGCGGGGCCACACTCCAGTGATTCTCTTGCAAAGAGCGGAGAGCAGGTGACGGCGATGTCCTAACTTTTGATAGCGTGAAGCCCGCTGCTTGAGCGGCCATTGTGGCTTGTGTTTCCTCCATGACTTGAATGTTTCCGTCACAAAGAGGATGCCCTCGGAGTGAGTGAGCGTTACCGAGAGGAGCAAGGTATCCGCCGCGGCTTGGCCAGGCAGTCTCTCTCCACCTCTCCAGCGGGGATAGCAGACCTGCTGCGTGAGCGGGCATCAGAGCCCTGCTGCATTCGCCGTTGCTGAGACGAAGCGTCCGCGATGCGGGTGACCCACATGTTCGAAGGTCCGTTCACGCCTGCGTGAGAACGGATCAAGTTTGTGGGGCACAGCGAAGGCGAGGCTTACGGCGACCAGCAGGGCTCTGGCAAAAGCTCAGCGGCAGGCTGCTACTTACCCCGCCACGAACTTCAGAGCCACCCCATTGATGCAATAGCGCAGACCCGTCGGTTTAGGACCATCCTTGAAGATATGACCCTGGTGACCCTCGCACCGCGCGCAGTGGACTTCCGTGCGGGGAAAGATCAGTTTGAAATCGGTCGTGGTTTCGACCACTTTTGGATCGATCGGCTGCCAGAAGCTCGGCCAGCCGGTTCCGCTGTCAAATTTGTGGTCGGAGGAAAACAGCGGGAGGTCGCAGCCGGCGCAATAGTACACGCCCGCCCGGTGGTTCTCATGCAACGGATTGACGAAGGCCCGCTCGGTGTCTTCATGACGGAGAACCCGATAGGCTTCTCCCGGCAGGAGCTTCTTCCACTCTTCGTCCGTTTTGACGACCTTGACAATCGGTCCTATCTCGATCTTCGTCGGCATGGCGCTCTCCTTTGTGAGTGTGGGCGCTGTTCTTCTGGAATGTCGCTCAACCGGCAAGATCCTTACACAGTGTCCGGCATGGAACAAGGGGTGAGCCGGTCGGCTCACTCCCTTGCTTTTGCCGAAGACGAAACCGAGTGATCGGACGGGGAATCTCCCTGGACGGCCGACTCGCGGTCGAACGCGGCCGGCAGTACTTCCTCGATCCGTTCGACCGGAATGACCGTCAGATCGTCGCGGACTTCCTGCGGAACTTCCTTCAGGTCTTTTTCATTGGCCTTCGGAAGAATGATCCGCCTGATGCCGGCCCGGTGCGCGGCCAATACCTTTTCTTTGATACCGCCGACCGGCAGCACCAGCCCGCTGAGGCTGATTTCCCCGGTCATGGCCGTATCGCTGCGCACCGGCTTGCCGACATAGGACGATGCCAACGCCGTCGCCATCGTGATGCCGGCGGAAGGCCCATCCTTCGGAATGGCCCCTGACGGTACGTGGATATGCACGCCGTTTCGTTTGAAGCGGGAGATATCGAGCCCCATGCTCTCGGCATGCGACCAGAGGTAACTTCGCGCAGCGCGCGCCGATTCCTGCATCACGTCTCCCAGCTGGCCAGTCAGACTCACTTCATGGCTACCTGGTAACAGCGTGGTTTCAATGTACAGCACATCGCCTCCAGTTGGCGTCCAGGCCAGGCCTGTCGCCACACCGACCGGGATATTTTTCCTGGCTTCCTCCGGCATGAACCGTTCGGATCCCAGCCATTCCGGAAGCAAGGAGGTTTCCACCGTGACCGGTTCGCGCGGCGCGTCGGCCGGGGAATCGGCGAACGTCAGTGCCACTTTGCGAGTGAGCCGTCCGAGCATCTGCTCAAGTTGACGCACGCCGGCTTCTCTCGTATAGCGCGCGATGACGTGGTCGAGCACGCCGTCCGGCAGCAATACTTGTTGCTGGTCGAGCCCGGCTTCCTTCAATCGCCTCGGCCAGAGGTACCGGCGGGCAATTTCAGCCTTCTCCCGTTCACTGTAGCCCTGAACGCGAATGATCTCCATCCGGTCGAGCAACGGCTGGCTGATCGTGTCCAACGTGTTCGCCGTCGTGATGAAGAACACCTGCGACAGATCGAACGGCAGATCCAGATAGTGATCGCGGAACGTATGGTTTTGCGCCGGATCCAGGACCTCCAGGAGCGCCGCCGCCGGATCGCCCCGGAAGTCCCGTCCCATCTTGTCGACCTCGTCGAGCATCAGCACCGGGTTCTTGACGCCGGCGCGCCGCATCGCCTGGATGATTCGTCCTGGCAATGCGCCCACGTAGGTCCGGCGGTGGCCGCGCAGTTCCGCTTCGTCATGGATGCCGCCGAGGCTGAACCGTTCGAAGGTCCGTCCCATGGCTCGGGCGATCGATTGGCCCAAGCTGGTCTTACCGACGCCGGGAGGGCCGACCAGGCAGAGAATTGGAGCCTTGGCGGCCGGATTCAGCTTTAATACCGCCAGGTGCTCGACGATGCGCTCCTTGACCTCCTTGATGCCGTAGTGGTCTTCCTCCAAGACTTGCCGCACCTTGGCGAGGTCGAGACGTTCGTCGGAGACCTTCGTCCATGGCAGTTCCAGGACGAGCTCCAGATAGGTCCGAAGCACTTGGTGATCCGGAGACGAGGAGGGGACCTTGGCCAACCGGGCTACTTCGCGGTCGACCTCCTTGCGGACATGTTCAGGCAGCTCCGCCTCCTGGATCCGCTTCTTGAGCTCGCCCAGCTCGCTCTCGTCACCTTCACCCTCACCGAGCTCCTGTTGGATCGCCTTCAGTTGCTCGCGCAGGATGTATTCACGCTGATTCTTGCCGATCTTGGCCTGAGCGTCGCTCGCGATCTTATCCCGCAACTGCAGGATTTGGATTTCCTTCGAAAGAGCGGCATACAGGGACCGGAGGAGTTCGATCGTAGACGAGCTTTCCAGCAGGGTCTGCTCTTCCTTGACGGTCAGATTGAGCAACGACGCCACGCGATAGGCCAGCGTCGCCGGATTCTCCTCCTTACGGAACGCCGCGGCGGCTTCCTCGATTCCCGGAGCTTGAATCAGCCGGGGCAGATCGGTGAGCAATTCCTGAATGGCGCGTTGAATGGCCTGCACTTCCCGATCTTGATCGGTCGTGAGTTCCAGGCGCCGTGCCTGGACGCGCAGGAAGGGAACGGTCTGGTCGGCCTTGAGCAAGGCGACGCGTTCGATGCCTTGGACAAGAGCATGGATGGTGCCGTCCTCGGCATTGGCGACCTGCTTTACAATGGCTTTGGTCCCGATGGTATAGAGATCGTCGAGTCCGGGGTTTTCGGTGGCCGGATCCCGCTGGACGACCACGACAATCATCTTCTCTTCGGTCTTCAGCGAGGCATTGACCGCTGCAACGGATCGCTCCCGTCCCACCGTCACCGGCATAAGGATTCCGGGGAACAATACCGTCCGTTTAATCGGAAGAACCGGCAATGTCAATGTGGTTGTCGTCATTGATGCGCCCTCCGCTTACGAGTGAGCAGACAAGGTTGTATGCTGGAGATAGGTCGGAGAAGAGGAAAGTCAATACGATGGCTGAATTCAAATGCGGACGGTCATTAGTCTCGTCTAACGGTCGACGAAAAGACCGCCGTCCTTTGTATACACCATGAGCTTCCCGTCGCCTGGACGCTCATCGGAAGCCACAGCTGCATCGGCTGGCAGCCGGTATGTGTCGGCACCTCCCAAATCGAAGAACGCGCTCACGCTCTTTTCGTTGGCCCGGCCGAAGCCGCCTTTCACGCCATATTGGTCGTTGCCTCCCTCGTCGATGAAGAGCCCCCATCCGGAATAGTCCGCGCTTCCAAGTCCGGTCGAGCGATCGAACAAGTACTGATCTCTGCCTTTCTCACTGTCGATCATCAGGCTGACGGCATGATCCCATGCGACGCCCCCGTTATAGAACGGTCCGCTCGATCCATAGTGATCGTCGCCCCGCCGGTCATTGAAGAACCCCACTCCGTAGTGCGCGGACGAGCCGTGTCCATACCGAGCGGCGTGATATTCGTCGTTCCCATCGAGATCCAACAGCACGCCCGCGCCAAAGAAATATCCGTGCCCTTGCGAGAAATTCGCGCTTTCATAGCGATCCGCACCTGCAACATCGACGAGCAGGCCCCAGCCTCCCGCAGCTCCGTAGGCCAGTCGTTCGGCTCGCCGGCTCAGCACACGGCCGCCGGATCCTGTTCCGAGTCCGAAGCAGTCGTATTGAAACATCGGATCGCCTGGTTTGCCAGTGGGGGCATCTTCCGCGTTGTAGGCGCTTGGGTATTTCCCGCCACATTGATAGCGGTCGTCTCCTTGCACATCAATGACCGCTCCAATTCCCGATGGTCCTCCGAACCCGATGGCAAAGCCATGGCTCGTGTACTGATCGTTCCCCGCCATGTCGAGCAACAACCCTAATCCGTGAATGGCCGCTCCTTGGGTCATTCTGGTTCCGGCATACACATCGTTCCCCTTGGCATCGAAGAGGATTCCGATCCCGCCAAATCCTGTTCCTCCGGAACCTTGCTCGAGCTGATAGGCATCGTCGCCGGCCAAGTCGATTAACAATCCTACACCAAGGCGTCCGGCGGCCAGCCCAAAGGCGCGACCCTCATATCGATCGTTTCCTGCCACGTCGATTACCACGGCATTGCCATGGTCCCGATCCGTCGAGGCGGCGATCATGCCGTCATAGCGATCGTCGCCTCCAAGATCGATGACCAGACCAAACCTTCCATCCAACTCATAGGTGTTCGCGCCGAATCCTCCGACCACAATGAGTCCGTACGAACTCTCTTCGGCGTAGAGCACGTCCCCGGTCACGCCGCGAGGCGCTTTCTCCGATGGCAGCGGCTTTGACAAAGTCCCGGCGAGTTGATGGAGCCACCGCTCGTTCGCGAGACGCGCCAACACCTGGGCGGCCGCGATCAGATTGGCATGATCGACACGCTCCTCGATCAATTCCGCGAAACGCGCGTCTTCTTTCAAAGGGGACATCATCTGCTCGGTCAAATGGGATACTTGGGGGGTGAACCGTTCGACCAGCCGTGCCGCCTGCGTAAAGAGAAAGCCGCGCTCGTCCTCGGAAAGATCGCTCAATGCCTTGTCTCGATGCTGGGACGCTTCAGCCAAACTGTCCACCATAAACGCGGTCGCGGCCCCTACCCGGGAGCCGGAAGGCAGGGCGATGGCCTTATGGAAGGTCGAGGTCCGGTCCATTCCAGCTTCGAGCACGTCCAATACGCCCGGAAGATTCACCGCGCCGCCTTCGGCCAGTTCGGCCGCCAACAGCCCATGACCTTCGAGGTCGGCAAGGCCCTCCCAGGGTTGCCGCAACGCGTCAAGAATCAACCGGCGTTTGAACCGGGCCGGCACGGTCTCGCCCGATACGGATGTCCCGGCGCCATCGCGCTCCATCTGTTTGGGCAATCGTTGGACATCAGGACGCACGGACGGCATGAGGCGCTCAACCACCGAGTCCCGCTGCGGACTCCGGGGTTTCGCGGCCCGGCCAGGGGAAAATATGGATCCCAATCCCTGGCCCTGGATCATGCCGCAGCCGGACAATACGGGCAGCAAGCACACCACCACGAGGGCCCGGAACTGCCTGCCTTGGCGGCGAGCGGGAGAATCAGTCATGGAGCTTCACGGACCGCGCATTCTTTCGCATCGAACCTTCGACGATCTTGAATTCATACAGCCGGCACTCGAGAGGACCATTATAAAGAGGGATGCGTCGGGAAGGGAGCAAACCGATCGAGTCCTTTAATCGTGAATCGCCGGTGAAGATGTGGACCTGCCATCCGGCCCACCGCTGCTTGAGCCGGTCGCCGATCCCGGCATACAAGACATCTGACTTTTCGGAATGGTCAAGCCGCACACCATACGGCGGATTGACGACCATGACGCCATGGGTAGCCGGTGGCTCGAGCTTCAGAAAATCTTCCTGCTTGACCGTGACGTCGATACCTTCGGTCATTCCGGCCGCGTGAAAGAGGCGCCGAGCAATTTGAAGCGCCTGGTCGTCCCTATCGGAAGCATGCACGGGCAGGGGCGCCGCGGCCAGTTGGCGCGCCTTGGCCTCCTCCAGAATCTTGGCCCAGCGCGCAGGATTGTGGGGCAGGAGCCGTTCGAACCCGAACATGCGCCTGATGCCCGGCGCGATGCGTCTCGCCATGAGCGCGGCCTCCAGAGGAATCGTGCCGCCGCCGCACATGGGGTCCACAAAGGGCTGCTCCGGCGTCCAGCCGCTCAAGAGCACGATGCCGGCCGCCAGGTTTTCCCGTATGGGCGCCTCGATCTGTGCATGCCGATATCCGCGTTTGAATAACGGTTCCCCCGACGTATCGAGATAGAACGTCACGGACTCCGCATCGAGAAATGCGTCGATCCGTACATCCGGCTGGTGCGTGTCGACGCTCGGCCGCCGGCGCCGGAGAGCCATGAACTTGTCGCACACGGCATCCTTGATGCGGAGCGTGAGAAAATTCAAGCTGGGCAGCGGGCAGCGGCGGGCGCTGACGTTCACGCGAATCGTTCGCCCTGGTTCGAACCAATCCGGCCACGGCAGGGCATAAGCCGAGCGATAAACGTCGGCTTCCGTGCGATAGAACGCCTGTCCCACCTCCCATAGCACGCGGTTGGCGACGCGGCTTTCCAGATTGACCCGGTAGAGCGCGGACCATTGCCCGGTGAAAGAAACGCCACCCTGGGTCGTTTCGCTTGAATCGACCCCGAGTCCGGAGATTTCTCCCTCCAAGACTCCTTCAAGGCCGCGGGGGCAGGGTGAAAAGAACCGGTGTTTTGTGCTATCCATCTTTCACGTCCTACATCATTCGCGTGTCTTTGCCCCGGCATGCCGGCGCAGAGTCGCCGGCTACATACCTGCCTCAGTAGGGGTCGACGCCATGAACTTCTGCAGCGCCTGCGGCAACCCGGTCTCCCAAAAAGTTCCCGAGGGGGACAACATGCTGCGGTTCGTCTGCGCCTCCTGCGCCGTCATCCATTACCATAATCCCAAGATTGTCGCAGGCTGTATCCCGGAATGGCATGACCGGATTTTGCTCTGCCGGCGGGCGATTGAACCGAAGTCCGGGCTCTGGACTTTTCCAGCCGGCTTTATGGAGATAGGGGAAAGCACCGAGCAAGCGGCCATCCGTGAAACGGTCGAAGAAGCCCAGGCTGAGGTGGACCTTACCGGACTCCATTCTGTGCTCAGCCTGCCGCACATCGGCCAGGTCTATTTGGTCTTCGTCGGAAAAATGCGATCGGAGCGGTTCGGAGCCGGATACGAAAGTCTCGAAGCGCGCCTCTTTCACCCTTCGGAGATTCCGTGGGAGGATATCGCGTTCACGGTCGTCAAGGAAGCATTACGGTGCTACGTCGATGACCTGGCGAAAGGGGAAATGAGGCTCCGCGTCGCGACGATTCCCGGATCCTTGGCCAAGCCGACGCAAGAGGACCGGCGTTCATAGCGACAGGGAAGATCGGTGCATGATCGCGTGGATGTCGACCAAGTGGTCAACGCGGTCGAGCGCATAGAAAATCCGCCACTCACCCACCGCGTACTTGCAGAGGCCGGGAAGATCCGGGCCAACGGGCTCATGTCGAAGGTTGTCGACGTTAGAAGCAATCCACTTGGTTTTCTCGAACAACCGCTGAGCCGCCGGCGCTTCGATCGACGCAAGATCGTTGACGACCGCAGGCTGAAACGACAACCGGTACCAGGGCATGGCGCCTACCACCTCAAGCCGAGCTTGTGCGCGACCTCCTCACCGGACAATCGTTCGGTGTTGGCCAGGGAGGCCTTGAGCCGTGTCCGCAAGGCCTCGCCCAATTGGAGACCGAGGTCCGGATCGCCGAGCAATTCCCGAAGCCGGTCATCAACGATGCCGCAGACCAGTTCTTTCAGTTGCTGCGGTGAAAGTGAGCCGATATCCATCAGTGGAGCCCCACGGCTTTACAGCCGTGGTCCCATTGGTTTCTTCGGCGGAATCCGCCGAAGCCTGTCCTCCTTCGCCAAGGCTTCGGAGGACACCCGTCAGCATTCCTCCACGGGCTTGACAGCCGTGGCTTCCTGCGTAGGCGGGTGAAAGAATACGAAGATCGTCCGGGGATTGCAACGGAGAAGGCGTCTCAACGAGCCGTGCCGCCGGCCTCGAGTTGTTGGATGATTCGGCCCAAGCGAGCTTCGTCCGGCTGGGTTACGACCAGAAATTCCATGCCGATTCCCTGCGACCCGCACCACCGGATGGCGGCGTTCTCGATTGTGATCGGCGCCGCCTCTCCCGGCACATGCAGGAGGAGCGTCACCTGCATGCCGGTGAACGGACTCAACAGACTGTCCACTCGACAACCCTTTGCCGAAAGATCGCGGATCGCACCTTTGTGACGAAACTGATCCTTGTGGACGAGCGTGCTATTCAGCGAAACCGGATACCGTTTAAACTTGCGCGTTACCATGCGTTGTTCTCTCGTCGTGAATGATTTGTAGATGAATGGTTCGTACCGGTGCCACTTGGTGTCTTCAAGTCAGCATCGGCATCAGCAAAAGGCTAGACGCGCCAGGCCGGATTGTCAAAAACTTTCGCGGTTCGACCGGGATTGATGAGGGTGGTGGCACAAGGAAATGAAAGGGAACAATGATGGACGGCTATCGCAGCACTCACCAATGCCGGCCCCAGTGCCCATAAGACCTCGGTCCCCAGTAGGGATGATAGTAGTAGGGAGGTCCATAGATCCATGGGCGGCCCAAGTAGATGCCCAGCCCCACCGGGGGAAAGGCATAGGCATACGCATAGGGCGTCGGTACGACGGTCGTGGTCTGTCTCTGTGAAAGCTGCTGCTGAAGGCCGGAAGTCTGGGCAGCCTGGCGCTCTACTTGACTCTTTAATCCCGCTACGGCATCCCGTTCGGCCTGCAACTGGCCTTCCAGCTTTTGGATTTGTTCCCGTTGCTGTTCGATGAACGCGTTCATACATCGGGTTTGGGCCTGCTCGCTGTAGTTTGAGCATTCCCACGGAACCGACAGGTCTGCCGCGTAGGAGGCACCGCCACTGAGGATCACGGTGAGAGACCATGCGAACGGTCCGAGCTGTCGCAGGACATCGGAACAGCAAGCCATCATGGTCCTCCGACTCACGATCCCTCCTTCGCGCCGCAATAACTACAGCTTAACACGTGCCGCTGCCCTCAACCAGACCGCCAAGCGGCAGCCCGCGATCGTTTGATTTTGCAGCAGAAGGCCCCATACAATGCCTCACGGAAATTCGATCCATGAGTCGCCGTACAGCTCCAGGACAACGAACATCCACCCATAGAACGCCCAAGCTCGACCGCAGCGTCAAGCGGCGATTTCAGCTGAGGCTCTTGAAGTGGTATGCGGCGAACGGGAGAGATCTGCCTTGGCGCAATACCGCAGATCCTTATCATATCCTCGTATCTGAGGTGATGCTGCAACAGACTCAAGTCGATCGCGTGATCCCGAAATACCATGAATTCCTCGATCGCTATCCGAGCTTCCGCCATCTCGCCGACGCGCCAGTAGGAGAGGTCAAGACTACCTGGTATCCCCTTGGATACAATATCAGGCCGGAACGGCTGCACAGCATCGCCCGTGAAACGGTTGCTCGATATGGTGGCAACCTGCCGAGCTCGGAGGAAGACCTGCTCTCCTTCAAAGGCATCGGGCGATATACAGCCGGAGCAATCAGATCATTTGCGTTCAACGAAGATGCCCCGATCCTTGACACGAACGTCATGCGGGTTCTTCATCGGATTTTCATCGCCAAGGGAGACCCCAAGGCCAGCAAGTCCAAGCTTTGGGCCTTGTCGGAAACGTTGATTCCAAAAGGCAAGGGCTATGACTTCAACCAGGCGTTGATGGACTTTGGCGCGACCTGTTGCACCTCAAGAAATCCATCCTGCCGGCCCTGTCCGATGAAGTCGATTTGCAAGACCTATCCGTTCAACGCGGTGAAGACAAGGACCGTATGAAACTCGTCGAGGTGGCGGCTGGCCTGATCTGCGAGAACGGTCGATACCTCATCGCCAAGCGCAAGACCGGAGTCCATCTGGGCGGCTTGTGGGAATTCCCCGGCGGAAAACGGGAGGAGGGGGAAACGCTGGAGGACTGTCTGAGGCGGGAACTTCTGGAGGAGCTGGGCATCCGCATCGATATTCCCATTCCCTTCCGAATCATCAGACACGACTATCCGGAAAAGATCGTCGAGCTGCATTTCTTTCGCTGTGCGATCGAGGCCGGCCGGCCGTCGCCTGTCGATTGCGACGAGCTGCGCTGGGTTCATCCCTCCGAACTCAAGGAATACGAGTTCCCTCCGGCGGACCGGCCGATCATCGACGCATTGCAGTATCAGACAGCGGGGCTGAGCCTATGAAAGTCGTCCTGGACATCGAAACGATTCAGGCACCCCGGGAAGAATGGGAGCGCCTGCTCGGCAAACAATCATATGCGGCGGACCTTGTTCCAGCATCCGATGAGTTGGACCTGTTTTCTGCCGGCGCGGCGGCGGAGCGGCGGCGCCTCGAAGAAGAGCAGTATGCCAAGTCGGCCTTTGACGGAACGTTCAGCGCGATCGTGTGTATCGGCCTGTTGGAGTTTTCCGATCAGTTCGAACCCAGAGGAGCCGTGGCATGGTATGGGAGTAACGAACGGGAATTGCTTCGCCAATTCTGGTCGCGGGTGGCGCAGGCGCGGCCCTCGTTGTTCATCACCCATAACGGGTTGGGATTCGATCTCCCGTTCATTAGGAAACGATCGATCATTCACCAGGTAAAGCCGAGCTTCGACATCAATCTCGCCAAATTTCGGACTGACCCCGTTTACGACACAATGGCGGTCTGGAGCAATTGGGATCAGAGAGGCTGGGTCAAACTTGACGTGCTGGCCAGAGCATTGAACGTCGAAACGAAGTCAGGCAGCGGGGATCAGGTCGCGCAGATGTGGGAGAAGGGACAGGGGCGGGAACTGGCTCTCTATTGTCTGCAGGACACGTTCGTGACCTATGCCTGCTATTGTCGGATGAATTTCCGGCAGCCCCTGTCCCGTGAAATCGTGCTTCTTCAGCCAGAATTCATCGACGTCAGATGAATCGTCTCAGCGAGTCTGATTCGCTTCAGCTCGCTTCTTCGCCGGAGCAGGCTTTGCGGATACCTTGCTGGCCTTGAGCGCCTTGATCTCTTCATCGCGATCCCGAAGCTCGCGCTTCATCCAATTCGATTCCTTGCGCAGCATGCTGATCTCCGAGTCCTTCTTCACGAGAGTCTCTTTCGCCTTCTGAAGCTCCTCCATGTCGGACAGCGCGCTCGCCTCGGCCGCCATTTGCGTCTTGGCCGGATCGGCGGCGGCCATTGGAGCGGCGGAAGTCATGGCCTGGGGGCGTACCTGGGACTTCGGGGCCGGCAGAGAGGCCATCGGAGCCTTGGCCAATGCGTGGTAGTCAATGACCATGGCGGTCATGCCAACGGCACCTCCCGCCGCGTAGGCGGGAGCGCTCTCGGCGTGGGCCACAGACTCGGGAGCAAATCCGGTCGCCTTTCCGCTTTTGGCGACCGTGAAATAGATGGATCCTTTCTGCACGTAGATGCTGCCCGTGGTGGGTTCAACGCCTGACCCTGCCGATGAGGATACGCGGAAGGCGACGATCTGTTCCGGTTTCGCCTTGGACAAGCCTTGTACGAGCAGGGGAGAAAGAAACTCCGCATCCTCATCGCTGAACGTTCTCATCGGCTTGCTGCCACCAGCGGACATTTTCGAAGAGCTGCTCTCGCTGTCGTCGTTATAGAGTCCCTTTACAATCTTCATCATGGTTGCTTGGTCAATGACGGCGGGATGGCTAGCATCAAACGACCAATCGGCTACTTCTTCAAGATGCACATTGCCCTTCGAGCTCTGGGCAATCTTGGCCGTGCTTGAGCAACCAGCGGTGACCAGGGCCAGAATGGCCAGACCCCACAGCCCGTTCACTGCGCCTTGACGAGTGGAGGAACTAATGGATTCCAATCTCATGGACGATCTCCTTTGGTCGGGACGAAGTGTCGAATACTCGTAAGAGGGAAGGTCTACCAGATCCCCAAGCCCATCAGGGTCACACTCAAGGCCAACCATCCAAAGAGTCCCATCGCGATGACGGTTTCCAGGCTGATGGATGAATCGGCCTTATGGTTCGGGGCAGGAGTGACTTTGGAATCCATAGGGGGTCTCCAGCGTCTACAAGGTGTACATTCTTGGTGCGACTGTGCAGGGACCAAGCAAACTTTGTGCCTCTTTGCCGTCTTCCGGCTACTCCTCACCAAAATAGAAACAGTCCGACCAGACCACGAAAAATCCATCATCGGCAGAAACAGTAGCGAGCTCGTCGGCAAGCTCCAGTCCCTATGTAAGTAGTTGTTATATCTGTGCACCTGTCGATAGATTCGTGCAAACACTCTTGCTCTGCATTTGGAGGCAATGCCGGTATTACTTCCCTCTGGTTTTAGCGGGATTTCACAGCTTCCGCCGTGAAAGTGAAGGACGCTCCTGCAAGGAAGGACAGTTCCGGTACGAAACTGTTCGATTTTGGATGGCGTAGATGAATTCGAATTGGACCAGGCCGAGGCTCCGCTCAGGCCGGTCGAGCAGCGTAGAGAGTCGAAGCAGAACAATCATAAACCGAGAGTTGAATCATCTGGCCGGGGTCGGCAGGAACGGAATTCTTTGCCCACACGACTGTGATGTTTCCATCGCTTTTACCCATGCTTTGAAGAGAGGACCGCTTTGCGTCGCCTTCGACCAAGACGGAAAGCGTAGTGCCCAAAAAGACCCGATTTCGGTCATGGGAAATCTTGCGTTGAAGATCGACCAGCGCCGTCACCCGTTCCGACTTGACCGTTTCAGGGACATCATCAGTCCATTTTCTCGTCGCGATCGTATTCTTGCGTTCCGAATACTTGAAGATGAACGCCGCGTGGTATCGGACCTCCTCCAGAAGCCGATAGGTATCGGAAAATTCTTTGTCGGATTCCGAGCAAAAGCCTGCGATCACGTCGGTTGTAAGCACGATGTCTGGGCACGACGAACGGATCTGATCGACCAGATCCAGATAGGCGCGCCGGCTGTAGGTTCTGTTCATCAAGCCCAAGATTCTGTCGTTTCCCGACTGGACCGGCAGGTGAATGTGTTTGCAGATCTTCGGATGCGACACGACCGCCTCCAGCAAAGAAGGAGGGAAATCCTTTGGATGGGGAGAGGTAAAGCGTACTCGTTCGATGCCGGGCACATCCGCCACCGCCATCAGCAATTTGGCAAAGTCCCAGTCGCCGCACCGATAGGAGTTGACGTTCTGGCCCAGCAACGTGATCTGCTTGAACCCCTCCGCTGCCGCCAACCGGGCCTCGGCCACGATCCCTTCCGGCTCTCGGGACCGTTCTCTTCCTCTGGTATAGGGAACCACGCAAAAACTGCAAAAGTTGTCGCAGCCTCGCATGACTGCAATCCAGGCGTTCACCCCGTCGCGACGGTCCGGCGCCACGTCGTCGTAGGTCTCGTATTCGGAGAGATCGACCGCCATTTGCCGCCTGAGTTCTCCCTGTTCCTGGGATTCCATCGCCTTCGTGATGAGCCCCGGCAGATGGCGATAGGAATCAGGACCGGCCAGCACATCCACCAACGGTTCTTTCTCGGTCAACTCCTCTTTCAGATTCTGAGCCATGCAACCCAACACCCCGACGACCAACGGGCGTTGCCGTTTGAGCGCCCGAAGATCGGACAAGTGCGTGTAGACCTTATTATGAGCATTCTCTCGGATTGCGCAGGTGTTCATGAGGATGACATCGGCGCGCTCACGGTCGTCGGTGAAGACGAAGCCGTCGCGTGTCAGGAGCGAGCGCACGAGCTCGGAGTCGTACTCGTTCATCTGGCATCCAAAGGTCTCCAGATGCACCTGGGGGGGCCGTGGCGGATTCATGATGGTTGCACCGAGGACATAGTGGGCAGCGTCTTTGACACAAGCGCGGGGGACACCATCTGTCCCACGGCCCATCGCTCGGCCGCGGCCGAGATGCAGACGGACCGGATCGCATTGGTTAGTGGAT
>Ga0268299_1003055_pt1 | contig 16860 bp, 15 predicted proteins | sample NOBtaG_FD_193484 | JGI IMG/M metagenome (GOLD analysis project Ga0268299, IMG submission 193484) | Activated sludge microbial communities from bioreactor in Nijmegen, Gelderland, Netherland - NOB reactor | ecosystem: Engineered > Bioreactor > Aerobic > Activated sludge | place: Netherlands...
ACTCCTACACGTTCTCCGAAGAGCTGCTGCACGAGTGGCGCTGGAGCGAGAAATACGCGACGCAGCCAGAGATCCTGCGGTACGCGCAGTTTGTCGCCGAGAAGTTCAAGCTTCGGCCGAACATTGCATTTGAGACCGGCGTGGTTTCGGCGGTGTTCGATGACGCGGCGAACGTTTGGACCGTGACGACCGATCGCGGCGACGTCGTCACCGCGCAATTCTGCATCATGGCGACGGGCTGCCTCTCGATGCCGCGCGAACCGGATATCAAGGGCGCCGATGCGTTCAAGGGCACTTCGTATCACACGGGCCGCTGGCCGCATGAGGGCGTGGACTTTACCGGCTTGCGCGTCGCGATGATTGGGACCGGCTCGTCCGGCATTCAATCGCTGCCGGAGATTGCAGCGCAGGCCGCGCACGTGACCGTGTTTCAGCGCACGCCGAACTTTTCCGTGCCGGCCAACAACCGCCCGCTGAGCGACCAAGAGCGCCAGGCGTTCATCGACAACTTCCCGCAATACATTCGGACGTTGCGCGGCGCGGGCGTCGATGTGACCGAAGCGCCGGGCGCGGCGCAGCGCGCGGCCAATGTGGCCCAGCCGGCGCCGCCACGGCCAGCGCCGCTCTCGAAGGACGAGATGGCCGCGCGCCTCGAAGATTTCTGGAACGCCAGCACGGGCACGGGATGGCTCGGCTTCCCGGGGATGCTGGTGGATAAGAGCATCAACGACGTCGCGTCCGACTTCGTGCGCGGCAAGATCGCGGCGCGGGTGAAGGATCCGGCGGTGGCGGCCAAGCTGCTGCCGCACGATCACCCGATGGGCACGAAACGCATCTGCGTCGATACCGATTATTTTGAGACTTACAATCGCGACAACGTCACGCTCGTCGATGCGCGCGATGAGACGATCGTGGAGATCACGGCGGCGGGCGTGCGGACGTCAGCCGGTGTTGAGTATGAGGTCGACGCGATCGTGTTCGCGACCGGCTTCGATGCGATGACCGGCGCGCTGATGGCGATCGATATTCGCTCCGATCACTGCGCGCTGCGCAAGGCGTGGGAGCATGGGCCCAAAGCGTATCTCGGGCTCATGGTTGCGGGCTTGCCAAACCTCTTCACGCTCACCGGGCCGGGCAGCCCGTCCGTGCTCTCGAACATGATCAGCTCGAACGAGCATCACGTCGAATGGGTGAGCGAGACGATCGCTTACATGCGCATGCATGATAAGGCGCGCATCGAGGCCACGCACGAAGCGCAGGAGCGCTGGGCCGCGCACGTGAACAAGGCCGCCCACGTCACGCTCTTTCCGCAAGCCAATTCCTGGTACATGGGCGCGAACATCCCCGGCAAACCGCGCGTATTCATGCCGTATGTCGGCGTGAACTATCGCGGCAAAGTGCGCGACGCGGTGAACCAGGGCTACAAAGGCTTTGCGCTGACCTAGTTTGGGTAGCGCTTCGTTGCGCACGCGGACCGGTTGGCGTGCGCGGGAACCGAGCCAGCGGCGCGCCGTTGCGCCTCTATGCCCTACGCCTTGAAGACCGATCGCCACAACCCACGCGTTGCGCACCTTCATCGCAGCGTGCGGTTCTGGCGGTTCACCGCTTTGCTAAGCCTTATGATCGGCGGCGCAATCGCTGTGGGCGCGGCGTGGCTGCTCGGCGCGGTCTAACTCGCGGCGCGCCTTTCCAAACCTCTGTGCTGAGAGGGAAATATTGGAACCGCGCTTCATCGCGCGCCGTGCATTCGCCTGTGGCGGGAATGGGGCGTGGTTTCTGCGAATTCGCCATAACCCCGCCGCTTCCCGAGAGGAACATCAACCATAGAAGGGCGGTTGAAGGGCTGAAGCCGGCGCGGAGGCGGTACCGCGCAGCGGTGACATTGGCGGCCTCATCAAAAGCGTCGCCGATGAATCGGAGTGAGAGATGATGGATCACGATTTCTGCAACGCCGACGGCGCCCGGCGTCTGAAAAACAAAATCGAAGAGTACTGGCGCGACAAAGGCTACGACGTTGAGATCAAGCTCATTGAAGCGGGTTTCGTCGCGGCGATGCGTTCGGCGCGCACCGATGTGCGCAGCGACATGGTCAACGGGTTCCCGTCCCGCCGGAAGCCGGAAGACAACGAGCCGAAGAAGCAGAAGCAAATCGCGTAGTCAGAACGACTACGCCGTTCAAAGATAACTGATCACGCGGCAAGAAGGCTGCGTGCGAGGCGCGGGAGCTCTTCGTACCTAGATACGAGAGCGTCCGCGCCTAATCTTTCTGGCGCTTCATCCGCATAACCGAATTTGACGACGACGACGGGCGCGCCTGCGCCCTTCGCGGCCGCTACGTCTGCTGCGCTATCGCCGACCATGAGCGAGCGGCGCACCACGCCGCCCGCGCGCGAGACGGCGGCGCGGTAGTGATCCGGGTGCGGCTTGCGATCGGAGACCGCGTCGGCGCCGACGATGGCGGAGAACCGGCCCGCGAGTTTGAGCGCTTCGAGCAATTGCACAGAAAGGTCGGTGCGCTTGTTGGTGCACACCGCGAGCTTCGCGCCGGCGGCGGCGAGTTGCGTCAGCGCGCCCTCGACGCCCGGATAGGGGCGGCTCTTGCCCGCGATGTCGGCCCGGTAGAACTCGATGAACGCGGCCGTCAGCTGGTCGATCCGGTCTGTGGAGAACCGCGCGCCGGCATAGGCGGCCCCGCGCTCGATCAGCGCCCGCGCGCCCTGGCCGACGAGCTTTTTGACCTGCGACGACGGCGGGTGCGGCAGGCCTTCCAGATCGAGCGTTTCGTTCAGGGCGCGCATCAAATCGGGCGCGGTATCCACAAGGGTGCCGTCGAGGTCGAACACGATCGTTGCGTCCGCGAGCGAACCGGCGAGCGGCGCGCCCGGCGGCAAGGCGCCATACGACATAACAAGGCTCCGGAACTGGCTCTGGAGGGCGCCCTCGGTCGCGCGGCCAGCGCCTTTCAGCTAGAACCGGCGGCGGATTCGAACAAGCAGGACACTGACTTATGACCACTGCGCGGGCCGCGATCATCCTGGCCGCGGGCCAGGGCACGCGGATGAAATCGGCCACGCCCAAGGTGCTGCACGCGGTGGGCGGGCGCGCGATGCTGGATTGGGCGATCGACAGCGCGCTCGCGCTCGGCTGCGAGAAGACCATCGTGGTGGTGGGCGCGCACGCGCCGGCGGTAGGTGAGCGGGCCGTGGCGCGACTCGGCGCGGGCTCGACGGCGGTGCAGGATCCCCCGCAAGGCACCGGGCATGCGGTGCGCGCCGCGGAAGAAGCGCTGGGCGCGTTCGCGGGCGATGTCGTCATCACCTACGCCGATTGCCCGCTGATCCGGCCCGAGACGGTCGACACATTGTTCGCGCTGCGCGCTGCGCGTGGCGGGCTTGCGGTGCTTGGCTTCGAAGCGGCCGATCCGCACGGCTATGGGCGCCTGGTGCTGAATGAGGCGGGCGAGATCGCGCGCATCGTGGAAGAGCGGGACGCGAGCGATGAAGAGCGCAAACTCACTCTGTGCAATTCGGGCGTGATCTGCGCGGACAAGAAGGTGCTGTTTCAGCTCCTCTCGATGGTGCGCAACGAGAACGCCAAGAAGGAATATTATCTGACAGACGTCGTCGGCCTCGCGCGCTCGGCTGGGTTTGCGACGCATGTGGCGGTGGCCGATGAGGCCGAGGTGATGGGCGTCAATTCGCGCGTCGATCTCGCGGAGGCGGAGGGCGCGTTTCAAAAGCGCATGCGTGTGGCGGCGATGGAAGCGGGCGTGACGCTGCTCGATCCGGCGAGCGTCTATTTCTCGCATGACACGGTGATCGGCCAGGACGTCGTGATCGAACCGCACGTCTATTTCGGGCCGAACGTTTCGGTGGCGGCGGGCACGCGCATCAACGCGTTCTCGCATTTCACGGGCGCGAAGATCGGCGCGGACAATCAGATCGGGCCGTTCTCGCGGTTTCGCCCAGGCGCTGAACTCGGCGCGCATGTGCACATCGGCAATTTCGTCGAGGTCAAGAATTCGAAGATCGGCGACGGCACGAAGGCGAGCCACCTTGCGTATCTCGGCGATGGCGACGTCGGCCAGCGCGTCAACATCGGCGCGGGCGCGATCTTCTGCAATTACGACGGCTACGACAAATTCCGCACCACGATCGAGGACGATGCGTTCATCGGCTCCGACACCGCGCTCGTTGCGCCCGTCACCGTCGGCGCGCGCGCGTATACCGGCTCCGGCAGCGTGGTGACGAAGAACGTGCCGCCCGGCGCGCTCGCCGTCGGCCGCGCCCGCCAAGTCGATCTCCCCGGCTGGGCCGACGCCTTCCGAGCGAAGAAACTGGCCGCGAAAGCGAACAAGAAATGACAAAGGCGCATCGCCCCGCCTCCCCCTCCATGGGGGAGGCAAGCCGCGCAGCGGCTGGTGGGGGTGAGGCCCGCGACGTTGCGGGTGAGCCTCTTGAGGCTTTGCCTGCACCGACGCTCGCATCACCCCCTCAGTCATCGCTGCGCGATGACAGCTCCCCCATCGAGGGGGAGCCGGGGCGCACGCTTGCACGGCGTTTGCGCGCGAAGCTGACGGACGCTGAGAAGAGCATGTGGCGCACCTTACGCTCAGGCGAGCTGCGCGCGCTCAATTGGCGCAGACAGGCGCCGTTCGGTCCGTACGTGCTGGACTTCGTTTCGCATCCTGCGCGGCTGGTCGTTGAAGTTGACGGTGCAGGGCACAGTGAGTCCGATCAGATCGCGCATGACGCGAAGCGCACTGCTTGGCTCGAAAGTCAGGGCTATCGCGTTGAGCGCTTCAGCAATCGCGACGCCACTTGGAACGCCGATGGCGTTTGGGTGAGCGTGCGAGCGCTGGCTGAGCAATCTTCAGCGGCCCAACGCTTGGAGCGTTGGCGTGCGGCGCATCCGGTCGACGGCGGGATTAAATCATGAGCGCGGATCTGGCGAAGATGAACGCGGCGGCGGCGGCGCTCGATTACGTCAAGGACGGCATGGTGCTGGGGCTCGGCACCGGATCGACGGCGGCGCATTTCGTGCGGCTCTTGGGTGAGCGCGTCCGCCAAGGGCTGCGCGTGCAGGGCGTACCGACATCGGAAGCGACGCGCGCGCAAGCCGCTGCGGCGGGCGTGACGATCGTGGAAGTCGACCACGTCGCGAAGATCGATGTCGCGATCGATGGCGCCGACGAGATCGATCCGCAGCTGCGGCTCATTAAAGGCGGCGGCGGCGCGTTGCTGCGCGAGAAGATCGTCGCGGCGGCGAGCGATCATTTCATCGTCATCGCGGACGACGGCAAGGAGGTCGAGACGCTGGGCGCGTTTCCGCTGCCGGTTGAAGTGACGCCGTTTGGGTTTTCGCTGGCGGCGCGTCGCATCTTCGAAGCGTTGCGCGCGACGGGCTGCAAGGGCGCGGAGGTTTCGCTTCGCGAAGCGGGCGCAAAATCGAAGCCCTTCATCACCGATGGCGGCAATTACATTCTCGACGCCAAGGCGCTCGCGATCCCAGATCCGCAAGCGCTCGCCGACGCGTTGAAGCGTATCCCGGGCGTGGTGGAGCACGGCCTCTTCATCGGCATGGTGCGCACCGCGATCATCGGCCAGCCGCGCGGCGTGACAATTCGAGAGCTGTAAGTGCTAGCGCCGGGTCCCCCTCGATGGGGGAGCTGTCATCGCGCAGCGATGACTGAGGGGGTGCGCGCGCAACGAGTGAAGAAGCGCCTCAAGAGGCTCACCGCGAACGTCGCGGGCCTCACCCCCACCGCGCCTTCGGCGCTGCCTCCCCCATCGAGGGGGAGGCGGGGCGGCAAACGAGTTTAGAGCCGGTCTTCGCTGCAATCGTTGCCGAGCGTTTCGCAGACGTTGGCCTGGAAGCGTGCGAGCGTGGCGGGGAGCGCGGGGGCGAGGATTTCGGCGGCGAGGGTTTTCATGCGTTCGCCGATCCAGGAGCTATCGCGCACGAAGGCTTGGCCCGCTTCGCTGCCGCCGAAGCGAATCCACGCGAGGAGTTCGCGGTCGCTCATGCCGTTCATCAGCGTGTCGGCAAATGCTGGGTCTTCGACGCCTGGGCCGCCGGAGAGTTCAGCCGCGATCGCAGTCATCAAGGCGCGGCGCATCACGGTGCTGCCTTCGGGCGTGCGCATGAAGGCGTCGATCTCCCGCAAATGCGCCGTGTTGAACCGGCCCTGCAGATCGCCGCCCGCGCGCGTGACGAGCGTGGGCGTGAGGCGCGCGATCTCTTCGGCGAAGATCGCGGGCAGTTCGGCAAAGCGGGCATCGACGGCGGCGCGTTGCGATGCGGGCAGCGCGCGCAGCTCCTCGCTCGCCATCAGCGTTTCCCGCAGGCGCGGGCCGCCGATCTGAAAGGCTTGCGCGATCGCGTCGTTCACGACGCCGCTATCGACGAGGAGCGTGCGCGCCAACGCTTCGCCCGCAGAGGCGTTGGCGGGCGCGGCGACGGCCGAGGGCGTGTCCGTATCGCCGGCCCGGGCAGGACCGACGAGGGCCGCGAACGCCAGGAACGGGATCGCGAGGGCGCGCGCGAGGAGGCTCGATGGGCTCAGGTTCATGGCGCCTTATCGCGGCGCGGCGCGGCGAAAACGGGGCAAGGTCAGGGCGGCGAGCGCGCTTACGGGGCGGCGGGCGGCTCCGGCGCGCAATACGGGCCCATCGCGGTGCAATAGGCCTCCTCCATCCGGGCGCTTGCGACCAGGAGTGCGCGGGAAAAGGGCGCCTCGGCCGTCTCAAAGAACGCGCGGTTCACATGTATCCAATTGTAGTGGAACCAATGGCCTGCCCGGTATTGCAAGAAGCGATCGAGCTGAGCGAACTCGGCGCTCGTCGTCAGCGACACTTCCGCGAAGCGTTCGCGCAGGTCTCCGGTGCGGAACTCGAAGAGCGCCTCGACGCATCTTTGGCCAAGTGGGCTGGTGACGAAGCGTGCAATGCTGGCGAGGTAAAGAGGCGGTATCATCGCATCGATTTGCAATGCGAACGCTTGCGCCGCCTCGGGCTTTGCAGCCTCTAGCTCCTCGCGAAAAATGCCTGGCGCGGTATCGAAAACGGCCAGCACGGCGGCGCGCCGTTCCTCCGGAAGCATCTGAAAGGCGGGCTGGCCCGTCAGATGCGCGCGCCACTCGGCGGTGCGCAGGGCGAACGAGCGCTCAAGAGTTTCTCGGGTGATGCCGCTGTTGGCGTGATAGACCTGCGCAATGCTCAGGGCCTCCGCAGACGGCGCTTGCGCTGAGGCCGCGGCGAACGGCGCCAGAACGAGCAGCATCAGGCAAAAGAGGCGCTTGAGCACGGCGTTAGGGGCGCATTTCGCGTGGGCAATCGGATTCCATCGCAGCGCAGAGGTCGGTCTGGACGCGCGCCATCACGACAGGCAGCGCCGGCGTTAGCGCAGCCATGAGCGTGGTCTGCAAGCGGCCGACGAGCGCATCGGTCCGCGCGGCGAAGGCGGCGCCCGCCTCGCTCGTGACGAAGCGCATCGTGGCCGCCGCTTCGGTGTCGTTCATCGTGCCGAGCGCGGCGCGCGCGATTCCGGCGCCATCGACATTGCCTTGACCGCGGTCCCGCAGGCCCGCGCTGATGCTTTCGGAGATGAGCTTGCGGCCCGCTGAGCTGGTGAGATAGGCGCCGATCTCTGTCAGATGGGCAGGCTGGAACTCGCGGTCGATATCGGCGGCGAAGGCGGTGACGGCGGCGGGCATCAGGCGGCTGATCTCTTCGCGCATGACCGCCGGCATGTTGTCGAACACGGCGAGCGCCGCGTCGCGGCGCGCGCGCGTCATGCGGCGGAAATCGGGGTTGCTTTGGAATTGCTGGCGCGCGCTGGCGAAGCGTTCCTGCAGCGCCATATCGAACGCTGCATCGATGACGCCGCTGTCGACCAGGAAAGCGCGCGCCACGGCCTCGGCCGCCGGCGAGGGCGCGGCGGCGGGCGCTTGCGCTTGTGCGGCGGGCGCAGGGGCCGGGCCGTCCTTCTGGGCGGAAGCGGGCGCGGCCGCCATGCAGAGCGCGGCAAGCGCGGCGATGATTTTTCTCATGGCGTCCCCCTGACGCTGCGAAATGTGCCGCAGACGCGCGCGGGCGCGCAAGCGTTCCGATTGCCCGGCCCATTCGTCGCGCGCGCGTTGACAGGGGGCGGCGCGGAGCTTTGGCTGGCGCAAGACGCGCCGAAAGGCGCAGAACATTCAAACGGATATGGGGAACAAATCGATGCTGCCGAAGCCGCTGCTGCGCACAGCCGCCGCCTTCGCGTTGATCGCGGGGCTCACCGTGGCGGGCTGCGCCACCACCACGACAGGCGCTTCAGGCCCGCAAGGCGCGCCGACCGTCGCGGAGGCGCAGGCCTTCGTCGACGCGGCTGAAGCTGAGTTGCGCGAACGCTCCGAACAGGAAGCGCGCATCTCGTGGGTCTATAACAACTTCATCACGTTCGACACCGAGCGCCTGCTCGAGCGCTCTGACGCGGAAGGCACCGAAGCGCGCGTGCGGCTCGCGAGCGGCGCGGCGCGCTTTGCGAATGTGGAGCTGCCGGCGGATTTGCGCCGCAAGATCGATCTCTTGCGGCTTTCGCTCGTGCTGCCCGCGCCGCAAACCGAGGGCGCGGCCCAGCAGCTCGCGCAGATCACGACGCGGCTTTCCTCACGCTACTCGACGGGGCGGATCGACTATCAGGGCCAGCAGGTCACGCTCGATACGCTCGAAGTCTCGATGGGCACCGAGCGCAACCCGGCGCGCCTCGAAGAGATGTGGACCAAGTGGCACGCGGTCGCCGCGCCGATGGCGGGCGATTACGCGCAGATGGTGGAAATCGCCAACCAAGGCGCGCGCGATCTTGGCTTTGCCGATGTCGGCCAGATGTGGCTCTCGAACTACGATATGCCGCCGGCGGAGATGGCCGCGGAAGTCGAGCGGCTGTGGGGCCAGGTGCAGCCGCTCTATGAGCAATTGCACTGCCACGCGCGCGCGCAGCTCAACGTGCGCTACGGCGATGCGATCGTGCCGCTCGATCAGCCGATCCGCGCCGATCTCCTCGGCAATATGTGGGCGCAGTCCTGGGGCACGCTCTATCCGATCGTGGGCCCGCGCCAATCGAACCCAGGCTATGATCTGACCAACCTCTTGGAGCGCAACCGCTACGACGCGCAGCGTTTGGTGCGCGCGGGCGAGAACTTCTATTCCTCTATCGGCCTTGCGCCGATGCCGGAGACGTTCTGGCAGCGCTCGCTGTTCACGCGCCCGGAAGACCGTGACGTCGTGTGCCACGCTTCGGCCTGGAACCTCGATGCGGCCGACGATCTGCGCATCAAGATGTGCATCCACGTCAACGCTGACGATTTCACGACCGTGCACCATGAGCTGGGGCACAATTATTATCAGCGCGCCTACAACCAGCAGCCGTTCCTGTTCCAAGGCGGCGCGCATGACGGCTTCCACGAAGCGATCGGCGATTGGGCAGCCCTCAACGTGACGCCGGATTACCTCGCGCAGATCGGGCTACTGCGGCGCAATCAGATTCCGCCGGCTTCGGCCGATACGGGGCTTCTGATGGCCCAGGCGCTCGACAAGATCGCGTTCATGCCGTTCGCCTACATCATGGATCAGTGGCGCTGGCGCGTGTTCTCCGGCGAGATCACGCCGGCGGAATACAACAGCGCGTGGTGGGAATTGCGTGAGCGCTATCAAGGCGTGCGCGCGCCTGGGCCCCGCCCGGCCGATGCGTTCGATCCTGGCGCGAAATATCACATCGCCAACAACGTGCCGTATCTGCGCTACTTCCTGGCTTACGTGCTGGAGTTCCAGTTCTACAAGGCCGCGTGCGAGCAAGCGGGTTGGACGGGGCCACTGCATCGCTGCTCGGTCTACGGCAATCGCGAAGTGGGCGAGCGCTTCAATCGCATGATGCAAATGGGCCAATCGCGCCCGTGGCCAGAAGCGCTTGAAGCGTTCACCGGCACGCGCCGCATGGATGCGCAAGCGATGGTCGATTACTTCCAGCCGCTGACGGCGTGGCTGCAAACGCAGAACCGCGGCCGCCAATGCGGCTGGGGGGCGCAGCAGACCGCGGCGCGTTGAGCGCAAGCGCATACGAAAACGGCGGCGTTCCGGAAGGAGCGCCGCCGTTCTTGTGTCTAATCTAAGCGGTGGCTCAGTTGGTTTGGCCGCTCGCGCCGGCGTTCGCGCCGACCGATGCGCCGCTGCCGCTCACGGAAGCGCCAACGTTGGCGTTGCCGGAGGCTGAGCCGCTGTGATTGCCGCTCGAAGCAGAGCCCGAGACCCCAGCGTTCGCGCCGGTCGTGACGGAGGTATTCTGCGCGCGCTCAGCGGCTTGGCGAGCTTCACGCTCGGCGCGGCGCGCGGCGCGTTCAGCGCGGCGTTGCGCGCGATCGGATGTCGCTTCGGCGCGGTTGCGCACGGCGCCCGCGGTTTCGCCGACCGGCGCGGTGTTGAGGCTGCCGGCCGCCGAGCCCGAACCCGTCACGGAACCGGTGACGCCGCCCACAGCGCCGCCGACATTGCCGCCAACGGCGCCGGAGCCGCCGAGCACTTGGGCGCTCGCAGGCGCCGCCATCAGAAACGCGGCGGCCGCCGCGGTTGCGAGGAACTTGTTCATGCCAGTCTCTCCCTACGAGATGTTCGACTGGCGGCTGAACGAGCGAACACGGTACGCGGCGCCATTGGCGATGGCGCGCGCGTGCAAAATGTGTCGCCACCATCACAGCGGCGCGGCGGTGATGGAACGCTGTGCCCGCGTTGTTCGTTGGCGCAATCGCCCTAGCGCGGCGTGAGCGTGATGCGCTGGCGCGCGTTCTGTTCGATCGCTTGGCGCGAATAGAGCAGCGGGAAGTAATCGCCGTTGGCCCAGAGCGGGAAGAGATCGCGGTAGTGCGGGCTTTGCGGATCGCCCGATTGGCCGGGCGTGTTCACCGCGACAGAATTGTCCCACGCGCCAACGTCGAGCACCATGCGATAGGACGCGCCGGCGACGGCTTGGAAATTGTCGTCTCGGTACGTCGCGGCGGCGGGCGTTGCGCCAGAGCCGCGCACCGGCAGCGGGCCGACCGTCATTTGCGCAGCGATGTCGGCTGGCGCGATCGGCGCGATGGCGGGCGTGAAATGCGCGCGGTGGAGCGCGCCCCATGTCCAGCGCGAAACATCGGGCCCGAGGAGGCCGCGCGCATCGTTCATCGCGGTGGCGAGGCTGGCGAGGATCACTTCGTTTGCGCCCGCGCGCGGATTGGGGCCGATCGCGGCGTCTGGCGTTTCGAGATAAGCGACGATCGCGTCCATCGCGCCGATGCCGACGAGCGCGCGCGCCGCTTGCGGCGTGACGCGGTTGACGAGGGCGCGTCCAAGATGGCGCGCGATCCACACTTCGTACAGCGCCGCGGCCGCGCTATCGGTGCTATCGACGCAATCCCACCCGCGCAGGAGTTGCACGGCGGCGCTCGCGTCCGCGTTGGCGATCGGTCCGGCGGGAAGGAGCGCTTTGAGTTTGCACGCATCGGAATTGTGCGCGTCCATCTGGAGCGCCATCGAGTCCCGCACGCTGACGCGCGCATTGGCGCCGAGCACGGCGTTGATGCGCCGGATGCGCGTTGGGTTGCTCCACTCGAAGCCGAGGCGCCGTTCCGCGATTGGATAGCCTGCGGGCAGGTTCATTTCGTTGGCGGAGGCAAACCAGCCTTGTGGCGGGTTGTAGATGCTCGGCAAATCGGCGCCGGCGGGGAAGCCTTGCCATTCATAGCGCCCATCGCCGGGCACTGGCAGGAGGCCATCCCAATTGCGCCGCACCGGCGCGCGGCCAGCCGCGACCCAGCCGATATCGCCAGCCGTGCTGGCGTAGATGAGGTTTTCCGACGGCGCGCCCCATTCATCCATCGCGGCGCGAAACTGCGTCCAGTCCCGCGCGCTCATGTAGCGGGCCGAGCCGAAATAGGCCGACGTGCCAGGCTCGTTCCACACGGTGCGCAACGCGAAGGCGCGGCGGTTTGACGGATCGATCTGCAGCACCGGGCCGTGGCGCGTGAAGAACAACGTGCGCCGTTGCGCGCGCCCATCGCGCACGCGGATGTTTTCGCGCACCTGGCGGAAGTTTTCCCAGCGCCCGTTGTAGCGATATTGCAGCGGGTTCGTGGGGTTGAGGTCGTAGACGTAGAGATCTTCCTGATCGATCGCGAAGATCGTGAGCCCAAACGCGATCGCGCCGTTGTGGCCTATGGAAACGCCGGGCATCGCCGGTTCGCCCGCGCCGATCACGCTCATGCCCGGCGAATTCAGATGCACGATGTAGCGAAGCGAGGGCACGCCGAGGGCGCGGTGCGGATCGTTGGCGAGGAGCGGGCGGCCCGTGTTGGTGCGCTCCGGCGCGATGACCCAATTGTTCGAGCCCATGCCTTCGGCGCGCTGCGCAACGTCGGCAAGGCGCGTTGGTTCTTCGAGTTGGAGTTGCTGCGTGGCGCGCGAGAAGCGCACTTCGCGCGTGGCGCGGTCATAATCGACGAGCACGCTTTCTGGGATCACGCACGGATCGAGCCCGGCGGGAATCGTGGGCGTCCATTCCGGTTCGATGGTGCGCCGCAGGCGATCGGCCTCGAGCCCCGCCGCGCACGCGACGCGGGCGCGCGCGACTTCTTGTGTGAGGTTGCGCGTCAGCGCGTGGCTGCGCACGCGCACGACATCCTCTGCGCGCCAGCGTGCGGGGCGTGAGCCGGTCAGCGCAAATTCCGGCGGCAGCGGGCGCGCGCCGGATTCGGTTTCTTCGACATAGGCGTTGACGCCCGCAACGAACGCTTCGGTTTGCGCGCGCGCGCTTGGGCCGTAAGCGGCCCATTCGGCGTCCATATCGCCGCGATAGAGGAAGAGGCGCGCGGCGCGATCTTGCTCGACATAGTCTTCGCCGAAGCTCTCGGCGAGGCGCCCGAGGCCGCGCTTGCGCCATAGATCGATCTGCCAGAGCCGGTCGCGCGCGGCGTTGTAGCCTTGCAGGAAGAACGCATCGCGCTCGCTCGCGGCATAAATGTGCGCCACGCCCCAGGGATCGACGAGGATTTCCGCGCCTGCGCTGAGCCCATCGACGGCGCGCGTTTCCTGCATGACGGGGCCGGCGGGGGCGCTGACGATGTTTTGCGCGGCAGCACTGCCCGCAAACGCGAGCGACGCCAGCGCCAGGGCGCAGTTCTTCCAGCTCATCGGCTCTCCCCACCTGGCCGCCGCGTCTTGCCGCGCGTGCTGGCCTTGCCGCCACTGTTGCGGAGCGCCCGGCGGGGCGCAACCCGGATCATTATCGCCCGCTAAAGTTCGGCTTGCGCTTTTCGAGGAAGGCTTTGCGGGCCTCACGGCCGTCTTCGCTGCCGAAGGCGACGCGGATGTTTTGCACTTCGTAGCGAAGCTGCTGCTCCATGTCGTTCGACTCGTAGGACTTCACCATGCCGCGCTTCAAAAGCCGCAGCGTGATTGGGCTCCACTCGCAGAGCGACGCGCAATATTCGGCAAGCCGGTCCGCGAATTTCGCGTCGGACACGCTCTCGCCGGCCATGCCCCACGCGACGGCTTCCGCGCCCGTGAGCGTGCGGTTCTCCATCATGAAGCGCATCGCGCGCTCATAGCCCATCGCTTGCGGCAGCGTGATCGTGAGCCCCGCGTCGGGCGAGCCGCCAATTCGCGTGTAGCCGGAGGCGCGCGCTGTCTGCGATGAGGCGAACATCCGTCGCCATCGCGAGACCGAGGCCTGCGCCAACCGCGACGCCATTGATCCCGCCAACGACGGGCTTGTCGCAGCGCTTCTTGATCGCGAGCACGAAATTGCCGACCCAGCCGATATCGTCGAGTTGCGCGTTCTGGCGCGTCTTGGGCGAATAGGGTTCGGCCGAGCCCGAGAGATCGAGCCCCGCGCAGAACGCATCGCCGCTGCCGGTGACCGCCACGACCCAGACATTGTCTTCCTGCGCCGCCGCATCGACGGCCTCGACCACGGCCCAAGCGAGCTGCTGGGAGAGCGCGTTCTTCTTCTCGGGCCGGTTGAGCGTGATGGTGCGGACATGGCCTTTGTCGGCCACGGTGACGAGCTGGGTCATTGGTTTCCTCCGCCGCCAAGCTAAGCGGCGGGGCGGGCGAAGGCGACTGGAAAACGTGCGCCCGCACGCGCTAGCGTGAAGCCATGTTATTGCTGGAGGACAGCGATCACGCCGCTTTGCGCGAGCATCACCGGCTTGCGCTGGACGAAGGGCGCGCGCTCTGGGTGAGTTTTGCCGAGACGGCGGATCCGACCGCGCCGCGCGTCACGTTCGTGCTGGCGCTACGCATCCATGAGAGCGAAGCGGCGGCGCGTGCGAGCGCGCAGGGCGAGGACGATTGGGCGGGCGTTGAGGCGCATGGCCGCCTGTCGCGCGTGTGGGGGCGCGTCCGGGATGATGGCGGGATCGAAGCGCGCGGCGTGGTTACGCGGGACGCGCAGGGGGATTTGCGGGCGTAACGTTGCGCGCTTCTTTTTCTTCCAGCCACCGCAGCAACAGGCGCACGTTCCGCAGATGCGATTTGAACGCGGCGTCGAAAATGTCGCCGAAGATCGGCACGGCGCCGACGATCGCGTCGATCGCGAGGTTAAGCATCATGCGCGCAAGCAGCGTCTTCGGGGCGCCGAATTCGTGCGCGCGGAAGATGATGTAAGCGCCGAGGCCGGCGGTGATCGCGTCCCCAACGCCGGGGACGAGGCCGAGGATGGAGTCAAAGCCGAACCGGAAGCGCGTGCCTGGCAGCACGAAGCGCGTGTCGAGCCAGTCGGCCAACGTCCGCAGATCGGACGTATCGCGCCAGTCGCGCGCGTTGAGCCAGGCGGAAAAGTCGGTGTGGTCGAGCTGAAAGAGCGCCATCACGCCATAAGCCGCAGCCGACGCGGCGGTTCCCTGAGCAGGGTCAAACCGGGATGGGGCGAAGGGTGGCTGGGGTGCTAGGATTCGAACCTAGGAATGGCGGTACCAAAAACCGCTGCCTTACCACTTGGCGACACCCCAAGACCGCTCGGAGGGGACCGCCAAAGCGAGCCCGAACCGCGCGAGGCGCCCGTACTAAAGAGCCCCGCCCCGGCTGGCAACCGGCTGGCCAAAGCGGCTCTGGTTGGCGGGCTTTAGCGGGCGAAAAGTGTGGTCGGAGTAGCAAGATTCGAACTTACGACCCCCACGTCCCGAACGTGGTGCTCTACCAGGCTGAGCTATACTCCGACGAGGCCGGGCTTATAGACGCGCCCCCGGGCGGGCGCAACGCGGCTTCTGTTCCGGGCGGCCCCTTGTTCGGGCCGGCAGCCCCCGGGCCTTGCGCGGGGCCGGGCGGGGCCGCAAGTCTGGCGCTGCCGAGGCCCAAAACCTCCAGATCTGGCCGGGGCGGTGGAGCGCGTTCCCTTGAAGCAATTCCTCATCACCGTGGCCGGCGTGCTGGCAGGCCTCGTCATTTTCCTCGTGGTCGCGCCGATCGTGATCGTGGGGCTGATCGCCGGGGCGATGAACGAGACGCCCACAAACCCCAGCCAGATGGTGCTCTCGCTCGATCTGCGCGAACCGATGAGCGATCAGCCGCCGCAGAACGCCTTCGCAGCGCTGAGCGGGCAACTTTCGCTGATGGACGTGCTGGCGCGCCTCGAGGCGGCGCGCACGGATAACGCCGTGAAGGGCGTTTACATCCGCGCCAACACGGACGGCATGCCGGCGGCGCAAGCGGAAGAATTGCGCGCCTCGCTGCAGGCGCTCCAGCGCGCGGGCAAGTTCGTGGTCGCGCACGTGCAGAACGATGGCGTGCGCACCAGCCTTGCCGGGTACATGGCCGTCGCGGATGCGGACGAAGTGTGGCTCCAGCAAGCGAGCGAATTGCAGGCGATGGGGCTGACCTCGGAGGTGAGCTTCTTTGCCGAGACGCTGCGGCGCTTTCACCTCGAAGCGCAATTCGAGCAGCGCGAGGAATTCAAGAACGCGCCCAACCAGTTCACGCAAAGCGGCTTCACGCCCTCGCACCGCACGGCGACGCAGGGTCTGATGGATGGCATGTACGATGTGATGACGCGCGCGATCGCGGCCGACCGTGAGCTCACGCAGCCCGCCGTTCGCGCCGCGATCGAAGCGACGCCGATGACGGGGGCGCGCGCGGTTGAGGCTGGGCTCGTCGATCAGCTTGGGCGGCCGGAAGATGCGCAGGCCGCTGCGCTGGCGCGCGCCGATGGCGCGCAACTGGTGGAGATTGGCGATTATCACGCGCGCCGGCGAAATTCCGGGCCGGTGATCGCCGTGATCACGGGCGAGGGCGCGATCGTTTCCGGGCCGAACGAGGTTTCCCCGTTCGGCGATGCGAGTGTGATGAACAGCGACGTGGTCGCCGAAGCGCTGCTCGATGCGGCGGACGATGAGAGCGTGCGTGCGATCGTGTTCCGCGTGTCGAGCCCCGGCGGCTCGGTGGTGGCGTCCGATCAGATCTTGCACGCGCTGCGCACAGCGCAGTCGCGCGGCAAGAAGATCGTCGTCTCGATGGGCGAGGTCGCGGCTTCCGGCGGCTATTATGTAGCGGCTGACGCTGACGAGATCGTCGCGAACGCAACGACGATCACGGGCTCGATCGGGGTGTTCGGCGGTAAGGTCGTGATCGGGCCGGCGCTTGAGCATTACGCAAGCATCCGCAGCGATCAGATGAGCGTCGGCTCGCCGCTGGTGTCGATGTTCTCGGCCGAGCGCGGGTTTTCAAACACGGAGCGGGCGGCGTTCGCGGGTTTCATCGATCGCGCGTACCAGGACTTCCTGACGCTCGTCGCGAACGGGCGCGGCCTGACGGTTGCGCAGGCGCGTGAAGTGGCGCGCGGGCGGGTGTGGAC
>Ga0268299_1003056_pt1 | contig 16849 bp, 15 predicted proteins | sample NOBtaG_FD_193484 | JGI IMG/M metagenome (GOLD analysis project Ga0268299, IMG submission 193484) | Activated sludge microbial communities from bioreactor in Nijmegen, Gelderland, Netherland - NOB reactor | ecosystem: Engineered > Bioreactor > Aerobic > Activated sludge | place: Netherlands...
AAATGGCCCATCACCCGGGTCGCCGAGCTGACTCCCAGCGCCTGGAAAGCGACGCGCATCTCCTGACACCCAGCCAGCCTAGCCTCCTCCGCCAGCCCGACCAGACGCACTTCCCCAGACGGATACGGTCCAGCGTCGTAGGTCTCCACTCTAGTCGGCCAGACCGCCCCACGGGTGTCCCAGTAAACCCGACACCCGCCCCGGTAACGGGCGCATGCGAGAGTTTCTTACGGAAGGTCGGTAGGCGGGACCTGAGGAGGTTGCGCTGGCCTTTTTGGGATAGAGACGAGGGGGGTATTCGACCCAGGCGGACTCGGGGGCGGCCCCCCAAAGGATCCCCCGGGGGAGTCGTCGAAACCGCGCCATGCGACGCGGGGGAAGTGCCGTCACACCCTCGAAAGTCGAAGAGGGAAGCGGCAGCCTGGGCCTCCCGGTGGACCTTGCTACTCTCAGCCTGAACCATCACCCGCCAGGAGTCCAGATGGTGGCGCCCCCCCGATAGCAACTGCCGACGTCCCCGCAGTCCTACGCCATTTGTCGTTAGTGGACGTCCTCAGACTTTGGGGAATTCCGGTGGATTTGTTAGCACTGGCGTTAGCGCAAACCAAAAAAATCAACGCAACCACTTGATAATCAGACTGGTGCCAGCGGGAAGAATCGAACTTCCGACCAAGGGCTTATGAGTCCCCTGCTCTACCGCTGAGCTACGCTGGCCCCATCATCCGCCGCCGGGCCGCCGCGAAACGGCAGACCAGGGCAAAATCCGGCGGAATCGCCGGGGGGAAGTGGTTAGCCGCCCGACATGCCGAGAGCAAGCGGATTCCCGGAAGCGAAGACCTCGGCGGACCCGGGATGACGGCGACGCGGGTGAGAAGGAGGGCCGCGACGGCACCAGGAGAAGAGGAAAAGGAATCTCCCGAGACGAAGTCCCTGAAATGGGGAACGCGTTTTGAACCAGCGCTGGCCCCCGTTCCCGTGTTCCCGTGTTCCCGTGTTCCTCCGGGCGCCTCGCGGACTCCGCCTCGGGCGGGAGCGACCTCAGGCTCCGGCCGAGGCACGCAACACCCGTTCGGATTCCCGAATCTGCCGCGTCACTTCGAAAGCGACTTCCAGCGCCACGCGCGCCTGCTCTCCACTGACCTTGGGCGTGCGGCGTTCCTGGACACAGGCGATAAAATGGGCCAATTCCAATCGAAGGGGCTCCTCCTTGGCGATGGGGACCGGCTCCCGGACGATTCGACGCCCGGCAAACTCGCTGACGATGGCCGAGTCTCTGGCGGACAACAGCTTCTTGAACAAGGAACTCTCCGGTTCGTCGTCATGGGCCAACCGGTAGGCAAACCCCTCCTGCGCCCGGTAATCGAGCGAGATGTAGGTGGGCTCGGGCCCGGCGCTGAATACCCGGATCTTCCGCATCCGCTCGGGGCTGATCCGGCTGGCGGTGATGTTGGCCACGCAACCGTTGGCAAACCGGAGGCGGGCGTTGGCGATGTCCTCACTGGGGCTCAGCACCGAGATTCCGACGCCCTCGATGCCCACCACCGGCGACTTCACAAACGCCAGGATGACGTCCAGGTCGTGGATCATGAGGTCCAGCACCACCCCGATGTCCGTGCTGCGCTTCGGATAGGGGGAAAGCCGGTGACACTCGATGAAGCGTGGATGCCGCGCCACCTGCTCCAGGTAACCCACCACCGGATTGAACCGCTCCACATGCCCCACCTGCAAAATCACTCCCCGCCGGGCCGCCAGCTCGACCAGTTCCGACGCTTCGGCGCTGTTGTCCGCCATCGGCTTCTCGATCAGAAGATGGCGGCCCGCGGCCAGCAACTCGCGCGCGAGCGCCGCGTGGGTCACCGTGGGGGTGACGATGGTCAAGGCATCCGCCCCTTCGGCCGCCTCGGCCACGCTGCCAAAGGCGCGGACGCCGTGCTTCAAGGCGTGCGCCCGGGCCGCCTCGGAATGGATGTCATAGACCCCGGTGAACTGGCATACACCCAGGCGGGAGAGCTCCGCGAAAATGCGGGCATGCTCCTTGCCAAGCGACCCCACCCCCAAAACCGCGACGCGAACCAGCGTGGACACGGTCCCAGGCTACGGCCTCCGCCCTGCCCGCATGAAGTCCAAACCCGCGCCGGCACCTCGCGGAAGGAAGATCAAGACGGCCGGGCGCTTGCCATTCGGCGGGCGGCCCGCACTCTCCGCCGCCGAAACGATGAGCATCCTGATCGTCCAGGGCCCCGGACTGCCGGCGGACGCCCGCGCGGAACTCGCCCGCCTCTCGGGCGCCGAGGCGGTGGAAACACTGAAATCCGGCGGCCTCCGCCTCCAAGGCGCAGCCCTACGGCGAGAATCCATTGCCGAGTACGCCGCCCGGCACCGGTTGGATGTCGCCTTCCTGAATTCGATGCGTCCGCTCCGGGCGTTCCGGCTCCTGGCCATGGACATGGACTCCACCCTGATCACCATTGAGTGCATTGACGAGATCGCCGACTTCGCCGGGGTGAAACCGCAGGTGGCGGCCGTCACGGCGGCGGCCATGCGGGGCGAGCTGGATTTCCCGGGAGCCCTTCGTGCCCGGGTGGAGCTGCTGGCGGGACTCGATGCCGGCGTCCTCGAGCGGGTGTATGCCGAACGTCTGCGCCTGACCCCCGGCGCGGAGACTTTGCTGGCCGCAGCGCGGCGCGCGGGTCTGAAGACCCTGTTGGTCTCGGGCGGGTTCACCTTCTTCACCTCGCGGCTCGCACAGCGGCTGCAACTCGACTTCACGTTGGCCAATGAGCTGGAGATTCAGGACGGGCGCCTGACCGGACGAATCCGCGGCGGGATCGTGGATGCCGATGCCAAGGCGGCGCGGGTTCAGTCCGCCTGCGCCGAACTGGGGGTGCCGACGACGGACGCCATCGTCATCGGAGACGGCGCCAACGATCTGAAAATGATGTCGCTGGCCGGACTCAGTGTCGCCTTCCGAGCCAAACCAGTGGTTCAGCAGCAGGCCCATGCCGCTCTCAATATCAGCGGCCTCGACGGCGTGCTGAACCTCGTGGAGGAATAAATCCGGAAGGGACGAGCTTCGCGAGCCCCTCCAAGCCGGGCTAAAACCTTCGCAGGTCGCGGGGGGGATTCACCGGACGTTTGGAAGGCGTGTTCGTCTTGAAGGCCGATCGGAACAGCCAGTGGCGCGTCAGGAGCGTCTGGATGGTTTCGGCGAGCGATCCGACGTTGCGGGTCAACTGGTTGGCGTCGGCGAGGAGATTGGTGTTCTGCCCCAACTGCAGATTCACGTTGCTCAGGGCCACGCCGACGTCCGCCATGCGGCCGTTAAGGTTGCTCAGGGTGAGGGCGATGGGACCGGACCCCGGATCCAGGTTGGACAGCGTCAGCGTCAATTGCTGATTGAGGTTGGTCGGAAGGAGCAATTCTCCGATCCCCCCGGGCGTCTGCAATGCCGGTCGCAGGTCGGCCACCAGGCCGTTCATGGCATCCACCGCCGCGCCGACCTTCGGCATGGTCGCATCGAGTTGGGCGGTGACCGACGCGAGGTTGCTGAGTGTGGACGCGATCTGGTTGGTGAGCCCGAAGACCTGGGGCAGCGCTTGATTCACGGTGGTGGCGATCTCCGCGAGGCGATGCTGGAGCGGCTGTGATTCGCTGGCGACCAGCCAGAATCCTTTGCCCTTCCCTGCCTCCTCAATCGGGAGGTAGGTGCGGTTGGTCAGCGTTGGATCGTACACCATGGCGTCCGAGAGCATCAGGGGCTCGCCTCCGGGAACATGCTTGACGGTGACATCCCCGGTGCTCCCCCGGGTGATTTCCAGCGTGCGGGTGCCGAGAAAGTCGCCGCCGCCCACCTTCACGCGGGAATCGGTCCAGATGTACCCCTCGTACGGACTCCGGACCTTGAATCCGATGAACACGAAGAGCCCTTCGTTCACATAATAGGGGTCCGGCGGCGCCTGATCCACCATCGTCACCTCGCCCACCGTGAAGCCCATCATGGTCACCGGGGTGCCGATTTTGATGCCGGTCACCTCCGCCACGTAGGTGTAGTATGGAAACTTCTCCACGAACCATCCCCGCTCCTTCGCCGTGTGATGAATGAAGTACGCCAGCCCCGACAGCATGAGCGCGACGGTCAGGATCAGGAATAATCCCACCAGGCGCTCCACGCGGCCGAGGCGGGTCCGAAGCTGGGGGGTGAGATCCTGAAGCGCCATGGACAGTCGAAAGCAAAGGGCGAGCCGCGTGGCGGGTCAATCTCCGGCCCCCGCCGCGGAAGGCGACGGAACCCATCGGCGATCCCTCACCTCGCCAAATTGACACCCGGCGCCGTCCCACAAACGCGCATCGTCGCTGGAAAGCACCAGCGTGATCGGCCGTCCCCCGGCCGCGGGATGGCCCTTGGAAAGCGCCTGAAGAAAGGTGCGCCACCAACCGGCGTTGCGGGGATCGAGGCCGCCCACCGGATTGTCCAGCAGCAGCACCTCCGGCCCCAGGGCCAGAGCCCGGCCCAGGGCGACACGCTGCATCCAGGCCCGTCCGATCCGCCCGGCAGGAAGATCTGCGATCCGGTCGAGCGTCAGGGCCGTCCGGAGCGGTGCGGTGCGCTTCACCGCCTCCTCCATCGCGATCCCCTCATGGTAACTGAGCGGCAGCGCCAGGTTGCCGGCCACGGTGAGTTCTCCAAAGACCCGTCCGCCCCCCTCGAACACGAGTCCGATCCGCCGCCGCAGCGCCGCGCCTTCGCTGGACGACAGGCTCCGGGTGGTGACCGGAAATCCGAACCAGCACAAGTCGCCCGACGCACAGGGGCGCACCCCGGCCATGGTCTCCAGCAGGATGCTCTTTCCGGATCCATGCGCTCCGGTGAGCACCCAGAACTCCCCCACGCGCACCTTCCACGAGACGCCGGACAGGATGGGCGTGGTCGCCGGATCCTTCGCGATGTCCGCCTCGCGGAGCTCGATGGCGGGAACGGCGCTCATGCAAAGGTCAGTAACTGCAGCGCGAGGAATGCGATATCCAGGACGAGGAACGAAACCACGCTTTCCGCCACCGTGCGGGTGGCCGCGCGCGGCACCTCCTCCAAGCGAAGCGGGCGGGCGAGTCCCTGGTAACAGGCAATCAGCGCCCCGGTGGCGCCGAAAGCCAGGGATTTCCCGGCCAGCAGCGGAAAATCCTGCCATCGCAGCGCCCCGGCGATCTGGGCCATGTAGCTGCTGAGCGGCAGCGCCACATTGGCCGCCACCGACACGAGCCATCCGGAAACGAGCGCGAACACCAGCAGGTAAACGCTCAGCGCGAACACCGCCACCGTGATGCCCAGCACCCGGGGCACCACCAGGTAGTGGATCGGATCAATGCCCAGGGCTTCCAGCGCCTCCACCTCCCCGAGGGCCCGCGCGGTGCCGAGTTCCACCACGGTCGGAGTGCCGACCCTCGCGAGAACGACCAGGGCTGCGGACAGCGGGGACAGCTCCCGGACCAGCACGGTCACGATAAGGCTGCCCACCAGCTCCTGCTGCCCCACCTGATGAAGCAGGCGCAGGGTTTGTCCGATGATCAGCAGTCCCAGCGCCACGCCGATGAACGCGACGGTGGGCAGCAACCGGATGCCGGAGCGGACGATCTGCTGGCGGATCAGCGGCCGGACCACCTGGGGGGCCGAGCCGAACTTGGTGACAGTCACCCCCAGGGTGATCAGCGTGAACGCGCCGATTTGCCGGACGGTTTCGACGCGGTCCAGCCATCGCCGTCCCAAACGTCGCGCCAAGGCGTCGAACCACCGCACCACCGTCACCACGGCCACAGGCTAGAGAGTTCCCCTGTCGGGGGAAGGAGGAATGCCGGGCCCGATCCGAGGCTCCTCCGGATTTCTCGCCTGCCCCCGGGACAAGGGGCTAGGTTGGCGGCGACGGATGCGTCTGCTCGACCGATACCTGTTCCGCGAACTGCTCGTGCCCCTGGGCTTCTGCCTTGCGGCGTTTCTCCTCTTCTGGATCACCTTCGATCTCTTCAGCCAGCTCGACACCTTCCAGGACCGCCAGTGGACCCTGGGGGACATCGCGCAGTACTACTACCTAAAGCTGCCCGAGCTGCTGGGAATCCTCCTGCCGGTCTCGCTGCTCCTGGCCCTGTTGTACGCGCTGACGCAGCATTCCCGGTACAACGAGCTGATCGCCATGCGCGCCGCGGGCATCAGCTTGTGGCGGATCTGCCTCCCGTATTTCACCACCGGGCTGCTGTTCTGCGGATTTCTCTCGCTGGTCAACGAGCAGTTGCTGACCGACGCGCCGGCGCGCCTGCAGGATCTGGAGCGGCGCCGCATCCAGCCGCAAGCCGCGGTCCAGGAGCGCTGGCGGGAGCGGGTGGATTTCCGGAACCCGACGGCGCAGCGCCATTGGAGCCTCGGGGCCTTCAACATGGACACCGCGGAACTGCGCCAGGTCCGGCTGGCCATGCGCCTGCCCCACGGGGCCCGCCGGGAGATCGAGGCGTCCACTGCCCTCTGGACCAACGGCTACTGGCAACTGTCCGGCGGCGAGGAACGCATTCACCGGACGGATGCGGACGACCTTCCCGCCACGGGAGCCCGGGTGATCCTGAGCGCGGCGGAGATGGGCGGCAGCCCCGCCGAACTCGCGGCCTGGACCGGCTCGCCGATCACGGTCTCGAATGTCGTGATTGGCTGGACCAATCTCGTGCGGGAGGATCCCGAGACCCAGCAGGCGTGGACCGCCCAGTCCCTGCTGCTCACCAACGGACTCATGACCGGCTTCCGCTTCGTCCAGCCCGTCGAGCGCAGCGCGCTGCGCAAGCTGATCGCCGACGGCGGATACTGGACCAACGGACACTGGCGCTTCCTGAACGCCCGGGAATGGATCCATCGGTCGGGGACCGACGCCGAGCCGCTGGAGCTGTTTCACCCGGAACTGGACCTCCCCGAGCTCAGCGAAACCCCGGAACTCCTGCGCAGCGAGATCCGGGTCGGCGACGTGCTGGCCAAGGCCCGCACCCGCACCATGCGCGGCGCCGAGCTGACCATCCGCGAGGTGCTGTCCTACCGACAGCTCCACCCGCAGCTTCCCCGGCGCGACCGTCTCCTGCTCGACACCCAGTTGCACGCCCGCATCGCCGCGCCGTGGACCTGCCTCGTCGTCGTGCTGATCGCCATTCCCTTTGGCGCACCGTCCGGACGCCGCAACATCTTCTACGGGGTCGCCGGCAGCCTCGCCTGGGGCTTCCTCTACTTTACCGTGCAGCTGCTGGGATTCGCCCTCGGACAAAACGGAGCCATTGCGCCGTGGATCGGGGCCTGGCTGCCCAACGTCACCTTCGGTTCGGTCGGCCTTTGGATGACCGCGCGGGTGCGCTGAGCCATGGACCCGACCGGCGATCTGCGGAAGCGCATCCAGCGGCTGGAAACCCTGCAGCGGGTGTCCCGCGTCATTCATTCCACCCTGGAACTGCGCGAATCGCTGGAGCTGATTCTCGCCGAGACACTGGCCTTGATGCCCGGCAGCAGCGGCCTGGTGGCCCTGGTGAACCCAACCACGCGCTTTCTGGAAATCGAGGCGGCGCAAGGACTGCCTCCCCACGTCCGGTCCATGCGCCTGCGAGTCGGCGAAGGGGCCGCCGGCTGGGCGGCGCGGACCGGGCGGCCCCTGGTCGTGGACGACTCCATCCGCGATCCTCGGCACCTTCCGCTGCGCCGCAACATTCGCGCCGAGCTGGTGGTCCCGCTGCGGGTAGCCGGCGAGGTGCGCGGCGTGGTGGCCCTGCAGGCCGACCGGCCCTCGGCCTTCGGCAGCGCCGAGCTGGAACTCCTCGAGGAAATCGCCGCGCTGGCCAGTCCGGCGATCCAGAACACCTGGCTTTATGAGCAGGCGCGCCTGAAGGCGCGTTTCCTGGAATCGCTGGTGCGCGTCGGCCAGATCGTGAACTCCACCCTCAGTCTGGACGAGGCGCTGCAGGTGATCACCCGCGAAGCGCGCAGCCTGATGCAGGCGCGCATGTGCTCCCTCCGGATGCTCGACGAGACCGGCGAATGGCTGGACCTCCGCGCCAGCCATGGCGCGGGACCCGCCTATCGCTCCAAACCGCGCCTCAGCGTTTCCGAAAGCTTCGTGGGCATCGTCCTGAGGCGGCGCCGGGCCATGCAGTTGGAGAATGTCCAGGTCTCCGGCCGCTACCAGAACACCGCCGTCGCCCGGGAGGAGGGCCTGGTGTCGCTGCTGTCCGTGCCGCTGATCTTCGCGGGCAAGGCCACCGGCGCCCTGAACCTTTACACCGGCGAACCGCACACCTTTTCCGACGAGGAATTGCGGGCGCTCTCGGCTTACGCCGATCTCTCCGCGCTGGCCCTGGAAAAGGCGCGCCTCTATGACCGCACCGTCGCCGTCGAGGAGCAATTGCGCGAAAGCGAGCGTCTGACCGCCCTGGGGCTGCTGGCCGCCGAGCTGGCCCATGAAATCCGGAATCCGCTCACGGTGATGAAGATGCTGCACCACACGGTCAGCCAGGCCTACCAGGGCGACGAAAGCCAGGTGACGGACCTGCGCATGATGGGCGAGAAGATGGACCATCTCAACCGCATCGTGGACCGCGTCCTGGATCTTGCCCGGCGCAATGAGCCTGAGATTTCGTCGGTTCAGGTCAACCGGTTGCTGGACGACCTCGGGCTGCTCACCCGCCACAAATGCCGCGCGCAGCGGGTGGACCTCGTCCGGCGGCTCGATCCGCGGCTGCCCGAGCTTCCGGCGGACCCCACGCTCCTGGAGCAGGCCTTCCTCAACCTGACCCTCAACGCGCTGGAGGCCATGCCCGAGGGCGGACGCCTCAGCATCCGGACCCGCTTTCTCTCCAAAAGGACGCCGGGGCGCCGGGGCGGCATCGTCATTCGATTCCGCGACTCAGGGACGGGCATGCCCGAAGAGCAGCGCCAGCGGGCGTTCACCTCGTTGCTCAGCTCGACCAAGCCCAAGGGCACCGGTCTCGGACTCGCCATGGTGGCCCGCGTCGTGGAAGCCCATGAGGGACGCCTGCGCCTCTGGTCCGCCCCCGGACGCGGCACCACGATCGCCATGTTCCTGCCCGTGCGCGGCGAGATTATGCCCGTCCCAGATTCTTGAGCACCTGCACGGTCGAGTACGACTTGTTCAACGTATAGAAATGAACTCCAGGCGCCCCCTCGCGAAGCAATTCCGTGGCCTGGCGGGTGCAATACTCGATGCCGAACTCGGTGACTGCGGCATCGTCATCCCCCAGCGATTCCAGCCGTTCCAGGAAGGCGCCGGGGAGCCGCGCGCCGCACAGTTGCGTGAACTTCTTGGTCTGGTGGCGCGACACCACCGGAAGCAGTCCGGGAATGAGCGGCACCGTGACGCCCAGCTGCCGGGTGAGGTAGTCGCGGAACTCGAAATAATCGGCATTGTCGAAGAACAACTGCGTGACCACGAAATCCGCGCCCGCTTGGACCTTCTCGGCGAGGTAGCCCCAGTCCACCTCCTTGCCGCGGGTCTGGGCGATATGCCCCTCCGGAAATCCGGCGGTGCCGATATCAAAGCCGCCGCGTTGCTTGAGGAAGGCGACCAGTTGCGAAGAGTATTCGAAGCCACCGTCGGTCTTGATCCATGGGCCGGTGCCGCCCGGCGGATCCCCGCGGAGCGCGAGGATGTTGAGGACCCCCCGTGCGGCAGCGGCGTCCAGCACCTGGGCCAAGTCGCCCTGGGTCGCATTGACGCAGGTGAGGTGCATCATGGTGGTGAGCCCGAAATCCCGCTGAATTCGGTCCACAATCGCCAGGGTCTTGTCCCGCGTCGTGCCTCCGGCGCCGTAGGTCACCGAGCAGTAGTCCGGACGCGCCGCGGCCAGCTCCGGAAGGGTCTTTTCAAACAGGGTGCGGTCCCCGTCCTCGGTCTTCGGCGGAAAGAACTCGACGGAAATCGCGGGCCGACCCGCCGTGGCGGCGTCGCGGTGCACTTCGTGAATCCGTCGAATCATGGGCCGAGAATGCGCCGCCCTGCAGAAGGCATTCAAGCAATAAATCAACGCATCACGATTTATTGATATGATGATATCTTGGGGAAGGTCCGGCTCTGGAATGGACCTTTGCCCGTTCGGTTTCCATCCTGCGGAAGGTTCCGCCGCCGCGTGATGCCGCGGCGCCGAAGTTTTCCGTGAGTCCGACACAAGCCGTTCAGTTACTTGACGCCTTCCAACGCGGTGACGTTTCGCGTGATGCCGTGTTGCGCGCCTTCCAATCCGCGCCGGTGGCGGATCTGGGATTCGCCGTCGTGGACCTGCATCGCGAGCTGCGCAAGGGATGCCCCGAGGTCATTTTCGGCGCCGGCAAGACACCCTCCCAGGTCGCCGCCATTGCCGCCAAGCTGGTGGCCGCCAGCGGAAAGGTGCTGGTGACCCGGGTCACCGAGCGCCACGCCGCCGCGGTGCGCCGCCGGATTCGGCGCGCGCGATATCATCCCGAGGCGCGATGTGTCGTGGTGGATCCCCAATCGCCCCCGACGCCGGTGGGCGACGTGGTGGTGGTGAGCGCGGGCACCAGCGACCTGCCGGTCGCCGAGGAGGCGGCGGTCACCGCCGAGTTCATGGGCAGCCGCGTCCGGCGGATCCCCGACGTCGGCGTCGCTGGATTGCACCGTCTGCTCCGTCGCCTCGACGAACTCCAGCAGGCCACCGTGGTGGTAGTCGTGGCGGGCATGGAGGCGGCGTTGCCGAGCGTGATCGGCGGATTGGTGGATAAGCCCCTGATCGGCGTGCCCACCAGTGTCGGCTACGGATCCCACTTCAGCGGCCTCACCGCGCTGTTGGGCATGCTCAACTCCTGCGCCAGCGGGTTGACGGTGGTCAACATTGATAACGGCTTCGGCGCCGGCTACGCCGCCGCCCGCATCAATGCCCTGGCCGCCACTCGATGAAATGAGCGCACTCCCCGATATCCGGAGTGCCGATCCGGAGACGCTGCGCGCCCGGTTCCGCGACTGGAGTCAGCCGGCCTATCGGGTGGACCAGTTGCTGCACTGGCTCTATGCGCGCCGCGCGGCGGCCTGGGACGAAATGTCCAATCTCCCCCGCGCGCTTCGCGAGCAGCTCGCCGTCGCCTATTCGCTGACCCTGCCCCAGGCGCTGCGGGTGCAGGGCGCCGGCGACACCACCCGGAAGTTCCTCTGGCGCCTTGCCGACGGCAGCCTCGTCGAAAGCGTCCTGATCCCCGCCAATCCGGCGCTGTACGGGGATCGCAGCGACCGCCACACGCTGTGCATCTCCACCCAGGTGGGATGCGCCTACGGATGCCAATTTTGCGCCAGCGGACTGGACGGGTGGAAACGAAACCTCCAGGCGCACGAAATTCTGGGTCAAGTGCTCGCCGTCGAGCGATGGAATGCGGAGCGCTCTGAGGGTGCCCACAGCGAGACCTCCCGCCTGATCAGCAACATCGTGGTCATGGGCATGGGCGAACCCATGGCCAACTACGCGCAGGTCATGGACGCGCTCCGCGCCCTGAACGCCCCGTGGGGCGGCGGCATCGGCGCTCGCAAGATCACCCTCTCGACCAGCGGCGTCGTCCCGGGCATCCGGAAGCTCGCCGACGATCCGCTCCAGTTCCGGCTCGCCATCTCGCTCCACGGGGCGACGGACGAGATCCGGGACCGCATCATGCCGGTCAATCGGAAGCATCCCATCGCCGACCTGGCCGCCGCCTGCCGCTACTACGTCGAGCGCAAAGGGAAGATGATCACCCTCGAATACATCCTGATCGCCGGGGTCAACGCCGACCCCGCCCAGGCCGCCCCGCTCGCCGCCCTGGCCAGAGACCTTCACGCCAAGGTGAATCTCATTCCCTACAACCGGGTCGAGGGACTCCCGTGGGAGCGCCCGGCCGAACCCGACTGCCGCGCCTTTGCCGAGGCCCTCCGCGCCGGCGGCGTCACCGCCACCCTCCGGCTGGAGAAGGGCCACGACATTGACGCCGCCTGCGGACAACTCCGCCTCAGGACCGAGCGCGAGATTGCGCAGGTCGCGGCCGTGTAGCCACGGTGGCCAGGCCAGCCCCGGTAGAGTAGGCGGATGATCTGGGAGTAGAAGCCGAAGACCGCAGTTGTCATCGCTTCGCCCAACTCAACCGCCCCTCATCAAACCGGACGGACGGATTTCCCGTATCCGGCTTTCCGCGCAGCCGCCGATTCACCGCGGCTACCGCGCCGCGGATCGGTTTCCAGAGCGTCCAATGGTTCAGCTGCTTGCACAGCCGTTGCGGGCTGCCCGTCCACCCCTCTGCCCACGCTTGACCAAGCTCGCCCCTTCAAGAACTCATCACCAAAGGGTGCCGCACTATTGGACCGCCACCCGCCGCACTTTCGGACCGCCCTTCACAGCCGAAAACATGCGATCCCTCCCATCCTTGGACGGGAGGGATGAACGTCGCGCGCCCCGGCGTTCAACGACAATTATTCCCCCCGTTGCGTCCTTGGCGTCCCTCGCGGGAGGCTCAGAACCACTCAACGACAGCGCCCCTGAGACGTTGCGGGACCGAATCTCGTGGCCGCTGGGAGGTGTTCCGAAGTTCACTATCCTTTCCCGGACGGACCGGGCGCATGATCCTCACTCTACTGTGGCTTGCCGGACGCACGGCCGGAAGCGTTGGCGCGAGCGTGCTGCAAAAGCGCCTGTTGGCTTCCGGTGTGGGCGCCGGACGCCTGTGGTGGATCACGTACGGACTGCTCGTGCTTCCTGCGCTGGCGTTGCTGGCCTTCACCGGCACTCCGGAAGCCGCTCCCTTCTGGAAATACGCAGTCGCCGCAGCAACCTTCGACGTCGCCGGCAATCTGGCGATGGCGTCCGCCCTGCGAGACACTGATCTTTCGGTCTTTGGCCCGCTCAACGCCTTCCGGCCGGCGCTTGCCGCCTTGGCCGGCTGGTGGCTGCTCGGGGAACGCCCCACGGCTGCCGGTCTGGCCGGACTTGTAGTCGTGATCGGAGGTGCGGTTTTCCTTTTGTTTCCGGATTCGGAACGCTCTGGGACGAAAGAAACCCGCAATCCAGCCGGACTCTTCTGGAGGCTTCTCGGGCTGAGTCTCTCCACCGTGGGGGCCGGCTTTCTGAAGCGTTCCATGGAATTTGGACCGGCAGCCGGGACCCTGGGCGTGTGGATTCTCGGGGGCGCCATCGTTCTCACCCTGCTTTGGCCGTTGTCACCTCGCGAATCACTCTGGATGGCAGGTCCGAAACGCCTTCGCGGTTCCCTGCTGCTCCATGCCGTAATCTTCCTGGCAATGCAGTGGGCCACGCTGGAAATCTTCCAGCGCACCCTGCTCTCCTACTCCTTCGCCTTTTTCCAGCTCGGCATGGTCGCGCAAGTCCTCGCCGGACGCTGGCTTTTCCGGGAGCCCCAGTTCCGCCGGCGGCTCCTGGCCTGCGGCGTCATGAGCCTGGGCGCCCTGATCCTCCTGCTCAGCCGGTGAAATTTTCCCTCAACCGGGAGGCCAGCCCATGGGACGTCCGCCCAGCACGTGGCAGTGAAGATGCGGCACGGACTCACCGCCATGGAGCCCGTGGTTGATCACCAAGCGGTACCCGCTCTCGGAGAGCCCCAGCAGGCGGGCCACCTTGGCCGCGGTGAGCAGCAAATGCCCGAGGAGCGCCTCGTCCTCGGGAGAGGCTGCGCCGATGCGCGGAATCGGCTTCTTGGGGATTACCAGCGCGTGGACCGGCGCCTGCGGATGAATGTCGCGAAAGGCGATGACCAGGTCGTCTTCAAACAGGATTTCCGCCGGGATCTGGCGGGCGATGATGCGTTCGAAAAGTGTCATGGCGGAATCTCACCGGACCACCAGCGCGGTCTCCCTGGCCTCCGGTTCCAACTGGTACCACGCCCGCAGAGTCTCGACAATCCATCCCTGAAGCCGCTCGCAGGCAGGACACCAATGCTTGCGGCCCGCCAACTGTTTCACGCAGCCGCGCAGGCCCAGGAACTCGATCCGGCGCGGCCGCTCCGCCAGTCGCTCGCGCAGGACGGCCCGGAGCCGCTGGAAAAACTCTAACTCTCCGAGCTTGCCAGAGCCGGCGGCCAGCGCGCGGAGGTCCGCGGTGCGCACCAATCCCTCCGGCACCTCCAGCACCTTGGCGTGGATGCCAAATCCGTCCAACACCTTGGCCAGCGCCTCCGCGAACTCCCCGACCGTGATGAACTGCCGGCCCTGCTCGTGCTTGAAGTAATGCAGAACGCCAGCCGCGGCCTGCTTCAGAACCTCAGGTTCCACCGCCGCCGCCGCCTGACCGATGAACTCCAGGGTCAAATGCTCCACCGAGCACGGCAGATGCGCGCCCTCCGCGCTTTCAATCACCAGACAGTCCTCGTGCAGGGCAATCATGGCGCGCTGCGATCCAATCGGATCGAATCGTCCTCCTCGGGGATCAGGGCCATCTGGCGGCGATCCGGCGGCGGCTGGGTGGCCAATCGGTGGACCTCCTCCACGAACTCGCCGATCTCCTGAAACTCGCGATAAATGCTGGCAAACCGCACATACGCCACGGCGTCCAACCCGCGCAACAGGCGCATGACTCGCTCGCCAATTTCCTTGGCCGGCACCTCGCGGTCGAACCGTTCCATGATGTCGCCGGTGATGCGGTCCGCCGCATCCTGCAGGACATCCGCCGGAACCGGACGCTTCTGGCAGGCGCGGGTGATCCCCGCCAACAACTTCTCCTTGGAGTACGGCTCCCGGCGCCCGTCCCGCTTCACCACCACCAACTCCTGCTCCTCGATGGCCTCGTAAGTGGTGAACCGATGCTCACAGGACAGGCATTCCCGGCGGCGGCGAATGACCGCCCCCTCCCGAGAAGCTCGGGAATCAATCACCTTGTCGTCCTGTCCACCACACTTCGGGCACCGCATACGGCAGATGCCACAACACCACTGGCTGCGGCTACTCAGGCCTTACCCCACAACCCATTGAGAGGTCAAACGGATAGCGGAGAAAGTTGTTGGCAGCAGCCGGTCGGAGTCCCGCCGTCAGGCGGATACGCACTGCCCGGCAAAAAAGCGGGGGGCGCTGCGGCCAGATTGCGACCGACGCGAACCGATCACCTGGCACTCTGTTCTGACAGCAAGGCGGCCACCGATTCGGGCCGCGCATTGGAATCGCCATCCGTGTTTCATGGCGGTTGCAGCCATGGCCCCAAAATCCCGCCAGAGAACCAACACCACCAACGTCTCTTCAGTCCCCCATGGTCCTTCTCGCATCCCATTCGTTTTCTGCGGACGGGGGCTGGGTCGAGAATTCGCGGGCGATCATTTGCGAGTCGCCCGGCGGTGAATTGCGAAGAGGCCCAGCAAGGCCAGACCGCTCACCAAGGCGGAGTTCTCTGGCTCGGGCACGACCATCACCACGAATTCGGACAGGTGAAAGTTGCCGTTCACCGGTTGTCTGCCAGGTCCATTAAACGGAAGGCTGGCGTCCAGGAGTGCTTCCAACCGGAAGCCTGTGATGCCGGTCGCGTTGACGTCGCTGAGGACCGTGTATGTCGGATATCCTCCTAAAGTTCCTCCGACCAGGATCGAATTGTCCGCCAGTACGGTGAAGGAATCACCCTCCGTGGACGACACGCTCGTGGGCACAATGACCGTCCAGTTGGCGCTCACGTCTCCGCCGTTGGCCAGTCCGTCGGCGAAGAGACTACGGTCGTCGGTGGTGTACGAAAGGCGAAAATGCCCCAAGTTGTGTCCGGGGATGGGAATGATATCGCGATGATAGAGATCAAATTTTAGCTGGGATGCCGTGAGATCATTCACGGTCTCCCAGACGATTGTTTCCGGAGTGTTGGGAAGTTCGTGATTGATCGCCCAGGAAGTGTGAAATCCCTCGATGACCCCATCAATCGTGTGGGCGGGAATCCAAAGATCCGGCAGGGACTCATGGGGTTGAGTGAACGTGGCGGTGGCATTCTGGAGCGGAACCGACTGGGCCAAGGAGGCCGCGCTTGGAACGCTGATGGACAGGGCCACCAGGGCGCCGAAGGGTAGAAACAGGCGGTGGCGGATGATCCTGTAAGTGTACATGGTATTACAATGGTTTTGGATTGGAGGTAGGAAACGGTTCCCGCATACCGACAGTTGCCAAGGATCGGTTGGCCCGGGAACAGGGTTGCGCTGATTGGTCAGAGTAACCATCGGAACCAGAGGGACGCCTTCGGCGGTGCTCGATTGTGCGGCTGGAGAGAGTCGCATGGTCACGCTACCTACACATGCGACATAGGGGCGCAAAAAGGGTCATTTATTTCTTAAGTTCTCGCAAGTCATTGAAGATCAAGGCTGGGAATTCTCATTCCCTCTGGCGATTTTCCTGGTGACTCGCGTTTGATTGGATCCTGCGCTCGCGGATCCTCCCTCGCGGATTTGCCTCAGAACTTCGTCGCACACCCTGTGACGGAGCAGTTCATTCGGCGGGATCTCTTTCAAAAAAGGCGACGGTCATCACCTGGCATCTTCTGTTCCCCCTAATAAGTGGCTTCGATTCGGAAGTAGCGGTCTTGGCCGTCCATGGGGGGGTCCAAACGGAACCGGTTCACCCCAGTGGCCCTTCCGCGGGTCGAATGGACTTGGGTCCAAGGTCCCGACAACGATGCCGCCTGCTGCACCACGAAGCGGTGATCGGTCAACGGGGGGAACTCAAGGTAGATGACGCCGTCCAACTGCACCATCCGGGTCTCCCGATCCACCACCGTCAGACGCCCCTCCTGCACCGAGATTTGGTAGAATTGAAGCCGATTTTCGGGATCCTCGATCTCCGCCTGAAGGGGGTAGGTTCCGGGTCGCTGGGCGGCGTTCTCC
>Ga0268299_1003057_pt1 | contig 16848 bp, 16 predicted proteins | sample NOBtaG_FD_193484 | JGI IMG/M metagenome (GOLD analysis project Ga0268299, IMG submission 193484) | Activated sludge microbial communities from bioreactor in Nijmegen, Gelderland, Netherland - NOB reactor | ecosystem: Engineered > Bioreactor > Aerobic > Activated sludge | place: Netherlands...
CCCAGATTGTCGTAAGCAGCAGCTATATTGTTAACCACGTATTTTTCTCCAATTGGATCTTGAAATGCATGGAAAAGAGGTAAAGCTTTGTTGTAACAATCTAATGCCTGCTGTATTTGTCCTAAATCATTATGAACAGCACCACTATTAACCCAAAGTACCGCTTCTCCTCTTTTATCGTCTACTAAACGACTAAGCGTTAAAGCCTTTTCGTAATATTCTAAAGCCTTTTGTTTTTCTCCTAGATCATCATAAACTCTACCTATATTGTTAAGCGTTGTCGCTTCTCTTTTTCGGTCTCCTAGTAATCGTCTTAGTGCAAGAGCCTGTTCATAATATTCTAAGGCTTTCTGCTTTTCTCCTAACTTATCATAAGCTCCTCCCATATTGTTAAGGGTTATACTCTCACTCCTCTTATCATTCATTTTGCGACAAAAGGGAAGGGATTTTTCATAATATTCCAGAGCTTTTTTTTGCTCTCCCTGAGCTTGGTAAAATAAGCCTATATTGCTTAGAGTTATTGCAGCACCAACTTGCTCATCTATTGCTTGAAAAAGAGTTATTGCTTGTTCAAAATACTCTAATGCTTTCGGCCTCTCTCCTATATCATTAAGAAGTGTTCCTAAATTGTTAAGGGTTACAGCTTCGCCACTTTTATCGTGTACCATTTGTCTAAGTGGTAACGCTTGCTCGTAATAGTTTCGTGCCTTCTTTTTTTCACCTAAATCCTCACAAACTCTACCAAGATTATTAAGTGTTATGGCTTCTCTCCCTTTATCATTTAATGAGTGAAAAATTAATAATGCTTCTTGATATTTTTGTATTGATTTTTTTAAGTTATCCGTGTCACCCTGTATGCGCATTGACTCAGCTTGTAAAAAGGATTGTTGTGCCATAAAATAGTTATGGTCTTGTGGTATAGCTTTTCTTAGTTCTTTAATCTTTATCTGATATTTTCCAGAAGGTGATTGGCCTTCTTTAGAAACAATCTCTATTTGATAATTTTCATCTTTTTCTGCTAATAACAATACAGCTTCTGTTCCTTGTATACCTAGAGGGATGTCAACACTTGCAATTTTCTGACCTTCAGAGTTAAATACGATAACAATAACATTAACCCCTTTTTGTTCTACAAATAACTCCATAAAATGATCTGAAGGAAGTATAGCTTTATAGAAATGACTCTCACCACCTTTAAGCACCTGTTCTATAGGTTTGTTTTGCTCAAGTATAACAGCCTCATTAGGATTAGTTATTTGAGCTTTTATTATTGATACACTGAACAGTATCAACAACACCCAAATAAATAAATGAATAGAACTTCTACTACCTTGTTGAGTTTTTGCCATTTGTTTTCCTTTTCAGACTGTATTCTGCTGATATCAAACTAATACTTTAGTAAGACATTCAAACCAATTTTTTTACAAAAGAGTAATCAAAATAAAGATAATGACAATACATGTACTTGTTGATACATATTTAGCTTTCTAACCCCCCAAATTGTAACCATTCCAAAACGTCAGCCTAACCGCTTGGCGTTTTCAATACACCTATAAATCTATTAAATTATCGATCAATACTATTGTCTAAACAACTAAAAACTTTTACTACTAGTTTCTCAAATCTTGTTTATGTAATTTAGTATTTTCTCTTGGCCTATTCCATATACGGCCAGGGCTTTATCTGGACGGGGGTGGGTGGGATCGCTCCCTACCCCAAATTTTACTGCCTACCGCCGCTGGTCGCCGCCGCTGGTTTTTGTTTTGCCGCCGCATAAAGCCGCATAAAAGCGTCCCGATGTCTGTCGGGACGCTTTTGCTGTTTCTTGTATTATGGTATTGACTGCACATTGTGCAATCGTTGGGCCGCAATATAAGCATAGTCAGCTTCTAACTCAATGCCTATAAACTGCCTCCCATACAAGCGAGCTGCTACGGCTGTCGTACCAGAGCCGCAAAACGGATCCAATACCACAGCTCCCGGCTGCGTAAACGCTTGTATAAGCGGACTGATGGCCATAACTGGTTTTTGTGTTGGGTGCAGGCTATTGCCCGTATAATGCCAGGGAAGCACGTCATTAATGGGGCTTGGTGGTTTTGTTGGGTTGCCTTTAGCTAACAGATAAGCAGACTCATGGGTGTAGTGGACAAACCCTTTGTTTGAAGCATAATCTTTCGCCCATACAATATGTCCAATAGGGTAGAATCCTGCGGCTCTCCATGCTGCAAGAAACGTATCTACCTTATGCCAGCTATAAAAGCTGAGACAGATCGTGTTTGGTTTTAAGACCCTATAGATTTCACGAAATGCGGGTAGCAACCAATTCGCATTGTCATCATTGGCAACCTGCCGGTTATTCCTATCGGTATACTTGACGATATAGGGAGGATCCGTTAGAACAAAATCTATGCTCGCTCCAGGAAAGGATTGCATAACCGCTATGCAATCACCAATGATAATGGTATCAAGTTTTTCTTGCAGCGAGGTAACAGGTTGGCTGTAGTCGAAATACTGGACATAATTGGTGACGGTATCGAGTGCCAGCTCGGTTGCAAAGTTTTGCCGTTGTAGGTTCGTGGTCATAGGTACACAATTTATGGGTGAATGAACGCAATAATTTTTGCCAAAAAATCAAAGAGCAGACCTACAGACAACCCCAAGATAAAGACCATAAGAAACTCAATGACTGCCAGTCGGTAGCTTCTAATAACTACCCGTTTATATGGTTGATAGCTCATCGTATGGCCTCCAGCAGCTTGCGAATGATCGTAAGCTGCTCCTCAATCTTGTGTAAGGTACGCTGGACCTCAAGCATTTTGAAAAGATGGGTCAACAGCTTTTCTAAATGTTCCATTTGTCCTTGCTGATATTCCGCCTCCGCTGATATGTGGCTCATAATGGTTTGTTGTACTTCAAATAGTTCTATATTCTCTGGTACAGAGCTTTTGTCAGGTTCTTCATGTAATTGCATATAGGGTATTGTTAAAGAGTATAAAGAGCGCGAGGTAGTACGCCCCGCGCTCACGTACCTTGCCTATTTCCCGCGCTGCGTTACTTTGCGTGGGCCTGCCTTTTGGCCGTTGCGGTAACTGTCGAGTACCTTTGTCCGTACCTCTTTTTTAACCTCGTCAATGGCGCGCTCTACTGCCTCATTGGCGGCGGCAATATCCCTATCCTGTTGCTGTCGCTGCCAAACCGCAAATAGCGGTTTGATAATCGTGCTATCAGTCCAAACATCAAGTTCGGCCATGTAGCGGCTAGGTTGGTTAGATTGTTGACTCATCATATAGGTGAGTGCTTTCTCCAGCGGTTGATTATTATGGATGGCGGGCATTCGCTGGCTTGCTCCGCCTTACTCACAGTGAACCGCCTGGAGTCCTCGTCTGGGTCATAGGGTACGCCATCCCGCTTCGCCCGCACCCCTTATGGGCAGTCTGCGGGCGACCCCTCGGCGTACCCTTGACGCGACGAGGTGGGCGGTACAATGGGAGAAGGCGGGCAAGCTTAGCTCCAAGCAGTACGCGCCGAGAACTCGGTTGGTGTTTGTATGTTTGGTGTTTGGTTTCAGGCGGCGGCTTTCTTGCAGTGCTGGTGTGCGGCGGCTCCCTGGTTGCGGCGGCAGTAAAAAACCTCAAGCTTCGAGCTTGAGGTTCTTTATAGTTGCCCTCTGGGCAATCTTAGGTGGGAGCGGGGATAAGTTTTAGGCCAAGAGAACCTTTGTTTTTAATAAGTATTTTCTGTTTTTAACTTTTATCCATTGTACGCACAAGACTATCAGAAAATACCTACTTAGTTTTGCCAAACCATAAACCGTATAAAATGTGTGTAATCCTTTTTTATAATAACTAACGCAAATATAAAATAATCCCAACAGATTGTAGGGATTATTGATTGTTAGATTTGCCCACAGACTTAATACTCTTTTCAATCGCTGCTTGTCGTTTATCAGATTCTTCTAACCACTTATTCATTTGGCGAACATACTGTTTAGTCACTTCTGTAGATATTGCGAAAATTTCTACGTACTTTTCATAAACTTCAGTAAGAGCAACTTGATCAACAGGTTCTTGGGATTCTAATATTTTTATCTTTTCACTCAAATCTTTCAACTGCAACTCGTACTGCTCATACTGCTCATTCAAAGAGTCGTTTTCTGCTCTATTTATTGTTCCCGTTATAGATGTCTGCGGGTTAGAAAAAAATTTTTCTGTAAAGCTTTTTATGCCTGAAGCTACCTTAATAATGGAATATTCAAGACTTAGTCTTTCTATTAGTAGGTTTGCAAATCTGCTCATTATCCTCCTTTCTCTTCCTATTTCAGGTTTATTAAACTCAATAGATTTTTCTGGACTACGTAACATATATCCAGTATATTTATGAGTATTAAATTCGTCAAATACCTCAAAAATAATATTATTAATACTAATTTTTATGAGGTAAAATATTATAAATAATGGCGTTTGTCAGTAATTGGGAGGAGTGAAAATGATTTACAAGAAATGTCGCGTTTGCAAGTATCTCGTTACTCAACAAAATATATTTTGCCCAGACTGCGGTACTCATAAACCATATCTCAGTAAAGAAGAACTCCGAAACTGGGCTTTCTCAACTACTCAAGTAGAAAATGAGTGGGTACTCTGTCTTTTTTGCTTTTTGTTGTATGGAGGAATAGCAACTTCTATATTAATTTACTTAGATTTCTCCAAACTCATAGTTACTATAGGAGGAATTAGTAGTGGCTTGGTACTTTCTTTGATTAGTTGGGTTTCATATATCGAATCTGTAGCTAAAGAAAAAATTAATCTTTCTTCCACAGACTGCTTGCAAATAACAGAAAAGAACATACGTTCTGAAATAGAATACAACAAAAAGCAAAAAATCCAACTAGAAGGACTACTAAATGAGCAGCTAAAAAAATTAGATGGAGCAAATAAGGAATTAATAAAATTGCAAACATCATCCATAAAAATTAGTCAAAATATAACAAATAATTATACAAATTCTATTAAAGAGCGAGAAATGGCTTGCGACAATCTAAAAGCAGGAATTGAAATTATAAAATCAAAACAAAAATGGAATAGAATTCAGTTATGGGAAATAGAAAGAATAAGGTGGGAAAATAAGGGAGAGCAGTTAGAAATAGAAGCACTAACACAAATCCATTTGACGCAAGAAAATCATGAACAATTAGATAAGCAATTATTAAAATTATATACTGATGGAAATAATTTAATTGATGTATGGTCAAAAAAAGTAAACTTATCATCCAGAAAAGAAGGAGAACAATTAATAACTAATGTCAAAGAAAAGTTAGTAGAAATCAATATTTGGCGCTGTAAATTAGATCAAGAAAGAGTAAGAATTGGTTTGGCTAATATAGATCCATTACAAAACGCACAGTCTAATCTTACAATAAATTTATCTCTTAGCAGCATGCAATTGTTTAATGCATCCCAAGTGATACAATCTTTTCATGCGACTTTCCAAAATATGCAAGATGAATATGCTCGATTACAAAAAGATCTGAAATCTGCACAACAATTAGGAATAATATAAGTCTACAAAAAATTACCCTGCACACCCATGTCGTAAAGCAGGGTTATGCAACTTTTTTGTAGGTTTTGTTCCTGATTTATATACGCAAAAGAAACGGGATTACTTTTTCCTGAGTGACCAACCAGTACCGCCACAGATAAAGCACAAGTCTTTTCTATTATTAAAGTCGTAACCACCAGTCTTAGTACCCGTTCCATTACATTGCGGGCATTGTTTTGATGGTTGTAAAACTTCAACATAACCTTGCCCTTTACAACAACCGCAGAACGTCTCACCCCGCGACCCATGCATTATTCCACTACCATGGCACCACGCACATTGCTCAGATTGATAACCTCCTAACGATTTTGTCGGGATAGTTTCAACACTTTGATTAGAATTTGCAGTATTACTACTACCTGTTTGTACAGCCCCCACTGTGCTATAAAAGTTTTGTATGACCTGAATGGAAAAATGTTCTGTTGGCTTATCGGGGTGCAAAACAGAATTTTCTACTTCAACCGTTCCTCGGTGTGTTAGGCGTATACTTCCTTGGTCGGTAAATCGGTCAATTAACCCTTGCCCTAGTAAATACAGTTCTGCGTCATCAATTTCTTGTTGTGTAAATCCTATCTTTCTACCAAGGCGATCAATGTTAATTGGGGTGTATTCATTTGACCCCGCATCGTAAATAGCCTTCAGTATTCTATAATGGTTTTGCTGTTTTTTAAGTATAAATTCTAATGAGCTATCCATTGATTTTTCTATTTCCATAGTCTAAACCAGCAAATTACATTCTACCTGTTATGTAAAAATCCGTACTACTGTAGTACATTTCTTAAGAGCCTACTCCTAATAATGCTGGTAACTTATCAAGTATTTCTTTTACCCCTGTAGTTACTCCTGCTTCCACGGCAATTTGTGTCAATGACATCATAAACGCTTTTAGTCTTGATGGTTTTGGGGTAGGTGATTTTGTCTCCTCTTCAATGCTATCAACTAAATCTATCGCCTCTGTTTGTTGTTCAGGAGAAAGTGATGAGTTTTGTAATCTTCGTCTTAACTCACCTAAAATGTTTAACAGTTCTGGTGCGCTAATCCCAATATTTTGAGTAACATTCGCGGTGCTGTGACTAGCATTTTGCACAGCACCTACCGCTCCATAAAAATTTTGGATGGGTTGTATAACCTGTGTAGAAAAATGTTCTGTTGGATTGTTGGGATGTTGAATAGAACTTTCTACTTCAACTGTTCCTTTGTGCATTAAACGTATGCCTCCTTGGTCATCAAAACGAGTAATTAACCCTTGTCCTAGTAAATATAGTTCTGCATCGTTAATTTCTTCCCTGACCAACCCTAGCTCTTTTCCAATATCATAAAGGTTAACTGGTCTATATTCACTTGACCCCGCTTCATAGATAGCCTTTAGCATTTTGTATCGGTTTTGCTGCTTTTTAAGTACAAGCTGCGATGCGTTATCCATTGATTTATTTTATTTACCTTTCATTATTAAGATTATCCGCTAATACCTTTAGAAATTGTTTCAATTAATATTTTTTGAACAGTGTCTACTGCAAAATCTTTAGCTGATTCTAGAAGTGCCTTAATATTTCTCAGGCGGGGTTTATCAGATTTAACTTCTTGCTCAATCCCATCTACCAACTCTGTAGCTTCTTCCTTTTGTTCGCTAGGAAGATTTTGGAAACTTTGCCGCAAGTCAGAAAGCAGTTTTAGTATTTCTGCTGTGTGTGTTCCAACATTCTGGGTAACATTTGCAGTATTATGACTACCTGTCTGCACCGCCCCTACAGGACTGTGATAGTTATGTACAACCGATGGAATAGGTTGTTCTTTTGGTTGGTTCATTGCAGCAATGACAGATTCTACATAAAAAAGACCTTGGGCAGTTAAGTGAGCGTTCCCAGAACCATACCATTTAAGGTAATTTTTCCCTTGGCTACTTAAGTGAAGTAGTATTTCCTCGGATTCTTTTTCATCAATGCCCAACGTGTTAATCACTTCATCAAACATAAGAGTATTACCTAGATTAGTAGCACCATTTTCATAGAAATGAATTAAAACGTTAATCTGGTTCTTTTGCTTCTCCCGCATAATTTTACTAGCTTTATCCATAGTCTAGCCTCTAGCGTCATATTACTATTTGCATACAATAGGATACAAAAACAAACGTATCTTTGAAACAATAATGTTAACCGAAGCGCAAACATCCGTTAATTGTTTGTTAAGTCACTTAACGTCCTGCACGCCCCATGCCGTATAAGCAGAGTTGCGCAACTCCAGCGTTGCTTGATCCTTTCTATTTGCCATTGTTACAAACTGGTCTATTTGATGGCTCAATTGATAGATTTAACACAATCGCATAGAAATTCACTGAATTTACCACTTCAAGTTCTAGCAAACAAAAAATTCAATTTTATTATGGGTATTGCCCTTAATGTGGTGCAATATTAGGGGTGCTAGGCATATAGATTTTGGAACAAGTTATTGATTTGTATAAGTTATGTAATAAAGTATCGTAACACCCCTATATCTTGTAGGATTTTATGGCCTAAAACTACCGGGTGGTACACCATTCCATTGTCAAAATCATTGGGATGAGAGTTTATAATAGTTCCTATTAGTTCAATGTTGTTAGTTGCTACCCCAATGGAAGTTAGCAAAGTTACATCAATAATTTCAGTTGAATCCAAGGTGATCCAGGCGTGCATATTTATATTAGTAAATTCAGGGATACCTTTTTTCAACCATAACTCTATATCTTTTTGAGTAAATTTAAAAATATCTTCTCCAAACTGCGTATAGTAGCCTAATGTATAATAAACCTTACAGTTAAACACGCTCTCAATAGCTGGTAATATTTCTAGGTTTGTAATAAAGCATTGTGCTGCGATTTCGTATGGTGACAGAGAACCTAAGATTTGCTGTAAAACAGCAGATAGATTGTTAAGAGAACTTTGGTTAATAATTCTACGATCAACTATATTGACGTTCTTATAGTCATAGCCAAGCGATCTAGCTAATTCAACTGCTTTTAAAAATTCATCTTTGTAGGTGTTCATAACACATGCTCAGAAAATTCCACTGTGTGTAAGTATCAAGGTCAAATAACATTTTTGCATTCAGTAGTTAAAAACTCTTACTCAAAATATTAATTCGTAATTTCCAGCCATGCAATAGTACATCGTGTTTAAGTTTAGTTTATTTTCCCGACAACCAATTTTGATATAGCCCTGCTTATTTATAAACCTCCCCGCTGCCCATTAAGCGAAGCGCGGGCTAAGCCTATCGGAGGGTCAAGCAAAATGATAGTGTGCGGACTCCCGAAGCGTCCCGCAATGACAGTTGCGGTGGCTTGGCTACGGCTCAGTCAGCCAAGCAGCGTAGCCGTTACTGCCACCTTGGTGGTAACGGGCCGATAGGCTTAGCCCGCGATAAGCGGGTCAGCGGGGAGGTTTATTTTCTATAACTTACATGCGCCAGCCTATACATACATATAAGTCTAAATTTATCCATAATCTTATGTGCAAGACACTTAAAGTAACTTTAACAATGAAGGTATTTTTAAGATAAATCCGATTTTAGATTATTTTTATTTTTATTTCATAAAAATTTGAAAATTTATCGGACGTATGTTATAGTATCCAGTTAAATAAACTACAATTCACACTTTTCTTTGGTAAGCCATTAAAGGCTAAAACAAAGAAAGCCTACACACTTCTCTCGAAGTAGTGTTATTTTGTATGTTTATTTAGAGGTTTTTTAATATTTTTAAGGAGGTTTCAAATTGAAACATCTGCCCTACTAAACAGGTGGTAGCGTGTGTTGCTACCATAGCTAGGCTGATTCTTAGTTGTGATTATGCGTCGCAGTAAATCAAAAACTAAATACGCTAATAGGTTGAAGCTCACGCGTAAGCGGCTAGGAATAGGGCAACGCCAGCTAGCTTCTTTACTTGGTTTTAAGAAACCTACACCCATATCACTCTACGAGAATGGTTCACGTTTGCCAAGCTTAGAAACAGCCCTCGGTTTTGAATATATTTACGCTACTCCCTTGAGCGACCTTTTCTATGGCTTATCACAAGAACTACAACAAAACCTTCACACCCAAATCGCTAGAAGCCAAATTTATAGCACGCGGTTAGCTAACCCCACAAAATTCTATGGGCATTGCGGATATAAAAAATTATTGGAGCAGCCCAACCTGTCCCAGTCAGACATCGATAGCATAAAAAGTCACCTTACACTACTAGCCCGCATCTTAGCTAATCGTTAGCCCACATTTTATGAATCAAACTATTAAGCAGACCACTAAATCGTGGTGGGCTGCCATATGGATTGGACTCCTTCAAGAACAGCACTTACAGAAAATGAGAAATTCCATTTGGCTCTTCCTCTATTTGGTACTCCATGCCAACCGGCGAACTGGAAAGGTAATGCAGAGACGCTACCAAACTATTGTTAAAGATATGGGTGTACCACTTGGAACAATCCGTCGGTGGCTGAGCATCTTACGCAAGCACAACTATGTGACAGTCGAGCGTAGCGGCCAAGCATTAGTTATCCACATCGAAAAGTGGAAACCTCTACCAGCCTATCGCCATCTGCCCAAAAATGAGTAGTAGAGTGTTCATAATTGAGCAACAGACTGTTCAAATATGAATAAAGTAAATAGTTATCCACAAGTTAAAAATCCCTTACTTATGGCCAAAATTGGCAAATAGCCTGCTCCCTAAAGAGAGTCATTAACAAGAGTAATTAACCAGAGTGCAAGTTTATTTTTATGGGAGAATTCCAACCTAAAACCAAACGGGAATTATTAGCCTACACCATTGCAAAAAGGTTCAATGATACTGAGCACCTTAGGCTGTATCTCAATTCCTGTAAAAAATACCCTTTGCGGGTAGTTGAGCGTGCCTTTTCTGAGACAAAGAATACCGTTCAGCTAAAAAAACACCCAAGAGCTTTATTTTATTATCTACTCAAAAAACTCTATGCCAACAATAACCAATAATATTTTAGCTATTGATCCTGGAACTAGAGAGATTGGTTTTGCGGTACTCAGTGGTAATGAACTCTTAGACTATGGAGTTAAGCGAGTAAGCAAGCAATCTACTACTCGCGCTCTTATGCAAAAGGTTGATGTCATTGTTACTCGTCTCTTCGTTCAATATAGCCCGGCTCTCCTTGCCATAAAACAGCCAGTGGTTGTCCAATACAGTGGTAGGTTAGTAGAAGCGGTAGGTAAACAAATAAAAAGCACCGGCGAACGGCACGGGTTGACTATATATGAATTTGAGCCAAAGGCTATTCGCCAATTTGTTTGCCAAAGCCCTAAAGCTACTAAACAAGATATGGCAAAAATTATTGCCGATCGTTGCCTAGAACTGGCTAGGTATGCAGACAAAAAAAATAAAGAAGAAGCTCTTTATTGGGGCAGAATGTTTGATGCAATTGCAGTAGGTTTAATGTCTGCTGAGGAAGTTAAATCCACATAAATAATCCTAAACAAGATTTCGGAAGAACCACTTTGCTTCTTGACAGTTTTACCTATAACTCATGGTTTGTTCATTTTTGTAACTGATTCCAAACATTGTACTTAAGATGTGCACAATGCCTCATCCACCATTATCAGGACGCAATCAATCTTTTAGAATCAACAACTTACAAAAAAATGACCGAACTGAAGACTTAGAAATAAACATAATCCGATACATTTTCATTAATCAAAGTTGCCAAAGATTAACAAAAGCAATCCCCAACAGCTTGAGAGGAGGGAAAGGAGGTATCACTCAAAGTGCTAATAAAGCAACTTAAAAAGCAGTTATTTTACTAACACGCTTAAAAACTAAAAACAACATTCTAGGAACCTCTTTGGTGGTTACACTTAGAATCTAAAGCTATTATAAACACTTTTTCTTTTTCTTCAACTTCTACTTTTTGATGCAAACTACTTCAATGTTTGCTTTATCCATTATTTGTTAATTTTTATTAGTATTTTATCTACTGTTTATTAACCCTACTACACTTTTATACTTTTTATTTTTAGAGGATAGGCCAAACCGAGGCTACAGAGAATTGTGCAAATAGTGATGTCTTTCTGTGCTTTAACGCTAAGGGGAATCAAAGTAGATAGAACATTAAACTACTGCGTGAAGTTTCGCAAAATTTGTGGAATGAAATTAGAATGTATATAAACAAGGGAATGCTAGTAAAAACTTGAATTATTTCAAGCAATAAATATTAGCGAAAAATTGCACAAAAAAATGTATCGTTGAGAATTTTTCCGTTATAAAAAGATTTTTTACACTAAATTTACTAGCTTTATTAGTGGTATAGGTTTTGCACAAGGAGTTGTAAGCTTTTCTAAATCTTTCACTAAAACTTAAAACTCATGGTTCGCTCAAATTAATTTTGAAAAATAAGAATTTCGTATCATTACGAATCAAAAATGCAAAAAAGAGCTATTTTTAGCGATAAGAAATTGCAAAATTCCATTTTGGCGAAGCTGAGTTTGAAAATTTTAATGTACCAAAACTGTTGCGTTTTTGACTTTTTCTAAAAACCACAATATATAGTGGTTGCCGAGTTATTCTATTGTGGTTATTAAATCTTTTTTTCTCGTTTTAAAATAAGCGAACCGTGAGTTAAAAGTAAGTAGAAAATGAGATTTTTGAAAGGGGGAAGTAAATGAAATCTATACTTACCTGTTTGTGGATAACCACACTAATATTCTTTTCTCATTTAATTAATTATAACTCAATAACGAATACTTCAAGTACAAGTGTACCTTCTCAATCGACTGTAATATCTCCTTTTGCCCCATTTATAGGTAGTGAGTTCAAAAAGGATTTCTACGTCATTGCTCATATGGCAAACACACCACAGGCTGTAGATTGGGCTGTAGACCAAGGGGCAAATGGGGTCGAGATGGATCTACGGTTTGAGCCAGGAGGTGATCCAACTAAATTCAAACATCCGCCAATAATCTGTGATTGTAATTGTGGTATCTCATACGGAATATGTGGTGCTCCTGGTGGTGGTTGTGGAGCAAGGTCTGATGTCATAGAAATGCTTAATCATATCGCTAAAGATCGACACGATCTGGCATTGGTTGTATTTGATTGCAAGGTTAGTGACGACATTAGCAGTAAGGTTTACCCATACGCTGGTAATCACTTTGCCCATATCCTAGAAGATGAACTGTTTAGTAAAGGCTACTTTGGCAGAGTTATCGTAAGTGTTTCGTCTTGTGATGAAGTCGAATTCCTCAGGTCTTTAGTGAACGGTCTTAGTTTTAGCAAGAACCAAGTAGATATTTCTATAGATGGTGAAGGAAACAAGGTGGGGAAAGTTATCAACAAACTGCAATCTGTATCTACAAATGTGGCTTACGGTACAGGAATCTCAGCCTGTATACCTAAGCAGTACTTTAGTGCTATATACTCAGCGAATGGGGTACTGAATAATCAATCATTAATTTATATTTGGACTATAGATGATAAAGATTCAATGTTGAAGTATATAGACTATGGAGCAAATGGAATCATCACAAATAATCCTGCCCGGTTGGAGTATGTTAGGAACATGGTTGGGCGACCTAAAGCAACACTATATAACCCATACGCAATAAGCACAATTACGGAAAAGGGACAGGAAGAGTATCTTCATGTGGCTTGGAATAAAGAGCATGGGGATGTTGCTGTATATCCTAATCAGCACACCGCTTCTGGTGCTAAATGGAAGTTAACACCACTTGGTAACGGTGCATACGCAATAAGCACAATTACGGAAAAGGGACAGGAAGAGTATCTTCATGTGGCTTGGAATAAAGAGCATGGGAATGTTGCTGTATATCCTAATCAACACACCGCTTCTGGTGCTAAATGGAAGTTAACACCACTTGGTAACGGTGCATACGCAATAAGCACAATTACGGAAAAAGGACAGGAAGAGTATCTTCATGTGGCTTGGAATAAAGAGCATGGGAATGTTGCTGTATATCCTAATCAACACACCGCTTCTGGTGCTAAATGGAGATTGACAAAAATACCTTAATAAGTACTTCGTAAACTAAGAAATCTGATGTTTTATAAACTTGGGAGTTAGCTGCTAAAAATGATAAATAGACCATCAACTTATTTTCAAAATATAAGATTATTTGGTTTACACAGTACTAACACTATTACCTCTCAAAGCTCAAAAATGAAGCATGTGCCTCCTTTGCCTTGCGCTTATCAACTCCAAGATAATACTTACACGTAGTCTCAAGGCGATCATGGCCGAGAATCTCTTTTACATGGGAGATTGGGCAACCATTAAATAATAAATTAGTAGCGGTGGTGTGGCGTAAAATATGAGGTGTTACTTTCTTTGTAAGGCCAGCTCGCCGTGCATAGCGACTGAAATACCCACTGATATCAGCCCGGTCAAGCCTACCGCCTGTCTTTGTAGCGAACAATGGCACACCACTGTCTTGGCGAGCAGCTAGGTATCGATTAATCCATTCAAGACACCGCTCAGTAAAAAATACGGTTCGTTCCTTATTCCCCTTCCCAATTATCTTGGCCTCAGCTTTGTCAACATTGATACTATCCCGGTTCAACGATAACGCTTCAGAAATTCTCATCCCGGTCCCAAGCAGAACTTCGACAAGAACTCTAAACCGGAGGCCGTCTAAGCGAACCATTGCCTCAGCGTCTTTTCGTCTAGGGCAAGTCGCAATGGGAATAGCATTTAAGAACTGTTGAACTTCTTCATTGGTAAGGAAAACGACTTCCCTACGTTGCCGTTTTGGGGCCTTTATCTTCTCTAATGGTAAAACAGGTAGTTCTAGTGATTCATGGCAATAGCGAAGAAAACTCTTGAGGGCAAAGATAACCTGAGCAATACGAGCTACACCTGCTCCTCGCATGGATAGCTCCTGTTTAAGCTCAACAAGGTGAAAGGGGCGAATGGTATCTACCGATATATCACCAATCTCTTTTACCACAGTACGCAGGCAATCCCGGTACTTGGTAATCGTTTCAGGAGCAAGACAGCGTTCAAAGCGGGCATGCTTAAAAAAGCCCGGGAGGAGCGTATTTATCCGGGGAACGGCTTCAGTAGTGGCTTGCACTACCGACAAAATTCCTTCATTAGCAGTTGATCCTATGGAAGTATTTTCATACATAAAAAAAGTCCTATACTCATCATAAGTACAAGACTCTTTTTATAACTTTAACCGCTAAATAGTGATACGAAATGCTTTAGTTACGCCGTTTTTTGAGAAACTCTAAGTATCGAAATACTTTGAGTCGACCATCAGAATGACTTGACAGAAACTTCGAAAAGTTGTGCAGTTCAAGTAATAGTTCCTTAGAAAGGAGGTGTTTAGCGATGACTTAGATTTATAAAAGAGAGTACTTATGATGTGATTACAAATAAATATTTCTGTAGGAAGTATATCAATATTATAACTTAAGAGCAAATTGGCTCTTTGAAAATTTAATAAGCTTAATCAAACTTTAAAAATTTAGCATGTGCTTCTTTTAATGATCGTTTATCTGTACCTAAGTAATATTGTGCAGTAGTTTGAATATCACTGTGGCCTAAGAGTTCTTGTATGTAGCGAATATCACAACCATTTTTTAGCATAAGAGTTGCTGCACTATGACGAAGTAAGTGAGGCGTGACTTTCTTGGCCAGCCCCGCTTTAAGCGAATACCTTTTGAACTGTTTGGATAAATCAAAACGAGTTAATCGTTTTAAGTCTCCAAAAGTTACAAACAAAGCCTGCTCTTCATCTTGTCGACTTGCCAAGTATTGTTCCAACCAAAGTTTGGCTCTAGAAGTAATAAATATGCTTCGCTGTTTATTACCTTTTCCTACAACCATTGTTTCCTGATTATTCCAATCTATATCACCACGGTTTAAAGATAACGCCTCAGAAATTCTCATTCCTGTGCCCAATAAAAACTCCATCAATGCTCTTATTCTCAAACCTCGCTTATCATTCACATTAATGCCGTTAAGCAATGTATTAATTTCTTGCTCGTTAAGAAAACTGACTTGCCGTTTAGGTATTTTCATCGGCTTTATATCGCTTGGATTGATAGTAGTCAGTTGATGAATTACTTGGCAATAATGGATAAAAGCTCTTAAGGCAAAAATAATGCTATTAACTCTAGCTTCTGTTACACCACGCTCTAACATTTGTCTTTTAACTAATAAAATATCAGCAAAAGTCAACTCTGTTGGTGATTGTACATGAGGCAAATATTTCAATAACCAACGTAAACTTTCTTCATACTTTGCTACAGTTTGCCTTGATCTACGCAATTCAATAACAGCGTAATCAATAAACTGTGGAATAAGCATTTGAAAACTACATGATTTCATCTGGGAGTTCAATAATGACGCACCTTGGTTAAGTGAGGGATAACTTTTTACTAGATTCATACTTTGGGTGTAACACTTAATGTACTTTTATACTCTAAGATTATTTTTTCGAGCTTCCCTTAGAAGTTATAACTTATACAAACTAACTGGAGGTATTATTGCAAATCGAGGCATTTTGGATAGTAGGACAAATGTTTCTAATTGAAACATCTGCTCTACTTACCCAGCTTTATTTTGCATGGTAGCGTAAAAATAAAAAGCCCCTTTCCGGCTTTTATAAATTATTAACGCTATCACCCCTCCATGCCTAAAACCAAGGATAAGGCCCAGAAGCAAACCTTTGGCCATTCCTCTGTAAACGCACCAGTTAGCACACCAATTTATCGAATAAAAGAATGCGAGCTTTGTGATGAGCTATCTAACCCTAGTTCATCTCGCTTTGGACAACTCTACAGAGGAAAAGCTACCAATCGAATTGTTGATCAAGAAGAGGGGTTTGTAGCCATGCCAACCCTCGGTCAACTCTTTAAGGGTAGTTTGCTGATTTTACCAATTCAGCACCTAGAAACCATGGCACAGGTTCCATCAGCATCCATTGATTCATTATTTGTTTTGCTTAAACGGTTAGAAGAACTATTACAACCGCTTGGATTTCCCGTACTCTTTGAGCATGGTACTAAATGCAGTAGCGGGGGTGGCTGCGGGATTCATCACGCTCATTTCCACCTTGTACCATTACCAAAACCCATTAACTGGGATGATATCTTACCGTACCCAGCCCATAGAGCTAACAATTTGATTCATGCTTTAACACAATTGCAGCGGTCTGATGAATATGTACTTTTTCGTGATACTAGCGGCTATGTTGCTTTTCAGGAAGTAACAGATGAACAATCTCGTAAGCGGTTTCCAT
>Ga0268299_1003058_pt1 | contig 16840 bp, 14 predicted proteins | sample NOBtaG_FD_193484 | JGI IMG/M metagenome (GOLD analysis project Ga0268299, IMG submission 193484) | Activated sludge microbial communities from bioreactor in Nijmegen, Gelderland, Netherland - NOB reactor | ecosystem: Engineered > Bioreactor > Aerobic > Activated sludge | place: Netherlands...
CGCATCCTATGAGGAGCGTGCCAGCGATTATCCCGGCGATATTAACCGTTACGCTGCGCCGGAAATCCAAACCAAAACGCGCGAGGTCGTGATTAACGATTGCTATTTACGGGTGCGTATGCCACCAGCGATGGAAATCAAGCTGGACTTAAAAATGGAGCGTTTTACGAATCCGCCGTCCTACACCGCCGCGCCGAAATTTTAAATGGATGCATCCGTAGGGACGCAGCGCGCTGCGCCCCTACAATCTCTCGATGCAATGAATTTTTAGCGGCTCTCGCTTTTCAAATCCAGCCACGCGAGTTCGGCGGGCGTCAGCTTGACCTGGGACGCTTCGACGTTGAGGCGCACTTCTTCGGCGGTTTGCGGGGCGAGCAGCGCGAAAACGTTCAACGGCTGGCTGGTGACGAAGGCGACGGCGATCTGCGCCAGCGTCAGGCCTTTTTCCCTCGCCAGTTCCTCGGCACGGTCAAGACGCCGGAAATTGTCCTCGGAAATATAGGAATTAACCACGACCTTGTCGAAATAGGCCTCAAACGTGTCGAGGTTGTCGCGGCGGAAGCGGCCAGAGAAGAATCCACCCGCCAGACTCGACCAGGTGAACAGCGCCAGATTTTTCTCCCCATACCAGGCACGATCTGTCTCATGCTCCGGCCCGCTGATACTGACGCAGCCCGACCAGGGTTCGTGAATCATTTCAGCCAAGCTCAGATTTGGACTGCTGGCGGTGAATGGGATAAGGCCATTTGCGGCAGCATATTCATTCGCTTCACGGACACGTTCATAATTCCAGTTCGAGCCACCAAACGGCCCGATTTTTCCGGCTTTATGATGTTCATTCAGAATTTCGACAATTGGCCCCACTGGAACGCTTGGATCGTCGCGATGCAGGAGGTAAATGTCGATATAGTCGGTTTGAAAACGGGCTAATGAATCGTGAATATCGGCGGTGATGTCAAAAGGTGTCACACGCTTACGATCCTGGTTGAGATGTGCGCCTTTGCCAATGATGACGACCTGATCGCGCAAATTATTCTCGCGAATCCATTTGCCGACGGTACGCTCGTTATCGCCGCCGCCGTAGACGTGCGCCGTATCAAAGGTGGTAATGCCCAGTTCCAGAGCCGCATCGAGCAGTTCAAAACTTTTCGGCTCATCTTTCGAGTTCGCCATGATGGTGCCATGCACAATGCGCGAAATCGGCTTGTCTACACCGGGTAATTTTCCGTATTGCATAATTTTTTAGTCCTGTTCCTATTCCATCGGGTACTTGAGGCCCCATTGGGCGCGAATTTCGTCCATCGTTTTCATGATCGCCAGCGTCTCGTCGAGCGGCATCACGTCGCTTTCGAGCTTTCCGGCGCGCAGGCAGTTGCCCACTTCAATCGCTTCGTAGTTGTAGCCGTTGCCTTCGTGCGGGATGTCGAGATCGGTTTCCTGCTTGCCGTAAACCGTTAGCGTGAGCTTGGTCGGCTTCCAGAACAGCGAGTGAACCTTGATGCGACCTTCCGTGCCGAGGATAAAGGCTTCCATCGGCGTGTTGGTACGCACGGCTGTCGAAAACAGCGCCAGTTTTCCTTCGTCATAGCCGAGAATGACAGCAGCCTGTTCATCGACGTTGGTTTCGCCCAGGTGCGCCATACCAGTAACGCGCGAGGCCGTGCCAAAAATCATGGAGGACAGCGAGAGGCAGTAAATGCCCACATCCAGCATCCCGCCGCCGCCCAATTCCGGGGCAAAGGCGCGGCTTTTGGGGTCAAATCCGGCACGGAAGCCGAAATCGGAGGTTATCATGCGCACTTCGCCAATCGCGCCTTCCGCGATCAGTTCACGCACTTTGACCATCGCCGGGATATAGCGCGTCCACATCGCTTCCAGCAGGAACAGCTTTTTCTCGCGCGCGAAGTTGACGACTTCGGTGGCTTCTTTCAGATTCATGGTAAACGGCTTTTCGCAAAGCACGGCTTTCCCGTTTTGCAGACAGAGCAGAGTGTTTTCCTTGTGGAAAGGGTGGGGAGTCGCGACGTAGACCGCATCGACTCCAGGGTCTTCTGCCAGTTCTTCGTATGACGCATAACGGCGCGCTACGTTGAACTCATCGCCAAATTTATCGGCGTTTTCCTGCGTCCGTGACCCCACCGCCACCAATTCGGCATCTGGCACAACGGTCAGGCCAGTCGCAAATTTTTTGGCAATCCCGCCGGGGCCGATGATCCCCCATCGAATTTTTTCTTGCATGTTGATTCCTTTTGAAGATGAAAATTTTCACCAAAGTATAACGCGCCACGCTGAAGATAGAAAATAAACTGCCAGGACACAAAAAACGCCAAGAAAATATTGAAAATTCTTGGCGCTCCTAGCGACCTCGCGGTTCAAGCTATATTATGCGACGGGTTCGCTTTCCAGCTTGAATGGGTCGTATTCCTGTTCGAGCTTTTCGCGGAACTGCTTGGTATACAGGCGGTAGTAATGCCCGCGCGCCCGCATCAGTTCGGCATGTGAACCCATTTCTTCGATTTGTCCGGCGTTAATCACCAGGATGCGATCCGCGCGCTTAATGGTCGAAAGACGATGCGCGATCACGAAGCTGGTGCGGCCTTCCATCAGGTTTTCCATACCGCGCTGGATCAGCGCCTCGGTCAGCGTATCGACGGAGCTGGTCGCTTCGTCCATAATGAAAATTTCGGGTTTCGCCAGCACCGCGCGCGCCAGACTGATGAGCTGCTTCTGACCGACGGAGAGCAAATTACCACCTTCGCCGACCTGCGCTTCATAACCACCTTCCAGCGTGATAATAAAATCATGTGCGCCTGCCAGCTTCGCGGCTTCTTCGATCTCAGCATCGCTTGCGTCCAGCCGCCCATAGCGCAAATTTTCGCGGATCGTGCCGGAGAACAGGTGCGGCGTTTGCAGCACCATGCCGATGTGCGATTGAATCGTGTGCATCGTCAGGTCAGTGTAATCATGCCCATTGATCCTAATCACGCCGTTTTTTGGTTCATAGAAGCGGCAGATCAGATTCACGATGGTCGATTTACCCGCACCTGTTGGCCCAACCAGCGCAATCGTTTCACCACGCTTGATGGTGACGGAGAAATCGCGCAGAACGGGTTTTTCCTTCTCATAGTAGAAATTCACGTGATCGAACTCAATGTCGCCTGCAATCGAGGCCACTTCAATCGCGTTGGGCTTGTCCACGACTTCCGGCACGGCGTCGATCAGCGAGAAAGTGCGCTCGGCTGAAGCAATCGCCTGCTGCATCGAGGCGTAAATGCGCGCGATGTCCTGAATAGGCCACAGCATGAAGGTCACGTAGGAGACAAACGCCTGAATACCGCCGATGGTGATCGCGCCGATCTGCGCCTGAACACCGCCGTTGATGATGATCGCGCCCAGTGCAAACGCGCTGATGAGCTGCACGACAGGCAGGAACAGCGCCGAAAGCCAGGATGCGCGATAGGAAGCGGTGTACATATCGCTGGTCAGGACGCCGAATTCTTCCAGATTTTTATCTTCGCGCCCCAGCCCCTTGACCACGCGCACACCCGTGATGTTTTCGTTGTATGCGCCCGTGATTTTTGAGTTGATCTTGCGCGCCAGACGGTACTGGACAATGATTTTTTGCTTGAACCAGTAGGCGACGCCGATCAAAATCGGGATCAGGATAAAGACGATCAAACCCAACTGCCAGTTGATCGCCAGCATGAAAATCAGCGATGTCGTGATGTTCATCACCGCCCACGCGCTGTCAAGCATACCCCACGTCACCAGTTCGGAGATGCGCTCGGTATCGGAAGTCAGGCGCGACATAATCCAGCCAACAGGCGTCCGGTCATAGTAGGAAAATGACAGCCGTTGCAGATGGTTGAACATTTTTTGGCGCATGTCATACTGGACGCGATGCCCCAGAATGCCCGCCAGAAAAATGAACGAGAACACCATGACGGCGAAGATCACCACGATCACGCCGTAAACCGCGATAATGCTCCACAGCGCGTCGGCGTTGCGGGGGATGATGGCCTCGTCGATGATGCGCTTGGTCAAATAGGTGAGATAGGACTCCATAATTGAAACCACGCCAATCGCCGCCAGAAAGCCCGCGACCCATCTCCAGTGAGGCTTGACCAACCCCAGGATTCGCACCAGCGTTCGACCATCGAACTTACTGTCAAATTCTTCTTCATCAAAATAGCTATCAGACAAGGGCTGTTTCCCTTTCTAGCTCATCTTCAATCCGAGCCTGTACATCATAAACGTGGCGGTAAATACCCGGTTCTAACATCAATTCGTCATGTGTGCCGCGCTGCACGATGCGGCCCTTGTCCATCACCAGAATCAGATCGGCGTTCATCAAGCTCTGAATGCGGTGCGCGATGATAAATGTTGTGCGGTTTTGCATCATTCTTTGAAGTGCCGCGCGAATATCCGCTTCGGTTTCGGTGTCTACGGATGAGGTCGAGTCATCCAGAATCAGAATGCGCGGATTTTTCAGCAGCGTTCGCGCCAGGGCGACACGCTGTTTTTGACCGCCGGAGAGCGTCACGCCGCGTTCGCCGACCAGCGTGTTATAGCCTTCGGGAAACGACAGGATCACGTCATGCACCGCCGCCGCCCGCGCTGCCGTTTCGACTTCTGCGTCGGTCACTTCACGGCTCACGCCATAGGTGATATTCTCGCGAATGCTGCGCGAAAACAGGAATGGCTCCTGGTGAACCATACCGATTTCTTCGCGCAGGTAGCGGCGCGCAATCGTGTTCAGTTCCACGCCGTCGAGTGTGATACTGCCACTGGTGTATTCATAGAAACGCGGCAGCAGATTGATGAGCGACGTTTTACCCGAACCTGTAGACCCCAGGATGGCGATGGATTGCCCCGGCTCACAGCGGAAACTGATGTCTTGCAGCACGGGTTCGCCGTCTTTGTACTCGAACGAGACATCATCAAACACGATTTCGCCGCGTGTGCGGTTGGGCAGGCGTTGGCCTTCGTCCAGCGGTTCGCGAATCTCGCGCAGCATTTCGATCACGCGCCCATAGGACACCAGCGCGGTAGACATCTGCGTGATGAGGCGTCCCAATTCACGCATGGGCCAGATGATGCGCGTCACCATGCCCGCGTAGGCGATGTAAACGCCGACGGTAATGTCGCCGTTGATCGCCATGATCGCGCCGATAGTGAGGCCGCCCAACATCTGCACAAAACCCAGGCTGTCGGACATCGGCCAGTAGACCGCCATCATTTTGAGCATGTTGCGGCCCAGCATGAAGCGTTTCCAATTTTCCTGGTCGAATTTTTCGATTTCATAATCCTGCCGTGCAAAGGCCTTGACCACGCGCACGCCCGTCAGATTTTCTTGCAGACGGGTTGAAAGCACTGCGTCCTGCACCTGGAAGGACTCATAAACTTTTTCGATCTTCTTGAAGAAGAAGAACGACATAATGAGCATGATCGGGATCGCGATGATCGAGAGCAGGGCAAGCTGAACATTCAGAATCAGAATCGCGGTGAAGTTGATGACAAACAGCGTCAAAATACGCGATGCGCCGATGACCTGCTCGGCAAAAAAGCGCCGAATCGCATCCACGTCCGAAGTCGAGCGCTGAATCAATTCACCTGTCTGCGTTTTGTCGTGATAGGTGAAGTGCAGGCGCTGCAAATGATCGTAGATATAATTGCGCAGCCGGAATGTCACCCCTTCGGATGAGCGCGCCGCGAGCTTGCCGCTCTGAAAAGTGAATGTGCCTTCCAGCAGCGCCAGGACAACAAAAAGGAGCGCAATTGTTATCAACACTTCCATCGGCGCGGTTTCGCCACCCAGAACGGTATCGACAAAATACGCCAGCAGCAAAAGCGACGCGGTTTTTGCGATGGTCGCCAGCACCAACGATAAAATTGCGCCGACGTATTTCAGGCGAAATCCGGTTAACAGCCGCCATAGGCCCTGCAAACGGTTATCCGATATGGCATTTTTTAGATCGTATGTCGGTGTGAGTTGCAACGGAAATGACCTCCGCCTCTATACGGTAAGCGTGAAATTAAGCCCAGTTTTCCCAGGCAATCGATAATTATACTCGACTTGGATACCTCATTATATACCCATTTCGATCCACTGGAAATGGTCAATAACGCTGTTTATGAGCCTCTAGGGTTATTAAGGGGTCAGTATACAGTAGGTAAAAATATGAACAAATTCAGCCATCCACTACAGAGACGTGATACGGTACGGCGGCCCATCGATTCGAAAATGCGAACCGCCGCGAGTCGAAAATTTGACTTCCATCGGCGCGTCAACAGCGGGCATGGTATTGTTGGGATACCAGTCGCGCCCACGCTTGACGAGGATGAACAGGCCGTGTTCGTCGCCCATCGACATAAACATCTCGTTAAATTCGATGTGATAGAGCGGGCAGCCGATTTGCTTTTGAAGCATTTTTGCAAAGCCCTGTACATCATCCAACGCCAGGCCGATTTCGCTCACACTCAGGAGGCTGCTGCCGTTGAAAGGTGATTTCTGGCTGCTGCGGAGATCATGCCGCGCGATCAATTCGCCGATATTGCCTTCGGGATCGGCAAAATAAATGGCATGGGCATTCCAGCTTTGAAAATTAAATTCGATTTGACCTTCGGACGATCCGACTAACTCAACGCGCTCGGACAGCCAGGTTTTGGCCTCGGCGAAAAGATTCTCTGGAATATTGAAGGCGAAATGGGTATGCACGGGCGCAGGCTGTGCAAGCGCGGTGAACGTGAGTGTTGACTCACCAATATTCAGCGTGAACCAATCGCCGCCCGCTTCGCGCAGCGGAATTTCGAGAACACGGGTGTAAAAATCGCGCTGTTTTTCAAGATGGTTGGTGTATAAGCGTAATTCGTTAATGTACATTGGCTGTACCCCCTCAGACTCTCTCTACTATGCCATAAAGATGCGCATTCGAAAATGAACAAAGGTGGGAGATGCAGCCTGTACGAAAGGACAAAATCGAGAAGACGTTGAGTTGTGTAGGGGCGCAGCGCCCTGCGCCCCTGCGCCCCTACGGAGACAGGATTAACTGCTAACCCTGGTAATGCTGCCGAATCATCGGGATCAGATATTCGTTAAACGCGCGATTCACGTCATAGTCCGGCGACCAGCCCCAATCGCGGCGGGCAGCGCTGTCGTCAATGTCGGCAGGCCAGCTATCGACGATGTTTTGCCGTCCGCTGCTTGGCTCATAGCTGATTTGCGCGTCGGGGAATGCCTTTTTGACTAAATCAGCGACTTCAGCGGCGGAAAGGCTGAAGCTGCTGACGTTGTAGACGGACTGCGATAATTTTTCGCGTGGGGCATCCGCCAGCGCCAGCAGCGCTTTGATCGCGTCCGGCATCGCCATAAATGGAATCGTCGTATCGGGGCGCACGAACGAGGTGTAGGGCAAACCCTGCGCGGCGGCATGGAGCATTTCCGGTGCGTAATCGCTCGTCCCGCCGCTGGGCATGGTGATGGCGCTGATGAGGCCGGGGAAGCGAACGCTGCGGAAATCGACGCCATAGGGTTCTGGCGTGACGGCAAGCTGGCGGTAATGGCTGGTGTAGTAGCGGCCTAAATGTTCGCAGTAAAGCTTATTGCAGCCGTACATGGTCGTCGGCATCGTGTATTGATCTTCGGTAATGGGCGGGAGCGCCGCTTTGGTCTCCAGATTTGGCACACCGTAGATGGCAATTGAACTGGGAAAAATAAATTTGACGGGTTTGGCGCGCCAGCGGGCTTGCTCAATCGCCAGTTGCAGCAGATTGACCGTCCCCTGCACGTTGACGCGGTGCGCGGCTTCCGGCCTGAACTCAGAATGGGTCGAGAGCAGCGCGGCGAGGTGATAAATGGTGTCGATCTCGTATTCGCTCATCAGGTTATCGAGCAGGTCGGTATCGAGAATATCGCCGACGATGCAGGTGTCGATCAGCTTCATTTTGGCTTCGTCCATGCCGCGAATATCGATAACGACGACGTTGGGCTTATCTTCCAGCGCGTGCATCTGTTCGATGAGGCCGTGACCGACCTCGCCGTTCGCGCCCGTAATCAGAATGACTTTTTTACGCATAAACTCAGGACAATCCTTCCCAGGGCTTTAAAATGACTTTGGCGCAGTCACCGGAAATCTGAGTCTCCCACGCCTGCTGAATCTGTGTGAGTGGAAATTTGTGGCTGATGAGCAAATCCAGGCTGTCGCGGGTATCGCGAACGATGCGCATCAGTTTCGGCGTATCTTTCAAATTATAATGCCATGAGCCGACCAGGGTCAGCCCTTTACGGATCATGTCCGGGCTGATGCGCAGGGGAGTATCCGCGCCAGACTCGCCCACAAAAGCGACCATCCCACGCCGCCGCGCCGCGTCGATGCACAGCCGATGGGCATCGACCACGCCGGAGCAATCGACGGCTTTATCGATGCCGAGGCCGCCGGTGAGACTCGTAATTTGTTCCAGAGCGTCCGGGTCATTCGGATTAATAACGGCTTCTGCACCCAGGTCAAGCGCCCGCTGCGTTCGCCAGGGCTGCGAATCGACGCCGATCACCCGCGCGCCGCGATGCCGTGCATTAATCACCCCGCCCAGGCCGACTGGCCCCAAGCCCGCGATCAACACAGTATCAAAAGCATCGACTTTCATGCTCTCGAACGCGCCGAAGGTCGGCCCCAACCCACAGCAGAGCATCGAGGCGTGGTCGTAGGAAATGTCGTCGGGGACGGGCACGAGCAGCCAATCATTTTTGAGCAAATACTGCGCCATTGTCGCGCGGCCTTCCTGCCCACCCGTAAATTCAACAAAATCCGGCCCATTCTGGCAGTGGATATAATCCCCGGCAAGGCACAGCGCGCATTTTCCGCAGGGATAGGTTGGCATCACGACCACGCGATCCCCAACTTTCACGCGCCCCGGCGATGCGACTTCGACCACTTCGCCCGCCGCCTCGTGACCGAGAAATTCGGAGGCTTTTCCGGCTAAAAATCCTTTATATTCCGTACACATCGGCACGGTGTGGACTTTGACCAATGCCCAATTTTCAACCGCTTTGGGCGTTGTGGTTTCGACAACCCCGCCCTGTCGTTCACCGATAATCAACGCTTTTTTCATAATATTCCTCTGATCGGTAGTGCGACCTGTGCTGCTGGCGTCCTCTAGTCGGTAAGTGCGGCCTGCGCTGCGCGTAAGGCGTCCTCAAATGTGAGGCGTTGGATATAAGTTGGGATTTTGGCAGATTTATAGCCGCCGAAAATGGCGTGTCCGGCCTGCATCCAGAAGCAGTCCACGCTGGTGAAACCCGCTTCTCGCAGCCACAACAATTGGTCGATCAGCGGCGAGGGCTTGTCGAAATCATCGGGGAATTTATAGTAATTCCAACCTGTGCCAACAAATTGCGCTTCAAAAAATGTTTCGCCTTCGCCCATATCCATCGATTGTTGCAGCGCGGCACGATCCCAGGTGGCAGCAAAAAGTTCGTTCGCTTCCTGGCGCTGGGGCAGGACGAGATCGGCGATTAAGAATGCGCCCAGGCCTGAAAGTTTTTGGCTGACGGCTTTAAATAAGGCTGCTTTTTCATCTCCGGTCAAATGGTGGATGCACAGCGACGAAATCACGCAGTCGGCGTTTTCCATGTGGGGATACCAATCGGACGACTGCATATCAAATGGCTCGACAGAAGCGCGTTCGCCAAAGGCATTCAAACGCTGCGCCGTTTGCGTCCGCATATCTTCCGAAATATCGAGCGCCAGCAGCGATGCTTGTGTAAAACTTTGCAAAATTGCCGCTGCCAGCCTGCCCTCACCGGAAGCTAACTCGACCACGCGGAAGGCTTGATTTTGATCGAATGGCAGCAGCGTGAGCAGGGTCGCGATCTGCTCGGCGCGCTGAGGAACGGCAATATGCGCGAGTAAACGATACGTTTTCGAGCTTTCTTCTGTCCAACGATCTGTTGTCATCGGCAGCCTTCCTTATCCGTCGAAATTAACTGATGGCGCGTTCGCCCATTTCGCTGCCTGCTTTCAACAGGGCGTTGACCGATTCCGGCGCATGTGCTTCAGCATAGATGCGCAGCAGCGGCTCCGTTCCGCTGGGGCGGATCAACAGCCAGCTATGATCCGCCATGTAAAATTTCACGCCGTCCATTGTATCGACACGGCTGACCGTTTCGCCGTTTAACTGCGGCGGCGCGGAGTCGGCTAGCATGGTAACGATCTGTTTTTTCGGCACTTGCCGCGTCAGGTGGGTATCAATGCGACCATAATGCGCGGGGCCAAAATTTGCCTGTAAATCGGCGATGATTTCGTGGAGCGGGGCGCGCGTTTCCGCCATTATTTCCAGCAAAATCAAGCCCATCAGAATGCCATCGCCTTCGGGGATATGCCCGCGAATGCTGATGCCACCGCTTTCCTCGCCGCCCATCAGTACGTCACCACGCATCATCAGATCGGCGATGTGGTTGAAGCCGACAGGTGTTTCGTGGACTTTGAGGCCATATTTTTCGGCGAGGTTGTTAATCATGAACGTGGTTGAAACCGTTTTTACCACGTCGCCGCGCTGCCCTTTATTTTCGACCAGATGGCGCAGCGTGAGCGCGAACACATGATGTGGATCGACAAAATTCCCCTGCGCATCAATCGCGCCGATGCGATCTGCGTCGCCATCGGTGGCGAGGCCAATATCGGCCTGGACACGCTGGACGGCGGCGACCAGTTCGTTGAGATAGCGCAGAATCGGCTCTGGATGAATGCCGCCAAAGCCCGGATTTAAAACATTGCGAATTTCGTTCACATGACAGCGTGAGCGCGAAAGAATCGTGTGGAATGCGCCTCGCCCCGCGCCCCACATCGAGTCGGCGACAATCGTAAGTTCACGCCGCGAGATTTTATCCAGATCAACCAGTTCGCTCAGGTGTTGATAATATTCCCAGGCAGGGTCAAAACGCCGGATTAAATCTGTTTCCAGCGCGCGTTCATAGTCCATGAGATTCGGTGTGCGCCCCTGCTTTTCGATCTCGCGCAGTTCGGCTTCCACCAGCGCGCACTGTTCGGCGGTGGCGCTGCCGCCATAGGATGCTTTGAGTTTAAAGCCGTTGTAACGCGGTGGGTTGTGGCTGGCGGTGATGACGATGCCTGCGTCTGCGCCTTTTTTCTTGACGTTGTAGGAAATAGCAGGGGTTGGCGCATCGCTGCGCGTCAGCCAGGTAATGATGCCATTGGCAGCCATCACGCGCGCGGTTTCCATCGCAAATCGATCTGAAAGAAAGCGGGTGTCGTAGCCTACGACGACTGAAGGCTGCTTGCCGTCCGTGCGCTGTTTATTAACCGAGTCGGCGACAGCTTGAGCGATCAGGCGCAGGTTAGCGAACGTGAAGGTGTCTGCGATAACCGCGCGCCATCCATCGGTTCCGAATCCTATCATAAAGGGTCTTTCCTTGTGGAAATATTTGAATGTGAGAACTGCCGTTTATCCCAGCCCTGTGATTTTTAAAATTTCTTCGATTCGTGCATCGGACAGATCGGCGTCGTTGATAATGCTGTAAGGATGGTTATATTCGACCACGTACTGAGGCAGTATTTTTAAAGTATCCACAATATCAGCGCGACGAAGCTGCCCCAGGCGGACACCTGCCGACGAAATTGTCTCGCGAATTGGGGCAATATCCTGCCCGTGCAGCGCCGCCGCGATCAGAATCCCTGGCCCAACAAGATCGGCATAAGGCACACCGCGTCCGCTGGCAGTGCGGGGTTCAATCGCATAGGCAAAAAATTGTTCGCAGCCTTCCTGCGGGCGGTTATGACCAAGCTGGTTGGTGAGGGCGACTTCCATGCACATGAGATCGAGCAGATTTTGCAGCGATTCGACGTTGCCCTGTCCCACACCTTTCGCGATTTTAAATGCCTGCTGCGCCAGACCCGCCGCGAGGCCAGCCGCCCAGGGGACAAAACGGGTTTGCGGCGTATTTTTGCCTTTTTCGGCGGCATATCGCCAGTCAAGCAGGCCGGTCACGATGCTCAGAATTTCGACGATGCCTGTGCCACGAATATCCGGCGGGGCGTTGCGCACGATCTCCCAATCAATGATGATCGTGTCGGTTGGCCCTGTTTCGACATAATGCACCGAGCCTGCCTCGCGCACCGCGACAATCGACGTAAAAAAGCCGTCTACGCTGAGCGCTGTCGGAATGACCACCACGGGCAAACCCCGTGTGCGACCAATAAATTTGGCTGCGTCCGATGCTAACCCGCCCCCAACACCGTAAATCACCTCAACCTGCGGGGGAATATTTTCAGCCAGCGACTTGAAAAAATCACGGTCAGCCTGATGAGGTTCGGCCTGAACGACCAGTGGCAACTCAAGAAATTGTCCAGCAGCAGCCCAGGCAGGGCCACCTGTTAACAGCGCGGCTGGGCGCGATTCTTTCACCGTGTTTAAGGCACGAATTTCGATTTTCGGCAGGGGCCAGATTGTGGTCATCTTATAACTCCACAGGGTGAGGCGGGTATTTGGGTTTAAATATAGTGCGAAACTCGATAATTTTCCAGCGAGCATGGTAGAATCGTTTAGCTTGTCAGCATTTCAGCATGTCAGCGTTTCAGCTTTTTAGCATCAGCCTGGACGCTTTTTAAGGAGGAATTACTGCCGTGACCGAGACGACGGATACAAAAACCGATTATTTAGCCCAGCAAATTGCGGAACTCAAAGAGCAGGGATTATTCAACAACATTCGCACGATTGACAGTCCGATGGATGGGCATATCGTCGTTGACGGCAAGCCCGTCCTCAATTTTTGCGCCAATAATTATCTGGGGCTGGCGAATCATCCCCGCTTACGGGAGGCCGCCAAGCGCGCCATTGACGAATATGGCATTGGCCCCGGCGCGGTGCGGACGATTGCCGGGACGATGAGCCTGCACGTCAAACTCGAAGAACGGCTGGCGCAGTTCAAAGGCGCGGAGGCCTGCGTCACGCTCCAGAGCGGCTTTACGGCTAATCTCGCGACGATTCCGGTACTGGTTGGCAAAGGCGATGTGATTTTTTCCGACTCGCTCAACCATGCCAGCATTATTGATGGCTGCCGTCTGAGCCGCGCAACAATCGTCGCCTATGAACACAACAACGTCGATGATCTGCGTAAAAAAATCGCCGAAACCAGCGAGTATGGTCGGCGCTTGATTATCAGCGATGGCGTGTTCAGCATGGATGGCGACATTGCGCCGCTGCCCGCGTTGTATGAAGTCGCAAAAGAGCATGACATTTTGCTGATGGTCGATGACGCACACGGCGAAGGCGTTCTCGGCAAGGGTGGGCGCGGCATTGTCGATCATTTTGATCTTCACGGCAAAGTCGATATTGAAGTCGGCACGATGAGCAAGGCGTTTGGCGCGGTGGGCGGCATCGTCGCGGGCAAGCAGGTCATCATCGATTGGATTCGGCAGCGCGGGCGTCCATTTTTATTTTCGAGCGCGATGACCGTGCCGGATGTCGCCGCCTGCCTGGAAGCCGTCGATATGCTCGAAAGCTCAGACGAACTGGTAACACGCCTCTGGAAAAATGCCGAATTTTTCCGCAATGAACTGCGCAACCTGGGCTTCGATGTCGGTCACAGCGAGACGCCAATTGTCCCCGTGATGCTCGGCGAAGCTCCGCTGGCGCAGCAGTTCAGCCGCAAATTGTTCGAAAATGGCGTGTTTGCGATGGCGATTGGCTTCCCAACTGTGCCGCGTGGCAAAGCGCGTATCCGCGTGATGAACACCGCCGCGCACTCGCAGGACGATCTCGAACAGGCGCTCGTCGCTTTTGAAAATGTCGGCAAAGAACTGGGCGTGATTTCTTAAGGTCTGCAAACACGCTTCTCAATCACAATCGAATCAGATGATGATTGAACGGCGGGGTAAATGATGACCATTAACGCGCGTTGGTTTAATGAGGAACAGACGATTGTCATTCTGGATATTTCCGGGCGTTGGACGTGGGATGAACTTTACACGGCCTATAACCAGGTGATGGAAATGTCGGGCGAAAAAAATCACACGATTCACGCGATTATGAATCGGGCGCAGGATGAGTATCGCGGTTATGCGCCGCCCAGCGCTATTGTGCATTCGGTCAGCCTGATTCGAAAATTGCCGCCTAATTTTGGCATCGGGGTCATCGTTGACAGCGGATCAAACAGCTTACGCGCCCTTTATGATGTGATTACCCGTATCCATGCGCCGTTTGGACGTAAAGTGGCGATGGTCGCGACACTCGACGATGCCATGATCCATATTGCGCGCTACGATGAGCGTGAACGGGCAGCAGGGTCATGACCGACTGGAGAGGATATTTGTTTGACCAACGACTATAACCCCGGCGCTGCGTTGGTCGATACCTACCGCCAGATGCGGCGCCGGGGGATGATGCTCGTCGCGCTGGCGTTGATCGCTGGCCTACTGCTGGTCGCGCTGTCACCCGGACGGCGCGCGCCGCTGCCAATTCCCCAAATTGACAATAAACTCGGCGTCCATTTGCTGCTGGATGATGGGCGCAATCACTGGCTGCCTGAAATCTGGCCGGAGCATATGCGTTACGCGGCGCAGGCGGTTGGCGAATGGGGATTCGTGACGCAGCTTGTGCGCGCCGACGACCTTGACCCGGCTAAGTGGCAAATTTTTATGGACTTGTGCGCCGAGTTGAAGCTGACGCCGATTCTGCGGCTGGCGACGGTGTTTGACCGCCAGAATCGATGGTGGGAAGCGCCGCCCCGTGATCCCAATAATTCGTATCAGACCGCCGCGCGGAAATATGCCGATTTCGTCAAGGCGCTCCGCTGGCCGACGGATATGCACTATATCACGGTTGGCAACGAGCCGAATCATGGCAACGAGTGGGGTGGGAAGCCCGACCCCGAAGCCTACGCCCGTTTTTTGATTGATGTCGCCGATGCACTGCACGCTGCTGACCCCGCCGCGCGAGTCCTGAACGCTGGATTCGACCCCTACACGCCGCATACGGGCAGCCAGCCGTTTATCGACGGGCAGTATTATATGGATTCCGAGTCGTTCATGGACGGCATGGTCGCTGCCTATCGCGATGTGTTTACTGTAATCGACGCCTGGGCCAGCCATGCTTATCCGCCGAATTTAGCTGCGCCGCCCTGGGAGCAAACTTATCAGATTGATCGGATCAATGATGCCACCAACCCGCGCCATGCCGAACCGCCCGCCGGAATTAACAATCGCGGTGTGAACGGTTACGAATGGGAATTGTGGAAACTTTCGACCTATGGAATCGGCGCGCTGCCCGTTTTTATTACCGAAACAGGCTGGCGACATGCTGAAAGCGCGAATCCTGATGCAATCGACAAGGGTGAAAATCTGCCCGATGCAGCCACCACCGCGATTTATTTTGACCTTGCGCTGAACGGCAACAATGGGCGTTACGCCGATATGCCAGAGGCAGGTTGGACACCCTGGCTGAATGACGCGCGCGTCGTCGCGGTGACACCGTTTGCGCTGAACGGCCTCCCGGCGGAGTGGGGGCATACCAACTGGCTGGTACTGGACACCTCTGGCGCGGTGCTGGATACTTATCCCATGTTTGGCCTTCTATTGAATATGAGTCGTTCATCTTGAGACTCATGAGGCTTATCAGACTCATGAGGTTATTGAAATCCAGGAGTAATTCGATGCAGCTCACGCACATGCAAAAACAGGAAATTTTTGAAAACGGTTATGTCAAAGTGCCGGGTGTCGTGCCACAGTTGATGGTGAACCAGGCGCTTAGAGCCATCAATCACTCGCTGGGTGACCAGGGAATTGACCCCGAAAAACTGAACACCTTCCGCTCGCAAAGCTACGCGCCGGAAGTCACAAAATCCCCTGCTATTCTCGACCTGTTTTACAAAACGCCCGCGCTGGAATTAGCCGAGTCCGCCATCGGAGAAGGTAAGGTGAAGCTCGCCAGGGACGCGGGTCAGATCGCGCTGCGCTTCCCACAAATGACCGACCCGCCCATTGTTCCAGGGCCGCATCTGGATGGGATGCACACGCCGATGAATGGCGTTCCAAAAGGCCAGATTCTCAATTTCACGATGCTGCTGGGCATCATGCTCAATGACGTGTCGCAGCCCTATTCCGGCAATCTCACGCTCTGGCCGGGATCGCATTATTTATACGAAGATTATTTTCGTAAACATGGCTGGGAAACGCTGATTGGCGGGATGCCGCCCGTCGATCTGCCTGAACCTGTACAAATTATGGGCAACGCGGGCGATATTGTGCTTTGCCATTATCAACTGGGGCATACAGCGGCGATCAATGTCTCGCCAAATATTCGTTATGCCATCTACTTCCGGCTCGATCATATCGACCATGAGCGGATGAAACGTGACGCTCTGACCAACATCTGGCTGGAATGGGAAGGGATGAGAGATTTCACGGCAGAGAAAAGCAAGGCGTAGGACACGCGGATTTGTAGGGGCGGTTCGCGAACCGCCTCTACGTGGACATTACGGGATGTTCTCCCATGAATTTTCGGTGGATTTTTATCCACTCCCCCCGCGTGTGATTTTGCGCAGCAGGTCGAACCAGAACGGCGCACCTTGCGAGACGGCAATCGTCGTCAGGATGATACCGACCATTTTTTCGATCAGTAAGCCGAACCAATTCGGGTTATTCCCCGGCAAGAACATCCACAAATTGCGCATGGCGGTGCGACCATTATCCAGCGGAAGTCCGTTGGTATCTTGTGCAGCAAATGTCCAGCCAATCGGTAAGCGCAGGTCGAGCAGTTGGCGCAGCGTATCCTGGGCGTCCGAAAATGACTCGCCGAGGTCGGTTTCGCCTGTCGTTCCCGGTGTGGC